>Ga0335085_10005696_pt1 | contig 19896 bp, 14 predicted proteins | sample Lox_Sample_45_FD_206712 | JGI IMG/M metagenome (GOLD analysis project Ga0335085, IMG submission 206712) | Soil microbial communities from Loxahatchee National Wildlife Refuge, Florida, United States - Lox_Sample_4.5 | ecosystem: Environmental > Terrestrial > Soil > Wetlands | place: USA...
CCGAGCCGCTTGGCCTCCGCGGCAAAATCCGGAGCGGAGGCCAGCGCGTTCTTCACCTCCTCGGCGCGGGCCGCCGCGGCGCGCTCGCTCTTCTGAGCCACGAGCTGCTCTCTGATCTTGGCGGTCGCGTCCTTGAGCGGGGTCTTGCCGCCCTCGCGCACGTCGAGCACCCGGATCGCGTGGTAACCGAACGGCGTCCGCACCGGCTCCGAGATTTCCCCCTTCTTGAGCGCGAAGGCGGCCTGCTCGAACGGGGCCACCAGCTCGCCGGGACCGACCAGGCCGATGTCGCCCCCTTGCGCCGCGCTCGCCTTGTCCTCCGAGATCTCGCGGGCGAGCTTGGCGAAGTCCTCGCCTCCCCGCGCGCGCTTGATCACGTCCTCGACCTTCGCCTTGGCCGCATTCTCCGCGTCGCTGCCGCCCACCGGCGGCACCCGCACCAGCACGTGGGCCACACGCACCCGCCTGGGCTCCTCGAACTCGGCCGCGTGCTCCTTGTAGTAGGCCTCGACCTCCGCGTCGGTGACCGCGGGCGCCTGCTTGCCCGGACCGACCACGACGTACTGGAGCCGCCGGCGCTCCGGCTGGCTGAACTGCGAAGCGTGCGCCTTCACGTAGGGCTCGAGATCGGCGTCCGCCACCTGCACGGTGGCCATCGCCGGCTTGACATCGGCGTACGCCCACACGGCCCGCACCCGCTCGTGGCGCTGGGAGTAGGCCTGCCGTATCTCCTCGTCGGAGACCTTCACGCCCTGCTTGATCAGCGTCTCCATCTTGCGCCGCACGAGCTGGCGGCGTACCTCGGTCTCGAACTGGCCGGGATCCAGGCGAACCTGGCGCAGCACCCTGAGGTACTCGTCGCGCGAGAATCGTCCGTTCTCCTGGAACTCGCGAATCTGCTGGATGGTAGCCCGCAGCTCCTCGTCGCTGACCCGGATCCCCTCCTTGGCCGCGCCCTGGATCACGATCGCCTCGGTCACCAGCTCGTTGAGCACCTGCTGGGACAGGCCGAGGCGCTCGGCCAGCTCGGGGGTGAGCCGCTGCCGAGCCATGCGCTCGTAGGCGGCCATGATGTTGGCCTGGGCGCGCTGGTATCGCTCGCGGGGAATCTCCTCGCCGTTCACCGTCGCCACCGCGCCGCTCCGCCCGCCGCCGGTGTTCCCGAACGGGCCCGTGCCGAAATAGAAGAGGACGCCGGACGTGAGGATGAAGACGACGATGACGATCAGGAGCACGATCTTCAGGCTCCTGGCGTATTCACGCATGACGCTGATCACTGCGGCGGCCTCCTCAGGGGGGTGACGGCTCGAGGCTCCTAGCCTACCACAGCCACCCCGCGCCGCCGGCCCACCTCACCCGTGGAGCAGACCCTGGATGAGGGGCAGGACGAAGTACACCACGAAGGCGAGCGAGGCCGCGTACATCATGGGCGCCACCTCCCGCCCCTTGCCGCGGACGAGCTTGATGAAGCAATAGGCGATGAAACCAGCGCCGATGCCGTTCGTGATCGAATAGGTGAACGGCATCACGGCGAGGGTCAGCAGCGCCGGGAAGCCCTCCTCGAAATCGGCGAACGGGATCTCGCGCACCACGCGGCTCATCAGATAGCCGACCACGATCAGGGCCGGCGCGGTGGCCTGGGCCGGCACCACCCCGGCCAGCGGCGCGAAGAAGAGCGCGAGGAGAAAGCATCCGCCCGTCACCACCGACGCGAGCCCGGTGCGCGCCCCCGCGGCCACGCCCGCCGCCGACTCGATGTAGGTCGTGGCCGACGAGGCCCCGGCCGCGCCGCCGGCCGCCGCGGCGAGCGAATCGACCAGCAGGACGCGGTTGAGCCGCGGCAGACGGCCTTCCGGAGTCAGCCAGCCCGCCTCGCCCCCGATGCCGATCACGGTGCCCATGGTGTCGAAGAAGTCGGACAACATGATCGAGAAGATGGTCACCAGCGCGGTGACGACACCCACCCGCGCGAACACCGAGAAGTCGAGGCCGGTCCCGAGGCTCGAGAAGTCGGGCCACGCCACCAGCACCACCGGCCACACCGCCTGGCCCGGGAGCGGAAACGCGCGGCCCCCGGCGATCCCGTTGACCGCGATCGCCACCACTGTGCTGGCCAGGATGCCGACGAGCAGCGCGCCGCTCGACCGCCGCGCGGTGAGCCACAGCGTGAGCAGCAGCCCGAGCACCGCGACCGCGACCGGTGCGGAGCTCAGGTCGCCGAGCGTGACCGGTACCCCGGGCGGACCCGGCTTCACGATGCCGGCCGAGACAAGGCCGATGAACAGGATGAAGAGGCCGATGCCGACGCCGATCGCACGCTTGAGCGCCGCCGGGATCGCGTTCATGATCGCCTCGCGAAATCCGGTGAGCACGAGAACGGTGATCACGAGCCCCTCCAACACCACCACCCCCATCGCCGCCGACCAGGGCAGCTTCATCCCGGCGATGAGCTGGAAGGCGACCACCGCGTTGAGCCCCATGCCCGACGCCACCGCAAGCGGATAGTTGGTGACCAGGCCCATCGCGATCGTCATCGCCCCCGCCACGAGGCAGGTGGCGGCCTGGGTCGCCGGGAACGACGGGCCCTGGCCCTGCAGCGGCGGGATGCCCGCGAAGGAGAGGATCGCCGGGTTCACGAAGATGATGTAGGCCATCACCATGAAGGTGGTGAGGCCGCCCCCGAGCTCGCCGCTGAGCGTCGCCCCGCGCCGTTGGAGCTCGAACCAGCGCTCGAGCACGGCTCAGTCGGTCTCGGGATCCGCCACTCTGGGAACTGCCACACCTTCCTCGGGCACCACCCGGCGGGCCACCGTGAGGAATCCGGTGTGGGCGACCATCCGGTGAAACGGGCGGACCGACGTGCCCTCGATGTTCCACGGACGCAGGAGCGTCTCGAACGTCTCCACCAGGGCATAGCCCCGGTGACGCCTCAGCGTCTCGGTGAGCTGATGAGACTGGATGATGGTGGGCACGTACGACAGGAAGATGCCGCCCGGGCGCAGCACGTTGGCCACCGGCTCCACGAGACGCCATGGCTCGGGCAGGTCGAAGACCGCACGATCCACCACATCTTCCTCGGGAAGCCCGTCCTCCACCGGCCGGATGCGCACGATGAGGTTGCCGACCTCACCCATCCGCGTGTGGATGTTGGCGAGCGCGCGCCGGCAGAAGTCTTCGCGCTGCTCGTAGGAGACGACGCGCCCCTCCGGACCCACCGCGCGCAGCAGCGCGAGAGTCAGCGCCCCGGAGCCCATGCCGGCCTCGAGCACCCGGGCCCCTGGAAAGATGTCGGCCCAAAACATCACCATGGCCAGGTCCTTGGGGTAGATGACCTGAGCCCCGCGCGGCATGTCGAGCACGTACTCGGCCAGGGTCGGACGGAGCGCGAGATAGCGCGTGCCCTTGGACGTGCGCACCCAGGACCCATCCGGCTGGCCGATGATGGCGTCGTGCGTCACCCAGCCACGGTCGGAGTGGAACGTGTCGCCCTTCCGCAGCAGCAGGAGATGGCGCCGACCGCGCTGGTCGATCAGCAGGAGCTGCTCGCCGTCCTCGAACCTATCCGACGTCACCGGTTCTCGGATCCGGCAGGAAGAGAGCCGCAACGAACCCGGCGATCGGCATCGAGGCCGAGATCGCGAGCGCGGTGGTGAGCCCCCAGTGGTCCGCGACCCAGCCGAGCCCGCTCGCGCCCAGGCCCCCCGCGCCGATCGCGAAGCCGACGATGAGGCCCGAGGCCATGCCCGGGTTCCGCGGCAGGTACGCCTGGCCCAGTACCACCGACATCGTGAAGGTGGAGACGAGCACGAAGCCGAGCAGGGCCAGCATGACGAACACCAGCGGGCCGCTGGACACGAACAGGAAGCCCACCGCGATGGGCGTGGCGAGGACGAACACGCCGACCACGCAGCGCCGCACACCCAGCCGGTCCGCCACCGGACCGGCCACGAGAGTGCCGATGGCGCCCGCACCCAGGAACACCGCGAGCAGGGTGCCGACGAGCCGCGGGTCGCCGTGGAGCACGTCCTTCCAGTAGAACGGCATGAATGTGGTGAAGCCGAGCTGAGTCCACGAGCGGAGCGCGACCACCAGGATGAGCAGGCTCATCGCCCCCGCCATGGTCTTGGCCCCCGCCGCGTTGGCGCGGGCGCGCGCGGCGGCGGGCGGCGGCGCGGAGAGCAGCGGCAGCACCGCGGTCAGCAGCACCGCCGCGAGGATACCCGGCACCAGCATGCCGAGGCTGCCGGCGAGGCCGAAGCTGGTTAGCAGCGCGGTCAGCAGCGGCGGGCCCAGCGCGATGCCGACGTTGCCGCCGGTCGAGAAGATGGACACGCCGGTGGCCTTGCGCTCGCCCGCCACCGCGGTCGCGGTGCGATAGCCCTCCGGATGGTAGGCGGCGACCCCGAAGCCGGTGATCACCACCAGCGCGAGCACCGCCCCGTAGGAGGGAGCGAGCCCGATGAAGCCGAGGCCCACCGCGGACAGGAGCACCGAGAGCGGCAGCAGCCAGCGGCGCGCCGTCTTGTCGGCGAGGTAGCCGAAGATCGGCTGGATCAGCGACGAGGTGATGTTGCCGGCCAGTACGATCATCCCGGTCGCCGCGTACGAAAGATTCAGGGCGTCCTTGAGAAACGGCAGGATCACCGGGAACGAACCCTGGTTGATGTCGATCACCATGTGCCCCAGCGCAAGGAGACCGAGCAGCCGCATGTCGGGCTTGGCGCGCGCCGCCGGCGCCAGGGTGCCCGACGGCGCGGGCAGCACGACGGCGGGCGAGGACGGGTCCGGAGTCATAGGGGCCCTATGCTACCTCAGATGCCGAAGGCATCGAGGCCCGTGATGTCCCGGCCCACGATCAGGGTGTGGATGTCGTGGGTGCCCTCGTACGTATTCACGGTTTCCAGATTCATCATGTGGCGGATGATCGGGTGCTCGTCCACGATGCCGGCCGCCCCCAGGATGTCGCGCGCCAGGCGCGCCCCGTCGAGCGCCATCTGCACGTTGTTCATCTTGGCCATCGAGATCTGCTGCGGGCGGGCCCGGCCCGCGTCCTTCAGCCGGCCGAGCCGCCAGCAGAGGAGTTGGGCCTTGGTGATCTCGGTGATCATCCACACCAGCTTCTGCTGCACGAGCTGGAACGAGCCGATCGGCTTGTTGAACTGGATGCGCTGCTGCGAGTACTGCAGCGCCCAGTCGTAGCAGCCCATGGCAGCCCCGATCGCCCCCCACGCGATGCCGTACCGCGCCTGCGAGAGACAGGAGAGCGGACCCTTCAGGCCTTTCACCCCGGGCAGCTTGTTCGCGAGCGGGATGCGGCAATCCGCGAATGCGAGCTCCGAGGTGATCGAGGCGCGCATCGAGAACTTGCCGTGGATGTCGATGGTGCTGTAGCCCGGCGTCCCCTTCTCCACCAGGTACCCGCCGATCTCCCCATCGTCACCCTTGGCCCACACCACCGCCACGTCGGCCACCGAGCCGTTGGTGATCCACAGCTTGGTCCCGTTGAGCACGTACTCGTTACCCTTCTTGGCCGCCCTCGTCTTCATCGAGCCGGGATCGGACCCGTGATCCGGCTCGGTGAGACCGAAGCAGCCGAGGGCGTCGCCCGACTGCAGGCGAGGCAGCCATCGGTCCTTCTGGGCGTCGGAGCCGTACGAGTGGATCGGGTACATGACGAGCCCGCTCTGCACCGAGGCGAACGAGCGCAGCCCGGAGTCGCCGCGCTCCAGCTCCTGCATGATGAGCCCGTAGGCCACGTTGTCGAGACCGGCGCAGCCGTAGCCCTTGAGCGTGGCCCCGAAGACGCCCATCTCGCCGAGGTCCTTGGCGAGCTCCATCGGGAAGGTCCCGTCGCGGTGGTGCTGGCTCACGATGGGCAGGAACTTGGCCTCGACCCAGTCGCGGACTGCGTCGCGCATCATCCGCTGCTCTTCGGTCAGGAGCTCGTCGATGCCGTAGTAGTCGACGCCGCGAAACTTTTCCATGGCTTCAGTCCTTCTTGCTCAGGTAGCTCAGAGATTGGTGGGGTGCGCGGGGCGGTCTTCGCCCAGCGCCTGGTCGAGCGCGCGGGCCAGCTGCTGGTCGTGCTCGTGGCTCATCGCGAAGATCCGGCACTGGGCCACCTTGCCGGGCAGGTACTTCAGCAGCTCCTTGAGCGGCTCGGCCGACACGGTGCGCGAGGCGGCGTCGTACACGTAGATCTGGCGATCCTGCATCCCGATCGGGTTCAGCGGCCGCGGATCCTGCTGGGCCATGTCGATCTTGAACGGGAACGCGCGGAGCTCGGCGGGTAGGCACTCCCGCACGCGGTGCTCCACGTCCTCGGCCTTCATGAAGCTCTGGCCGCGGCGTGGCTCGAAGAGGTCGAGCACTACCTCGTGGGACATCCGCCACTTCAGCCGACGGTCGAGGATCTGTCGCCACTCCCGGCCGAGGGCGCGGCGGTTCGCATCGTCGGAGTGGTCCCAGCGCGCGACCTCCTCCAGGAGGGTCCACTCCGTCATGTTGAGGTACGGGAGGAGCTCCTTGTTGAGGTCGAACGGGAAGACCGTCTTCATGGTCTCGCGGAAGATCTCCTTCAGGTGCAGGTCGATGCCGCGGGTCGTCCGGTGGTAGTACACGTTGGTGTACAAGTAGAAACGGGCGTTCAGGAACATGATGAAGGCCTGGATCCCGCCGCGGTCGAGGGTGAGCCCCTTCTCGCTGAAGAACGAGTAGTACATGATCCGCTCGATGTCGATGGGACCGACCGCGACCCCGCACATGTAGGAGTCGCGCAGCACGTAGTCCATGTTGTCGGCGGTGTAGATGCCGGAGAGCAGGGGCTTGAGGTGGGCGAGCCAGCGCGGGTGCTCGGCGGTGGGCACCGTGTAGCTCTTGCCCATCAGATAGCAGATCCACTCCGGGTCGATGCTCTCGCCGGCCTCGAATCCCCCCGAGGGGCTGCGGCGCAGGCCGCGGATCAGATCTCCCAGCTCTTCTCGAATGATACGTTGCCCGACTTTCTCGTGGGTCAGATCGAAGTCGGCCAGGAAGTTGTCATCGAAGAAGTGGCCGAAGGGGCCGTGGCCCACGTCGTGGAGGAGCCCGGCCATGCGCATCAGCTCCTCGAGGAGGGCCGCGGACGGGGCATCGGGGAACTCGGCCTTGAGCGAGGCGTGAAGCTGCTGCGCGAAGCGCCCGGCCAGGTGCATGGCCCCGAGCGAGTGCTGGAAGCGGCTGTGCTCGGCGGCCGGGAACACCCACCGCGCGGACTGCAGCTGCGGCACGCGCCGCAGGCGCTGCATCCACGGCGAGTCCATCAGGTCCTGCTCGGTGGCCTCGCCGGGCATGCCGTCGGGCCGGGTATAGAGGATGTACTGATGGATGGGGTCGGCGATGAGACCGCGCCCCTGGTAGGTATCGACGCCCCTCATGGCTAGAGCCTAACCTACTTGGAGCCCAACTTACTTGTCGGAAGTGCGATAGAAACGGTAGCGGTCGATCGGACGCACCGTGATCGCTTCACGGCCGCCGGAGCGCAGCACGGTCACCTGGACATCCTGGTCCATCGGCGACTGCCAGAGCGCCTTATAGAATTCCTCGCGGCTCGCCACCTCCCGGCCGTTCAGCGCCACGATGACGTCGCCCGCACGCAGCCCCGCCGCGCGCGCCGGGCTCATCGGGGAGAGCCCCGCGACCGCCACGCCGCCCTTCACCGACTCGGTGTAGAGACCGAGCCAGGGCCGCGGCGCGCGGCTCGTGACCCGGCCGTTGGCCAGGAGCTCGTCCTTGCTCGCGAGGAACTTCTCGATGGGGATGGCGAGGTTCACGTGCGGCGCCTCGCCCAGGCGCAGGGAGGTGACGCCGATCACGCTGCCCGCCGCATTGACCAGCGCCGCGCCGCCGAAGGCGGCGTTGTACGGAGCCACGATGAAGGCGCGGTCCAGCATGTACTCCCAGGCCGCCGCGAATGATCGCACCGATTCGACCCGGCTCGGCGTCGCTATCAGATCGCCGTCGTCGCTGATGCCCACCGTACCGGTGACCTCCCCGGGCCGGACCGCGCGCGAATCGCCCAGGGTGGCGGCCGGCCACGGCCCCGGGCCCTCGAGCCGCGCCACCCCCACGCCCACCTCCAGGTCGAGCCCGGTGAGCCGCGCCGGCACCTTCCGTCCGTCGCGGAGCACCACCTCGATGCGCCGGGCGTCGAGCAGCACGTAGCTCACGGTGAGGACGTAGCCCCGGGCGGAGTCGAAGATCACCCCGCTGCCCCAGCGCTCGGTGCCGAGGGTCGCCGCGGAGGGCCGATCGGAGTCCACCTCCACGCGGATGCCCACCACCGCGGGCTCGACGCGGCGAATCTGGGACGCCAGCGGGGAGACCTGACGCGGGTCGTGGCGCCGATCGCTGTCGCGCAGCGCGGCGGGGGCCTCGGCGGGCAGGAGCACGCCGAGGAGGGCGACCGCGGTCCACCCGAGCAGCGCGCGCGCCACGGTGCTACCTGGCGGCGTACTGGGTCTGGTAGTACTGGCGGAAAGCGCCGGACTTGATCGGCTTCCACCACGCGTCGTGGGAGCGGTACCACTCGACGGTGGCGGCGAGCGCGGTCTCGAAGCTCGCGGCCGGCGCCCAGCCCAGCGTCCGGACCTTGCTCGAGTCCAGCGCGTACCGTCGATCGTGGCCGGGGCGATCCGCGACCGGCGTGATCAGGCTCTCCGGCTTGCCGAGCAGAGCGAGGATCCGCCGGGTCAGCGTGATGTTCTCGACCTCGGTGCTGCCCCCGACGTTGTAGATCTCGCCGTCACGGCCCTTGCGGAGCACCAGGTCGATGGCCGCGCAGTTGTCGAGCACGTAGAGCCAATCGCGCACGTTCTTGCCGTCGCCGTAGAGGGGCAGCGGCTTGCTCTCGAGCGCGTTGGTCACGAAGAGCGGGATGACCTTTTCCGGATACTGGTACGGCCCGAAGTTGTTGCTGCTTCGCGTGATCAGCACCGGCAGGTGATGGGTGGTCCAGTAGGCGCGGACGAGCAGATCGGCGGCGGCCTTGGAGGCCGAGTAGGGATTCGAGGGGTTCAGGGCGTCCTCCTCGCGGGCCGCGCCCTGGGCGATGCTCCCGTACACCTCGTCGGTGCTCACCGCGAGGAAGCGGCCCACCTTCAGCTCGCGCGCGGCCTCCAGCAGCGTGAAGGTCCCGGTCACGTTGGTGCGGAGGAAGTCGTCGGCCCCCAGGTTCGACCGGTCCACGTGGGTCTCCGCGGCGAAGTGCACCACCGCGTCCACGCCCCGCATGGCCTCGCGAACCCGGGCCCCGTCGCAGATGTCGCCTCGCACGAACGCATAGCGCGGATCGCGCTCGACGTCGCGGAGATTGGCGAGATTACCCGCATAGGTGAGCTTGTCCAGGTTGACCACCGAGTCGCCCGGATGCGCGGTCAGCACGTGGCGGACGTAGTTGGACCCGATGAAGCCGGCGCCGCCCGTGACGAGGATCTTCATCCCCGGGTCACATCCCAGATCTCCGCCCCCGCGAAGTCCCACGGCAGGCGGCCCTCCTCGGTCTGATCGGGATCGGGGGAGAACTGGTGATCCACGAGGTAGATGATGCGCCCCCGCGACGGGGCGAGGTTCTTCACGCCGTGGGCCACCCCGGGGGGAATGCGCAGCAGCCGCGAGGCTCCGTCGCCGAGCACGATCCGGCGCTGCGCGCCCTGGCTCTTCGAGCCCGCGCGCACGTCGAGCAGTACCACCAGCATCTTGTCCCCGGGGGGCACGAACCAGACGTCGGTCTGCCGCCGATGCAGGTGGAACGCCTTGATGACCCCGGGATCGATCTCGCTGTAGTTGATCTGCCGGCACTCGAAGCCGGGGAGCTCGGAGGCCGCCCCCTGCTTGAGGCGGGCCAGCTCCAGGAACGAGCCGCCGTCGTCGGTGAAGCGCTTGAGGTCCACGATCTGGACACCCTCGATCTGCGGCGCCGCCGCGTAGTCCTGGACCGCGAAGGCCCGCTTGGCGGCGTCGCTCAGCTCGGCCGGGTCGGAGGGCGTCATCAGATCAGCCCGACCTCGCTGCGGTCTCCCAGCATGAAGTTGAAGGACCGTGGCTTGGAGGCGGTGCGGTAGATCGACACGTTCCGCCCGATCAGGCTCGACTCGATCCGTCCGCCCACGTCGGTCACGCTGGCGCCCTCGAGCAGGATCGAGTGCTCGACCTCGCTGGCGCGCAACACCACCCGGTCGCCGATCGAGGTGAAGGGGCCCACGTACGCGCTCTCGATCACCGCGTCGCGCCCGATGATGGCGGGCCCGCGCACCGTGCTGTTCACCACCCGGGCGCCCGCCTCGATGACGACCCGGCCGACGATCTCGCTGTCGACCACGGTGCCGTCGGTGCGCGGGAGCAGCGTGTCCAGGATGATCCGGTTCGCCTCCAGCATGTCCTCGAGCTTGCCGGTGTCCTTCCACCAGCCCTCGATGACGTGGGGGCGGACCAGATAGCCCTGGTCGATCAGCCACTGGATGGCGTCGGTGATCTCGAGCTCGCCCCGCGCCGAGGGCTTGATCGCCTTCACCGCCTTGAACACCGTCGCGTCGAACATGTAGACGCCAACGAGTCCGAGGTTCGACGGCGGCTGCTTCGGCTTCTCGACCAGGCGCACCACCTGCCCGTCGCGCAGCACCGCCACGCCGAACTGGGTGGGATCGGGCACGGAGGCGAGCAGGATCTGGCAGTTGGGCTTCTCGTCGCGGAAGCGGGTGACCAGCGGCTCCAGCCGCTCGCGGATCAGGTTGTCGCCCAGGTACATGCAGAACGGGTCCGTCCCGAGGAACGGCTCGGAGACCAGGACGGCGTGAGCCAGGCCGAGGGGCGCCTCCTGCTCGATGTAGGTCACCGAGACTCCGAAGCGGCTGCCATCCCCGACCGCCTCGCGGATCTCCTGCTTGGTGTCGCCGACCACGATGCCGATCTCGTGGATCCCGGAGGCCGCCAGCGCCTCGATGCCATAGAAGAGGATGGGCTTGTTGGCGACCGGGACGAGCTGCTTGGCCGACGTGAAGGTGATCGGGCGCAGCCGGGTGCCGCGACCGCCCGAGAGGATTAAACCTTTCATTTAGCGGCTGATTATAGCAGTCTTAGCCCGTTGCGAACAGGCACGCCCCGGTGCCGTGGTAGATCCGACCGGAATTGGTGGTAATATGAACCTGCTGAAATAGTGGGACATTCTTCAAGGAGTCGAGCATGAAGACGCTGAAGGAGATGCTGGCCGAGGCCCGGCAGGTGGTGCCCGAGCAGGGGCCGGCCGACGTCAAGAAGCGGATCGACGGGGGCGAGTCGCTGGTCCTGATCGACGTGCGCGATCCGGACGAGTACCGTGACGGCTTCATCGAGCCCGCGACCAACATCAGCCGCGGCTTCCTCGAGTTCCGCATCGGCGGCGCGGCGGCGGACCCGGCGACGCCCATCGTGCTCTACTGCCAGAGCGGTCTGCGCTCCATGCTCGCGGCCAAAGTCCTGAAGGATCTCGGCTACCAGAACGTCACCAACCTGCAGGGTGGCTTCCAGAAGTGGGCGCAGTCCGGAATGCCGGTGGTCAAGGACCGCCCGATGAACGCCGACCAGATCCAGCGTTACAGTCGACATTTCCTGTTGAATCAGGTGGGTGAGAAAGGGCAGCGCAAGCTGCTGCGCTCCAAGGTGCTGCTGATCGGCGCGGGCGGCCTCGGCTCCCCGACGGCGGTCTACCTGGCCGCCGCCGGCGTCGGCACCCTGGGCCTGATGGACGGCGACGTCGTCGACGTCTCGAACCTGCAGCGCCAGATCCTCCACACCACCGCCAACGTGGGCCGGCCCAAGGTCGAGTCCGGCACCGAGATGATCCGGAACCTGAACCCGGACGTCAACGTGATCCCGCTGCCGACGCGCATCGACGTCGACAACGTGATGGACATCATCAAGGACTACGACCTGGTGGTGGACGGCTCCGACAACTTCGACACCCGCTACCTGGTCAACGACGCCTGCTACCTCGCGGGCAAGACCAACGTGCACGGCTCCATCTTCCAGTTCGAGGGCATGGCCACGGTGCTGGCTCCGAACCAGGGCCCGTGCTACCGCTGCCTCTACCCGACACCGCCGCCGCCCGGCCTCGTCCCCAGCTGAAGCGAGGCCGGCGTCCTGGGCGTGCTCCCAGGCATCATCGGAGTGGTGCAGGCCACCGAGACCATCAAGCTACTGCTCGGCATCGGCGATCCCCTGATCGGGCGTCTGCTCACCTACGACGCCCTCGGCATGCGCTTCCGCGAGGTCAAGCTGCGGCGCGATCCGAAGTGCCCGCTCTGCGGCGAGCACCCCACCATCACTGACCTGTCGATACACCGGACCGGCGCCGACGCCGCCTGCGCGGTGAGCGACAACGGCGACCCGGCGGCGGTGGGAGCCTCCGCGGGAGCGTCGGCGGCGAAACCGGGAGGGTAGTCCGCCGCCCCGCTGGTCCATGCCGAGAGGTCGCTGCGCCGTCTCGATCAGCTTGATGGCGCTCCTGTGCCACAGCAGCGTCACCGCACCGCGGGCAGACGAGATCCCGTTCACCGTTCTGCCATCGACGCAGGCGACGCAACCCGAGCGCCTGAGTCGTACCGTCAATACCTCGGTGTCGTCATCGGCGGCAGACGACTCATCTACGTCAATGTGTTCCCGCGCAGGCCGTCCACCGGCTGGCGCACGCACTTCGTTCGCGTGTGCGACGGAAGGGCGGCGTTCTGGGGTGTCCTGTTCGATCCGCAGGCGCGACGATTCTTCTCTCCGCAGTTCAACGGGACCATCTGACGACTGATGGTCAGGCTCCCCTTCCGCTCGATCACCCTCCTGAGACGCCACGTCGTCCTCTGCGGCGTGAGCACGGCGCTGATCGCGCTCGGCTGCTTCTCGGTCACGTCGGGCGAGCTGCCGGACCAGTTGCCGACCATGACCAGCGACGGACCCGACGGCTACTTCGTGGTCGCGGCCTACGTCAACGGCAGCCGAGTCCGACTCGTGTTCGATACCGGCTCCGAGCTATCTGTCCTGACTCGCTCCACCGCGACTCGGCTGGGATTGAAAGTCACCGAGTGGCCGTCCGATCAACCGGTGGCCCCGGGCAAGGTTGGGCCCGGCGCAACTGAACCATTCGCCCTCACGATCTGGGGAGTGAGCCTTCGGGCGAGCTTCGGCGTGCTCGACGTGCCCGTCCCCTTCCGGCTCGACGGCCTACTGGGCTGGCCGGCCCTCAGCAAGAACGTCATCCACTTCGATGGTCGCAACGCCGGGTTCCTGGATCGCGTACCGCCGGAGGCGGCCGCGTGGCTGAAACTGCCTTTGCGGGCAGGCGCCGCCACCCTCGGTCTCGACATCCCCGGTCGGGCCGGCGGAACCGAAACCCTCGTGGTGGACACGGGCGGCCTCGATGGCATCAGCCTCGATGCGCGGGAGTGGCGCCAGTGGACGGCGACTCACCCGAATCGGCCGAGGACCCTCGTGGCCCGGTACATGCCGGGAGCGAGCTTACGCGTGCAAGAGCTCACATGGACCGATGAGATCTCGATCGGACCGCTCACGATCAACGGTGTGTTCCTCCGGGAAGCCAACATCGCCGAAACCGCCGTGGCGCCGGCCTACCGGGCGACAGTCGGCCTGATGGCTCTGCGACGGCTGGACCTCATCGTGGATAGAAAGAACGGCGTCGCCTACATCCGGCCGCGGGCGGCGCCCGCGCCCTCGCCGCCGCACAATCGCCTCGGCGCCGTGTTCGTGCCGTCCGACCTCGAAAAAGGGAATGACCTCGTCGGTATCGTGCTGAATGACAGCCCGGCATGGGAAGCGGGCATCCGTGACGGTGACGTGCTGTTGCGGATCGGAGACATGGATGTCTCGACCTGGCGGTCGGACCCCGACGCCAAGCCGGGTCGCTTCTTCGAGCGCCCGGCCGGCACGAAGCTGGAGCTGACCTTGCGGCGCGGCGAGAAGGAGTTTCGCATCACCGTCGTTCTCCGAAACCTGCTCGGCCCGGGCCTGGCCTCACGCTCCGGGTCGTGATGGTGGCCACCGGCTCGATGCGACCGGGCGTTGCCTTCGACTCGGAGGGAGCGTGTAAGTTGGCGCGCCTGGAGGGATTCGAACCCCCGACCCTCGGCTTAGAAGGCCGATGCTCTATCCAGCTGAGCTACAGGCGCGTGCCTTCAGAATCTACCACTTAAGCCCTAGCGTGTTTCAGCGGAAGTGGCCGGTATGGATCCAAATGGCGGCCTCTCTTCGCGCGTGCCCCTTTCTCTCGGTCGCAGAACCGGTGGAATAGCTGACCGCTCTCGTAGATGCCGCTCACCTTCGTTTGCGGAAACGGTCGCTGGTCCAAATCGAGGCCGGCAACCGCCGATATCAAACACGCTCACGTTCGAGATCGACTTGATCTAGACGCATTGCGGAGGCAGCCTGACTGGGGTAGTGATCCAGACGGAGGACAGTCAATTGGCAGCTGCTTACGAATTCAGCAACTGCCGCGCTGCGCAGGAGGCAGCGACCGGGCGTTGACATGAAGCTACCACATAGCAGGAAGCGCCTCAGATTTGAGGTCATCCTGCTCGCCACTGTACTCTCGGCCTCTGCCGGGTGCATGGTAGGGCCAGACTTCGTACGACCCAAGGCCACGGTCTCACCAGGGTGGCTGGATGCAGGTGATCAGCGGGTAACGACAGGACCCTCGGAATACCGCGACTGGTGGAGGGCCTTCAACGATCCGATCCTGGACCGCCTCATCGAGCGAGCCTACCGGGAGAACCTCTCGCTCCGAAGCGCGGGCGTACGCGTCCTGCAAGCCCGAGCCCAGCTGGGTATTGCCGTCGGTGAAATCTTCCCGCAGACGCAGCAGGGTATCGGTTCGGTCCAGTATATCCGGACAAGCGATCGAGCCTCAACGGCCGCCGCCTTCAACGGCAGCTTCGACTACTGGCAATCCCAGATCGGCCTTCAGGCGAGTTGGGAACTCGATTTTTGGGGGAAATTCCGACGAACGATCGAATCGGCCGACGCCAGCCTGCTCTCGACGCTGGCGGACTACGACAACACGCTGGTGACGCTTACCGCGGATGTGGCCAACTCCTATATCACGATCCGGACCGCTGAAGAGCGCATCCGCATCGCCCGCGAGAATGTGCGGACACAGGAAGAAAGCCTGAAGATCGCCGAGGCCCGGTTCAAGTACGGCACCGTGACGCAATTGGATGTAGAGCAGGCCAGGACGTCGCTCTTGAATACCCTGGCCACCATCCCGCCTCTGGAAGCGCAACTCCGCCAGGCCCGGAATGCCCTCAGCGTGCTGCTGGGCACGCCACCGAGCGATCTGAGCGATCTGCTGGCGGGCCTTTCGGGAATACCCGTTTCACCACCCCAGGTCATCGTGGGCATCCCGACCGACCTGCTGCGCCGCAGACCGGATATCCGGAGCGCCGAGCTTCAGGCGGCCGCCCAGTCCGCCCAGATCGGAGTGGCCAAGGCCGACCTGTTTCCGGCCTTCTCCCTGACCGGCAATCTCGTCCTCCTCTCGACGAACCTGGGAAGCTTCAAGCTCAGCGATATGTTCAGATGGGGAAGCCGCTCGGTCCAGGCCGGTCCCACCGTCCAGTGGAACATCTTCAACTATGGCCAGATCACGAACAACGTCCGCCTGCAGGACGCCAAGCTCCAGGAGCTACTGCTCACCTTTCAGAATGCCGTCCTGTCAGCCCAGCAGGATGTGGAGGACAATCTGGCCGCCTTCCTGCGCGCTCAAGACCGGGCGGATCTCCTGGCCCAGAGCGTCACCTCCGCCCAAACCGCTGTCACTCTCGCCATTCGGCAGTACCGGGAGGGCGTGACGGATTTCACGACGGTTCTGACCGCCCAGCAGGCTCTGCTGAATCAACAGGACAGCCTGGCCAGTACCCTGGGCACCATTTCCACGAGCCTCGTTGGCGTGTACCGCGCGCTGGGGGGCGGCTGGGAGATCCGAGAGGGCCGGGAGCTGGTGCCTCCCGACATCAGGGCGGAGATGGAAAAGCGCACGAATTGGGGCCACCTGCTGGCCCCGTCTGCCTACAATCTGCCGGCCTCGCGTGAGCCCAAATCCACTCCGCGGCTACCGGACTGGTGACCGAACCAAGGCCCGAGCGAGAAACAACCATGACGGCTTGCAGAAAAAAAGCGACCTCTCATCCAGTCAGAGGGCTGCAGGTGTGGCTCATGGTTCCCGTGCTCTTCCTCTTCCTGTCGGGCTGCGGAGAAAAACCCAAGCAACAACCCCCGCCTCCTCCGAAGGTGACGGTCGCGCAGCCGGTACAGCGGGTGGTGACCGATGATCTGGAGCTCACCGGCAACACCCAGGCCATCTACACGGTACAACTGGTCGCCCGGGTTGCGGGCTACCTGGAAAAGGTTCTGTTCCAGGATGGGCAAATCGTGAAGAAGGGCCAGCCGCTCTTTCTCATCCAGCAAAACACCTATCAGGACAACCTGCGGCAGGCTGAAGCAGCCATCTTGCAGTACCGGGCGCAGCTGGCGTATGCCGAAGCCCAATTCACTCGCTACTCCAACCTCGTTCTGGAGAAGGCCGGCTCGCAGTCCGACGTCGACAACTGGCGCTTCCAGAGGGACAACGCTCAGGCCAACCTCCACTCGGCCGAGGCACAGCGTGATCTGGCCCAACTCAATCTGAGCTATACGGATGTCCGGGCTCCTTTCGATGGACGAATGGACCGTCGATTGAAGGATCCCGGCAATCTCGTCGGTGCAGGCGAAAACACGGTGCTCGCCCAGATCAACCAGGTCGATCCGATGTATGTCTACTTCAACATCAGCGACGTCGACTTGGCCAGCCTCCTGAAAAGGAGACGCGGGATCCCCGGACCCGCTGATGCTCAGAAGTGGCCGGTCTTTGCGGGTCTGCCAAGTGAAGAAGGCTATCCCCACCGGGGATACCTTGACTTTGCCGCCATTAGCCTGACCACCACCACGGGCACCCTGCTCATGCGAGGCGTCCTCCCCAACGCGAACGGACAGATCCTTTCGGGCCTGTATGCCCGCGTGCGGGTGCCCGTCGAGCAGAGAGCTGCGTTCCTGGTCCCCGAGGTGGCGATCGGTCATGACCAGCAAGGCTCTTATGTATTCGTGGTGAACGAGAAGAACGTCGTGGAGCGCCGGAGCGTCAAGACCGGCCCCGCACTGGACAGCCTGCGGGCTATCGACGAAGGCCTCAAAGGGACGGAGCGGGTGGTTGTCAACGGTCTCCTGAGGGCCGCTCCCGGACGGCAGGTCACTCCTGAACAGGAAGGAGGCGCACGCCTGCCGGAGCAAGGCGCGTCTCCGTCGCTTCCGCCGCGGAAGGTCGGGCCGTGATCTCCGAATTCTTCATCGAGCGGCCGATCTTCGCCAACGTCATCGCCTTCATCACCATCATCATCGGGGCGGTGTTCTTCTATCGCCTGCCCGTGGCCCAGTATCCCGAGATCGTTCCGCCGACCATCCAGGTGAGCACGCGGTATCCGGGAGCGAGCGCCGAGGTCGTCGCGGCGACGATCGGGGTGCCGCTCGAGCAGGCGATCAATGGCGTGGAAGGTGCCATCTACATGTCCTCTGCCAGCGCCAGCGACGGCTCCTATACCCTGACCGTCACCTTCGACGTGGGGACGGACATCGACACGTCTCTGGCCCTGGTCCAGAACTTCGCCAACAGCGCATTGTCCCAGCTTCCGGGGGGCGCTCAGGCCCAGGGCGTCACGGTCCGGAAGGTCTCCCCCAACATCCTGCTCGTAGCCAGTCTCTATTCCGATGATGATCGGTTCGACGAGATCTTCCTCTCCAACTACGCCATCATCAACTTGCAGAACCCGCTGGCCCGGCTTCCGGGTGTCGGCCAGGTGAGGATATTCGGGGCAGGTCCCTACAGCATGAGGGTCTGGCTGGACCCGAAGCGGCTCCAGACCTTTGGGCTCACGACCGCGGATGCCCTGGCCGCCATCCAAGGGCAGAATGTCCAGGTGGTCGCCGGGCAGCTCGGTGGGCCGCCGGTGCCGCCAGATCAGCCCTTCCAGTTCACCATCAATGCCCTTGGCCGGCTATCCGATGCGAGCCAGTTCGAAGACATCATCATCAAGTCCACGACCGGCACCGCCGCGCAGATCGTTCGGCTGCGCGATGTCGCCCGGGTGGACCTGAGCCAGCAGAGCTTCAGCAACTATTCGCGATTCACCGGGCACAAATCGACGCAGATCCCGGTGTTCCCCCTGCCGGGGGCCAATGTCATTGCCGTCGCCGACCTCGTGTACAAGGCCATGGCGGAGATGAGCCAGCAGTTTCCCGAGGGCATGAAGTACTCCATCCGGTACGACACCACCCTCTTTGTCCGGGAGGCCATCTCCGGCGTGTACTGGACTCTCTTCATCGCCGGCGTCCTGGTGCTCATCGTGATCCTGCTGTTCCTGCAGAACTTCCGAGGGACGCTGGTTCCCGCCACCACCGTTCCGGTCACCATCATCGGCGCCTTCATCGCCATGGCCGCGCTCGGCTTCACCATCAACCTCATGACCCTGTTCGCCCTGATCCTGGCCATCGGCATCGTGGTGGACGACGCCATCATCATCGTGGAAAACAGCTCCTACTACATCGAGCAGGGGATGCCCCCCAAGGAGGCGACCATCAAGGCGATGCAGGAGCTGACCGGGCCCGTGATGGGGATCACCCTGGCCCTCGTGTCCGTCTTCCTGCCCGCCGCGTTCCTGCCGGGAATCACCGGGCAGATCTTCCGACAGTTCGCGCTCGTCATCGCCGCCACCGCCGTCATCAGCGCCCTCAACGCGCTCACCTTGAAGCCGGTCCAGTGCGCGTTCTGGTTGAAGCCACGCGGGGACAGACCTCTCAACTGGTTCTACCGGGGATTCAATCGGGTCTTCGAGGCGACAACCAATGCCTACGTGGGCGTCGTCCGCCGGATGGTGAGGCGGCCGGTCATCATGCTCATCGTGTTTGCCATCATCATCGGCGTGACCGTCTGGGAATTCGCGCACCGGCCCACGGGCTTTCTCCCCACCGAAGATCAAGGCTATGCCATCTTGGTGTCCGTCCTCCCCGAAGGCGCTTCCCAGCCTCGATCAATAGAGGTTGCGCAGAAGGTCAACGCCATACTGCAGAAAACCGAGGGGATCGCGGCCTGGGTCCACATCGGGGGCTTCTCAGTCCTGGATTTCGCCAACGTCCCCAATATCTCCACGACGTTTGTCGTTTACAAGAGCTGGAAAGAACGGGGCAAAGCTCTCGACCAGGACCGCATCGTCTCCAACCTCAACCGCGAGCTGGCCGGGATCCAGGAAGCCCTGGCCTTTGTCGTGGTCCCGCCGCCGATCCGAGGCCTGGGCCAGACGGGCGGCTTCCAGATGATGGTAGAGGATCGCGCGAGCCTCGGTCTGGCGGAACTCCAGCGGAACGCGGCCGAGCTCATCCAGAAAGGCAATTCCCACCCCAACCTGCAGCGCCTGGCCACCACCTTCAGCGCCCACAGCCCCCAGGTCTACCTGGACATCGACCGGACCAAGGCGCAGTCGCTGCAAGTGCTGCCGTCGAGCGTGTTCGACACCCTCCAGGCCTATCTGGGTTCGTCGTTTATCAACTTCTTCAACAAGTTCAACCAGGTCTACCAGGTCTATATCCAGGCCGACAGCCGCTACCGTCTCCAGGCCAAGGACATGAGAAATCTCTATGTTCGCAATCAGAACGGGGAGATGGTCCCGCTAAACGCCTTGCTGAAGGTCAAGCAGATCCAGGGCTCGGAGCTGGTCACCCGCTACAACCTCTACCCGGCGGCGTCCATTTACGGCTCCGCCGCTCCGGGGTTCAGCTCCGGAGAGGCCCTCAGTCTCA
>Ga0335085_10005697_pt1 | contig 19894 bp, 15 predicted proteins | sample Lox_Sample_45_FD_206712 | JGI IMG/M metagenome (GOLD analysis project Ga0335085, IMG submission 206712) | Soil microbial communities from Loxahatchee National Wildlife Refuge, Florida, United States - Lox_Sample_4.5 | ecosystem: Environmental > Terrestrial > Soil > Wetlands | place: USA...
GTACCGGATCGCCACGCCGCGCGCCTCGAGCAGCCGTCCGTACACCCCGTCGCCTCCGCGGGCGAAGAGGTCGGGCAGCGGCGTCGCCTCGACGACGCTCCGGCGGGCCGCGAACGCGCGCGTGTTGCAGAACCGCCGGTACCCCGACGCCGCGTGGCTGGCGACGTAGCGCTCGTATTCGGCCTGGATGAAGCGTGCCAGGCGCGTATTGCCTTGCGCGATGGACGCCCCCTGCAGGGCCGACACGGACGGGTCCTCGAAGATCGCGGCGGCGCGCGCGATCCAGTCCTCGGGGCAGAGGCAGTCGGAGTCGGTGAAGAGAAGCACGTCGCCCCGGGCTTCCCGGGCGGCCGCGTTGCGGGCAGGGTAGGGTCCGCGGGGCGGCAGCGGGAGGAGTCTTGCGGCGATGCCTCCGGGCACGCGCGGCCGGCGCGTCGAGCCGTCGAGCGCCACGAGCACCTCGAAGTCCGGTGCGCCGATCTGGGCCGCCAGTGACGCGAGGAGATCGTCCATCCTCGGGTCGTCGCGCACGGGGACGATGACGGAGATCCTCACGGAGTCGCCCGGACGTCGAAAGCGGCCTCGAGGTCCCGGCTCCTGCGCCGGAAGAAGCGAGTCATCAGCGCCACCTCGAGCGCATAGCTGCCCAGGGAAGCCGCGGCGGCGCCGCGGGCGCCCCACGCCGGAATCAGGGCCAGGCAGAACAGCACGTTGAGCAGGAGCCCGAAGGCGTGGGCGATCATCACGAGGCGGCCGTGGCCGCGTGCGTAGAGATAGGAGACGCAGGGACGGCTGGTCCCCCAGACGGCGGCCGCCGCCAGCGACAGCGGGAAGAGAACCGCGGCATCCGGATAGCGATCCCTAAAGAGCAGGAGAATGACGCCTTCGCCCCCGGCCAGACCGAGCACGAACGCCAGGACGGCTCCGATCCGATAGAGACGCAAGGCGTCGCCGGCTTGCCGAGCGGCCGCCGGGCCGTCGAGGTGCGAGAGGTCGGTGAACAGGGCGGCCTCGAGCGAATCCGTGAGCACCCAGAAGGCCTCGGCCAGGGCGTAAGCCACGGCGTAGCTGCCGATCTCCGGAGTGCGCCCGAGGGCCGAGAGCATCAACACGTCGGCGCGCCGGTGGAGCGCCACCGCTCCGCCGGAAAGGGCCGCGGGCAGGCCGAAGCGGAGAGCCTCCGGAGCGAGCTGACCCAGACGGCGCCAGGTCGGCAGAGCGCGCTGCGCCGCAAAGAGCCCGGCAGCCGCGGCGGCGTTGACAGCGACGCGTCCGGCCAGAAGGAAGACCAGACGGTCGCTCGTGAAGAGAAGGGAAAGGCCGAGCACGGCGGCGCCACCCAGCGTGCGGCTCCAGAGAAACGCGGTGTACAGCCCTTCCTTCTTCTCGCCGAGCAGCGCTCCGGACAGGGAGCCGCACAGCAGAACGAAGGGCAGAGGGGCAAGACCGAGGAGGACGAGGCGCGGAGGAACCTCGGGGAAGAACGTCCGGCGCAGGGCCGGCAGAGCCGCGAGACCGCCGAAGACGAGGAGCGTCCCGAGCGCCGCGAGGATCACGAGCCACCCGAAGAGCAGGCGGCCCTGGCCGCGGGAGCGGAAGAAGATGGCGGTTCGCGGCCCTCCGAAGGCGAAGACGATCTCGCACGTCGCCAGCGCCGCGGTCAGGAGGGCGTAGAGCGAGAACTCCCTGGGCGCCAGGATGCGCGCCGTGGCGAGAAAGATGCCGAAGCGCAGGAGCGCGTCTCCGCCCCGGCCGAGGAGGATGGTGCCGCCGCGGAGGATCCAGGGCCGGCTCGCCACGCCGCTCATCGCCCTTCCGTTCGCTGGCCGAGCCCGAGAACGCCTGCGAGAAACGCGGCCCTGGCCTGGAGGTCCCACCGCTCCGTCTCGCTGCCGCCACCCGCGAGCCGCCGGAGACCGTAGCGGACCGCGAAGAGCGATCCGATGGCAGCGGGCTTGACGATCGTCTCGAAGACCAGGCCCGCGTGACGCCGGGCGGCCAGGCGGGCGCCCCGACCCGCCTTTCGCTGGCGGGCCAGGAACGGGCCGATGGAGGCGTAGTGGTGACGGTGGTCGCAGACACCGGCCTGCCAGTAGATGGCTCGCCAGCCGCGGCGGCGCCAGCGATAGCCGAGCTCGGTGTCCTCGAAGGCGGCGTCCGGAAAGGACTCGTCGAAGGGCTCTTCGCGGAACCAGGCCGTCGGTGCCGAGAAGTTGGCGCCGTAATGCGCGGTGTAGGGAATCTCCTCTCCGTGCTTCAGACCCCGAAAGTAGAACTGCGGACCTTCGGGAGCCAGAAACCGCATCACGGGGGTCACCGGCGCCTCCGGGTCCCACTCGACGCGCCCCTGCACGCCCAGGCTTCGGTCTCCGGCAGCCGCCAGGTGCGCGGACACGACGTCGGGGCGAGGGAACGTGTCGTCTCCCAGAAGCAGCACGCGAGGGGCCGACGCCAGAGAGACGGCGCGGTTGCGCGCCCTCGCGGGACCCGTGCCCGTCAATCGGACACAGCGCAAGGCGAAGGGCAGCGGGCCGGGATCGGCCAAAAAGGCCGGGGTTTGGTCGACCGACCCATCGTCCGCGACCAGGACCTCGAAGGTGCCGGGCGGCGCCTGCTGCCGCGCCAGGGCCTCGAGCGCGAGCCTCAGGTTTTGAAGCCGGTCGCGCGTCGGAATCACGACGGAGAGACGCAGAGGGCTCATCCGCGGGGCGACGGGGCGAGCCCGCCCTCGTCGCAGGAGCGCTTGTAGAGCGTCAGCAGATCGGCGTACCGGCGCCGACGCGCGGCCCGCCTCGAGCCCGGCTCGACGAAGGACAGAAGCCATCGCAAGCGCGCGCCGAACCGGAGCGCCCGGCGCGCCCGGCGCTCGCCCTTCGCTCCGTGGTGCAGTCGTGCAAACAGGGCGAGGCCCTCGTGGAGGTGCCGGTCGAGCTCGGACTGCGGGATGGAGCGGCTGGCGAGCCCTCCGTGATGGAGCGCACGGGCGCGGGGCTCGAATCGCAGGCGCCAGCCGGAGCGCCGCAGCCGCTCGAAGAGGTCGGATTCCTCGGCGTAGAAGGCGAAGCGCTCGTCGAAGCGACCGACGGCTTCGAACGCTTCCCGCCGGACGAGCACGACGGCTCCGAGGAGCGTCTCGACGTCTCGGGGCGCGCCGTGCCGAAAGGCCGTGGTGTGATGGCCGTCGAAAAACGGGACGCCGACGAAGATTCTGGGCAGGAACAGGCCTTCGAAGAGGATCCGCCGGGGCGTCGGAGCGCGTCCTACGGACGGCGTCGGCCGCCCCTGTCCATCCACGAGAAGAGGCCCGGCGGCCGCCACGCGCGGATCCCGGCGCAGCGCCTCCTCGAGCGCGGCAACCGTGTCGGGCCGGACCTCGACGTCGTTGTTGCAGAAGAGCAGGTACGAGCTCCGGGCCGATTGCGCGCCGAGGTTGCAGCCGCCTCCGTAGCCGAGGTTTCGTCCGGCCGGATCCGAGAGGACGCGCACGGCGGATCCGGGGCCGGCGTCGCCGTCCTCTTCCCGGCCTCCGTTGTCGACCACGAGGATCGTCACCGGCGGTTGGCTCGCCGCGAGGGCCGTCACCGCCCGACGCGTCGGCTCCCACGAACCGAAATGGACCACGATGGCCGTGGTGGCCGTCTGCGGGTCAGTCACGCTCGAGCTCACGTTTCATTCAGGCTGAAGCGCCGTCCTCATCCGGGCTTCGTGCACGGCGAGGGCGATCGTCGCGGCGGCGGCGATGGCTGCGCCGGACAGGAAAGCCGCGGCCGGCCCGAAGGACTTCCACAGGATACCGAAGACGAGCGACGCGGGCAGGGCCGCGAGCCCCGTCGCGGCATGGAAAACCCCGAAGGCCCGGCCCCGGGACTCCGGCGGGACGATATCGGCCACCAGGGCCCGCTCGGCGCCCTCCGTGAGGGCATAGAAGAGGGCGTAGAACGCCAGGAGCGCCCAGAGGGCGCGCGGGGAGGACAGGAATGCGAACCCCGCGTACGAGAGCGCGTAGACAATCCATCCCGCTCCGATCGCCGTCGCTCGCCCGATTCTGTCGGCGAGGATTCCGCCCGGCACGCCCGCGGCGGCCTTGATTCCGTTGAAGAAAGCCCAGAGCAGGGGCAGCTGCCACGTTTCGAGACCCACGTCCCGGGCTTTGATCAAAAGGAACGCGTCCGAGGAGTTCGAAAGGGTGAACACCACGAAGATGGCGATGGTCACCCAGAAACGCCGGGAGAGGGTCCCGACGCCCGGTGCGCCGGGGGCTGGCTTCGGGGCCGCCGGAGCCGGCCGCGGCGCCTCGCGCACGAAGAAGAGGACCAGGAGAACGGCGGCGAGGCCCGGCAGGGCAGCCCACAGGAAGACGGGCCGCTCGTCGGTGAACACCCACCGCAGCAGAGCCGCCGCGAGCAGGGGGCCCGCCACGGCGCCGGCGTTGTCCATGGCCCTCTGGAGGCCGAACGCGCGGCCGCGCCTCTCCGGCGGAACGAGGTCCGACAGCAGGGCGTCGCGCGGCGCGGTTCGGATACCCTTTCCCACGCGGTCGGCGAAGCGGATGGAGAGAACCTGAATCCAGGATGTGGCCAGCCCGACCAACGGCCTCGCCACCGCCGCCAGGGCGTAGCCCGCGGCCACGAGCGGCTTGCGACGCCGGGCGCGATCGGACCACCAGCCCGACAGGAGCTTCGCGAAGGACGCCGTCGTCTCTGCGACGCCCTCGATCAGACCCAGCGCTGCGGGCGAGGCGGCGAGAGTCCTCGTCAGGAAGTCGGGCAGGAGGGGGTAGATCATGTCGGAGGCCACGTCCGACAGGAACGACACCCAGCCGAGCGTGACCACGGCGGGGCTCAGTTTCCGGGGCTCGTTCTCCATAATAAATAAGGTAATTTATTATCTATTCCTAATATTCTCAGGAATATATGGCTACTTGCCTTTGACTGTTGGGCATCGGGTTGCCAGGCTCCCATCATAATCGTGCCGTGCGCTCTCGAACCACGGACGCGTTCATTCTGGGCACGCACGCGCTGTCCGAGAAGGATCGCATCGTCTCCTTCCTCACGCGGGATGCCGGCAAGAAGCGAGGCGTGGCCCGCGGGGCTCGAGGCCCCCGCAGCCGATTCACGGGCGTGCTCGAGCCCATGACCGAGGCTCGCGTCGTCTATTTCGAGAAGGAAGGGCGGGACCTGGTCTCGTTGGACGAGGTCGAGGCCGTGAGGCCGTCGTTTGCCCTGTCGGGAGAGCTCGGCCGCGTGCTCGTGCTCTCGTCCTTCGCGGAGAGCCTCGAGGTGTTCGTGTCGGACTCGGATCCGGCGGAGCCGTTCTACCGGCTGGCGCGGCACGCCATGGATTCGCTGGTTCTCGGAGCGTCACCGGCTGCCGTGGCCGGATACTTCGACCTCTGGGTCCTCAAGCTGTCGGGGCTCTTTCCTTCGGTTGCCGAATGCGCCGGGTGCGGGCGCGCCCTCCGGCCGGACGAGACCCTCCTGTTCGACGAGACCCGGCCCGGCTTTCTCGGAACGGAGTGCCGGCGCGCGGGAGCGCTGAAGCTCTCGGCCGAGGCCCGCGCCACGCTCAAGCGGTTCCTGTCGAGCCCTCTCGACGCAAAGGACGATCCTCCGGGCCTTTCCGAGATCGCGGAGGTCGCGCGGCGCGCCCGGCGGCACTTCCTCGGCCACGAGCTGAAGTCGCAGCGCGTCATCGGCAGGGTGCTGGGATAAACTCGGCGCGTTCATGCTCACTCTCCAGAGACTGATCGCGGAGCTGTCGGCGTACTGGGAGTCGGAGGGTTGCCTGATCGAGCAACCCTACGACATGCCGATGGGCGCCGGAACGATGCACCCGGCCACGTTCCTGAAGGTGCTGGGGCCGGATCCCTGGAAGTGCGCGTACGTGCAGCCGTCGCGGCGCCCGGCCGACGGCCGCTACGGCGAAAACCCGTTCCGGCTCGGCAAGCACCTCCAGCTCCAGGTCGTGTGGAAGCCTTCGCCGGACGACATCCAGGACCTTTATTTGAAGAGCCTCGAGCGGCTCGGCATCGTTCCGGCCGAGCACGACATCCGCTTCGAAGAGGACAACTGGGAGTCTCCCACCCTGGGCGCCTGGGGCGTGGGGTGGCAGGTCGTGATGGACGGTATGGAGATCACCCAGTTCACCTACTTCCAGCAGGCCGGCGGCATCGACCTGTCTCCGGTCTCGGCGGAGATCACCTACGGGCTCGAACGCATCGCCATGTTCCTCGGGAAAGTCGATTCGATCTACGACATTCACTGGAACGAAACGCTGACCTACGGCGAAGTGCGCCGCGAGGACGAGGTCGAGTCGTCGAAGTTCTGTTTCGAGACGGCCGACACCGAGTACGCCCAGCTCTTTTTCGATCGGCACGAACGAGAGGGATGGCAGACGCTGGCGAGGGGTCTCGTGCGGCCGGCTTATGAATCGGCCCTCGCTTGTTCGCACCAGTTCAACATCCTCGACGCTCGCGGAGCGGTCTCGGCCACCGACCGGGTCGGGATGATCCGACGGGTGCGGGACCTCGCGTGCGCGTGCGCCCGCGCTTACGCCGCCCGCTGGGAAGCTGCCGGCCGCCCGGAGCCCGCGCCGGAGCCGGCCGCGGCCGTGTGAACCGGCAGGACTTCCTTCTCGAGATCCGGACGGAGGAGATTCCGGCGAACGCCCTCTCCGGGGCGCGCATGGATCTCGCCCGCCGCCTCGAGACGGCGCTCGGCGAGTCGGGCCTTGCACCCCAGGCGACGGAAGCGTACGCCACGCCCCGGCGCCTCGCGGTCATCGCGCGCGGCGTTCCGGAGCGGCAGGAGGACCGGTTCGAGGAAGTGCTCGGGCCGGCCGTCTCGGCGGCGTACGACGCGGACGGCAAGCCGACGGGCGCGGCGAAAGGGTTCGCTCGCAAGCAGAAGGTGGACGTCTCCGAGCTCGTGGTCGTCGAAGCGGCGCGCGGCGCCACCGTCGCGGCGCGCCGGACCGTTGCCGGCCGGGCCGCCGCCGACGTCTTAAGCGAGCTCGTTCCGCGGGTGGTCACAGACCTGTCGTTTCCCAAGACCATGCGCTGGGGCCAGGGCACGCGGTCCTTCGTCCGGCCGGTGCGGGGCGTCGTGGCCCTGCTGGGCGGGGCGGTTGTTCCGCTCGAGGTCCTGGGTGTGCGGGCGGGCTCCGCCACGTCGGGCCACCGACTCCTTTCGGATGGCCCCGTGGAGATCTCGTCCCCGGCCGGCTACGCGTCGACGCTCAAGGCCGCGCACGTCGAGGTGGACGGCGAGGCCCGGCGCATCGCGATCCTGGAAGGCGCGCGCGACCTTGCACGGCAGGTCCAGGGCTCGGTCGAGTCGGACGCGGACCTGACCGCCACGCTGGCCGACCTGGTCGAATGGCCGGGCGTGGTCCGCGGATCCTTCGATCCGGAGTTCCTCGAGCTGCCCGAGGAGATCACGACGACGGCGATGCGGACCCACCAGAAGTACCTGCCGGTGCGGGGATCGGGCGGCCTTCTGCCGCATTTCGTCGCCGTCATGGACAACGCATCGGACCCGCGGGGGTTCATCGCCAAAGGCAACGAGTGGGTCTTGAATGCCCGCCTGGCGGACGCCCGGTTCTTCTACGACGAAGACCGCAAGCAGCCGCTCGAGGAGCGCCTGCCGATGCTCGCGAAACTCGCCTTCGTCGACAAGCTGGGCGACTATCGCGCCAAGTCGGAACGCCTGGCCGAGCTCGCACCGGTGATCGCCCGGGCGGTGGGCAAGGCCGACCTGGCCGAGACCGCGCGCGAGGCAGGGCGCCTGTCGAAGGCGGACCTGACGACGCACATGGTTCGCGAGTTCACGGACCTGCAGGGCGTTGTGGGAGGCATCTACGCCCGCCGCGAGGGCCGGCCCGAGCCCGTTTGCAAGGCGATCTACGACCAGTACCGCCCGGTGTCTTCGACCGACGATCCGCCTCGCGAAGCTCCCGGGGCGATCCTTTCTCTGGCCGACCGTCTCGACACGCTCGCGGGCCTGTTTTCGATCGGGCTTTCGCCGACGGGCTCGAAAGATCCCTATGGCCTCCGGCGAGCGGCCTTCGGCGCAGTCGCCATCGTGGTCTCCCGCGGATGGAGCGTCGACTGGCAACCGGTGGCGCGTACGGCCATCGGCCTCTATCCCGCCCTGACCGGCGCACGGCCGGCCGACCGGGTTCTCGAGGAGCTGGGGGCCTTCCTGTCCGAGCGCCTGCGCAATCTGCTCGAGCGGCGCTCCCATCCGCACGACGAGATCTCCGCCGTGATCGGCGTGGAGCCCTGGAACTTCGCCGACGGCGCCGAGCGGGCCTCGGCGCTGGCCGAGGCGCGCCGGCGCACCGACTTTCGCGCTCTCATCCTGGCCGCCAAGCGCATCCGCAACATCCTCGGGGCCGAGGCCTCGCGAGCGGAGCCGGACCCCTCCCTCTACAGGGAGGAGGCCGAGCGGGCCCTGGCCCTGGACTTCCTCCAGGCTCGGGAGGCACTCTCGACCCTGGCGGCTGGCCGGCGCTACCGCGACGCGATGGAGATGGCCGCTTCGCTCGCGCCGTCGCTCGACCGGTTCTTCGTGGACGTGCTGGTCAACTGCCCCGAGGAGGATCTGCGGCGCAATCGCCTCGCCCTGCTCGCTTCCATCCAGCGCGAGTTCTCGCGCCTGGCCGACTTTTCCGAGATCGTCGTCGAAAAATGAGGGTCCGCCGATGAAAAGAGTCTTCTCGTTCGGCAACGGGGTCGCGGAGGGAGCGGGGCTCGGCAAGGAGCGGCTGGGAGGCAAAGGGGCCGGCCTCGCCGAGATGACGGCCCTCGGCATCCCGGTCCCGCCGGGCTTCACGATCGACACCGCCGTGTGCAACGACTTCGTGCGGGGCGCGTCGCTCCAGGACCTGCGCTCCGAGGTGGAGGCGGCGCTGGTCCGCCTCGAGACGGACTCCGGCCGCAGGTTCGGCGATCCGGCCAACCCGCTCCTCGTGTCGGTGCGCTCGGGCGCCCGGTCCTCGATGCCCGGCATGATGGACACGATCCTGAACCTGGGCTTGACGTCGAAGACCCTGCCGGCCCTCTCCGGCAAGTCGGGCGAGCGGTTCGCCCTGGACTGCCGGCGGAGGTTCCTCGAGATGTACGGCGACGTCGTGCTCCGGGTGCCGCGGGAGGAATTCAACAAGGTCTTGAACGCGAAGAAGGCCGAAAGGAAAGCCTCTTCGGATACGGACCTCTCCGCCGAGGACCTTGCCGACGTCGTGCGGAAGGACGAGGAGATCGTCCGTCACCACACCGGCGAGGACTTCCCGGACGACCCCAAGGAACAGCTCTGGGGCGCGATCGGGGCCGTCTTCAAGTCGTGGGACAACGAGAGGGCCAAGACCTACCGCAAGCTGCACCAGATCCCGGAGGACTGGGGCACGGCGGTGAACGTGCAGGCCATGGTCTTCGGCAACCGCGGCGACACCTCGGCGACGGGCGTCGCATTCACGCGCGACCCCTCGACCGGAGAAAAGCGCTTCTACGGCGAGTTTCTGCCCAACGCGCAGGGCGAGGACGTGGTCGCCGGAATCCGGACGCCGCGCCCGCTCGCGAAGGACGGCTCCGGTATCTCGCTCGAGGAGACGATGCCGCAGGCTTACGGCGAGCTGCTGCGCGTCCGCGACCTCCTGGAGAAGCGCTTCCGCGACATGCAGGACCTGGAATTCACGATCGAGGATGCGAAGCTCTACCTCCTGCAGACGCGCAACGGCAAGCGGACGGGTTTTGCCGCCGTGCGCGTCGCGACCGAGATGGTGGCCGAGGGTCTGATCGACGAAGACGAGGCGGTTGCCCGCGTCGAGCCCGAGCAGCTCGTGCAGCTTTTGGCTCCGGTCTTCGACCCCAAGGAAAAGGCCGACGCGGTCAAGGCCGGCAAGCTCCTCGGCAAGGGACTGCCGGCGGGCCCGGGCGCCGCCTCGGGCCGCATCGCCCTGACGGCGAAGAAGGCCGTGGCGATGGCGGGCGATGGAGGAGGCCCCGTCGTGCTGGTGCGCGAGGAAACCTCCCCGGAGGACATCGCCGGGATGCACGCCGCGGTCGGCATCCTGACCACGCGGGGCGGCATGACGTCGCACGCCGCGGTCGTCGCCCGGGGCATGGGCAGGACCTGCATCGTGGGCTGCGGCGAGATCACGGTGGACGAAGAGCGCCGCGAAGTCCGGGCGAGAAAGCTCTCGGCGAAGGAAGGCGACTGGCTCTCGATCGACGGCACGTCGGGCGAGGTGATGCTGGGCCGGATCGCGACCCGCCCCTCCGAGGTTCTCCAGGTCGCGCTCGAGAAGAGCCTGTCGCCGGACAAGGCGCCCGTCTATCGCGCCTTCGAGCGGATCCTCTCGTGGGCCGACAAGCGGCGGCGCCTGGGCGTGCGGGCCAACGCGGACACGCCGACGGACGCCCGCGTGGCCGTGGTCTTCGGGGCGCAGGGCATCGGGCTCTGCCGCACCGAGCATATGTTCTTCGAAGAGAAGCGGATCCTGGCCGTGCGCGAGATGATTCTGGCCGAGACACCGGAGGGCCGCCGCAAAGCCCTCGCGAAGATCCTTCCGATGCAGAGGGAGGACTTTGTCGGCATCTTCCGAGAGATGGGCGATCGCCCGGTCACGATCCGGCTGCTCGACCCGCCGCTCCACGAGTTCCTCCCCAACGAGGAGTCGGCCATCGAGAAGACGGCCAAGGAGCTCGGCGTCTCGGCCGAGAAGCTCTCCGAGCGGGTGCGGCAGCTCCACGAGATGAACCCGATGCTCGGGCACCGGGGCTGCCGTCTCGGCATCACCCATCCCGAGATCTACGAGATGCAGGTTCGGGCCATCTTCGAGGCCGCCGCTGAGGCCGTACGCTCGGGCGGCAAGCCGAACCCCGAGGTCATGATCCCGCTCGTCGGCACCGAGCCCGAGTTCGACAGACTGAAGGACATGACCGACGAAGTAGCCAAGCAGATCGCGCAGGAGACGGGGCAGAAGATTCCCTACAAGGTCGGCACGATGATCGAGATCCCGCGGGCCGCGCTCCGCGCCGGCACGATCGCCAGGCGCTGCGACTTCTTCTCCTTCGGCACAAACGATCTGACGCAGATGACGTTCGGCTACTCCCGCGACGACGCCGCGTCGTTCCTGCCGGCTTACGTCGAGAAGGGCATCCTGCCGGAGGACCCGTTTGCCAGCCTCGACCAGGCGGGCGTCGGGGAGCTCGTCACGATCGCGACGAAACGCGGCCGGGAGACCCGCAAGGATCTGAAGGTGGGCGTCTGCGGCGAGCACGGCGGCGATCCCCGCTCCATCGAGTTTTTCCACGGGGCCGGCCTCGACTACGTCTCCTGCTCGCCCTATCGCGTCCCCGTCGCCCGCCTCGCTGCGGCGCGCGCTGCCCTCGCCGAGAAGAAGGTGGGAGGCTCGTCGACGGCGTGATCGGCGCATTCGTACTGATGGCCGTCCTTTCCTCGGACCCTCCGGCTGACCTGGTCCTGATCTCGGCGAAGATCTGGACCGGAGACCCGGCGCGGCCCGAGGCGCAGGCGCTGGCGGTGCGCGGCGAGCGGATCGTGGCTGTCGGGTCGAACGCGGAGATCGAGCGGCTTCGCGGGCCGAAGACGCTCGTTCTCGACGGGCGGGGGGGGCGCGTGGTGCCGGGGTTCATCGACTCGCACACGCACATGTCCATGGGCGGCTTCAACCTGCTGGCCGTGGACCTGCGCCGGACGAAGGACCCCGCCGAGTTCACACGACGGTTCGGCGAGTTCGCGAAGACCCGCCCCCCCGGCCGGTGGATCACCGACGGCGTCTGGGATCACGAGCAATGGACGCCTCCGGTTCTTCCGACCAGGGAGCTGCTCGACCCCGTCTCGGGCGACCGGCCGGTGTGTCTTTCGCGGCAGGACGGCCACATGATGGTCTGCAACACCCTCGCCCTGAGGCTTGCGAAGGTCACGCGCGACACGCCCGATCCTCCCGGCGGCGTGATCGTCCGCGCGAGGGACGGGGAGCCCACGGGGGTCCTGAAGGACGCCGCGATGGACGCCATCTGGGCCGTCCGGCCTTCCCGCACGCTCTCGGAGGTCGAGGAGGCGCTCAAGGCCGGCATGCAGGAGGCCGCGCGGTTCGGGGTGACCTCGGTGCGCGACCTGCCGGGCACGCCTCTCGACCTCGACGCCTGGGAGAAGCTCAAGGCGGCCGGAGCGATGACCGTGCGGGTCAACTACAGGCCCCTGCTCTCGGGCTGGGAGAAGGCGCGGGATTTCCGGAACGATCCCGGGAGAAACAATGCGTGGGTCCGCGTCGGCGGCGTCAAGGCCTTCGCGGACGGCTCGCTCGGTTCTTCGACGGCGCTCTTCTTCGAGCCGTACGCCGACGACGCCGGCAACCGGGGCGTCTTCGCGGCCGAAGCCATTCCCCTCTCCGCCCTGGAAGAGCGCGTCGCCGCGGCCGACCGGGCGGGGCTGCAGGTCGAAGTCCATGCCATCGGGGATCGGGCCAATGCCGAGATCCTGGATCTCTTCGAGCGGGTCGCCGGACGAAACGGCCCGCGCGACCGCCGCTTCCGGATCGAGCACGCGCAGCACCTGCGGCCTTCGGACATCCCGCGCTTCGCCGCGCTCTCCATCGTCGCCTCGATGCAGCCCTATCACGCGGTGGACGACGGGCGCTGGGCACAGAAGCGGATCGGCCGCGAACGGTGCCGGACGGCGTACGCCTTCCGGTCGCTTCTCGACGCGAAGGCCCGGCTCGTCTTCGGATCGGACTGGGACGTGGCGCCCCTCTCTCCGATCCTCGGCATCGCCGCCGCCGTGACCCGACAGACGATCGACGGAAAGAACCCGGGGGGCTGGTATCCGGAGCAGAAGATCACGGCCGCCGAGGCGCTCAAGGCCTATACCGCGGACGCGGCCTGGGCCGCCTTCGAGGAGAACGAGAAGGGCGCGCTCTCGGCCGGCAAGCTGGCGGACTTCGTCATCCTCTCCGCCGACCCCCTCTCGGTGCCCCCGGACGCGCTCGAGAACATCTCCGTGCTCACCACTGTCGTCGGCGGCCGCATCGTGTTCAGCGCCAATTAGCTCCGGTCATTCTCGCTTCTCGCTTCTCGCTTCTCGCTTCCCACTTCCTGATTCCCACTTCCCGCTTCCCGCTTCCGCCTGGCGTTACACTCCTTCGCCATGGCCAAGGTCCGCCGCCTGCCCGGCCAGGTCATCGACCGGATCGCCGCAGGAGAGGTCGTGGAGAGGCCCGCCTCCGTGGTCAAGGAGCTCGTCGAGAACGCTCTCGATGCAAGGGCGTCTCGCATCGAGGTCGCGCTCGATAACGGGGGTCTCGCGCGCATCCTGGTGCGCGACGACGGCGAGGGGATGTCCCGGGAGGACGCCCGGCTGGCCCTCGAGCGCCACGCAACGTCCAAGATCGCCTCGGACGCCGACCTCGCGCGCGTGGTGACGTACGGCTTTCGAGGCGAGGCGCTGCCCTCGATCGCGGCCGTCTCGGCCCTCACGCTGACGACCTCGGACGGCACCTCTCCGGAGGCGATTCGCCTCCACATCGAGCACGGCAAGTCGGCCAGCGAGGAGCCCGCCGCGCATCCCCGCGGGACCGACGTTCTCGTCGAAGGCCTCTTCGAAAGGACCCCCGCACGGCGCAAGTTCCTCTCGACGCCGGAGGCGGAGGGCCGCCGTGCGGCGGCCGCCGTGACGGCCGCCGCGCTCGCGAATCCGTCCGTCGCGTTCTCGCTCACCTCGAACGGCCGCGAGCTTCTGGACGCCCCGGCGGCTCTCGATACTCCCTCGCGCATTCTCCAGGTCTTTGGACCCGAGGCGCTCGGGGAGCTCGACGAGCTCGAGGCGCGATCCGGTCCTCTGGCTCTCTCCGGCTGGGTGACCCGGGGCTCCGTCACCTTCGCCAGCCGCCGCCACCAGTACCTGTTCGTCAACGGCCGCCCCGTGGAGGACCGCTCGCTCTCCCGCGCCATCGGCCAGGCCTCGCGCGAAGCCATCCGGACGGACCGCCACCCGGCGACCTTCCTCTATCTCGACGCGCAGCCCGGCGCGGTGGACGTCAACGTCTCTCCCGCCAAGACGCAGGTCCGGTTTGCCGATTCCGGCACGGCGTATCGGCTCGTCTATCACGCCCTTTTCTCGGCCCTCCTGGCGGGCAAGGAGGAGCGGCGCCTTCGGTCAGTTCCCTCCGAGACACGGGAGACGCCCGGGCCGGAGGCCCTGACGCTCGCCGACGCGCCGGAGCCGGACGCTCCCGCTCCGCCCGTCGACGTGCCGGCGCCGGCCCGGCCCGAGCTCGCTCCCGCGCCGCCCCGGCCGCCCGAGATCGTGCCGATTGGCCAGCACCGGGAGTCCTACATTCTCGCGTCAGGGCCGGAAGGCCTTCTCGTGATCGATCAGCACGCCGCGCACGAGCGCATCCTCTACGAGCGCATCCGCGACCGCGTGGCCTCCGGCCGGGTGCTCTCCCAGAGGCTGCTCTTGAACGTCCTCTTCGAGGCGACGCCCGAGGAGGCCGAAACGCTCACGGCTCAATGGGAGGGGCTTGCCGCCGCGGGCTTCGAAATCTCGCCGATGTCCGGCCGGTCCTACGCGATCGTTTCCTTGCCGGCCGAGGCCACGGACCGCGCCCCGGCCGACATGCTGCGCGACGTCCTTGGCAGGCTCGCCGAGCCGGCGACCGGCGCCGTCGACGAGAGCCGGGATCGCCTGGCCGCGGCGCTGGCCTGTCGATCCGCCGTGACGATTCGCTATCACCTGGCGCCGGAGGAGATCCGGCGCCTCCTGTCGGACTGGGCGAAGACGGCCGACCGCTTCACGTGCCCCCACGGCCGGCCGGTCGTCCTCTCGATGTCCGAAGCGGACCTCGAGAAGTACTTCAAGCGCCGCTGAGCTACTGGCTCCTCGGCGGCATTCCGACGCCGTCGGCGTGTTCCTTGCGCTTCCTGCCGACGTGCGTCGCGATGAGGATGATGCCGAGCAGGATCATCATGGCCGGCCCGCCCCAGCGCTCCATGAAGGACCAGTCGATATCGACATACTCGTTGATGAGCCAGAGAGCGCCGAGGCCCAGCAGGATCACGCCCCACGTCAGGCCTGCCGTGCCCTGACCACCGCCGCGAACGAGCTGCTCCTCGGGGGCCCACCCACCCTCCCTGAGGCGTCCGGTGTTGATGGCCCGGGCCTGTCGGACCGCGTCGATGATTGCGAACACGATCAGGAAGAACGTCGCCATCCCCGACAGGGGCTCCATGCGGCCGTGGGAGTTGAGGAAAACGAGGATGCAGAAGACGCCGCCAAACGTGAAGGCGCGGGAGTAGAGCCCGAGGTAAAGGTGCCCCAGGCCCGGGAAAATCGAAAGGATACCGGCCAGGCCGGCGGACTTCCGGTCGTACGGGGCCGGCATGAGAGGCGCCGGCGGCGCAGCGGTCGGTGGCGGCGGCACGGGCGGCGGGATCGCCGGGCCGGGGTTCGGGTTGACGCTTTCGTTCATCTCTTCTCCTGTCGGCGGCGTTTCAGGTCCGCCAGCTTGTAAACGGCAGAGGCGCCGGTTCCGGCTTGCCGGCCAGACGCACGCCCTCGATGATCTTCTCGACGCCCTTGCTCGGGCCGGTCTTGCCGCGATCCGGTGTTTTCCGGGGCTCCGTACGCATGACGAGCGCGAGCGCATTGACGAACGTGGCGCGGCTGTAGCCCGCGAGGCGCCCCTTCAGAGCCTCGAAGGTGCGGTACGCCTGCTCGCCCGCCGCCCCGATCCGCTCGACCGCGCCGGATCGCGCCGCGGCCACCGCGCCTCCCGCGACGTTCTCGAGGCGCGCCGCTCCCGCCTTCCTCGCGAGGTCGGCCGGGTTGAAGCCGGTCAGCATCATCGCCACGGCCGCCGCGTACGCGAGCGTGATCACGCCCCTGGGGCTCCAGAGGCCGGCCGCGAGCCGGAACACCGCGCTCCGAGGGGGAGCCGGAGAGGCTTTCACCGCGTTCAACCGGGTCGCGAGCCAGGGGGCCGGAACCGGGGCCTCGAGGCCCCGGAGGGTGAACAGGGTCTTTGCGACCTCCCCGCAGCCGGCGCATCGGGAGAGATGACTCTTCCAGCGTGCCTCCTCGGCAGGCTCGATCTCGCCCTCGAGGGCGCGCGCGAGCAGCGCATCGGCTCCCTCGCAGGAAACGGTCTCCCGAGGGATCGTAAGGAGGCTCGCGCGCAGGGCACCCGGCAGGGCGGGCGCCGCAAGCGAGCGGGCGAGCACGCCGACGTTGTCCATGTCTCTTCCGAGCAGGTCGCACTCGGCGCAACCCGGGCGGTGCGCGTCAAACGCCTCTTCCCGGCCCCCGGAGATCAGGGCGTCTTTCTCGCGGCAGCTCATACGATGGCTCCCGCGGCCAGGGCAAGGGACGCAAGCGCGCCGGGGCCGCCTCTCTCCTGCCGTTCCCGAACCCTCTTCGCCACTTCGGCGCGAGCCCGGAAGAGGCGCGACTTGACCGTGCCGTCCGGCAGGCCGAGGGCCTTTCCGATCTCATCGTAGGCGAGGCCGTCGAGGTCCCGGAGCACGAGGATCTCGGCCAGCTCCTCGGGGATTTCGGCCAGCGCCGAGAACAACAGCTTCACGCGCTCCTTGCGGATCGTTTCGGCCGCCGGGTCGTCGCCGGACTGAAGCAGCGGCGCCACCGCCTCTTCGGAAACGAACCGGAACGACCTCTCGCGCTTGCGCCGGCGGTACCGGTCGATGCAGAGATTCCTCGACAGGGACACGATCCAGGCGACGAGCGGGAATCCGCCGTCGTAGCGGTGGAGGTTCTCGAAGACCTTCAGGAAGATCTCCTGGGCCAGCTCTTCCGCGTCTTCCCGCTTCAGCGTGAAGTGGTAGGCCACGGAATACACCTTCTGCCCAAAACGGTCCACGAACTCCCTCCAGGCTTCGTCCTCGCCCTTGCGGCAGCGTTCCACGAGGTCTCTGTCTGCATGGCCGCTCAACGTTGCCTCACCCCCCTAAACGCAAGGCAGAGCGGAATGTTCGGGCCTTTCCGGGTCAGACAGGCCGCCGCTTGCCCCGGCCCCCCCGGCGGCGCCGTCGTCTGATGGTTGCCGCAGCCGGTGCCATACCCGGGGCCGCTGCCTCGCCGGAGGAGGAAGCTGCGGCCGCCGCGGCGATGGCCTTGCGCTGCAAGGCCCGCCATTCCTGCACCAGGTCGATGCCCCGGCCGGTCGCCATGGCCGTCAGCTCGAAGAGATCGAGTGCCACACCGAAGCCCTCCCGGAACGGGATCCGCCGCGTGGGCAGGCGCCCGTCCGGACGGTGCGACAGGCGCCCGGCCAGGGCCAGGGCCTGCTTGATCCGGTGCGTCAGGGCGTGGGGAAGCGTCATGCGCGCGGCCACGGGCGCCACCGTCTCCTCGATCAGAGTGGCAAGAACGCCGGCGGACGGCTCGGCCATGGGAGAGGCCTCGCGAACCCTCTGCCGCGTGACGGGAAGCATGAGGAGCGCGAACAGCGTGGCGTCATCGAAGACCTTGCCGCGCCGGCGCTCCGCGTCCAGCACGTCGAGCAGAGCCCAGAAGAGGTGGCCGGCTCCGTGCGGGTGCTCGGGATCGATCTCCCGGAGGGCCCGCGCGAGCTCCGTCAGGAGCACGTCCAGGAGGCCGACCTCCCGCAGGAGCAGGAAGGTGGGAAGAGCATGCCCGCCGCGAAGGGACTGGGCCAGCTCTTCCGTCACGCGAGGCGGCGCGGACTTGGCGATCTCCTTGCGGTGGAGCAGGATGGCTTCGTAGGCGTCGGGCGCGATGGCAAAGCCGAGTCGGCTCGCGAATTCGACGGCGCGGAGCATGCGAACGGGATCTTCCCGGAACCGGATGTCGGCGTCGCCGATCGAGCGGATGAGGCCGGCCTCCAGGTCCTCGAAACCGCCGACGTAGTCGATGACCGAGAAATCGGCGATGTCGTAAAAAAGACCGTTGATCGTAAAGTCCCGACGGAGGGCGTCCTGCCGGGGAGTGCCGAAGGTGTTGTCCTCGGTCATGAGGAGGTCCGACGCGCCGTTGTCGGCCAGGGGCGGACGGCGCCGGAATGTAGCGACCTCGATCACCTTTCCGGCCGGAAAGAGGATGTGGGCCAGCCGGAAACGGCGTCCGATCAGGCGGCAATTGCGGAAAAGGCGCCGCACGGCCTGGGGATGGGCATCCGTCCCGATATCGAAGTCCTTGGGGGTGCGCGCCAGGAGGAGATCGCGAACGCTGCCTCCGACGAGATAAGCCTTGTGGCCGGCGCCCGAGAGCCGGTAAAGCACCTTCAGGGCGTCCGGGTCGATCTGCCGCCGGGAAATCGGGTGTTCGCTGCGGGGGCGGATGCGCGGTGGCGTCTCGGCCGGGTCTTCGATTGCCCGGTTGTCGGCGGTCTCCAAGCGGAGGCCCATTCTATCCGAACCGATTGAAGGAATTGAGGTTTTGACTTTTCTTCGCCCTCTGCGAAAGAATACGCCGTTTTTCGAAATCCGGCTGAAAGGCAAGGAGGCCCGGCATGAAAGTCCGCCTGTTTGTCGCCGCGGGCGCGGCGGCGCTTCTCGTTGGATCGCTCGCCTGCGGGAAGGGCGGCGGCGGCGCCGAAATCGTGATCGGCGAATACGGCTCCCTGACGGGGACGACCGCAACGTTCGGGCAGTCCACGCACAACGGGATCCTGCAGGCGTTCGACGAGATCAACGCGGCGGGCGGCCTGCTGGGCAAGAAGGTCAAGGTCTTAGTCGAGGACGACCGGTCGCAGCCGGAAGAGGCCACGACGGCGGTGACGAAGCTCATCAACCAGAGCCACGTCGTCGCCGTGCTGGGCGAGGTGTCCTCCTCGCGCTCGCTCGCGGCGGCGCCGATCTGCCAGGCGAACAAGGTCCCGATGGTCTCGCCTTCCTCCACGAACCCCCGCGTCACGCAGCAGGGGGACTACATCTTCCGCGTCTGCTTCATCGACCCGTTCCAGGCGCCGGTCATGGCCAAGTTCGCCGCCAACACGCTCAAGATCAAGAGGGTCGCGATTCTGACGGATGTGCGCAACGACTACTCGATCGGCCTGCAGACGTTCTTCCGACAGAGCTTCAAGGCCCTGGGCGGCGAGATCGTCGCCGAGCAGTCCTACAGCGAGGGAGACTCGGATTTCCGCGCGCAGCTGACCCAGATCAAGGCAGCGAACCCCGAGGCCATCTATCTGCCCGGCTACTACACCGAAGCGGCGACGATCGCGCGGCAGGCCCGGGAGCTCGGCATCACGGTGCCGCTCATGGGCGGCGACGGCTGGGATTCCCCCAAGCTCTTCGAGATCGGCGGGGCAGCCCTCGACGGCTGCTACATCTCGAACCACTACTCGGTCGACGACCCGTCGCCCGCGATCCAGAAGTTCGTCTCGGAGTACAAGTCGCGCTACAAGGACTCGCCGGACGCCCTGGCGGCGCTCGGTTATGACGCCGCCCGGATCCTGGCGGACGCCATCAAGCGCGCCGGCTCGACCGACGGCGAGAAGGTCCGCGACGCTCTGAAGACGGTCAAGGACTTTCCGGGCGTGACGGGCACGATCACGATCAACGCCGACCGCAACGCGGTCAAGCCGGCGGTCGTGCTCAAGATCGATAAGGGCAAGTTCCATTACGTCGAGACGGTGAACCCGTAGCCGCCGGGCGGCAGACGGCAGGCGGAAGGCGGAAGGTGAAGCTGCCGCCGGCGACACGATGAGCACGTTCCTTCAACAGGTCGTCAACGGACTCTCTCTGGGCTCGATCTACGCCCTGATCGCCCTGGGCTACACGATGGTGTACGGGGTCCTGCGCCTCATCAACTTCGCGCACGGCGACGTCTACATGGTCGGCGCCTACGCCGGCTATTACATCTCGCGAAAGCTGCAGGGCAAGGAGCCCTCGCTG
>Ga0335085_10005698_pt1 | contig 19892 bp, 14 predicted proteins | sample Lox_Sample_45_FD_206712 | JGI IMG/M metagenome (GOLD analysis project Ga0335085, IMG submission 206712) | Soil microbial communities from Loxahatchee National Wildlife Refuge, Florida, United States - Lox_Sample_4.5 | ecosystem: Environmental > Terrestrial > Soil > Wetlands | place: USA...
ATCGGCGCGGTGATCGACATCACCGAGCGTCGTCGCGCCGAGGCGGCGCTGCGCGCCTCCGAGGAGCGCTTCGCCAAGATGTTCCAGGAGGCCCCCGAGTTCATGGCGCTGGTGCGCACCTCGGACGCGCGCATCATCGACGTCAACCGGGTGTTCGAGCGCGAGACCGGCTACGGCCGCGACGAGATGATCGGGCGCACGTCCGCGGAGATCCAGCTGTGGGACGACCTCGAGCACCGTCGCGCGGTGTTCGAGGCGCTGCGCGCGCGCGGCTCGGTGCAGGACGCGGAATTCCGCCTGCGGCGGCGCGACGGCAGCGTGCGCGACGCGCTGCTCGACGTGGTCAGCGTCGACATCGCGGGCGAGCCCTGCTGGCTGTTCGTCACGCGCGACATCACCGAGCGCAAGCGCGCCGAGGACGCGCTGCGCGAGCTGAACCAGTCGCTCGAGCAGCGCGTGCGCGAGCGCACCGGGGAGCTCGAGGCGTTCTCGTACTCGGTGTCGCACGACCTGCGCGCGCCGCTGCGCGCGATCGGCTCGTTCGCGCGCATGGTCGCGGACGAGGAGGGGGCGCAGCTGTCGGCCGAAGGCCGGCGCAAGCTCGGCGTGGTCGAGCACAACGCCGTGAAGATGGGCGAGCTGGTCGACGACCTGCTCACGCTCGCGCGCGTCTCGCGCGCCGAGCTCGAGCGCTCGCGGCTCGACCTGCGGGGGATCGCCGCCAACCTGCTCGTCGAGCTGCGCGCGCGCTACCCGGCGGCCGAGGTCGCCCTCGAGCCGATGCCGGGCGCGACAGGCGACGAGACGCTGGTGCGCCAGGCCGTCGTCAACCTGCTCGATAACGCGCTGAAGTACTCGGCGCGCGAGGCGTCGCCGCGCGTGGCCATGGGCTGGGACGCGGCCGCCGGCGCCTACTACGTGCGCGACAACGGCGTCGGCTTCGACATGGCCTACGCCCCCAAGCTGTTCCAGGCCTTCGAGCGGCTGCACACCGAGGCCGAGTTCGAGGGCACCGGCATCGGGCTGGCGATCGTCAAGCGCGTGATCGACCGCCACGGCGGGCGCGTGTGGGCCGAGTCCGCGCCGCAGGCGGGGACGACGGTGCGCTTCACGCTGCCGGCGGCGCTCAGGGATTGAGCACGCTGATGGCGCCCGTGTTCACGTTGTAGTCGAAGCGCCGCGTCGACGCGGTATCGCCGAGGTACAGGTACCGGCAGTTTCCCGCGGGGGCGAAGGTCTGCGCCTGCCACTTGTGCGTCGAGTCGCAGGCTACGCCGTTGGCGCCGGTGCCGCCGCAGATCGGTGCGTGCACGGCGAGCAGTCCCTCGAATACGCGCCGGCAGCGGATCAGGCCGGCGTTGTTGTTGGTGATCCTGTTGGACGCCGTGCCGTTCAGTCCCTGCGCGCCCGAGGTGTAGACCGCGTCGACGGGGAATCCGGCGGCGTCGAAGTCCACGCCGCCGTTGGCGAACCCCGCCACGTTGTCCTGAATTCCGCTCAGCCCTTTGACGATGTAATAGAGGCGGGCGTTGCTGACCGCGGCCTGGAAGGCGGCCGAGGTCTGCGCCACCACCGCCCGGTGGGCGGCCGCCGACACCCCGAGCAGGCCGGGGATCGCGACCGCCGCCAGAACGCCGAGGATCACGACCAGCGAGACCAGCTCGATGAGCGTGTATCCCGCCAGCGCCCGGCCCGCCGCACGCACGCCGCTGCGCGCGGCGGCTTCCAGCGTCGGCGGGTACTCGGGGTCGGTGTAGTCGCCGGCGAGGTAGACGCCGGGCAGCGGCGTGTCGATCGCGGGACGGCGCAAGCCCGGCGGCACGGCGATCGTCGCGCGCTTTTCCGCGATGACCTGGGACCATTGCGGCGCCGGGAGCGAGGGCAGCGCCGCGGCGAGCTCGCGGTGGCAGGCCGCGGCGAGCTCGTCGTGCGTCATCTGCTGGTGGTCGCCCTGAGCGCTGATCACGGCCGCGATGCGTCCCTGTTCCCCCAGCAGCGCGCCGCGGTCGAACGCCCACTGCACCAGGCCGCCGGCGAAGCCGAGCATCGGAAACGGCAGCCGCGCCGTCGCCCCGTACTGCAGGTAGCAGGTCGTGATCGGCTGGTACTCGTATTCCGGGGCCAGGCCGGGCGCGAGCGCCTTCAGCTGGTGCGGTCCGACGGCGACGATGACCGCGGCGTGCGCGCGCCGAAGCGCGCCGAGGTCGCGCGCGGTCTCGCCGAGCCGCACTTCGGCGCCGCGCCCGCGCAGCCACTCGAGCGCCGGCTCCGGGAAGAGCCGCGAGAGGTCGACGCGCGGCAGGACGAGGTCGCTCGCCCCGGGCTCGCCGGCGAGCGTATCGCGCAGGACGGCGAGGAAGACCGCGGCCGACGCCTGCGCGGGCGGGGTGTTGAGCGCCGAGACGCACAGCGGGCGCCACAGGTAGTGGCCGATGCGGCCGTCCTGGCCGTGGCGCGCGAGCAGCTCCGCGACGCTGCAGTCGGCCTGCAGCCCGAACCCGCGCCTCGCGAGCGCGCGCATGAAGCGGACCGCGCCGATCCGCTCGCGCCACGGCAGGCGGCGCGCGAGCAGCAGCCCGCCGAGCAGCCCGAAGGGCGCGGGCAGCAACAGGCGCCGCAGGCCCGCCCCGTCGGCGTAGCGCAGCTCGAGCGGCACGCGCAGCACCGCGTCGGCAGGCACGCCGACCGTGCGCATGAGCCCGAGCAGGGTCGTGTACGCGCCGGCGAGGATGTGCTGGCCGTTGTCGAGCGCGCGCCCCTGCGAGCTCACGCGCCGCGCGCGCCCGCCGGGCACCGGGCCGGACTCGATCAGCGTCACGCGCGCGCCGCGGCCGGCGAGCGTCACCGCGGCCGCGATGCCGGCGAAGCCGGCGCCCACCACGGCTACGCGGCGACCCAGGTCTTCCACGCGATCCACAGCTTGCGCACCGGAGTGAGCGACGTGCGCGCGCGCAATACCTGGAAGCCGTCGCGCTCGATCTCGTCGAGCAGCGCGCGGTAGATCGCCGCCATGATCAGCCCGGGACGCTGCGCGCGCCGGTCGGCCGCGGGCAGCGCGGCCAGCGCCCGCGCGTAGTGCTCGCGCGCGCGCGCCGCCTCGAAGCGCATCAGCTCGACGAACGCCGGGCCGTGGCGCCCCTCGCGCAGGTCGGCGACGCCGACGCCGAAACGCTGCAGGTCCTCGACCGGCAGGTAGACGCGGTTCTTGCGGGCGTCCTCGCCCACGTCGCGGATGATGTTGGTCAGCTGGAAGGCCGTGCCGAGCGTGCGCGCGTACTCGAGCGTGCGAGCGTCGCGATAGCCGAAGATGCCGGCGGCGAGCAGCCCCACGGCGCCGGCGACGAGGTAGCAGTAGCGCTCGAGCGCCTTGAAGTCGAGGTAGCGCGCCTGGCGCAGGTCCATCTCCATGCCGTCGACGATCTCGTTCAGCCGCTGCGCCGTGATGCCGTAGGGTTCGAGCGCGGGCTGCAGCGCGCGCGTGACCGGATGCTGGGGCCGGCCGTCGAACAGCAGCGCGATCTCCTGGCGCCACCACGCGAGCTTGGTCGCCGCGAGCTGGGCATCGGCGGTCTCGTCGACCACGTCGTCGACCTCGCGGCAGAACGCGTAGAGCGCCGTGATCGCGCGCCGCCGCGCGGGCGGCAGGAAACGGAACGAGTAGTAGAAGCTCGAGCCGCTGGCGGCGGCCTTCGCCTGGCAGTACTGGTCCGGCGTCACAGCGCGCGCGCGAGCAGCGGCGGCCAGTCGTGCCAGCGCAGCACCGGGCGCCGCCGGAACACGTCGCAGCCCGCGCGCTCGATCTTGTCGAGGATCCGCAGGCCGCCCTGCACCGTGGCGCGAATCTCCAGTCCCACGCGGCCGGGCAGCGCACGGCCGAGCGGCGCGCCCGAGAGCATCAGCTCGCGCGAGCGCCGCACGAGGAAAGCCATCAGCGCGCGCCAGGCGCCGTCGCAGCGCTGCGCGGCGAGGTGGGCCTCGGTCACCCCGAAGCGCGCCATCTCGTCCTGCGGCAGGTAGACGCGTCCCTTCGCGAAGTCGACGGCCACGTCCTGCCAGAAATTGATCTGCTGCAGCGCCGTGCAGATCGCGTCCGATTGCCGCAGCTCCGTTTCAGACGTGCGTTTGAAAAGATGCAGCAGCAGGCGCCCGACGGGATTGGCCGAGCGGCGGCAGTAGTCGAGCAGCTCGGCGTAGTCGGCGTAGCGCGACTTGGTCACGTCCTGCGAGAAAGCGTCGAGCAGGTCGTGGAACAGCTGCGTCGGCAGCGCATACTCGCGCGCGATGCGCTCGATCCCCGCGCGGTGGGCCGCGAGCCTGGCGAGGCGCGCGGACGGGGCCTCGTCGCCCTCGTCGGCGATGTCGTCGGCGCTGCGCGCGAAGCGGTAGATGACCTCGACCGGGGCCCGCAGTGGCGCGGGCAGCAGCAGCGAGGCGACGGGAAAGTTCTCGTAATGAGCGACCGGCACGCGCAGGTATAATACTTTCTTTCCATTCGCTTTTTCTTCGGGCGAAGGTGGCGGAACTGGCAGACGCACCAGACTTAGGATCTGACGCCGCAAGGCATGAGGGTTCGAGTCCCTCCCTTCGCACCCGGCAATCAACGCAGAGGAACGACCAGGCATGGCGGCAAACGTGGAGCAGCTGAGCGCACTGGAGCGGCGGCTGCAGATGTCGGTGCCCGTGGCGGGCATCGAGAAGGAGATCGACGAGCGGCTGAAGAAGCTCGCGCGCAGCGCGAAGATGCCCGGGTTCCGCCCCGGCAAGGTGCCGATGAAGGTGCTGGCGCAGACCTACGGGCCGCAGTTGCGCTCGGAGGTGCTGGGAGACGCCGTGCAAAAGAGCTTCAGCGACGCCGTGCGCGAGGCCAACCTGCGCGTGGCGGGCCAGCCGCGCATCGAGCCGCGGCGGGACGCCGCCGCCGGCGCGCTCGAGTTCAGCGCAACGTTCGAGGTCTATCCCGAGGTCAAGCTCGGCGACGTCGCGGTCTCCAGGATCGAGCGCCCGGCGGTCGCCATCGACGAGGCGGCGGTGGACCGCACGCTGGAGCTGCTGCGCAAGCAGCGCGTGACCTACGCGCCGGCCGCGCGCGCGGCCGCCGACGGCGACCGGCTCACCGTGGACTTCGCCGGCACGATCGGCGGCGAGCCGTTCGCGGGCGGCAAGGCCGAGGGGGTCGCGTTCGTGCTCGGCGAGGGCCGCCTGCTCGGCGAGTTCGAGAGCGCCGCCCGCGGCATGCAGGCGGGCGAATCGAAGACGTTCAGCCTCAGCTTTCCCGCCGACTACGCCGGGCGCGACGTCGCCGGCAAGACGGCGCAGTTCGCGCTGACGCTGCGCCAGGTGGAGGCGCCGCGATTGCCCGAGCTGGATGCCGCGTTTGCCCGGTCGCTCGGCGTCGCCGACGGCGACCTCGGGCGCATGCGCGCCGACGTGCGCCAGAACGTCGAGCGCGAGGTCGCCAAGCGCATCGAGGCGCGCGTGAAGCAGCAGGCGCTCGCCGCGCTGATCGCGGTGACGCCGCTCGAGCTGCCCAAGTCGCTGGTGGCGATGGAGACGCGGGAGCTCGTGGAGCGCGCGGCCGCCGACCTGCGCGCGCGGGGCCTGAAGATGGAGAAGATGCCGCTCGATCCGCAGGCGTTCGAGGCGAGCGCGCGCCAGCGCGTGGCGCTGGGCCTGATCATCGCCGAGCTCGCGCGCGCGGAGAAGCTGCAGCCCAAGCCGGCCGAGGTACGCGCCCTGATCGAGCGCGAGGCGCAGTCCTACGAGAGCCCGGCCGAGGTAGTAAAATGGTTCTACATGCAGCCGCAGCGGCTGGCCGAGATGGAGAGCCTGGCGCTGGAGGCGAACGTGGTGAGCTGGGTGCTCGGGCGGGCGCAGGTGTCCGAGCAGGCGATGGCGTTCGACGAACTCATGGAAGGCAGCGCATGAACTGGCAAAGCCGGGTCCCGGAGGTGAGCGATCTCGGGCTGATCCCGATGGTCATCGAGCAGTCGGGGCGCGGCGAGCGCGCCTACGACATCTACTCGCGGCTGCTGAAGGAGCGCGTGGTGTTCCTCGTCGGGCCGGTGACCGAGGCGACCGCGAACCTGATCGTGGCGCAGCTGCTGTTCCTCGAGTCGGAGAACCCCGACAAGGACATCTTCTTCTACATCAATTCGCCGGGCGGGTCGGTCTCCGCGGGCCTCGCGATCTACGACACCATGCAGTTCATCAAGCCCGACGTTTCGACGCTGTGCGTGGGCCAGGCGGCCAGCATGGGGTCGCTGCTGCTGGCGGCGGGGGACGCCGGCAAGCGCTTCGTGCTGCCGAACTCGCGCGTCATGATCCACCAGCCGATGGGCGGCTTCCAGGGGCAGGCGACCGACATCGAGATCCACGCCAAGGAGATCCTCTACCTGCGCGGGCGCCTGAACGAGATCCTGGCCAAGCACACCGGCAAGGCGGTCGAGGTGATCGCCCGCGACACCGAGCGCGATTTTTTCATGGGTGCCGAAGACGCGGTAAAGTACGGCATCGTGGACAAGATCCTGACGACGAGGGAACCCGCGTAGATGTCGGACAAGCCCGCCTCCGGCGAGAAGCTGCTGTACTGCTCGTTCTGCGGCAAGAGCCAGCACGAGGTCAGGAAGCTCATCGCCGGGCCCTCGGTGTTCATCTGCGACGAGTGCATCGAGCTGTGCAACGACATCATCCGCGAGGAGACCGCCTCCGACAAGGGCGGCAAGGGCGCGCGGTCGGACCTGCCGACCCCGCACGAGATCCGCGCCATCCTCGACCAGTACGTGATCGGCCAGGACCAGGCCAAGAAGATCCTCTCGGTCGCGGTCTACAACCACTACAAGCGGCTCAAGCACCTGTCGAAGAACGACGAGGTCGAGCTCGCGAAGTCGAACATCCTGCTGATCGGGCCGACGGGCTCGGGCAAGACGCTGCTCGCGCAGACGCTCGCGCGCCTGCTCAACGTGCCGTTCGTGATCGCCGACGCCACCACGCTGACGGAAGCCGGCTACGTCGGCGAGGACGTCGAGAACATCATCCAGAAGCTGCTGCAGAACTGCGACTACGACGTCGACAAGGCCAAGCGCGGCATCGTCTACATCGACGAGATCGACAAGATCTCGCGCAAGTCCGACAACCCCTCGATCACGCGCGACGTCTCGGGCGAGGGCGTGCAGCAGGCGCTGCTGAAGCTGATCGAGGGCACGATCGCCTCGGTGCCGCCGCAGGGCGGCCGCAAGCACCCGAACCAGGATTTCGTGCAGGTCGACACGACCAACATCCTGTTCATCTGCGGCGGCGCCTTCGACGGGCTGGAGAAGATCGTGCGCAACCGCACCGAGAAGACCGGCATCGGCTTCGGCGCCGAGGTGCGCTCGCCGGGCAACTCGAAGGCGACCTTCGACCTGCTGAAGGCGGTCGAGCCCGAGGACCTGATCAAGTACGGCCTGATCCCGGAGTTCGTCGGGCGCCTGCCGGTGGTGGCGGCGCTCGAGGAGCTCGACGAGCACGCGCTGATCCAGATCCTGACCGAACCGAAGAACGCGCTGATCAAGCAGTACCAGCGCCTGTTCCTGATGGAAGGCGTCGAGCTCGAGGTGCGGCCGGCGGCGCTGGCCGCGGTGTCGCGGCGGGCGCTGGCGCGCAAGACCGGCGCGCGCGGCCTGCGCTCGATCCTCGAGAACGTGCTGCTCGACACCATGTACGAGCTGCCGACGCTGGAGAACGTCAGCAAGGTCGTGGTCGACGAGCAGATGATCTCCGCCGACGGCAAGCCGCTGCTGATCTACTCCGACGCCCAGAAGGTTGCCGGCTCTTCCGCGTAAGCGGGACTTTTCCTTGCCTTTTCCGCGTTGCGGCACGGGCCGCAGGCGTGTACGCTCGCCCCATTGATTTCGCAGCGGGAACCCTCACATGCCCGAGATGACCGAAACACCCGCCGTGACCCAGTACCCGTTGCTGCCGCTGCGCGACGTGGTCGTCTTCCCGCACATGGTGATCCCGCTCTTCGTCGGGCGGCCCAAGTCGATCAAGGCCATGGAGATGGCGATGGAGGCCGGCAAGTCGATCCTGCTGGTCGCGCAGAAGTCCGCCGCCAAGGACGACCCCGGGCCGGAGGACATGTACGAGATCGGCTGCGTCTCCGGGATCCTGCAGATGCTGAAGCTCCCCGACGGCACCGTGAAGGTGCTGGTCGAGGGCGGCAGCCGCGCCCGCATCCAGTCCGTGACCGACCTGAAGTCGCACTGGGTGGCCGAGGCCTCCCCGGTGCCGGCGGAGGCCGCCGCGCCGGCCGAGATCGAGGGCATGCGCCGCGCGCTGCTGTCGGCGTTCGACCAGTACGTCAAGCTGAACAAGAAGATCCCGCCCGAGATCCTGACCTCGCTCTCGGGCATCGACGAGGCCGGGCGCCTCGCCGACACGGTCGCCGCGCACCTGCCGCTGAAGCTCGAGCAGAAGCAGCAGGTGCTGGAGATGTTCGACGTCAAGTCGCGGCTCGAGCACCTGCTGTCGCAGCTCGAGACCGAGATCGACATCCTGCAGGTCGAAAAGCGCATCCGCGGTCGCGTCAAGCGCCAGATGGAGAAGAGCCAGCGCGAGTACTACCTGAACGAGCAGGTCAAGGCGATCCAGAAGGAGCTCGGCGAGGGCGAGGAGGGCGCGGACCTCGAGGAGATGGACAAGCGCATCCGGCGCGCCCACATGCCGAAGGACGCGCGGCGCAAGGCCGAGAGCGAGCTGAAGAAGCTGAAGCTGATGTCGCCGATGTCGGCCGAGGCGACCGTGGTGCGCAACTACATCGAGACGCTGGTCAACCTGCCCTGGAAGAAGCGCTCGAAGATCTCCAAGGACATCAAGGCCGCGCAGGAGGTCCTCGACCGCGACCACTACGGCCTGGAGAAGGTGAAGGAGCGCATCGTCGAGTACCTCGCCGTGCAGACGCGCGTCGACAAGATGAAGGCGCCGATCCTGTGCCTCGTGGGCGCGCCCGGCGTGGGCAAGACCTCGCTCGGCCAGTCGATCGCGAAGGCGACCAACCGCAAGTTCGTGCGCATGTCGCTCGGCGGCGTGCGCGACGAGGCCGAGATCCGCGGGCACCGGCGCACCTACATCGGCTCGATGCCGGGCAAGATCCTGCAGAACCTGGCCAAGGTCGGCGTGAAGAACCCCCTGTTCCTGCTGGACGAGGTCGACAAGCTCGGCCAGGACTGGCGCGGCGACCCGTCCTCGGCGCTGCTCGAGGTGCTCGACCCGGAGCAGAACCACACGTTCACCGACCACTACATCGAGGTCGAGTACGACCTGTCCGAGATCATGTTCGTCGCGACCGCGAACACGCTGAACATCCCCGCGCCGCTGCTGGACCGCATGGAGGTCATCCGCCTCTCGGGCTACACCGAGGACGAGAAGATGAACATCGCCGTCCGCTACCTGCTGCCCAAGCAGATGCAGGCCACGGGGCTGAAGGAAGGCGAGCTGACGGTCAGCGAGCCGGCCGTGCGCGACATCGTGCGCTACTACACGCGCGAGGCCGGCGTGCGCGCGATGGAGCGCGAGATCTCCAAGATCTGCCGCAAGGCGGTCAAGCAGCTGCTGACCGAGAAGAAGTCCACCGAAGGCAGGCCCCACCGCATCGCGGTGACGCCGAAGAACCTGGACAAGTTCCTCGGCGTGCGGCGCTACACGTTCGGCATGGCCGAGAAGCAGAACCAGGTCGGCCAGGTCACCGGGCTCGCCTGGACCGAGGTCGGCGGCGAGCTGCTGACGATCGAGACCGTGACCATGCCCGGCAAGGGCAAGACCATCACGACCGGCAAGCTCGGCGAGGTCATGCAGGAGTCCATCCAGGCGGCGCTGTCGGTGGTCCGCAACCGCTCGCGCAAGCTCGGCGTGAAGGAGGACTTCTACCAGAAGAACGACATCCACATCCACCTGCCCGAGGGCGCGACGCCCAAGGACGGGCCGAGCGCGGGCATCGGCATCGTTACCTCGATGGTGTCGATGCTGACCGGCATCCCCGTGCGCGCGGACGTGGCCATGACGGGTGAGATCACACTGCGTGGCGAGGTGCTGCAGATCGGCGGCCTGAAGGAGAAGCTGCTGGCCGCGCACCGCGGTGGCATCAAGACCGTGCTGATTCCCGACGAGAACGTGAAGGACCTCGTCGAAATCCCGGACAACGTGAAGAACCGGCTCGAGATCGTCCCGGTGAAGTGGATCGACAAGGTGCTCGAAGTGGCGCTCGAGCGCCTGCCCGAGCCGCTGCCCGAGCCCGAGGAGGCGGCCGCCCCGCTGCCGCCCGCGGAAGGCACGCCGGGCTCCACGAACGCCGTCACGCACTGAGCGCGCCTCGGTGAACAAGGCGGAGCTGGTCGAGCATATCGCGCAGCAGGCCGAGATCTCCCGGCTCGCGGCCGAGCGCGTGGTCGATGCGCTCGTGGGCGCGGTCAAGTCGAACCTGCGCAAGGGCCAGCCGGTGACGCTGGTCGGCTTCGGCACCTTCTACGCGGGCAGCCGCGCCGCGCGCACCGGGCGCAATCCGCGCACCGGCGCGGCGGTGCAGATCGGCGCGGCACGCGTGCCGCGCTTCCGCGCTGGCAAGGCGCTGAAGGACGCGATAAACTAGCGCCCCTTTTTCGCCGGGTGCTTAGCTCAGCGGTAGAGCGCTGCCCTTACAAGGCAGATGTCGGGAGTTCAACCCTCTCAGCACCCACCAGAAACGCCGTCGGAGCGGTAGTTCAGTTGGTTAGAATACCGGCCTGTCACGCCGGGGGTCGCGGGTTCGAGTCCCGTCCGCTCCGCCAACACCCCACGTAACCCGCTGTAGCAAAAGAAAGATCGAGCGCCAGCGCTCGGCTACCCACAGGTCTACCCCGCGCGTATTTGCGCGTCACCAGGCCTAATTGAGGGGCCTGGCTGTTTCGCATTCTTCCCCCGTCACGACGCTTGGCTGTGCGACCCGCCCGGACAGAGCTGAATCTCGACTGTTATGTGAGCGAGCGCGTCATGCTTGTCTAGCCACCGCTTCACGATTGCGGGAGTGAGACCGGAATCGTGCGTAACGAGGCTCACGATGCAGGCGAATCGATTCTTTCCGACGCGCCATACGTGCAGATCGCTGATCTGCGTCTCACGCCCTTTGTGATTTGCTTCAATCTCCTCGCGGACCTCGTTCGAAACAGGATGGTCCATCTCTCTGTCCAGCAAGATGCGAGACGTGGACTTGATGAGGCCCCAGGCCCACACCGCCACGAGAGCCGCGCCCACGATGCCCATTACGGGATCGAGCCAAGTCCATCCCCGTAACATTCCGCCCGTCAGCGCCACGATTGCAAGAACGGACGTGGCAGCGTCCGCGACGACGTGCATGTACGCCGAGCGAAGATTTAGATCATGGTGATGATGTGCGTGTCCCCCATGGTCATGCGCGTCGTGATCATGTTCATGACCACGTTCAAGAACGATCGCGCTCACCACGTTCACGACCAGTCCGACCACCGCGACCGCAATGGCTTCCTGAAAGTGAATGACTTGCGGATGGACGATACGCTCCAGCGATCCGAACGCCATGAGTGCAGCAATTCCAAGCAGAAGTAGTGCGCTAGCAAATCCGGCTAGCACTTCTATCTTCCACGTGCCGAAAGTGAAGCTCGCGTCAGCGGCGTAGCGTCTCGCGGCGACATACGCGAAAGCGCTTAGGCCAATGGCGAGCGCGTGGGAGCTCATGTGCCAGCCATCCGCCAACAGCGCCATGGAATTGAATGTCCATCCGGCCCATATCTCCACAATCATCATCGCTGCCGTGAGCCACATTACGGTCTTCGTGCCGCGCTCGGCCGCAGCGCTACCTTTATCGAACCGATGATCGTGAATCCACGGCGTCAGGTCTTGACTATGCATAACGGTCTCGCGACGGAGTTACAGTCTTCAAGCATACGCCTCGCGGTGGGACCTCATTGCCACCCGTACCGGCGCGCATAGAAGCCCTTCATCGCCTGGGTGAGGGTCACGTAGCCGACCAGGATCGCTGCCAGGAACGGGAAGTAGAGCGCCGGCAGGGGCTGCATCTTAAAATAGTCGTGCGTCCGCCCCAGCGGCAGAAATATTCCTATGGCTATGATCGCGCCAGTCGTCAAAAGTAAGGCCGGCGCGGCGTTGCTCTGGACGAACGGGATTTTCTGAGTGCGGATGGCGTGGACGATGAGCGTCTGTGTGAGCAGTCCCTCCACGAACCAGCCGGACTGGAACAGCGTCTGCCGCTCAGGGTTGTTCGCCCCGAATACGAACCACATGAGCGCAAACGTCAGGAGGTCGAACAGCGAGCTGATCGGCCCGAAGAACAGCATGAACCGCCCAAGCTCGCCGGGATTCCAGCGCTGCGGCTTCGTCAATAGCTCCTCGTCGACGTTATCGAAAGGAATGGCGACCTGCGAAATGTCGTAGAGCAGGTTCTGCACGAGCAACTGGATCGGCAGCATGGGAAGAAAGGGCAGGAACGCGCTCGCGATCAGGACGGAGAAGACGTTCCCGAAGTTCGAGCTTGCGGCCATCTTGATGTACTTCAGCATGTTGACGAACGTTTTTCGCCCCTCGACCACGCCTTCCTCCAGGACGAGCAGGCTTTTCTCCAGCAGGATGATGTCCGCGGCCTCTTTGGCAATGTCCACGCCGGAGTCGACTGATATCCCGATGTCCGCGGTGCGAAGCGCTGCGGCATCGTTTATTCCGTCGCCCATGAATCCGACGACGTGCCCGCTCGACTTGAGCGTGCGTACGATGCGGTCCTTCTGTGCAGGCGTCAGTCTCGCGAAGATGTGCCGGGTGTCCAGCGCCTGCTTCAGATCGGCGTCCGACATTGCGTCGACCTCCGAGCCGACGAGTATGTGGTTCACGTCGAGGCCGACCTGCCTGCAGATCTTCGCCGTGACGAGCTCGTTGTCTCCGGTCAGCACCTTGACCGTCACGCCGTGATCGCTGAGCGCCTTGAGCGCCGGCGCAGCAGTTTCCTTCGGAGGATCGAGGAAGGTGACGTACCCGATAAGGGTCAGCTCGCATTCATCCACCAACCCGTAAGTCTCTTTCGCAGGGGGCAGCTCCTTAGCGGCGACGGCAACCACCCGCAGGCCTTCCTCGTTGAGCGATGCCGTCACTTCGCGCACGCGAGCAAGCAGGGCCTCCGTCAAAGGCTCATCCATGCCCCCATGGCGCACACGGGTACATGCTCCCAATATTTCGTCCAAGGCACCCTTGCAGATAAGCAGGTGGTGCTCGTCATGCTCGGCAACCACGACCGACATCCGCCGCCGCTGGAAATCGAAAGGAACCTCGTCCACCTTCCGAAACGTCGTCGCGATCTCCAGCTCGCGGTGAAGCTCGGCGTGAGTCAGGACCGCCACGTCCAGCAGGTTCTTGAGTCCGGTCTGGTAATAGCTGTTGAGGTAGGCGTATTCGAGCACCGTATCTGAGTCGTCACCCCAAACGTCCGTGTGCCGTTCAAGAGCGATCTTGTCCTGGGTGAGCGTCCCGGTCTTGTCGGTGCACAGCACGTCCATCGCGCCGAAGTTCTGGATCGCATCCAGTCGCTTGACGATGACCTTCTTGCGCGACAGAAGCACGGCGCCTTTGGCAAGCGTCGAAGTAACGATCATCGGAAGCATCTCAGGCGTGAGTCCGACCGCGATCGACAACGCGAACAAGAATGCTTCCACCCAGTCGCCTTTCGTGAACCCGTTGAGCAGCAGCACGAGGGGTGTCATGACCAGGATGAAGCGGATCATTAGCCAACTCACCTGGTTCACGCCCACCTGGAACTGGGTTGCCACGGCGTCCGCCGAAACGACGCGAGCGGCGAGGGCGCCGAAGTAGGTTCGGTTTCCGGTATGCACTACCACGGCGGTCGCAGATCCGGAAACCACGTTCGTACCCATGAAGAGGAGGTTTTCCAGCTCGAAGGTATTTCCGCTGTTGCGGTTACGCAGCATCGGAAACTTCTCTACCGGAAGCGACTCCCCCGTCATCGCCGCCTGGCTGACGAATAGGTCTTTGGCCGTGAGCACCCGGCAGTCACCGGGGATCATGTCGCCGGCAGACAGCACCACGATGTCGCCGGGAACGAGCTCGCGGATCGGAATCTCCTCCCGATGCGCCGGCTTGGTGTGGATCTGGACGCCGAAATACTCCTTGAAGACAGGCGCCGCGTCCGCGGTAATGTCCTGCCGGATGACGGTCGCCGTGGTGCGTACCATGGCCTTAAGCTCTTCCGCCGCCTTGTTCGACTTCGTTTCCTGCCAAAAGCGGATGACGGTGGCGAGTACCACCATCGCGCTGATGACGATGGTTGCCTTTAGGTCTTCCGTAACATAGGAAACGACTGCCAGAACGGTCAGGAGCAGGCTGAACGGCGTGCGATACGCGAGCCATAGGTGTCGCCACCACGGCAGGGGTTTTTCGTGCTCGACTTCGTTGAGGCCCGCGCGCTTGCGTATATCCTCGATCCGGCTCCTCGAAAGACCGTCCGCGTGTGAATCCAGCCGTGCAAGGAGGGCAGCCGGCTCGCTTTCCGCCGCCGCTAGCAGATCCCTGGATACGTCCGGGGGGAGCTCACGGCTAACCCCCGTTCGCGCCACCGTTTCGAGAATGGCGATCCGGCGGAAGTGACGCGTGAACGCGTGACTTTCGAGGAACGCGGCAAAGAGCCGCTTCAGTATGTTGAGCATGGTCTACCCCTCGCGATCCAGGCACCTAGCGAACGCGCGAATGCGGCCTGCCGCACAGGGCGCGACGAAACATCGCACCAGCCGAGCGACAAAAATATCTCTGAGATGCGCTCAACTGCGACGCGCACCGTCCCGCGGTTCGGCGAGACAGTGGCAGGGTGGACTACCGAATACCCGCGGCCGTCTCGCCGCTATGTACCGCCCGAGGGCGGTACCGCTGTCCTACTAGGGCATCCGTCCAATGAAGTCTCCGAATGAAAGCCTGCGCGGAACTTAGTCCCGTTGCTGCGCAGCGTCAAGAAAAAATTCCGTATAGATCACGACGACGGCTGGCGGGCCGCTGGCTTCATGCCGAGTGCACGCTTGCGAGAAGCGCCCTGATGTCCTCCACGCGCAAAGCGGTCGTCTTCGGGCCGATCTTTACGGGCCGTGGGTACATGCCAGTTCGCATTCCGCGCCACCAGGTTGAACGCCCAACTGGAAAAGCGGCCAGCACCGCCCGCAGGCGCACCAATCCCGTTCGAGGTAGGTCAGGGGGACTTTCCCCCCGTATTACTGGACGGGGGGAAGACGACAAATGGGCGCGCGCCGATCCGTCCTCGCTGGGGCTGCGGGCGGATTCGGCGGCGCGCCTAGTCCAACTTCGCGACGACGTCGTCGCGCGATCATCGGCGAATCCGCTCCGGAACCAGGCCAGGATCAGGTCGCCATATTGGCGCTGCGCGCTCTCGTCGTAGCTGATGCCGGCGTCCGCGCCATGCCGCGCGATCAGGAATATCAGGACCAGCAGCCCGAGCCAGGAGAGCCCGGCCCACAGCCGCGGTGTCGATTGGGATTCCAAGGGCGGAAAGTGGAATGTCCGTTCGCGGCCGCCGTGGGCGGCGCCCGCGCCCTGCTAGAATAGCAACCGGGGCGGCGGCGCGTTGTCATGCCGCAAGTCGCGAGAGGCAGCGACGCCTGCTTCGTCGGATACATCAACGTAGACCGCACCGATGTTCGATCTGGTACACAGACGCAAGCGCATCGCGCAGATCATTCTCGCGCTGCTGACCATCCCGTTCGCCTTCTTCGGCCTGCAGTTCTACTCGCGCGGCATGGGCGGCGCGGAAGACGTCGCGAAGGTGAACGGCTCGCCGATCACGCAGCACGAGTTCGCCGAGGCGCTGCGCCAGCAGCAGGACCGCCTGCGGGCCGCGTTCGGGCCCGGCGTCGACCCCGACGTGCTGGATACGCCGCAGTCCCGTCGCGCGCTGCTCGACTCGCTCGTGTCGCAGCGGCTGATCTCGCAGGCCGCGCAGCGGGCCCACCTGACCGTCGGCGACGAAGCGCTGCGCGAGACCATCACGGCGATCCCGGCATTCCAGGGCGAGGGCGGCTTCTCCAAGGAAACCTACGAGGCGCTGCTTCGCTCGCAGAACATGACGCCGGCGATGTTCGAGGCGCAGATGCGCCATGACCTCGCCGTGTCGCAGCTCGCCGGCGCGATCGCCGGCACGGCGATCGTGCCGCAGACCGTGGCCGAGCGCATCGCGACCCTGCAGGACGAGCGCCGCGAAGTGCAGGAGGCGCTGGTGCCCGCCAAGCCGCTGCTCGCCGAGGTCAAGCTCGACGAGGCGCGGCTGAAGGCCTACTACGAGGCGAACGCCGCCGATTTCCGCGTGCCCGAGCAGGTCCGCGCCGAGTACCTCGTGCTGTCGGCGCAGTCGCTGGTCTCGCCCGCCGCGATCCCGGAGGCCGATCTGAAGGCCGCCTACGAGGCGCGCGCGAGCCAGTACCGCGTTGCCGAGCAGCGCCGCGCCAGCCACATCCTGGTGAAGACGAAGGCAGAAGCCGAGAAGATCGCCGCCGAGGCGCGCAAGTCGCCGGACCAGTTCGCGGAGCTCGCGCGCAAGTACTCACAGGATCCGGGGTCGGCCGCCAAGGGCGGCGACCTCGGGTTCTTCGCGCGCGGCCAGATGGTCGGCCCGTTCGAGGACGCGGCGTTCGCGCTGAAGGAGGGCCAGATCAGCGACCCGGTGCAGACCGACTTCGGCTGGCACGTCATCCGGCTGACCGCCGTGCGCCCGGCGCAGGCGCGGCCGTTCGCCGAGGTGCGCTCGGAGCTTGCCGCCGATCTCGCGCGCCAGCAGGGCGCGCGGCGCTTCGCGGAGTCGGCCGAGGGCTTCGGCAACACGGTCTACGAGCAGTCCGACAGCCTCAAGCCCGCCGCCGAGCGCTTCAAGCTTCCGCTGCAGACCAGTGGCTGGCTCACGCGCACGCCGGGCCCGGACGCGGGCGTGCTCGGCAACGCGAAGCTGGTGGCCGCGCTGTTCTCGAAGGACTCGCTCGAGGCGCACCGCAATACCGACGCCGTCGAGGTGGCGCCCAACGTGCTCGTGTCGGCGCGGGTCGTCGAGCACCAGCCCGCGGTGCAGAAGAAGTTCGAGGAGGTGCGCGGCGAGATCGAGCAGCGGCTGCGCGCCCAGGAGGCCGCGGCGCTCGCGCGCAAGGCAGGCGAGTCCAAGCTCGCGGCGCTCGCCAAGGGCGGCGACGCGGGGCTCGCCTGGGGCGCGGCGAAGTCGGTGTCGCGCCGAAGCCCGCAAGGCATCCCGGCCGGCGCGCTGCGCAAGATCATGGGGGCCGATCCGGCGCACCTGCCCGCGTACGCCGGCGCCGAGCGCGGCGACGAAGGCTACATGCTGTACCGCGTCGCGCGCGTGCTTCCCGCCGAGCCGCAGCCCGAAGCGCAGCGCAGCGCCGAGCGCGCGCGCGCCGCGCAGCAGGCGGGCTCGCGCCAGCTCGAGGCCTACATCGAGAGCCTTCGCGCGCAGGCCGACATCGACGTCCACGCGGCCAACCTCGAGCGGAAGCCCTAGCGGGCCGGGTTAGAATGGGACGCGCGGCGCCCCCGGGCGCCGGCGGCGCCACAGGGGAGGATCACGGATGGCGGTCGAGGCCGCGATCGAGGCTGGAAATGCGCGCCCGCAATGCATCGGCGCATGAGATGGGGGCTGCTCGCGGCGGGCTGGGCGCTCGCCTTTGCCGCGCGCGCCGACCAGAAGCCGTTGTGGGAAGCCGGCCTGGGGGTCGGTGCGTTCGCGCTGCCGGACTATCGAGGCTCGGACCAGGCGCGGGGCTACGTGCTGCCGGTGCCGTATTTCGTCTACCGCGGGAAGTTCTTCAAGTCCGACCGCCACGGCGTGCGCGGACAGCTGATCGAGACCGACCGCGCGGAGCTCAACCTCAGCCTCGGCGCCTCGCTCCCGGTCGACAGCACGCGCAACACCGCGCGCGCGGGCATGCCGAACCTGCGCCCCTCGCTCGAGATCGGGCCTTCCCTCGACATCCGGCTCTGGAGCTCGGGCGAGGGCGCGGACGAAAACGTCCTCAAGCTGCGCCTGCCGGTGCGCGCGGCGTTCACGCTCGAATCCTCGCCGAAGTCGATCGGCTGGATCGCCTCGCCGAACCTCGACCTGGACCTGTCCGGCCGCGGCGCCTGGTCGGGATGGAACTTCGGCATGCTGGTCGGGCCGATCTACGGCGACAAGCGCCAGCACCAGTACTTCTACGGCGTGGCGCCCGAGTTCGCGACGCCGGACCGGCCCGCGTACGACGCGCCGGCCGGTTACGCGGGCACGCAGTTCATCGCGTCGGCGAGCAAGCGCTTCCGCCGCTTCTGGCTCGGCGCGTTCGTGCGCCTGGACACCTTGCGCGGCGCGAGCTTCGAGGCGAGCCCGCTGGTCCGGCGCGACAGCTACTTTGCGGCGGGCGCGGCGATCTCCTGGGTCTTCGGCGCGTCGAGCGAGACGGTCGAGGCGCAGGAATGAAGGACGCGCGCGCATGATCCTGCGCTCGCTGCGCGCCGCCTGGGCCTACGCCGCGCTCTGGTACGGCCTGGTCACGCTCGCCGCCGGCAGCCTCGCCTGGGGGGTGCTCGCGCTGCCCCTGCGCTTCGTGCTGCCGGAGCGCGCGGGCCGCGCGCTGGGACGCGCGGTGATCTCGGCCGGATTTCGCCTTTACCTGTGGGGGTTGCAGATCGTGGGCGCGGTGCGCCTCGACCTGCGGGCGCTCGATGCCGTGCGCGGCGCCGGCCCGCTGATCCTCGCGCCCAACCACCCGTCGCTGCTCGACGCGGTGATGGTGCTAGCGCGCGTGCCCCAGGCCTCCTGCGTGCTCAAGGCGCCGCTGACCGACGGCCTGCTGTTCGGCGCGGGCGCGCGGCTGGCGCGCTATATCCGCAACGACTCGCCCGTGGACATGGTGCGCCGCTCGGTCGAGGGGCTGCGCGGTGGCGGGCAGCTGCTGCTGTTTCCCGAGGGCACGCGCACGACGCGCCTGCCCGTGAACCCGTTCCGCGGCGCGATCGCCCTCATCGCGCGCGAAGCCGGCGTGCCGGTGCAAACCGTCTTCATCGAGGCCGACAGCGCCTTTCTCGGCAAGGACTGGCCGATCTCGCGGCGGCCGCGGCTGCCGCTGCGCTACCGGGTGCGCCTCGGGCGGCGCTTCGACCCGCCCATCGATTCGCGCGCCTTCGTGCGCGAGCTCGAGCAGTATTTCGCGCGCGAGATGGCCGGCCCGCAGGCGGCCGAGGCGGGCGACGCCGAGTCCGTGGGCCGCAGCGGCGCGAGCGTGGAGTCGCGCGCGGCGTGAGCGCAGGCCCGGCGGCCTCGCGCTCGCACCTGGTGGTGATTCCGAGCTTCAATCCCGGGCCCATCGTCTACGACACGGTGCGCGGGGCCCGCGAGCACTGGAATCCGGTCTGGGTGGTCGTGGACGGCAGCACCGACGGCACGCGCGAGGGTCTCGAGCGCATGGCGCGCGAAGACGCGGGCCTGCGCGTGCTGGCGCTGCCGCGCAACTCGGGCAAGGGGGCGGCCGTCCTGCATGCGCTGCGCGCGGCGGCGGTCGCGGGCTACTCGCACGTGCTCACCCTGGACGCCGACGGCCAGCACCCGGCGGCGAGCATCCCCGAGTTCATGGCCGCGTCGCAGCGCGCGCCGCGCTCCATGGTGCTCGGCGTGCCGCGGTTCGATCCCGGCGCGCCCGCGCTGCGCGTGAAGGGCCGCCGCGTGTCCAACTGGTGGGCGAACCTCGAGACGATGTGGGCCGGGATCCAGGACTCGCTGTTCGGCTTTCGCGTCTACCCGGTCGCGCCGCTGCTCGCGGTGATGGAATCGCAGCGCTGGATGCGGCGCTTCGACT
>Ga0335085_10005699_pt1 | contig 19890 bp, 16 predicted proteins | sample Lox_Sample_45_FD_206712 | JGI IMG/M metagenome (GOLD analysis project Ga0335085, IMG submission 206712) | Soil microbial communities from Loxahatchee National Wildlife Refuge, Florida, United States - Lox_Sample_4.5 | ecosystem: Environmental > Terrestrial > Soil > Wetlands | place: USA...
GCAGGCGGCCTTCAGGGCCGCCGCGTACGGGTTCCGTCGGCGCGGGGAGAGGACCGCCCCGAAGCGGCGCGCCTCCTTCGCCGCCCGGCGGAAATGGCGCAGCTCCTCGGTCGCGATGGCGGAGAGCCGCTCGACCAGCTTCACGTTCTGCGGATAGAAGCCGACGAGCGAGAGGGCCGAGACGGCGGCCTGGAGCTCGCAGGCGGCGTGATCGGCCAGGAGCTCCGGCAGGCGGGCCGCGGCCCGCTCGGCCCACGAAGCGGGAGTCCTCGTGAGGAGGCGGATCTCCGGCAGGGTCGTCACGCGGCCTCGGAGGCCGACTCCGGCCGCGCCGGAATCGGTGTGCGGTCGGCGGCGCTGGAGAGCCACGCCGAGGCGGCGCCGAGATGCGCGGTCCGCACGGCGATCCGGACGAGAAGAACCAGCTGCTGGAGCCCGAGGAGAATCCAGAACTCCGACCGGTCGGCTCCGCCCCACGGGGCCCCGAAGAACCCCCAGAGAACGAGGGGAAGAAGTCCGGCGGCGCCGAAGAGGATCTCGAGGGTGAGCGTTCCGGCCGCGTGCGAGAGGACGAAGCCGAGGCCGCGCCCGAGCGCGGCCGCGACGTTCGCCGAGCCGGAGAGCCCCATCGCCGCGCGGCTGTACTGGACGACGAGGCGGACCGAGGCGGCCACGAGAAGGAAGGCGAAGAGCCGGAGGAGCTGGAGCGCCACGGCCTGCCACTCGTACCGGAAGTCGTCGGGGTCGTAGAGGAGCCCGCTCCCCACGTAGATCCACCGCCACGCGGCGACGATCGCTCCGGCCGAAAGGAGGCCGAGCGCGAGGGAAGGAAGGGCGAACCGCGCGCAGTCGGCGCCGAAGGCGGTGAGGCTCGTCCGGTCGCCCGTCGCGCCGAATCGTCCGGCGAATCCCCCGGCGAGGAGAGCGGCGAGGGCGGCGGAGACGAGGCCGAAGGCGGCGGCCGATCCGGCGACACCCTCCTTCGGGACGAGCGACGAAAGCGTCGCGGGGACCGTGGCGTCCGACGGCGTCGCGCCCGTGACGAGCTCTTCCAGCCGGCCCGTGTCGCCGAGCACGTCGGGCCGGACCCGGATGAGGTTCGAGAGGTAGAGCGGGTCCGCTCCCGTCGCCATCCGGTCGGCCGAGGGGTTCCGGTCGAGCGTCTGGTGGAGGGCCGTCGCGAGAGGGCGGACGAGGACGGCGGCGAGGACGGCGTTCAGGGCGAGGGCGACGAGAAGGGCCTTCCACGTCACGGCGGCGGCGAAGAGCCCGCGCCCGAAGAAGACCGGGAGGCTGTCGCGTCTCATCGCACCGTCCCCGCGAAACCGAGTAGGGCGAAGAACTCGAGCGCGTTCTGCGCCCAGAAGCGGAGCCGCATCGCCCAACGGTCCGCGGCGCGCCGGTCCTCCTCGACCCGCATCCCGTTGTTCAGACGATTCACGTCGAGGAGGAGCTTCCGGTCGGGATCCACGCGCGCCGCGAGGAGCTTCGGGCCGGTCGCCCGGTAGCGGATCCACCGGTCTTTTCCGTCCCAGACCGTCCGGAAGACGTGCCCGCCCTCGAACGCCATCTCGACGTCGACCGGCCAGACGGCCTCGCCCATCCGGCGGACGACGACGACCGACTCGTACGTCGCCGGGCCCTTCGGCTCCCGCGGCTCGCTGAACGTCCGGTCGGGCCCTTCGCCGACCCAGCCGACCGGCTCGCCGGCCCTCTTCGTCGAGACGGAGCCGATCGCATAGTCGAAGGTGTTCGAGCTGTCCCACGCCTCGCGGAAGAGGGCGTCGGCCTCCTCGCCGGCGATCTCCTTCACGACGCTCCTGAAGTCGGCCGTCGTCGGGTGGCGGAAGGCAAAGCGCGTGGCGTAGCTCTTCAGGATCTTCCCGAAGGTCTCCGCGCCGAGCGTCCGCTCGGCGGAGGCCAGCGTGAGGGCCGTCTTCGAGTAGGCGTTCGTTCGGATCGCCGCGCGGTCGAGCTGCTTGAAGGAGGGATGGTTCGGGGCGTCCGACCGGGAGGCCACCTGCCAGTCGAGGTAGCGCTCGTTCCCCCACTCCGGGCGCGGAAGCCGGATGGAAGGAAAGACGACGGGGATCCCGAAGAAGCGTTTCACGAGCGGCGCCTCGCCGAAGGCGGCGCGCATCGTCACGTCGGCCGCATAGGTGTTGAAGCCCTCGTCGAGATGCGCCTCCTCGAACTCGTTCGAGGCGAGGAGGCCGTAGAAGATCTGGTGGCCGAACTCGTGGACGGTGACTCCCTCCGGGCTCCCCGTCCCGGCGGGAGAGAGCCAGCTCACCCCCCCGGTGAAGAGCGTCGGGTACTCCATCCCGCCGGAGGCCGCCCCCCAGGGCGGGTCGACGATCGTCACCTGCGGGTACGGGTACGGGACGTAGCGCGTCCCGTACTCCCGGAGCGCCGCCCGTGTCGCCGCGAAGTAGCGGTCCTTCACGCGGCGGTGGTCGGGCTGGAGGAGGAGGATCATCTCCACGTTCGGGAGCCCCGGCTCGCTGAAGCTCTCGCGGTGGACCTCGTAGCGCGGCGAGGCGGTCCAGGCGAAGTCGTGGACGTCTTCGGCGAGGAAGCGGACCTTCACCCCGGCGGCGACGTCCGTCTCCTCCTTCTGGACGCCCGAAGCGCCCGCCTTTCCCTTCATCTCCTTCGGAAGGGTCAGCGTGACGTCGTAGTCGCCGAAGTCGGCGAAGAACTCCGTCCCGGCGTGGAACTGGTGGACGTTCCACCCCGCGTCGGTCGCCACGCCGAGCTTCGGGAACCACTGCGCCCCCATGACGAAGTCGTCCTTCCAGCCGGTCCGGGCCCGGGTCCGCGGGAGCTTCGCCGCCCAGTCGAGGGTGAAGCTCAACGTCCCGCCCGGAGCCACCGGCGCCGGAAGCGGGACGCACGCCACCGTCCGGTCGTCGGCGTTCCCGTCGTCGGGCGCGAGGTACTTCAGCCCCTTCGTCAAGTCGGTCCCGTCGGGAAGCGCAATCCGGTGGATCTCGCTCCAAGAGAACCATTCGGCCGACTTCCCCTTCCGGCGCGCCGGGTCGGCCCCTTCCTCGTGTTCCCGGAGCCAGGTCGACCGGTCGTTCCGCCAGGCGTTCAGGTAGAGATGGAAGCAGAGGTCGGGAAAAGGACGGGACGTCCGGTTGACGAACGTGACGGCCGACTGGCCCGCGAGCGTGTGGTTCGCCCCGTCGTACGTGACGTCCATCCGGTAGGAGGCGACGGGAGGGACGCGCGGCCCGGCGAGGAGCGGCGAGGCCAGGAGGAGGCCCGCGAGCAGGAGCGTTCGGCGGGGCTTCACGGCGGGCGATGCTAGCAGGGAGGGCGGCACCGCCCTCCCGCCTAGAATCGGTTCGTGGTCTCGAAGGGAAAGGACGCTGCCGCGCGGGCCGCGGAGCTGCGGGCGGAGATCCGCCGGCACGAGCGCCTCTACTATGTGGAGGACCGGCCGGAGATCACCGACGCCGAGTTCGACGCCCTGATGCGCGAGCTCAAGGGGCTGGAGACGGCGCACCCGGAGCTGGTCAGCCCCGATTCGCCGACGCAGCGGGTGGGGGGCGCGCCGGTTTCCGAGCTGCCGGGCGTCCGCCACGAGGTTCCGCTTCTCTCGCTCGAGAACGCCTACGACGAGGAGGAGCTGAAGGCGTGGTTGACCCGCGTGTCGGACCGCCTGGACGGCCGGACCCCCGGGATCGTCTGCGAGCTGAAGATCGACGGGCTCTCCGTATCGGTCGTCTACGAGAAGGGTCTCCTCGTGCGGGCCGCCACGCGGGGCGACGGGGCGACGGGCGAGGACGTCACCCCGAACGTGAAGACGATCCGGAGCGTCCCGCTGATCCTGCCGGGGCCCGCTCCACGCCTCCTGGAGGTGAGGGGCGAGGTCTATCTGCCGAAGCCGTCGTTCCGGGCCCTCAACGAGGCCCGCGAGGAGGCCGGCGAGCCTCTCTTCGCCAACCCGCGCAATGCGGCCGCCGGATCCCTCCGCCTTCTCGACGCGCGGATCACGGCCTCCCGGAGGCTGGATGCCTTTCTCTACGCGGCGGCCCGGTGGGAAGGAGGGGATCCGCCCCAGACGCAGGAAGAGGCCCTGAGACGGCTCGGGCGGCTCGGGTTCAAGGTGAGCCCATACTGGACGAAGGTCGATGGGACGTTCGGGGAGATCTGGAAGTTCCTGCAGCGGGTCCGGTCGATGAGGGTCGGCGGCGAGCTGACGTTCGAGACCGACGGCGTCGTCCTGAAGGTGGACGCCCTCGCCGACCAGAAGCGGCTCGGCGCCACCGCGAAGAGCCCGCGCTGGGCGCTCGCCTACAAGTTCCCTCCGGAAGAGGCGACGACGGTCGTGACGGACATCGTCGTCCAGGTCGGGCGGACGGGCGTCCTGACGCCGGTGGCCGAGTTCGAGCCGGTCCTTCTCGCGGGGACGACCGTCAGGCGCGCGACGCTCCACAACATGGAGGACCTCTCCCGGAAGGACGTCCGGGTCGGCGACACCGTGGCCGTCGAGAAGGGGGGCGACGTCATCCCGAAGGTGACGCGCGTCCTCCTGGACAAGCGGCCCGCCCGGGCGCCGGAATTCGTCCTGCCGTCGCGCTGCCCCTCGTGCGGCGAGAAGGTCGTGAAGTCCGAGGGGGCCGTGGCCCTCCGGTGCGTGAACCCGTCCTGTCCGGCGCAGGCGAAGGAGGCGATCCGGCATTACGTCTCCCGCCGGGCCATGGACGTCGAGGGGCTCGGGGACGAGCGGATCGACCAGCTGCTCGCGGCGAAGCTGATTTCCGACGTCGCGTCGCTCTACGACCTCGCGGGCTCCGATCTCGCCGCCCTCGAGCGCTGGGGGGAAAAGTCCGCGGCGAACGTCCTTTCGCAGCTCGTGAAGTCGAAGGAGGCGGGCCTCGCCCGGCTCCTCTTCGGGCTCGGCATCCGGCAGGTCGGCGAGAAGACGGCCAGGGTCCTCGCGCGGCGCTTCGGGTCGATGGAGACGCTTGCGGCGGCGTCCGAGGAGGAGTTGACGGCGGTCCCGGAGATCGGCCCGGAAACGGCGGGCGGGATCCGCGACTGGTTCGGAAACGGCCGAAACCGGGCGCTTCTCACGAAACTCCGGCGGCACGGCGTCCGTATGACGGAGAGCCCGGCCGCGCCGGCCGGGGAAGGTCCGCTCTCCGGCGGCATCTTCGTCCTGACGGGAACCCTGGCCCGGCGAACGCGCGACGAGGCGACGGCGGCCATCGAGGCGGCGGGCGGAAAGGTGACCTCGAGCGTGTCGAAGAAGACGACGGCGGTGATCGCCGGCGAGGAGTCCGGTTCGAAGCTCGACAAGGCGAGAGCGCTGGGCGTGCCGGTCTGGAGCGAGGGGGACCTCGAGAAGTCCCTCGGGGAAGCGAAATGAGCGCCGCGCCGGAGCCCCTCGTCCTCGTCGTGGACGACGACGCCGGAAGCCGGAAGGCGATGGCGCTGGCCCTCCAGACCGACGGCCAGCGCGTCGAGGAGTTCGGCGACGCGGCGTCGGCCCTCGGTCGCGCGGCGGAGGACCCCTCCGTCGCCCTCGTCGTGACGGACCTGAAGATGCCCGGAAAGACGGGCCTCGACCTGGCGACCGAGCTGGCCGCGGCGCGCCCGGACGTTTCGGTCCTTCTGGTGACGGCCTTCGGGGACGTGGAGACGCTCCTTCAGGCCCGCGCCCTCGGCACGGTCGACTACGTCGCCAAGCCGGTGGCCAAGGACGACCTCCGCCTCCGCGCGCAGGCCGCCCTCCGGCGCTCGCGGCAGGTCGGGGAGATCCGCGACCTCCGGGAGCGGCTCGACAAGCGGTACGGCTTCGAGGCGATTCTCGGGATCTCGAAGCCGATGGAGCGGCTCTTCGAGCGGCTGCGCGTCGTGGCGCCGGCGAAGACGACGGTCCTCGTGGTCGGCGAGTCGGGAACAGGCAAGGAGCTCGTCGCGAACGCCCTGCATCACAACTCGCCGCGCCGCGCGCGCGCCTTCGTGGCGCTCAACTGCGGCGCGATCCCGAAGGAGATCATCGAGTCGGAGCTCTTCGGCCACGAGAAGGGAGCCTTCACCGGAGCCCTCGTGAAGCGGGTGGGCCGGATCGAGCAGGCTCACGGCGGAACGCTCTTCCTCGACGAGGTCTCCGAGATGCCCCCCGACCTCCAGGTGAAGTTCCTGCGGGTTCTCGAGGAAAAGCGTGTCACGCCGGTGGGAGGGAACGAGTCGCGGGACGTCGATTTCCGCCTCGTGGCGGCGACGAACCGCGACCTCGCGAAGGAGATCGAAACGGGACGCTTCCGGCAGGACCTCTACTACCGCCTCTCGGTCGTCACCGTGGAGATCCCGCCCCTCCGCGACCGGAAGGACGACATCCCGCTCCTCGTGGAGCGATTCCGCGACGTCTTCGCCCGGGAGCACGGCCGGCCGGTCGCCGGCGTGACCGCCGCCGCCCTCTCGGCCCTCGTCGCCTACGCGTGGCCGGGAAACGTCCGCGAGCTGAAGAACGTCGTCGAGAGCGCCGTCCTCTTCGCGGCGGGGGCGAAGATCGACGTCGCGGACCTGCCGCCTGCCGTCCGGGCGGGCGCTCCCGCCGCGGCGAACGGCGCTTCGGAGGCGGGCGGAGTGAGCGCGCCGCCCTCGGCCGGACTCGTGGGCCGGACGATGGCCGACATCGAGCGGGAGGCGATCCTCACCGCGCTCCAGGCCTCGGGAGGTAACCGGCGCCGCGCGGCCGAGATGCTCGACATCGGCCTCAGGACCCTTCAGAGGAAGCTGAAGGAGTACCGCGGCGAGGCGCCGGGTGAGGAGGACGAAGAGGTCGGCGAGGACACCGCCACCTGAGGCGTCGATGTCCGCGAGGCTCCTGATCGTCCTCCTCGCCGCGGTTCTCGTCGTCGGACTGGTCCTCTTCCTCCGCTCCTTCGCCCGCGTCCTCGCCTTCCCGGGCTCCCGCCTCGCGCTGCCTCCCGCCGGGCAGCTCGGCGGGCGGTCGCGGATCCTGACCTTCCGGACGGAGGACGGCCTGACGCTCCGTGCGGCGTGGATCTCCTCCCGCGAACCCCTCTCGCCGGTCGCGGTCTACTTCCACGGGAACGCGGAGGCCGCCGTCCAGAACCTTCCGCTCGCGGCGGCGCTCGCCGACGGCGGCGTCGACGTCGTCGTCGCCGAGTACCGGGGGTACGGCGGCCAGCCCGGCCGCCCGGACGAGGCCGGGCTCTATGCCGACGGCGCGGCGCTCCTCGCGACGATCTCGGCCGAGGGAGTGACGCGCGACCGCCTCGTCCTCGTCGGCCGCTCGCTCGGGACCGGCGTCGCCGTCGAGCTGGCGCTCCGGGCGCCCCCCGCGCTCCTCGTCCTCGTTTCGCCCTATACGTCGTTTCCCGACCTCGGCCGCTCCCTCGTCGGCCCGCTGGCGCCTCTCGTCGTCCCGGACCGGTTCGACAACCTCGGGAAGATCGCGAAGCTGGCCTGTCCCGTCGTGATCCTCCACGGGACCCGGGACGAGGTCGTCCCGTACCGGATGGGAGAGGCTCTCGCCCGCGCGGGAAGGAGCGTCCGGTTCCTCCCGCTCGAGGGGCGGACGCACAACGACATCCCCGAGCTCGCCGCGCGACTGCTCGAAGAGATCCGGAACGCGTTCGCGGCGGCGCCCCGGTAGGCGAGTCGGGAGACCCGACCTCTGACCGGCCGGGGTTCGGGCAAGGGGGGGTTCTTGGATACGATAGGGGGGTTCCGATGAGCACCGCGACCGCTCCGGCGTCCGGCGTCTGGAAAGCCGTCGTCCCCCTGGCCGTCGGCGTCCTTCTCGCCCTTCTTCCGGTCCCCGGAGGACTGTCGTCCTCGGCCTGGCTCTACTTCTCGCTGTTTGTCGCCGTCGTCGTGGGCCTGGTCCTCGAGCCCCTCCCGGCAGCCGCCATCGGTCTGATCGGTGTCGCGGTCGCGGCCGGCGCGGGTCTCGTGGAATCGAAACCCGCCGACGCGGCGCGATGGGCGCTCGCCGGCTTTGCGAACACGACCGTCTGGCTGATCTTCGCCGCCTTCATGTTCGCCCTCGGCTACGAGAAATCGGGCCTCGGCCGGCGGGTCGCCCTGAACTTCGTCAAGCTCCTCGGACGGCGGACGCTCGGCCTCGGCTACGCGGTCGTCCTCTCGGATCTCGTTCTGGCGCCCTTCACACCGTCGAACACGGCGCGGAGCGGCGGGACGATCTTTCCCGTCATCCGGAACATTCCGAAGTTCTATGGCTCCGAGCCGGGGACGGAGAGCACCCGGAAGATCGGCGCTTACCTGATGTGGACGGCCCTCGCGACGACGTGCGTCACGAGCTCGCTGTTCCTGACGGGCCTCGCGCCGAACCTCCTCGCCCTCGACCTGGTCAAGAAGACGGCGAACATCCAGATCTCCTGGACCACGTGGTTCGTCGGATTCCTGCCGGTCGGGGCGCTCCTCGTCCTCGCCCTGCCGCTTCTCGTCTACTGGATCTACCCCCCCGAGATCCGCGAGAGCTGGGAAGTTCCGGTCTGGGTGGGGGGCGAGCTCGCCCGGATGGGGCCGATCAATCGTCGCGAGGCCGAGATGGCGGTCCTGGCCCTCCTCGCCCTCGCCCTCTGGATCTTCGGCGGCGCCTTCGTGGACGCCACGGTCGTCGCCCTGGTCGTCGTTGCGCTGATGCTGATTCTCGGCGTCATCACCTGGGAGGACGCCCTCTCCCACAGCGCCGCCTGGAACGTCCTGGTGTGGTTCGCCACGCTCGTCACGCTGGCGGACGGACTCAATCGCGTCGGCTTCGTCGAGTGGTTCGCGAGAAAGGCCGCGGCGCCGCTGGCCGGCCTGCCGCCCACGGCCGTGATGGTCCTCCTCGTCGTCCTCTTCTTCGTGATTCACTACTTCTTCGCCAGCCTGACGGCGCACGCGACGGCGACGCTTCCGGTCATCCTCGCCGCCGGCGCCGCCGTCCCCGGGCTCGAGCTCCGGACGTTCGCTCTCCTCCTCTGCTATTCCCTCGGGATCATGGGGATCCTGACGCCCTACGCGACGGGCCCGTCGCCCGTCTACTACGGGAGCGGCTACGTTCCCCGGAAGGACTTCTGGCGGCTCGGGCTGATCTTCGGCCTCATCTACCTCGGGGCGCTTCTCGCCGTGGGCGTGCCGTGGCTCCTCTTCGCGAAGCCGTGAGCGGCTAGAATCGGATCTCGCAGGGGAGGTGTCGATGGACGTGCCCACGAAGGTCTACGTGACGTGCCCGATCGCCGACCTGAAGCAGGTCGCCGGCACGCTGATCGCGATCTCCCCCCACGGCTTCTACGAGCTGCACGTGGCCTTCGGATCGAACACGCACGTCGTTCTGCTCCCGATTCCCGCGACGACGCTGACCGTGGCGGAGCCCGTCCTGAGCCCGCCCGCCAGCTTCGAGGTCGAGCGGTAGCGCGCGCCGCTCCGAAGCGGGCGATGACGTCCGAGCCTCTCTCCGCCGTCGACACGGCCTGGCTCCACATGGAGGAGCCGACCAACCTCATGATGGTCACGGGGTTCCTCGCCTTCGACGAGGTCCTCGACTTCGACCGACTGACGAGCCTGATGCGGAAACGGCTCCTCCGGGTCCCGCGCCTGACGCAGCGCGTCGTCGAGTCCCGCCTCCCCTTCGCGCCGCCCCGGTGGGAGACCGACCCGACCTTCGACATCCGGGCCCACCTGCACCGGATCGCCCTGCGACCGCCCGGAGACGACGCGGCGCTCCGCGAGCTGGTCAGCGACCTGATGTCGACGCCCCTGGACTTCTCCAAGCCGCTCTGGCAGTTCCACCTCGTCGAGGGATACGGCCGGGGATGCGCCCTCGTCTGCCGCTTTCACCACGCCCTGGGGGACGGCGTCGCCCTCGTGCGGCTGGTCCTTTCGATGGCGGACGGCGCCGGACAGGAACCCGAGGCGGCGTCCTCCGGGGAGGCACACGGATGGGAGGGTCTGGACGCCCTTCTCGTTCCGGCGGCGAAGGCCGTCTCGCGGACGCTCGAGGTGACGAAAGGGCTCGTCCGCGAAGGGGTCGAGTCACTCGTCCACCCCGAGCATCTCCTCGAGATCGCCGCGCGCGGCGCCAGCGGCGCGGACGCGCTGGCCAAGCTTCTCCTCATGCCGCCCGACCCCGTCACGCCCTTCAAAGGGCCGCTCGGCGTGGAAAAAGTGGCCGCCTGGTCCGACCCGATCCCGCTCGACGAGGTGAAAGCGGCGGGAAAGGCGCTCGGCGGAACGGTGAACGACGTCCTTCTCGCCTCCGTGACGGGGGCGCTCCGGCGCTACCTCGACGGCCGGGGCACCGTCCGAAGGGACCTCGAGTTCCGCGCGGTCGTGCCGGTGAACCTCCGGCGTCCCGAGGAGGCGCACGAGCTGGGAAACCGGTTCGGCCTCGTCTTCCTCTCCCTTCCGGTCGGCATCGAGGACCCCCTCGAGAGGCTCTTCGAGCTGAAGGAGCGGATGGACGAGATCAAGAAGACGCCCGAGGCGATCGTCGCCCTCGGCCTTCTCGGTGCGATCGGCACCGCCCCCATTCCGGTCGAGCGGCTCGTCGTCGAGCTGTTCGGGCGGGGGGGGACGGGTGTCATGACGAACGTCGCCGGGCCCCGACAGCCGATTCTCCTGGCCGGGCTGCCGGCGACCGGAGTGATGTTCTGGGTGCCGCAGTCGGGGCGGCTCGGCCTCGGCGTCAGCATCCTGAGCTACGCGGGAGGCGTCTGCCTCGGCGTCGCGACGGACGCCGGCCTCGTCCCCGATCCCGAGACGATTCTCGAGGGCTTCAAGGACGAGTTCGACGCGCTGGCGGCGCTGGCCCGGAAGGAAGCAGCGCCGGCCCGGAAGGAAGCGGAACCCGCTCCGCCCGACCGGAAGAAGCGGACGCCTCCCACGGCGCGCCCGGCCGGGACGAAGAGGCTCCGGCTCCGGCCCCGGAGCTAGCCGGCGGGTTCGGGGGCGTCGGCGAGCTCGATGCCGCCCTGGGCGTGGAGCTCGACGGCGCGCTGCATCCGTGCGCGGGCGTCCTCGAGGAGGGCCGCCTGCGTGTCGACGCCCGGCGCGGCGGCGGCGGGGCGGAGCCGCTCGTAGCTCCCGTCGGCGCGGAGCACCCGCGCCCGGACGTTGTCCGACAGGATCAGGTCGACGGAAGCGGCGACCCTTCGGGCCAGCTCCGGTTCGACGACGGGGAAGGCCGTCTCGACGCGGCGGAAGAAGTTCCGCGGCATCCAGTCGGCCGACGAGAGCCAGACCTGCCGCTCGCCGCCGTTCTCGAAGACGAAGGCGCGGCTGTGCTCGAGGAACCGCCCGACGACGGAGACGACCCGGATCTTCTCCGACAGCCCGGGGACTCCCGGCTTCAGGCAGCAGATGCCGCGGACGGCGAGGTCCACGGTGACGCCGGCCTGCGAGGCCTCGCAGAGCGCCGCGATCACCTTCCGGTCGACAAGGGCGTTCATCTTGGCCCGGATCCCGGCCGGGCGGCCGGCCCGTGCATGCGCCGTCTCGCGACCGATCCAGTCGAGGACGGTCCGGTGCAGCTCCTTCGGAGCCGTGACGAGGCGGGCGTAGCTGGTTCGGCCCGCGAGGCCCGTCAGCGAGTTGAAGAGCTTCGTCGCGTCCTCCCCGAACTCGGGCCGGCAGGTCAGGAGGCCGAAGTCGGTGTAGATCCGCGCCGTCGTCGGGTTGTAGTTGCCCGTCCCGAGATGAACATAGCGCCGGATCTCGTCCTTCTCGCGGCGGACGACGAGGGCGATCTTGGCGTGCGTCTTCAGGCCGACGACGCCGTAGACGACGTGGACGCCCGCCTGCTCCAGCGCCTTGGCCCAGACGATGTTGTTTTCCTCGTCGAAGCGGGCCTTCAGCTCCACGAGGACGGCCACCTGCTTTCCCTTCTCCGCCGCCCGGATGAGCGCCGGGATGATCGGCGACTCGGCTCCGACCCGGTAGAGCGTCATCTTGATGGCCAGCGTCTTCGTGTCGTCCGCGGCCCGCTCGATCATCTCCACGACCGGGCCGATGGAGTCGTAGGGGTGGTGCAGGAGGAGGTCTCCCGAGCGGATCGCCGAGAAGATCGAGGAGTCGGGCGAGAGAAAGACGGGGGGAACGGCCGGCGTGAAAGGGGGATCCTTCAGCTCGTTCCGGTCGAGCTTCACGAGCGACATCAGGTCGCCGCCGCCGAGCGGCCCCTCGATCTCGTAGACGTCGCCCTCCAGGATCTCCAGCTGCCTCACGAGGAGCTTCCGGACGCGCTTGGGCGTCCGGGGAGCCACCTCGAGCCGCACCACGGCCCCGAAGCGGCGGCGGCGGACCTCCTGCTCGATCGTGGCGAGAAGGTCCGAGGCCTCGTCCTCCTGGATCTCGATGTCGGCGTCGCGCGTGACCCGGAAGAGGTGCGAGGAGACGATCTCGAGCCCCGGAAAGAGCTCGCCGAGATTGGCCTGGATCAGCGACTCGAGGAGGAGGAACTCCGCCTTCTCGGGCCGGACCTTCTTCTTCCCCTCGACGATTTCGCGGAGGGGGACGAGGCGGGAGAGCGCGGCGGGGACCTTGACGCGCGCGAACTTCACCTCGCCCGTCTCCGGGTTCTTCACCTCGACGGCCAGGTTGATCGAGAGGTTCGACAGGAACGGGAAGGGATGTCCGGGGTCGACGGCGAGGGGCGTCAGGACGGGGAGGACGTTCTTCCGGAACCAGGCGCTCGCCACCTCGCGCTGCGGTTCGGCCACATCGCTCCAGGTCAGGATCGAGATGCCGGCCGATGAGAGCTTCGGCAGGAGATCGGAGAGAAGGCACTGCGACTGCCGCGCCTCCATCTTCAGGACGGCTTCCCGGATCCGCGCGAGCTGCTCCGACGGCGTCAGGCCGTCCTCGGCCGGCTCCACCTTCCCGGACCAGACCTGGTCGAGGACGCCCGCCACGCGGACCATGAAGAACTCGTCCAGGTTCGTCTCGGTGATGCAGAGGAACTTGAGCCGCTCCAGCAGCGGCCACCGCTCGTCGTGGGCCTCGTCGAGAACGCGTTCGTTGAACTCCAGCCACGACAGCTCGCGGTTCAGGAGCGGAACGGCCGGCCCCGCGGGAAGCGCCGGAGACGGGGGCGCGGCGGGCTCGGAAGCCGGCTCGACCAGCTCGAGGTTTCGACGGCGGCGCGGCCGGCTCTGGTGGTTGATCATGTCGGGAGACCGCCTCCGGGCGGGGCTGACGAGGATACCGGAGCCGGGGGAAGGCCGTGGAGAAGAACGCTAAGCCGCAGGGGAAGAAGGAGTTCCCTTTGGTTCCCCTCGAACCTCGAAACCGGCCTTCCGGAGCGCGGAGGTCGCCTCGGCGAGCGTCTCGGCCTTGACGAGGATGTAATCGGTGTCGAAGGTGGAGAGGGCGAAGAGGGAGATTCCGGCTTCGGCGAGCGGAGCGGCGAGAGAGGCGATGACGCCGGTCGTCTCGAACGGGATCGGGCCGTGGAGCTTCAGGGCGGCCCAGCCTCTCTCGACCTTCACCCCCTCCGGGACGGCCGCTTCCTCGCAGACGATCGAGAGCTCTTCCTTGGTCCGCGTGGCGGAGAAGAAGCTCCCTCCCTCGGCCCACGCCGGAACGGCGGCCTCGGCGTGAAGCCGGCAGACGGCCCACCGCCCGGGGAGGGTCGACAGGACGAGGGGTCCGGCCGGGGGCGGCATCTCCCGATTATCCGCTCCGGCGGCTTTTCGGAGAGGATGGGAGCCGGCATGACCGACGAACCTCGGGATCCGGCCCGGCTCCGGGAGATCGCGGCGGGGCTCGGGATCCCCGCTGCGAAGCGGCACATCTTTCTCTGCTGCGATCAGACGAAGCCGAAGTGCTGCGAGAGGGAGCGAAGCCTCGCCGCATGGGACTATCTGAAGACGCGCCTCAGGGAACTGGGCCTCTCCGAGACGGGCGGGATCGCCCGGACGAAGGCGAACTGCCTCCGGATCTGCGCGGACGGGCCGATCGCCGTCGTCTATCCGGAGGGCGTCTGGTACCGGGCCTGCGACCCGCCGGTTCTCGAGCGGATCATCCGGGAGCACCTCGTCGGCGGGACGCCGGTCGCCGAGTTCGTCATCGCCGCCCGGCCGCTCGGCGGCGACCAGTGACGTCGCCTCGGGATCCCGGACCGGGATACGTCGCGGAGCTGCGGGACGCCCTGATGGTCGATCCGGAGTGGCGCGTCGAGTCGGACCGCTCCGTCACCTGGTGGCCTCACCGGTTCGCGCAGCGCATCTCGGCCGGGGAGCCTTTCGAGGACGACGGCGTGAGAGGGTGCCGGATTCACGTGGAGACGGACCTCCTCGACGTGGAAGAGCCGTCCGCGCACCTCGACGGCCTCCTGGCCGAGCTGATGCGGCATCCGCCGATGGCGGCGTTCCGGTGCGACGCCGCGAGGCGGAAGGCGACGCTCTGGTCGGGCCTGTACGTCCACGAGGCGCTCGCGCCCTTCTTCCTGCCGCGCCTCGCCGTCGCGGCGCTGCTCCAGGCGACCTACGCGGGGCTCGGGGAGGAGTCGCTCACGAAGCTGACCGGTCTTCCCGCGGCCCGAAGCGCCCACCCGGCCTCGGGAGCCCGCGCGTCGCCGGACGACCTTCTCCGGCTCGCGAAGGAACGGATTCTGCCGGCGGGGGACGAACGGAGCCGCTGGAGCGACGCGGGGGAGCTCCGCCGCGCCGCGGAAGGGCTCGCGGCACGGGGGGCGCGGGCCGCCGCCACCCCGCGGGGGCTGAATGCCCGCTTCCCGTTCGTCCCCGGGGCCGACGAGCCGCTCGCGCCGGCCCGCTCGAGTCTTCTGCAGGTCCGCCACGACGAGGCCCATCCGGAACTGGGGCACGGCGTCTTTCTCCGCCTGTTCCTCCCGGGAGGACCGGCCCGTTCGCGGGGCCTTCCCCTGCCGACGCTCGCCCTCCGCCTGAACGACCTCGAGCGGCGCGACCCGGCCTTCACGGGCGCGGCTCTCGGCTCCTGGTGCCTGGAGCGGTCGGATCCGGAATCGGAACTCCCCGTGCAGGCGGCCCCGCCGCGCCTCTGTCACGTGACGTTTCTGCCGAACTACGTCCGCGTGGACGGGGCTCTCGAGAACGCCGTCCTCGACGCGGGCCGCCGGGCGCTCTGGTCCGCCCGCGTGTTCGCCCACGGGCGCGGAGTGTCTTAAGCTCTCCCCGGTCTTTTCGGAGGCTCGACATGAAGAAACGGACGTTCCTCTCCCTCGGTCTCGCCGCCTTCGCCGCCGCCGGCTCGCTCCTCGCCCCCGGCTGCGGCAGGAAAGGCGACCTGCCGACGATCAACGTCGGCCTCATCGCCGATCTCACCGGCAGCCGCTCGGCCTTCGGGGCGTCCAGCAAGAACGCCGCGGAAATGAAGGTCGCCCGGATCGACGAGCAGGGCGGCATCGCCGTGGGCGGAACGAAGTACGACTTGAAGCTCGTCATCGTCGACAGCCAGTGCACGGCGGAGGGAGCCGTGGCGGCGGCGCAGACCCTGATCAAGGAGGACACCGTCATCGCCCTCGTCGGCCCGATCACCAGTCTCGAGGCGGTCCCGGTGGCCGAAGCGGCCGAGGCGGCCCGGGTGCCGATGATCACGCCGGGGTCGACGGCTCCGAAGACGACCCTCGACGCGACGACCGGCCAGCCGAAGAAGTGGGTCTTCCGGACCTGCTTCACCGACGCGTGGCAGGGGGCCGTCCTCGCGAAGTTCGCCGACGGCTACGTGCGGGCCAAGAAGGCCGCGGTCCTCTACGACCCGGCGTCCGAGGCGCCGAAGATCCAGGCCGAGCTCTTCAAGCAGGACTTCGAGAAGACGGGCGGCGCCGTCGTCGCGTTCGAGACCTACAAGAGCGGGGAGAGTGACTACACGGCGGTCTTCGCGAAGATCAGGAAGGCCGCGCCCGACGTCGTCTTCCTGCCGGGCTACTACAACGACGTCGCCGTCCAGCTCGCGCAGGCCCACGCGGCCGGCCTCACCGTCCCGTTCCTCGGGAGCGACAACTGGGGGTCGGTGGACTTCCTGAAGCTCGCCGGGAAGAACGCGGAAGGAGCCTTTTACAGCGCCCACTACCAGCCGGACCGCCGGAACGAGCTGACCGGCGGCTTCGTCATCAGCTACAAGAAGCGGTTCGGCGATCAGGTGCCCGACGACGTGGCCGCCCTGACGTGGGACGCCTTCGGCCTTCTCTCGGAAGCGCTCGGGAAGGCCGGCAAGCCGGACCGCCAGCTCGTCCGCGACGCGCTCGCGGGGATCCGTGAATACGAGGGGGCGACGGGCAGGATGAAATTCCCCGCGGGATCGGGCGACCCGGTCAAGACGACGGTGATGTACAAGGTGGAGGGGGGCAAGCCCGCCTTCGTCACGAACATCGAACCGTAGCGGGACGCGCCTTCAGCCGGCCGCGGCCTCGCGGGAGGCGGCCGCGATGTCCTCGAGCGCGGCCTCCATCCGGTCGGCGTGGGTCCGGAAGGAGAGGACGCAGATCCGGAGGAGGGTGGAGCCTTTCGTCGTCGTCGCCGTCAGGTGGACGCGGCCCCGGGCGTTGACTGCGTCGAGGATCCGCCGGTTCCAGGCCTCGAGCTCCGGCTCGGTGGCCCCGGGGCGCGTGAACCGGAAGGCGAGAAGCGAAAGCTGCGGTTCGGCGACGATCTCGACGCCGGGGAGGAGCGCGATTTCCCGCGCCGCCCAGCGCGCGAGGTCGAGCTTCTCGTCGAGATTCCGCCGGAACGGCCCGAGGCCGTAGAGCTTGAGGGGAAGCCAGACGGCGAGGCCGCGGTGACCGCGCGAGAGCTCCGGGGAGATCTCGCAGAAGTCGACGAAATCGGGGTCGCTCTGCATCCCGGGAAGGTACTCCGCCTCCACCGCGTGGGCGCGGCGAAGGACAGCGGCGTCTCGAACGAGAAGGCAGCCCGTCCCGTACGGGAGGAAGAGCCCCTTGTGCGGATCGAGAACGATCGAGTCGGCTTTCTCGATCCCGGCCATCGCCCGTCGGCCCCGCTCCGTCAGGAGGAAGAAGCCGCCGTAGGCGGCGTCCACATGGAACCAGAGACTCTCCCGCCGGCAAAAGGTTGCCAGGGCGCCGAGGTCGTCCACGGCGCCGGTGTTCACCGTCCCGGCGCTCCCCACGACGAGAAAGGGAGAGAGCCCTTTCTCCCGGTCCTCCGCGACCGCCCGCGTCAGGAGGTCTGGACGGAGACGGAACGCGCCGTCCGAGGCGATCTCGCGGACGTTCCGGGGCGGAAACCCGGCGAGGACGGCGGCCTTGGCCACGCAGTGATGCGTCTGGTCGGAGACGTAGATGACGCCCGACCGGAAGTCCTCGGGCAGGCGCTCGCGCCGGGCGGCCACGATGGCGGAGAAGTTGGCCAGCGAGCCTCCGCTCGAGAGGAAGCCGCCGGCCGTCTCCGGGAAGTCCGCGAGACGCGCGAACCAGCGGACGACGTTCGTCTCGAGCTGGACGAGAAGCGGCGCGGCGGCGAAGACGCCGACGTAGCGGTTCGTGGCGGCGGCGATGAAGTCGGCCACGGCCGACTGGAAGAGGCCGCCCCCCGGGATGTAGGCGAGGTAGCCGGGAGAGGCGGTGTTGAAGCTCTTCGGGATGGCCCGGTCGAAGAGGAGGTCGAGGAGCTCCTCGGCCGGGGCGCCCGTCTCGGGCGGCTCGCGCTCGATCAGCGCCCGCGACAGCTCGGCGGCTCCCCGGGTGTCGGCGGCGGGTTGCGCGGGGAGCGAGCCGACGTGCGCGACGATCCGCTCCAGCGCGAGCCGCGCGAGACGCTCCATCTCGGCCGGCGAGAGCTCGAGCGTCGTGTCCGCGGGAAAGCGCGGCGGCACACGGGACGACATGCCGTCACGCTCCGAGAGCGGCGCGGGCGGTCGCGGCGATCTCGTCCGCGAGTTCGGCGACTAGCCCGGGATCCTCCCCCTCTACCATGACCCGGAGGAGCGGCTCGGTCCCCGAATAGCGGACGAGAAGCCGCCCGCGTCCCGCGAGGCGCTCCTCCGCACGGCGGATCGCGACCGCGAGGAGAGGCACCTCCCCGACCGGCACCCGCTCCCGGACGCGGACGTTCCGGAGGAGCTGCGGGGTCCTCCGGAAGCGGGGCTGCGCGGCGAGCGGCCTCTTCGACAGGGCAACGAAGGCCGCGAGATGGAGGCCGGCGAGCGTTCCGTCTCCTGTGGTGGAGAGGTCCGCCCGGATCAGGTGGCCGGAGGGCTCCCCGCCGAGCAGCGCCCCGTCCTTCTCCATCTCCTCGACGACGTACCGGTCCCCGACTGGCGCGCGCCGGAGGGCGACGCCGAGGTCTTCGAGCGCCCGCTCGAACCCGAAGTTCGACATGACCGTGCCGACGACCGCCTCCGGCCGCCGCCCTTCGCGGATCATCTCGAGGGTCCAGAGGTGGAGCACGTCGTCGCCGTCGAGGAGGCGTCCCTCGCCGTCCGCCACGACGATCCGGTCCGCGTCCCCGTCGAGGGCGATTCCGAGGTCGGCCCCCGCTTCCCGCGTGGCGCGGGCCATCGCGTCGGGATGGAGGGCGCCGGTTCCCTCGTTGATGTTTCGGCCGTCCGGCGCAACGCCGAGCGGGACGACCCGGGCGCCCGCCGCGCGAAACGCGGCCGGCGCGACCTCGTGCGCGGCGCCGTTGGCCGCGTCGACGACGACCGTGAGGCCTTCGAGCCGGCCGGGAAGGGCCTCGAGAAGGTGCTCGAGGTAGAGCTGCGCGAGGAGGGGGTCGGGGGTCACGGCGCGGGGCGGGGCCGGCGCGCTCTCCTCGATCCGGCGCTCGATCGCGGCCTCAACCGCGTCGGGAAGCTTGCGGCCGGCCGCCGAGAAGATCTTGATTCCGTTGTCTCGCCAGGGATTGTGGGAGGCCGACACGACGACGCCCGCCTCGGCCGCGAGGGCGCGGACGAGCCAGGCGACCGCGGGCGTGGGGACGACGCCGGCACTCGTGACCTGGCCCCCCGCCGCGGAGACGCCTCCGGCGAGCGCGGCGACGATGTCCGCGGTCGACTCCCGCGGGTCGCCGCCGACGACGAGCCGCGGGCGCGGAGTCCCCTCGGCGGCGAGGGAGGCGACGAGGGCCGCGCCGACGCGGGAAACGGTGACGGGGTCGAGGGGGGGCTCGCCCGCGGTGCCCCGGATCCCGTCCGTGCCGAAGAGGCGCCGCATCGCAGGCGACAGCTTACCCGAAGGACGGCGGGCGGCTTGACGGAACGCGGGTAAAAAGAATATAAGACCTATAGGGATTGTTCCATGAGGATCTCCCAGCGCGGTCTCTACGCCCTCAAGGCGCTCTGCCATCTCGCGGAGCGGCATGGAGAGGGTGTCGTCCGCGTCGGAGAGATCGCCGAGGCCGAGGGGCTTCCCGAGAAGTTCCTCGAAGGCATCCTGGTGTTTCTGAAGAACGCGCGGATCGTCTCGAGCCGGAGGGGGCGCGACGGGGGATACGCCCTTCGCCGGACGCCGGACGCCATCGTCCTCGGGGAGGTCATCCGCCTGGTGGACGGCCCCCTCGCCCCCTTCGGCGACGCCGAGGAGCTGACGCGGCGGGTCCGGACGGAACGGAGGCAGGCCGGCCTCTTCGAGGTCTTCCTCGAGGTCCGGAACGCGGCCGCCGCGATCCTCGACCACACGACCCTGGCGGACGTTCTGGCGAGGAACCGTCGCCTCGCCCTCGCCGCACGCCGCCGGGGAGGCCGCTGACGCCATGAACGCCGGAGGGAGAAGCGGACGTCGACAAATGTCTATTAAAACAATAGGATTTATCTTACTTGGAGTCGGCCCTGGCGTCGCGCCGGCGGGTTGGGCGGCGGCCCCTCCTCGCGTCACGCTCCTGAACGTCTCCTACGACCCGACGCGGGAGTTCTACCGGGAGTTCAACGCGTCGTTCGCGGCGTCCTGGAAGGCGAAGA
>Ga0335085_10005701_pt1 | contig 19885 bp, 17 predicted proteins | sample Lox_Sample_45_FD_206712 | JGI IMG/M metagenome (GOLD analysis project Ga0335085, IMG submission 206712) | Soil microbial communities from Loxahatchee National Wildlife Refuge, Florida, United States - Lox_Sample_4.5 | ecosystem: Environmental > Terrestrial > Soil > Wetlands | place: USA...
TGTACTCCGCCGTCATCTCGGTGACGAGCTCGGCGCCCGCCGCGTCGATCATGCGCTGCGCTTCGGCCTTGAGCTCCTCGCCGCCCTCGAGCGCGAAGTGCCGCAGCGAATAGATCACGTCGCGCTGCTGGTTCTTCACGTCGTCGAACTCGAGCAGCCGTTTGCGCGACTGGAAGTTCTGCAGCTCCACGCGCTTCTGGGCCTGCCCGATGGCTCCCGTCACGAGCGGGTGCGTGATGACCTCGCTCTCCTCCTGCAGGGTCCCGGCGCGGCCGCACTGCTCGCACTTGGGAGTGAGCTTCTCCTGCGTGTTCCCGCACTCGCTGCAGCGGTACAGCGTCCCTCCCGATCGGTCCATCCAGCGAGCGATCCGGTCGGAGCCGAACAGCCGCATCAGATCGTCCTCGAGCGAGAGGTAGAAGACGCTCTGCCCTGGATCGCCCTGCCGGCCCGAGCGGCCGCGCAGCTGCCGGTCGATGCGCCGCGACTCGTGGCGCTCCGTCCCGATGATCACGAGACCGCAGGGCGGATCGTCGTTGCACTGGAGCTTGGTGATCTCCGCCGCCGGGAGATCGGCGTGCTCGGCCACCTGACCGAACGCCGGCTCGCCGCGGGCGCGGATGCCACAGACCTGACAGCGTTTCACGCCCGGCCCGAGCTTGATGTCGGTGCCGCGGCCCGCCATGTTGGTCGCGATCGTGATGGCGCCGGGCTGGCCCGCCTGGGCCACGATTTCGGCCTCGCGCTGGTGGTACTTGGCGTTCAGCACCTCGTGCTTCAGGCCCCGTCGCTTCAGCATCCGGGAGAGCGTTTCGGACACGTCTACGCTCACGGTGCCGACGAGGACCGGGAGCCCGCGCTGATGCTGGCGCTCGATCTCCTCGATGATCGCGTTGTACTTCTCGCGCCGCGTCTTGTAGATGAGGTCGTGCTTGTCCACCCGGCGGATCGGCCGGTTGGTGGGGATGACGACGACTTCGAGCTTGTAGATCTGGTAGAACTCGGTCTCTTCCGTCTCGGCGGTCCCGGTCATCCCGGCGAGCTTGGCGTACATCCGGAAGTAGTTCTGAATGGTGATGGTGGCGAGCGTCTGGCTCTCCTCGCGCACCGTCACGCCTTCCTTGGCCTCGACCGCCTGATGCAGCCCTTCCGACCAGCGCCGCCCCGGCATCAGCCGGCCGGTGAACTCGTCCACGATGAAGACCTGGCCCTCCTGCACGACGTATTCGACGTCCTTCTCATAGAGGGCGTGGGCCTGCAGCAGCTTGTGGATGATATGCAGGATCTCGCTCTTCGCCGCGTACTCCGCCTCGACCGTCCGGCGCCGCTCGATCTTCTGCGGCGGGGTGAGCTCGGGATCGCGGTCGATGTCGTGGACGGCGTTCGAGATGTCGGGGACGACGAACAGGTGCGGGTCCTCCGGCGACATCGTCTCGACGCCCTTGTCGGTCAGGTGCACCGAGTGACCCCGCTCGTCCATCACGAAGAACAGCTCGTCCTCGATGTCGCGCATCTTCTGCTCGCGGGCCGGCAACTTGCGGTCGGCGAGCCGGTCCAGCTCCACCCGCTGCACCAGCGACTTCACCCCGGGCTCATTCAGGAGCTTCAGCAGGCGCTTGTTCTTGGGCATGCCGAGCTGCGCCTGGTAGAGCCGCGTAGCCCCCTCGTACTGCGTCTTTTCGTCGGCCACGAGCGGCTCGGCCTTCGCGATCAGGTCGTTGACCACGGCCGTTTGGCGGCGCACGAGCTGCACGACCTGCGCGTTGTACTGCGCGTACTTCTCGTCCGATTCGGAGCCGACGGGCCCCGAGATGATGAGGGGGGTGCGCGCCTCGTCGATCAGAATCGAGTCGACTTCGTCGATGATGGCGTAGTGGTGTCCCCGCTGCACCCGCTGCTCGCCGGCGAACACCATGTTGTCGCGCAGGTAGTCGAAGCCGAACTCGTTGTTGGTGCCGTACGTCAGATCGCAGAGATAGGCGGCGCGCCGCTCGGGCGTCTGCGGCTGACTCTCGTCGATGCACCCGACGGTAAGACCGAGCCACGTGAACAGGTGGCCCATCCACTGCGAGTCGCGCCGGGCCAGGTAATTGTTGACCGTCACGAGGTGCGCCCCCTGCCCCGCCAGGGCGTTCAGATAGAGGGGCAACGTCGCGACCAGCGTCTTCCCTTCGCCGGTCGCCATTTCCGCGATCTTGCCCTGGTGCAGCACGACGCCGCCGATGAGCTGCACGTCGTAGGGCACCATGTCCCAGGTCTGCTCGTGCCCCGTGACCGTCACCTTGGAGCCGAGCAGGCGGCGGCAGGCTTCCCGTACCGTGGCGTAGGCCTCCGGGAGAAGATCATCCAGCGCGGCCTGCAGCGCCCCGGCGTAGGCCTGCTCCGCCCGGCCGAGCTGGTCGGAGATGCGGGCGCGTTCCTCGACGTCGGGGCAATCGTGCTTCGCCTGCTTCAGCCGCTGCACCTCGGCGGCGAGCGCGCCGGTGCGCTCGGCGATCACGCCCCGGAACTTGGCGGTCTGCGACTGTACTTCGCCGTCCGGCAGTCCGCGCAACCGCTCCTCGTGCCGGTGAATGGCATCGACGAGCGGCCGGATGCGCCGCATCTCCCGCTTGAACCGGGTCCCCAGAATCTTCGTGAACAGCTGCTTCACCATGCGCCTCTATCGGTACAGGCCGTGACGGGCGATGTACTCCCGCACGGCGTCAGGAACGAGGTAACGGATCGAGCGGCCCGCCGCGACCCGACTCCGGACGAGGGTAGCGGAGATGTCGACCGCGGGAATTTCGACCACCCGCCGGATCAGCGGATGCGCCGGCGCCGGCGACCCCGGCCGCGTGAACACGACGACGTCGGCCAGCGCGCCGAGCGACTCCACCCGCCACCACGCGGGAAGCTCCCGCGCGGCATCCGCCCCCAGCAATAACACGAACCGGTTCCCCGGCTCGCGCCGCGCCAGCGCCTCCAGGGTGCGGACGGTGTACGACGGTGCCGGCAGCTCGAGCTCGATCCGCTCGACCGTGAGCCGGGGGTTGCCCGCCACGGCCAGCTCGCACATGTCGGCCCGCTGGGCGGGCGTCGCCGCCGCCCCGCCCGGCTTCAAGGGCTGCGCCCGCGCGGGGAGCAGCCGCACAGGGCACCCTAACGCCTCGGCCAGGGCTTCGGCCGCGACGAGATGCCCGAGATGCACCGGATCGAACGACCCGCCGAACAGCGCTGCGGACGCCACGGCGCGTCAGGGCGAGGTGCCGCTGCTATCCGCCGCGGGACAGACCTTCTTCACTGCCTTGTCCTGAGCGTAGTACTGGCGCAGCCGCACGCAGGTCTCATTCAGATCCTCGACGTACCCGATGGCGTGATAGGTATCGGCGAGGCGCAGTAGCGCGTCCTTGGCGAGCGGCGTATCCCAGTAGGAGGCGATGACGTCCTTGAAGTAGATGATGCCGGAATCGTACGCCCCGCGCCGGAAGTAGAACATGCCGTTCTTGTAGGCTTTCTCGGCGAATTGCGCCCGCAGCTTCTTCACGTGCATCGTCGCCCGCGACGCCGCCTCGGAATCGGGATAGCGGGCCGCCAGCTCCTGATAGGTGGCGAGCGCCGTCTGCCCGTAGGTCGGGTCGAGCTCCGGCTTGCGCCACAGGTGCATGTTGGCGTCGCCCGCCCGCAACAGCGCCAGCGGCGCGAACTCGCTGCGGGGGTACTGGTCCGCCATCTCCCGGAAGGCGTGCGCCGCTTCGATGTAGTCCCCCGACTGATACACGCACTCCGCGGTGTAGTAGTGCACTTCGGGCTGCACCGGGTCGTTCGGCTCGAGCTCGAAGCCGACCTTCTTGTAGGTCTGCAGCGCCTCGTCGAAATCGCCCCGGTGAATGGCCGCGCGCGCCTGCTCGAGCAGCGCGGTCGGCGTCGGGGTCTGCGGCGGCGCCCGGTGGCAGGCGGCGAGCGTCGCGGCGGCGAGCCAGAATGCGCGCCGGAGCGTCACGGGGACTTCGTCGGCACGGTGTCGGCGCGGCCGAGCGCCTCGATCTTGGCGCGGGCCCGCTCGGCGAGCGAATCGCCCGGCGAGCCGCCCGCGATGGCCTGCTGGTACTGCTCCATCGCGCCCGCGACGTCGCCTTTGGCCAGCAGCACGTCGCCGAGTCCCAGCGCCGCCGCGCGGGCGACTTCCACGGTGGCGCCGGGCGCCGCCGCGCGCCGGAACCATTGCTCGGCGTCGGCACTGTTGCCCGCCGTCAGCGCCTCCTGCCCGCGCACCAGCGCGCAGCGCGCGAGTCCTTCCCGGGCCCCGTCCAGCACCGCGGCCTGCCGCTGCCGCCGCAGCACGCCCTCGAACACGGCGACGGCGGTGGCGCAGTCCTTCGCGCTCAGGGCCGCGTCCCCGTAGAGGAAGAGCAGCGAGTCCCCGATCCGCCCGTCGGTCGAAGCGGCGACGGCCATCGGCAGGTAGGCGAGCGCGCCGTTCACGTCCCCGGCGGCCGAGGCGTCGAGCGCGACCGGTCGGGCATAGCGGCCCAGCGGGCGGCGCGGGGCGACGGCCCGGAGTCCCGCCGCGGCGGCGGCCAGCGCGGTGTGATCCCCGGCCTGGAGCGCCGCCTCGGCCACCCGGACCAGGCCGTCCGCCGCCTCATCGGCCCGGCTCCGATCCGACTCCGCGAGCACCCGGTATTCGGCTACCGCCAGGGTGAAGTCGCCGACGTGAAAGGCCGCGGCCGCAGTCTTGGCGTGCAGCGACGCCGACCCCGCGGTCGCGCGCAGCCCGAGCTCGTATTCGGCGAGCGCGTCGCGGTACTGCCCGGCGGCATACTCCCGGTCACCGAGGATTTCGTGGTCGGCCGCGCTGCGGGTGCACCCCAGTCCCACCAGTACCAGCGCGGCGGTGCGCCCCCAACGGCTCACGACGGCGCGGCCGGAGCGGAGGATCGCGGAGCGGTGCCGGGAACGGCGGTGAGCCCGCGGTCGAGCATGGCGAGATAGGCTTCCACGCGGGGGTCTTCGGGCCGGCGGATCCGCGACGCTTCCCACACCTCGCGCGCGGCCATCCCGTCGCCCGAGAGGTAGCAGGCGAGGCCGAGCATCGCGGCGGCGTCGCCGAAATTCGGCCGGTCCCGGACGATCACCTCGAACTGCTCGCGCGCCTCGAGGGCGCGTCCGGCTTCGAGCAGCAAGCGGCCCAGCTTGTACCGGAGGTCGTGGAATCCCGGTCCCAGCGTCAGCGCGGCCTGGTACTGAGCGATGGCTTCCTTGAGCCCCCCGGCCTCGGCGTAGGCGGCGGCGAGGGCGGCGTGCAGGTTCGCGAGCTTGGCCGCGACATGGGCGGTGAACCCGTGCCGGGGCTCGCCCCCGATCCGCCCCGCCTGCCGCAGCGATTCCGTGGCCTCGTCCTCCCGGCCCAGCTGGTTCAGCACGAGCGCGCGATGGACGAGCGCCTCGACGTAGCGGGGATTCCCCACCAGCGCGCGGTCCAGCGCCTCGAGGGCCCGCTCCTGCTGCCCGACCAGCGAGTACGACAAGCCGAGCAGGTGGTGCGCGTCCGGGAAGGACCGGCCCGAGGTCACGACCTCTTCGAGGATGTGGATCGCCCCGTAGTAGTCCTGCAGCTGGAACCGCTCGCGCGCCAGGTCGACCTGATGTTCAGGGCTTGCGTCCATGGGACTCCTCGTACCAACGAATGAAGTGGCGGATCCCTTCCTCGATCGGCACTTGCGGCCGGTAGGAGAGCTCGCGCCCCGACCGGGTCAGGTCGGCGGCGGTCAATGGCACGTCCCCGGGCTGGTCGGGGCGCCGCTCCACCTTGGGTTGGCGCCCCAGCCCGGCGCCGATCAGCGCGATGAGGCGGTCCAGACGCACGCGGCTGCCCCCGCCGATATTGAACACCCGCCACCCATCCGGGGCTTCCGGCCGGGCCCGCTCCGTCCAGGCCAGCGCCGCGACGATGCCGTCGACGCAGTCGGAAATATACGTATAGTCCCGCTCGCTCGATCCATCCCCGTGCATCGCGACAGGGCGCCCACCGCTGATCCGCTCCGTAAACCGGTGAATCGCGAGATCCGGCCGCTGCCGGGGACCGTACACGGTGAAGAAGCGCAGGCAGGCGATCCGCATCCCGTAGAGATGACTGAAGGCGCGGCAGAGCAGCTCACCGGCGCGCTTGGTCGCCGCATAGGGGGAGATCGGCGCGTCGGCGGGCGCGTCCTCGGCGAAGGGCGCGGGCGTGTTTTCCCCGTAGACCGACGACGACGAGCCGAACACGATTCGCGCGACCTTGGCGCGGTGCGCGATGTCCAGGAGCCGGGCCGTGGCGGTCACATTCACGTCCATGTAGCCGGCCGGGTCTTCGAGCGACGGGCGCACCCCGGGTCGCCCCGCGAGGTGGATCACCGCCTCGACGCCGCCGAGCGGCAGCTCGTCGTGGCGCAGGTCGGCGTCGAAGAACTGGAACCGGGCCTCGTGTCGCAGCCCCTGGAGGTTCCCCTCCTTGATCTCGCGCGGATAGAAGGCGTCGAAGTTGTCGATTCCCACCACGTCGTGGCCGGCGCCGACCAATGCCTCACAGAGGTGCGAGCCGATGAATCCGGCCGCACCGGTGACGAGCACGCGCGTCATGCGGCGAGGATGGCGCGGAAGTAGGCGATGGTGCGGCGCAACCCTTCGTCGAGCTCCACCCGCGGCTCCCACCCCAACCGGGTCCGCGCCTGAGTGATGTCGGGCTGGCGTACTTTCGGGTCATCGGTGGGGAGGGGGCGCTGCACGATGGCGCTGCGGCTGCCGGTCAGGGCGATCACGCGCTCCGCCAGCTGTCGCACGGTGAATTCGTTGGGATTGCCGATGTTCGTGGGATCGGCGCCGCCCCGCTCGAACAGCCGGATGATCCCTTCGATCAGGTCATCGACATAGCAGAACGACCGGGTCTGCGATCCGTCGCCGTAGATGGTGATCGGCTCGTGCTGCAGAGCCTGGACGATGAAGTTCGACACCACGCGGCCGTCGTGCGGCCGCATCCGGGGTCCATACGTGTTGAAGATCCGCACGATGCGCGTGTCGACGTGGTGAAACCGGTGATACGCCATCGTCATCGCCTCCGCGAACCGCTTGGCCTCGTCGTACACGCCCCGCGGCCCCACCGGGTTCACGTTGCCCCAGTAGCTCTCCGGCTGGGGATGAATCAGCGGATCGCCATAGACTTCGGAGGTCGACGCGAGGAAGAAGCGCGCCCCTTTGGCCTTGGCGAGCCCCAGCCCGTTGTGCGTCCCGAGCGAGCCGACTTTCAAGGTCTGAATCGGCAGCTCGAGGTAGTCGATCGGGCTCGCCGGCGACGCGAAGTGCATGATCCCGTCCAGGCCCCCGGCCACTTCGATGAACCGGGTGACGTCGTGCCGGACGAACTGGAACGCCGGCTGCCCCTCGAGCTGGGCGATGTTCGCCGCGTTGCCGGTGACGAAGTTGTCCATCCCGATCACCTGGTGACCGAGTCCGACCAGGCGGTCGCAGAGATGGGACCCCAGAAAGCCGGCGGCGCCGGTGACGAGGATTCTCACGGCCGCCCGCGTCCGATGCCGTCGTAGGTGAAGCCGAGCTTGGCCAGACGCTCCGGATCGTAGAGGTTGCGGCCGTCCACGATCAGGGGCCGTTTCAGCGTCGTGCGAATCCGCTCGAAGTCGGGGTTGCGGTACTCGAGCCACTCGGTGAGGATCGCCAGCGCGTCGGCGCCCGCGAGGACGTCGTAGGGATGCGCGCCGTAGCTGATGCGGTCGCCGAACACGTACCGGGTGGTTTCGATGGCGGCGGGGTCGTGGGCCGAGACCCGGGCCCCGGCCTCGAGCAACGCCTCGATCACCACCAGCGCCGGGCTCTCCCGGACGTCGTCGGTCTGCGCCTTGAACGCGAGCCCCCAGACGGCGATCGTCCGCCCGGCGAGGCGGCCGTCGAAGTGCCGCGACAGCTTGTCGAACACCACGCGTTTCTGGCGCTCGTTCGCCGCTTCGACCGCCTGGAGGATGCCGAGGGAGACCCCCCGGTCTTCCCCGGTCCGGATCAGCGCCTTGACGTCCTTGGGGAAGCAGGAGCCGCCATAGCCGGGCCCGGGAAAGAGGAAGGCGGCGCCAATGCGGGCATCCGAGCCGATCCCTTTGCGCACGAGCTGCGCGTCGGCACCCGTGGCCTCGCAGAGCAGCGCGATCTGGTTCATGAACGAGATCCGGGTCGCGAGCATCGCGTTGGCGGCGTACTTGGTCATTTCCGCCGACGCGATGTCCATGAAGATGATCGGATTGCCGGTGCGCACGAACGGCGCGTAGAGCTCGTTCAGGATCTGCATCGCCTCCGCGCTCTCGACGCCGACCACCACCCGGTCGGGCTTCATGAAATCGTCGACCGCCGCCCCTTCCTTCAGGAACTCCGGGTTCGAGACGACGTGGAACGCGGTGCGCGTATGTTTGGCGATCTCGGCCCGGACCCGCTGGGCCGTCCCGACGGGCACGGTGCTCTTCGTGATCACCGTCTTGGTGGCGGTCATGTTCTGCCCGATGACCCGCGCCACGTCGAGCACGTGCTGGAGATCGGCGGAGCCGTCCTCGTCGGGTGGGGTGCCGACGGCGATGAAGATCACCTCGGACCGGCGCACCGCGTCGGCGACATCGGTGGTGAAGGTGAGCCGGCCTTCCTTCTGATTGCGGAGCACGAGCGGCTCCAGGCCCGGCTCGTAGATCGGAATGCGGTTGGCCTGCAGCCCCGCGATCTTCCCGGCATCGACGTCGGCGCAAACCACCGCGTTGCCGGTTTCGGCGAGCCCCGCCCCCACCACCAGGCCGACGTAGCCCGTCCCGACGACGGCGACTTTCATCAGCGACCCTTCGGAATGACGTGGCGGGTGTCCACCACCACCTTGGCCGTCTTCGCCACGAGCCCGTAGTCCACCCCGGAGTGATCGGTCACGATCACCACGCAATCGACCGATTTCAGGGTTTCGGGGGTGAGGGGCAGCGACGCGAGGTCGAGCCCGTCCTCGTGCAGCCGCTTCACGTGCGGATCATGGTAGCTCACCTGCGCTCCGCGCTGCTGCAGCAGGCGGATCACGTCGAACGCCGGGCTCTCCCGCACGTCGTCGATGTCCTTCTTGTAGGCGACGCCCAGGACCAGGATGCGGCTGCCGCGGGCCGCCTTCCCCTGCTCGTTGAGGCGGTCGACGACGCGCGCCACCCAGTACTCGGGCATCTCCGCGTTGATCTCCCCCGCCAGCTCGATGAAGCGGGTGCGGTAATTGAGCGTGCGCATCTTCCAGGCGAGGTAATGGGGATCGAGGGGGATGCAGTGTCCGCCGACCCCGGGCCCCGGCGTGAATTTCATGAACCCGAAGGGCTTCGTCGCCGCCGCGTCGATCACCTCCCAGACGTCCACGCCGAGCTTGTCGCAGACGATCGCCATTTCGTTGACGAGCCCGATGTTCACGCTGCGGAAGGTGTTCTCGAGAATCTTGACGAGCTCCGCCGCCTCGGTGGAGTTCACCGGCACGAGGTGCTCGATCGCCGGCTGATACAGGGCGAGCGTGACCGCGCGGCAGTTGTCGGTAATGCCGCCCACCACCTTGGGGGTGTTCCGGGTGTTCCACTTGGGGTTACCCGGGTCGACCCGCTCGGGCGAAAAGGCGAGAAAGAAGTCCTTGCCGACCGCGAGCCCCGTGCTTTCGAGCGCGGGCAGCATCAGCTCCCGCGTCGTACCGGGGTACGTCGTGGACTCGAGGATGATGAGCTGCCCGCGCCGCAGCGCCTGTTTCACCGACTCCGTGGCGGCGAGGACGTAACTGACGTCGGGGTCCTTGGTCTTGGAAAGCGGCGTCGGCACCGCGATCGAGATCGCGTCCGGCTCCGAGAGGCGGGCGAGGTCGGTCGTGGCGCTGAACTTCTTTTTCGCGATCGCGTCGGCCACGGCCGAGGCCGGCACGTCCTGGACGTGGGACCGGCCCGCGTTCAGGGCGTCCACCACCGTCTGCTGCACGTCGAAGCCCAGCACGCGGAACCCGGCGCGGACCAGCTCCATGACGAGCGGCAGGCCCACGTAGCCGAGTCCCACGACGCCGAACAGGGCGGTGCGATCCTTCGCCTTGGTCAGCAGTGCGTCTACATAGTTGGTTGACGTCGTCATGTGATCATAGTTGAAAGAGGGTTTAGAGCCGGACCGGCGCCCCGCCCGCCTGCAGCGAGCGGCTGGCCGCTTCGAGCACCCGCACCACCTGCACGCCGTCCGCGGCGCCGGCGCGCGGGGGCTCGGCCCCGCGGGCGACGCGCACGAAGTGCCCCAGCTCGGCCGCGAGCGGCTCCACGCTCGAGATCTTGGGGATGAAGATGTCGCCCTCGCGCAGGGTCAGGTTTTCCCCATACGAGGCGTACTCCGGCGGCCGGTTCACGCCCTTGTCGTAGATGCGCAGCTTCTCCCGCGGCTGCATGTCGTCGAAGACGACCATCTTGGCCGAGCCCACGACGGTGAGCTTCCGCTCCTTGTGCGGGTCGAGCCAGGACATCTGCACGTGCGCGATCACGCCGCTCTGGAACTCCATCACCAGGAACACCACGTCCTCGACGCCCGGCTGGAGGTAGGCATGCCCCGTGGCCGAGACGCGGACGGGGACATCCTCCAGCAAATGCAGGGCCACGGAGACATCGTGGGGCCCGAAGCTCCACAGCGCGTTCTCGTCGGCGCGCACCTGCCCCAGGTTGACGCGCAGGCTGTAGAGATAATAGAGGCTCCCCAGGTCCCCCTGGCGGATCATCCCCCGCAGGGCCTCGACGGCGGGGTGAAACAGCAGCAGGTGACCCGCCAGCACGGGCACCTTCGCCTGGGCCGCCGCGGCGGCTACCGCCTCCGCGTCCGCGACGGTCAGGGCGAACGGCTTCTCCACCAGGCAGGGCTTGCCGGCGGCGATCGCCTGCCGGGCGTGCTCGGCATGCTGGCGCGCCGGGGAAGCAACGACCACGGCGTCGACCCGCTCCAGCAGCGCGTCGAGCCGCTCCGTGACGAATGCCCCGGGAAACTGCCGGGCGATCGAACTGCGGACCTTGTCCGCCGTGTCGCACACCGCGGCCAGCTCGGCTTCGGGAAGCGCGGCCGCGGTGCGGACGTGGTTCTTCCCCCACGCGCCGGCACCGACGACGCCCAGCTTCAGCCGGTTCACTGATAGAACCCGCGAATGGTCTCGCAGACGTAGTCGAGCTGCTGGTTCGTCAGCTCGGGGTACACCGGGAGCGACAATACCTCGTGCGCCGCCCGCTCCGACACCGGGAGCCGGCCCGACCGGTAGCCCAGGTGCGCGAAACACTCCTGGAGATGCAGGGGGATGGGGTAATAGACCGCCGAGCCGATCCCCTTGGCCTTCAAGTGCTGCTGCAATTCGTCCCGCCGCTCCACGCGCAGCGTGTACTGATGGAAGATGTGCTCGTTCGCGGCATCGACGGGGGGCGTGCGCACGGCCCCGAGTCCGGCGAGCCCTTTCGTGTAATGCGCGGCGTGCTCCCGCCGCCGGGCCGACCAGCTCGCGAGGTGCGGCAGCTTGGCGAGCAGCACGGTCGCCTGCAGCGTGTCGAGCCGGGAATTGGTCCCGATCTCGTCGTGATGGTACTGCTTGGCCCCACCGTGCAGCCGCAGCCGCCGCAGCCGCTCGGCGGTTTTCTCGTCCGAGGTCACCATCATCCCGCCGTCGCCCCATCCCCCCAGGTTCTTGCTCGGGAAGAAGGAGTAGGCCGTCACCCAGCCGAGCTCTCCCGCCATGCGCCACTCGCCGTCGATGCGGCGCCGCGCGCCGATCGCCTGGCACGCATCCTCCAGCAGCGGCAGCCGGTGTTTGGCCGCGATCTGGAGGAGCCGTTCCATCGCCGCCATCTGCCCGTAGAGATGGACGGGGAGAATCGCGCGCGTCCGCGGCGTGATCGCGGCTTCGACCGCCGCGGGATCGATGTTGAAGGTGCCCGGCTCGATGTCCACGAACACCGGCGTGCCGCCCGCGTTGTGGATCGCTCCCGCCGTCGCGAAGAACGTGAACGGCGAGGTGATGATCTCGTCTCCCGGCTGCAGGTCCAGCGCGGTGAGGGGCAGGAGCAGCGCGTCGGTGCCGCTGGCGCAGCCGATCCCGAACCTGGCGTGCGACAGCTCCGCCACCTTGGCTTCCAGCTGGGCGACCGCCGGGCCCATGATGAACTGCTGCGATTCGAACAGCGCCTGCAGCGCGGGCAAGACTTCGTCTTTCAGGCTGCGATACTGTCCGGCTAGATCGAGGAGAGGGACGTTCACGAGTCTCGGTTCCGTAAAGGTCGCGGCACGTTACGGCGACGGTTTGGGCGGGGACGTTTCCCGCAGCGCGCCGCCCGTTTCTTCGTACCCCGCGCCGCAGGCGGCGCAGGTGGCGCGGCCGCCGACGAGCCGCAGGCGCTCGCCGCACTGACACATCCATCCCACGCGCCGGGCCGGGACCCCGACCATCAGCGCGTAGGCCGGCACATCGGTGGTCACGACGGCGCCGGCCCCGATGAAGCTGTAGGCGCCGAGCGTCACGCCGCAGACGATCGTGGCGTTCGCCCCGATCGACGCGCCGCGACGCACCAGGGTCTTCCGGTATTGATGCTTGCGGGAAACGTGGCTGCGCGGGTTCAAGACATTGGTAAAAACGCATGAAGGGCCGCAGAACACGTCGTTCTCCAGCTCCACGCCCTCGTAGATCGACACGTTGTTCTGGACCTTCACGTTGTCGCCCAGCCGGGTCCCCGGCATCACGACGACGTTCTGTCCCAGGTTGCAGCGGGCCCCGATCACGGCGCCCGGCATGACGTGAGAGAAATGCCAGATCTTGGTCCCGGCGCCAATCGTGGCCCCTTCATCGACGAAGCTCGAGGGATGGACGTAGTACTCCGCCATGCTACGCTCCGATCACCTTGATCTCGAGCGCCAGCTCGACGCCGATCTTCTTGTGCACGGTCTTGCGCACGTGGTCGATCAAACGGAGCACGTCGCTCGCCGTCGCGTTGCCGGTATTGACGAAGTAGTTCGCGTGCAGCGTCGATACCTGGGCGCCGCCGATCTTGAAGCCCTTCAAGCCGCACTCGTCGATCAACATCCCCGCGGTCTTGGGGCCGCCGGGGTTGCGGAAGGTGGAGCCCGCGCACGCCTGATCGAACGGCGTCCCCGCCTTGCGCCAGCGGAACAGCTTGGCCTGGAGCTCCTTCAGCTTGGCGGGGTTCTCCTCGCCCAGCCCGAGCTTCGCTTCGAGAATGATGACGTCCCCCAGGTTGCTCGCCCGGTACTTGAAGGGAATCTGCTTGCGGGGGATGGTCCGCGTCTTTCCCTTGCCGTCCATCACCGTGACCTCGGTGACGATCTCGGCGAACTCGGCGCCGTGACACCCGGCGTTCATGTAGACGCCGCCGCCCACCGTGCCCGGAATGCCGACGAACCGCTCGACACCGGAGAAGCCGGCCTCCGCCGTCCGCCGCGCGAGCAGCGGGGTCGGCATCCCCGCCCCGACGACGGCCGTCGCCCCCTTCATCTCGAACTTGTCGAGCCCCTTCCCCATGCGGATCACAAGTCCGGGGAAGCCGCCGTCCCTCACCAGCACGTTGGAGCCGAGTCCCAAGACCACCCAGGGGAGTCCGCGCTCGCGCGCCATGTCGAGGCTGCGCACCACGTCATCCACGTCGGCCGGGAGCAGCAGGTAGCGCGCCGGTCCGCCGAGCCGCCACGTGGTGTAGCGGGCCAGCGGCTCGTTCTCGAGCATCCGCCCATGGTACTTGATCTTGGGCGGCGCCGGCGGGGCAGCGACCTTGGCCGCGGGCTTCGCCCCCGCCTTGCCGGCCGGCTTTACCGCCGGGGGCTTGGCGCTCCCGCGGGCCGCCGGGCGGGCGGCGGGGGCGACGCGCTTGCCGTGCCCCGAGGGGCCGGCGTGTTTCCGAGACTCGTGCTTTCGTGCCATTCCTGTAGGCTCCTCACGCTTCCCTTGCGGCTGCGCAGCGCGATGATGGCGTCGCAGGCCGCGCTGGCGGCGGACATCGTCGTCGTGTACGGCACCCGGTGCACCAGGGCGGCCCGGCGAATCATGAAATCGTCCCGCTGGGTGAACTTCCCGAGCGGCGTATTGATCAGCAGATGGATCTCGCCCGACACCAGCAGGTCGATGCAGTTGGGCCGCCCCTCATGCACCTTCCCCACCCGTTCCGCCGGGATCCCCCGCGCCCGCAGATACTTCTGCGTGCCCTCCGTCGCCAGAATCCGGAACCCGAGCTCATGGAAGCGCCGGATGATCGGCACGACCGTGGGTTTGTCCGAATCGTTGACGGTGACGAACACCGTCCCCTCGAGCGGCAGGCTGCCGTCGGCCGCGATCTGCGCCTTGGCGAACGCCATGCCGAAGCTGTCGGCGAACCCCATCGCCTCCCCGGTGGAGCGCATCTCCGGGCCCAAAAGGGTATCCACGCCGGGCAGTTTGGTGAAGGGGAACACGGCTTCCTTGACGGCCACGCCCGGGAGGGGGAGGTCGTCGGGCACCCCCAGCTCGTCCAGGGTCCGCCCCACCATGACCGCCGCGGCCAGCCGGGCGAGGGGGACCCCCGTGGCCTTGCTCACGAAGGGGACCGTCCGGGAGGCCCGGGGATTCACCTCCAGCACATAGACCACGCCGTTCTTGACGGCATACTGGACGTTGATCAACCCCCGCACCCCCAGCGCCTCGGCGAAGGCCTTGGTATGGCGGCGCATCTCTTCGACTTGCCGGTCGCCGATCAGGTAGGGGGGCAGCACGCACGCCGAGTCCCCCGAATGCACCCCGGCGTCCTCGATGTGCTGCATCACGCCCCCGATCACGCAGCGCCGCCCATCGGCGATGGCGTCGACGTCCGCCTCGAAGGCGTCCTCCAGGAACCGGTCGATCAGCACCGGGTGCTCGGGGGCGACCTTCGCGGCCCGCTCGAAGAACTCCCGCAGGGTGGCCCCATCGTAGACGATTTCCATCGCGCGGCCGCCCAGCACATACGACGGGCGGATCAGGACGGGATACCCGATCCGGTCGGCGACGGCCAGGGCTTCGGCCACCGACCGCGCCGTGCCGTTCGCCGGTTGGGTGACCCCGAGACGCGTCGCGAGCCGCTCGAAGCGGCCGCGGTCCTCGGCGATGTCGATCGCATCGGGCGAGGTTCCGAGAATGGTGACCCCGGCCTCGGCCAGCGCCGTCGTCAGCCGCAGCGGCGTCTGGCCGCCGAGCTGAACGACCACGCCCCGCGGCCGCTCCCAGCGCACGATCTCGATCACGTCCTCGAAGGTGAGCGGCTCGAAATAGAGCTTGTCCGAGATGTCGAAGTCGGTGGAGACGGTCTCGGGATTGGAGTTGATCATGATCGTCTTGCAACCGAAGTCCCGGAACGCGAGGCCCGCGCGCACGCAGCAATAGTCGAACTCCACCCCCTGCCCGATCCGGTTCGGCCCGCTCCCGAGAATGATCACCCCGTCGCCGCCCAGCGGCTCGCTCTCGTTCTCCACGTCGTACGAGGAATAGAGGTACGGCGTGGAGGACGGGAACTCGCCGGCGCAGGTATCGACGGTCTTGTAGCTCGGGTGGATCCCGAGCGCCCAGCGCCGCTCGCGGATCGCGCGCTCGGTCGTCCCGCGCCCATCGGCCAGCTGCCGGTCGGAGAACCCGAGCCGCTTCATCCGCCGGAGCTCCGGCGCGCCCGGCTCGGCGAGTCCGGCGAACCAGCGCTCGGCCGCGACCAGCTCCTCCATCTGATAGAGGAACCAGGGATCGATTCCGGTCGCCTGCGCGATCGCCTCCACGTCGAGCCCGGCCAGGAGCGCGCGCTTGATCTGGAAGATCCGCTCCGGCGTGGCCGTGCGGAGGGCGACCCGGAGATCCTCGGGGGCGTCGCTCGTGAGGCGGTCGTCGTCGAGCGTGGTCCCCACGACCCATCCCACCCGACCCGCCTCGAGCGCGCGCAGTCCCTTCTGGAACGCCTCCTTAAAGGTGCGCCCGATGGCCATCGCCTCCCCCACCGACTTCATCTGGGTGGTGAGGCGAAAATCCGCGGTCGGGAATTTCTCGAACGCGAAGCGCGGCACCTTCACCACCACGTAGTCGAGCACCGGCTCGAACGAGGCGGGGGTCGTCCGGGTGATGTCGTTAGGGAGCTCGTCCAGGGTGAACCCGACGGCGAGCTTCGTCCCGATGCGCGCGATCGGGAACCCGGTCGCCTTGGACGCGAGGGCCGAGGAGCGCGACACGCGGGGGTTCATCTCGATCACGAGCATCTCGCCATCGGCGGGGTTCACCGAGAACTGGATGTTGCAGCCGCCCGCCGCGACCCCGATCTCCCGGATGATGGCGATGGCGGCGTCGCGCATTTTCTGGTACTCGCGATCGGTGAGCGTCATCGCGGGGGCGACGGTGATCGAATCGCCGGTGTGCACGCCCATCGGATCGAGATTCTCGATCGAGCAGACGATGACGACGTTGTCCCGCCCGTCGCGCATCACCTCGAGCTCGAACTCCTTCCAGCCGAGCACCGACCGCTCGATCAGCGTGGAGTGGACGGGCGACAGCTCCAGCGCCCGCTCCACCAGCTCCTCGAATTCGAGGGCGTTGTAGGCCACGCCCCCCCCCGTCCCGCCCAGGGTAAAGGAGGGCCGGATGATCGCCGGATACCCGGTGACGGCCACCGCTTCGAGCGCCTGGTCCTTGGAGGTGACGGTGCGTCCGTGCGGCGTGTCGAGCCCGATGCGCCGCATCGCCTTGGCGAACTCCGCGCGGTCTTCGGCCATTTCGATGGCCCGGGCGGAGGCGCCGATCAGCTCGATGCCGAACTCCGCCAGGGTGCCGTTCTTGGCGAGGGCCATGGCGACGTTCAACGCCGTCTGCCCGCCCATGGTGGGCAGCAGGGCGTCGGGACGCTCCCGCTCGATCACCCGCCGCACCCATTCCGGGGTCACCGGCTCGATGTAGGTCCGGTCGGCCAGCTCCGGGTCGGTCATGATCGTCGCCGGGTTCGAGTTCACCAGGACGACCTCGTACCCTTCCTCTTTCAGGGCTTTGACGGCCTGGGTCCCGGAGTAGTCGAACTCGGCGGCCTGCCCGATCACGATCGGACCGCTGCCGAGCAGCAGGATGCGGTGGAGGTCAGTCCGTTTGGGCATCGAGCACGGCCTGCAGGGTCTGGTCCAGGGTGTGGCGCGGCGCCCAGCCGGTGGCCGCTCTCAGTTTTGCCGGGTTGCCGACCAGGAACGGTATGGCCTCGCGCCGGATCTCGGCGCTATCCACTTCGTGGAGGCCGTTCCATCCGGCGAGCTCGCCCAGCCGGCGCACGACCGCCTCGAGCGCCACGCCCTGGCCGGAGGCCACGTTGTAGATCTCCCCGGCCTGGGCCTTGGCGACGAGCCCGACGTAGGCCTCGACCACGTCGTCGACGTGCAGGAAGTCGCGGACGCCGTCCAGGAGCCCCGTGGTGATTGCCGGCGCACCGCGCCGCCGGGCAGCGCAGATGCGGCGCGCGTATCGCGGCACGAAGGCGCGGTCGCTCTGCCCCGGGCCCGTGTGAGGGGACGGCCGCGCCACGATCACCCGCAGCCCGGAGCGACGCCATTCCTGCAACGCGGCGGTTTCGGCGCCCACCTTGCTCGCGGCGTAGGCCGAGACCGGGGCCAGCGCGTCGTCCTCGGCGCGCGCCACCGCGGGGCCGCCGCCGTACACCTCGATGCTCGATACGACGAGCACTACGGGATCGCCGCTGCCGCGCTGGCGCGCCTGGGCCAGCTCCCAGGCCAGGCGGGCGGTCCCACCGGCGTTCTCGTTCCAGGTCGCGCCCGGATGCCGCTGGGCCTGCGCGACCGACGCGACCGCGGCCAGGTGGTACACGGCGTCAAAGCCGCCGGCCGCCGCCTCGCGCGCCGAGATATCGTCGGCCAGTTCATAGGGCATCCAGCAGACCGCGCGCCGCTCCTCGGCGGTGAACCGGTCGGCGCGCAGGTCCTCGTTGCGTCGAATCGTCCCCGTCACCGCGTGCCCGGCGCCGAGCAACCGGCGGATCAGCACGGCGCCGACGAATCCGTCGGCGCCGGTCACGAGCACCTTCACGCCAGCCGCTCCAGGTCCGCGTCCACCATCATGCGCACCAACTGCTCGAAGCTCACCCGCGGCTGCCAACCGAGGAGCCGGCGGGCCTGCGCCGGATCGGCCTGCAGGATGTCGACCTCGGCCGGCCGGACGAAGCGCGGGTCCACCGTGACGTACCGGCGCCAGTCGAGCTTCACGTGCGCGAAGGCGATCTCGCACAGCTCCCGGACCGTGCGGGTCGTCCCAGTGCCGATCACGAAGTCGCGCGGCTCCGCCGGCTGCAGCATCCGCCACATCGCGTCGACGTAGTCGCCCGCGAACCCCCAGTCGCGCCGCGCGTCCAGATTGCCGAGGCGCAGCTCGCGCGCCTGCCCGCGGACGATGCGGGCGACGCCGTGCGTCACCTTGCGGGTGACAAACTCGAGTCCGCGCCGCGGTGACTCGTGGTTGAACAGGATGCCGCTCACCGCGTAGAGCCCGTAGGACTCGCGGTAGTTGACGGTGATCCAGTGCCCGTAGACCTTCGCCACCCCGTAGGGCGACCGGGGATAGAACGGGGTCGTCTCGCGCTGCGGCGTTTCCACCGCCTTGCCGAACATCTCCGACGAGCTGGCCTGGTAGAACCGCGCCGCGGGGTGCGCAAGCCGCACCGCCTCGAGCAGCCGCGTGACCCCGAGCGCCGTGAACTCCCCCGTCAGGACGGGCTGGGACCACGACGTCGGAACGAAACTCTGCGCCGCGAGGTTGTAGACCTCGTCGGGGCGGGTGTCGCGCACCACCGCCGTCAGGCTGTGCTGGTCGAGGAGGTCGGCGGGCTGGATCTCGATCCGGTCGAGCAGGTGGCCGATACGCTCGTAGGAATCATGCGAGGTGCGTCGCACGATGCCGACCACCCGATACCCCTTCTCGAGCAGCAGCTCGGCCAGGTAGGAGCCGTCCTGGCCGGTAATGCCCGTGATCAGCGCGGTGCGCCGGGGTTGCCGCCCCCCGGGCGTCCGTTTAGCTTTGGCGGCCTTGGGTTTCCTGGCGCTCATTTTCGGGACGTTCGCATATGGCACGCGTGTGTGAAATCTGTGGCAAGGGCCCGGCCGCCGGGCATAACGTCAGCCACGCCAACAACAAGACCAATCGCCGCTGGTACCCCAACCTGCAGCGGGTCCGGGCGGTCGTGGACGGCGCCACCCGCCGCGTCCGCGTCTGCACCCGGTGTCTCAAGTCCAACCGGGTGGTCAAGGCCGCTTAGAGAAAGGGGGACCCGTCGGGCCCCCCTCTCGTCGTTTCCCCGCGCCGTCCGCCACTCACTCACTCAGCAGCTCGATTCGCGCCGTATCGGCGCCGTCCCCGGGACGGTGGCCCAGCTTGATGATGCGCGTGTAACCGCCCGGCCGCGCCGCGAAGCGCTTGCCAAGGTCGGCGAACAACTTGTGCGACACGTCGCGATCCTTGATGCGGCGTTCCACGAGGCGGCGCGCGTGCAGGTCGCCGCGCCGCGCGAGCGTGATCAGGCGCTCGGCGTAGGGCCGCAGCTCCTTGGCCTTGGCCTCGGTCGTCACGATGCGATCGTGACGGAACAGGCTCGTGGCCATGTTGGCGAGGAGCGCCTTCTTGTGGCTGGCCGTGCGGGAGAGCTGCCGGCCCTTGGCGCGATGCCGCATGCTACTCCTCCACGCCTTCGGTCACGCGCGCGACCGGGACGGTGCCCGGATCGGTGATCCGGACCTGACCCTCGGCCTCCTCATAGGCCATGCCGAAGTTCAGGCCTTCCCGTCGCAGCAGGTCCGCGATCTCGCCGAGCGCCTTCTCCCCCACGTTCTT
>Ga0335085_10005702_pt1 | contig 19883 bp, 21 predicted proteins | sample Lox_Sample_45_FD_206712 | JGI IMG/M metagenome (GOLD analysis project Ga0335085, IMG submission 206712) | Soil microbial communities from Loxahatchee National Wildlife Refuge, Florida, United States - Lox_Sample_4.5 | ecosystem: Environmental > Terrestrial > Soil > Wetlands | place: USA...
ACCTGATACAATCAGGCCGAGTACGGGCACGTGCAACGAGGTCGTGTTGAGCGTGTCGGTGTGTCCGGTCTCAATTACGACGAGGGGGTGCCCCTCGACGTCGAATACCGTTGAATCGAGAGGCTCAGCCAACGCGATCTGGTCGGCAATCTGACCGGGGAAACGCGCGCGGGGACCTTTATCAAGTGCCTCCGGAGTGGTGTACTGGCGCATGCTTTCGACGGTACCCGCGGTGGCCACGGCGCGCGCATGCGGAAAGCGATCGAGCAGAATGGGGAGGCCGAGAAAGTGATCACCGTGCCCATGGGTGATGTAGATCGTGGTGAGCCGGCGGTCGTGCAGCTCGATCCAGGCGGCGAGCGCTGTGGCCTCACGAATGGTCTCGAGTGCGTCCACGAGGACGGCTTCATGCGCGCCGAAAACCAACGTTGAAGTCTTAGGATCCCACGCCGGTGAATCGGAATTGCGAACGCGCGGCGGAGGAGCGACAAACCGTGCTTCGGGTGCAACAAACACGTCGTAGGTGAGGGTCGTGGTGGTGCTCATGATGCGCTACTCCCTTCTTGTGTCCTCACGAGGGCCTCGATGATCTCCTCGACTCTCGCTATTTTTTTCGATATTTCGCTCTCCTCCATCGTTCAAGGTGCGTAACGGGTGAAGACGAAGTCGCGAGCCTTGACAGGTTTGTGGCAGGGGAAGCATGTTTTGAGCATCGCCTCGTCGGCCGGCTTGCCGTCCTTGTTGAATTGAGCGAACCCCCAGCCGCCCGTCGCGGCGTACTTTTTCGAGTCCTTGACCATGAACTGGAGGTACCATTCCGGGGGGTCCCCGGGAACGAACGATTGGGCACGGTCAAAGACCTTGTTGTTTTCCTCCGACGGGACGTACTTCCAGGCTATCCGGGCAATGATTGTGCCGTCCGGGAACGGCAGCTTCCCTTCCCGGTAGACCTTGATCGCCACGTCGTTGCCCAGGATGGCTCGCAAATCGTTGAGGTTCCCTTCTTCGTGGGCCACGGAGATCAGTCTCCAGTCGCGGTATCCGGGGGGAATCTCTTTTACAAAGATCGGGGCGGTCTCTCTATCTGCGCGTCCGGATGCGGGGGCCATGGAGACGATCACGCCGGCCAGCATGGCAGCCGCAACCAGCACCAAAGCGATCCGTCTCATACGATGCCTCCTTATCCCCGTCTACCTCTTGGGGTATCCTGTGAAAACGTAGTCTTGTCCCTTTACTATCGTATGGCACGCGAACCCGCACTTGGCGTCGTTCCCCTGCGGCGGTTTGTCAGCCAAAGTGCCGGGCGTGAACGTATCGGATGCAGCGTCATATTCGAACACCGCCCATCCCCACCCGCCGCTGTCCGCAAACCTCTTGCTGTCCTTCACCATGAAGTCGACGTCGTGCAGGGTGCCCGGCACCGTCGCAGCGGGGAACGTTTCCATCTTTTTCGGGTTCCAATGGATCTTCGCCATCTTGGAGCCGTCGGGGAAAGGGGTGCCGTTGCCGGGAACGCCGGCCCGGTAGGCGTCGATCATCACGGTATTGGCGAGGATGGCAGCCATCAGGCCTCCATCCTGACTGATGGAGACAACCTGCCAGTCTTCGTATCCCCTGAACTCAGAGAACGCGAGCCCATTCGGCACTTTCACGGTGTACTTGTCCTGCGCTGCAACGGCCATGCTGCCCACCACAAAGAGCAACGTCACAATGATCGCGATCGCCGGAATGCCTTTGATTTTCATCTCCGATGCTGCTCCTGTGCAATCTTCACCTTGTGTTTTCATGATTAATCTCCCGATTATGAGATTTGCGTCGTGCACCGCTTCCACATGAGTGCCGAGCGGCTCAGACGGGCCGGCGCAGGCCTACCATCTCCCGACGTGCGCACCGCCGTCCACGTGCAGTACCTCGCCGGTCACCTGGCAGGCCTCCGTCAGATACATGATCGCGTCCACGATGTCTTTCACGGCGGAAATCCGCCCCATCGGCTGCAGCGTCCGGAGGAAATCCTGCGGGTCACCCTTGTGCATGGGCGTATCGACGATGCCCGGCGCGACGGCGTTCACGCGTATTCCCTCTTTCGCGTATTCCATGGCCAGGCTCCGCGTGACGGCCTCGAGGCCCCCCTTCGTGATCATCGCAACCGACGCGTGTATGCCGGCTATCGGGTGACCCACCATCGTCGACGTGATATTGACGATGCTTCCGCCGGTCCCTTGTGTCAGCATCTGCCTGATGGCTAGCTGGCTGATGAAGAGAAAACCTTCGATGTTGACGGCAACGAGGGATCGCAGATCGTCTGCCGTGTACTCCGTGAAGGGCTTCGAGAAGTAGATGCCGGCATTGTTGATGAGGGCGTCGATCGATCCGAATCTGCCCGTGGCTACTTCGGCGATCTTGGCCGCCGTTGCGGCTTCGGCGATGTTTCCGTCCACCAGCGCGAGTCTCTCCGACGCCTCGATCGCGCCCGACGTGGTGATGTTGCGCGAATTCGCCGCCACGTTGTACCCGCGATCCAGAAAGGCCTTCACGAGACCTGCCCCGATGCCTTGCGAGCCGCCGGTTATGATTGCCGTTTTCCGTGCATGTGTCATTTCCAGCCTCCTGCCTGGGACCTCCTGAATGTTGATTGCCTGAGTCCTCCTGTGATGCCTCCGACGTCTTCGTCAACGGATGCCCTTAAGGGGTATAATATCTCCCGTTCACCTCGTCTCCGATGATAGCGAAATTTGTCTTTGAGGTCTCGAGCGGGTCAGACTTCCACGAGAAGCCGATCGAGGGCACCGCCACTGTCGCCTCCAGCTGAGCTGTTGCCTTGAAGCCATCCACCTTGAATTGTTTTTGCGGGTCGCTGTACGACACCTTCTCGTTCGTTGCCTTCCAGACTATCTTTATGTCCATCCTTGCAGGTGTCGCCTGGGCCTTGAATGCGGGCCACGTGGGCTGGTCTGTTATTTCCAGGTTCTTCAGCTGAAGGATGGCCGTTTTGCCGTCATCCCCGAACGTAAGCCCTCCTTCGGGCACCGGGACTACCCAGTACAGGCCGGATGGCGCGACTGGAGGATGGAAATCATGGATCTGGTTCGCGGGGTCCAACTGACCCTTGAAGAGGGTCAGTCACAGATGGGCAAAAGTCCCGTTGTGGGCAGCCCGGCCGGTGAAATATTCCCCCTGCATGAAAGAGTTATCGGTCGTTGGGTTTCCGAAGGCGATACGGTTTCCCCTGTTATCGGTACCCATGCCGATGAAATCGCTGCACCGGGCAATCTTTCCCTTGAAGTGGTAAATGCTCGACGGTTCGTTGCCAAACCCGGCCGGCTGGTTGTGGCTTCCGTTCTTGTCGAGCCACGGGATGGGATAGGGGGCCATGCTGCCATCGTAGGTGAATGTACCCGGGCTTTCCGGAACGGCAGCTGCGCCTGCGAGCATGGGCGGGCGCAAGGCGGATACCGCCGCAAGAGCCACTCCGGAAGCAAGAAAGCTTCGTCTGCTGCAATTGCACATCAGGGAAAACTCTTTCTCTGCGTTCATAACGTCCTCCTTTAACGGACTGGTTTGGTTCTCTCCTTTTCACTGCCACTAATCTACACCCTGCCGCCGGCCCTACCCTTTGATGAACGAGATCATGTCCGCGTTGACCTGGTCCTTGTGGGTCGTGCAGAGGCCGTGGGGCGCGCCCGGGTAGACCTTCAGCTTGTTGACCCTGACCAGCCTGGCCGAGAGCTGGGCCGAGTCGGCGATCGGCACGATCTGGTCGTCGCCGCCGTGGATGATGAGGGTCGGCACGTCGATCTTCCTGAGGTCCTCGGTCTGGTCCGTCTCCGAGAAGGCCTTGATGCAGAAATAGCAGGCCGGGAAGCCGGCCATCATTCCCTGGAGCCAGAAGGAGTCGCGCACCCCTTCCGAGACCGTGGCCCCCGGCCGGTTGTAGCCGTAGAAGGGCAGGGTGAGGTCCTTGAAGAACTGGGAACGGTCTTTGATGACCCCGGCGCGGATGCCGTCGAACACCTCCATCGGCAGGCCGCCGGGATTGGCGGCCGTCTTCAGCATGAGCGGCGGCACTGCGCCGATCAAGACGGCCTTGGCTACCCGTTTCGTGCCGTGGCGGGCGATGTAGCGCGCGACCTCGCCGCCGCCGGTAGAGTGGCCGACATGGACCGCATCCGTCAGGTCGAGGGCTTCCACGAGCGTTGCCAGGTCGTCGGCATAGGTGTCCATGTCGTTGCCGTGCCAGGGCTGGCTGGAACGGCCGTGGCCGCGGCGGTCATGGGCGATGCAGCGGTATCCGTGGGAGGCGAGAAAGAACATCTGGTCCTCCCAGGCGTCCGCGGAGAGAGGCCAGCCGTGGCTGAAGACCACGGGCTGCCCGCTTCCCCACTCCTTGTAGTAGATCTGCGTGCCGTCCTTCGTCGTGATCGTGGGCATAGGTTTCTCCTTTCGCTCGTTTGAAAACCGCGTGAAAATCCACCCGGGTTCGGACAAAAAAGGCCGGGCGCACGTGGGTTATTTCCAAGGCAGCCCGGCCATCTTCCCGTTGAAGACCCGCAACTTTCCGTCCCCTCCTCACGAAGGGTTTGGCTTTATCTTTGAAAACTCATCATCGTCTAGTAATTGTCAGTCCACAAGCGCACCATATTTTTCGCTGCAATCATAGAAGCATGAATGGTCATGGTGTTGACCAGAGCGACTGCGTTATGCGGCATACCCGCCGTAGATGGCGAGACTGGCGCCGGTTACGAGCGCACGTTTCAATGCGAGTGGTCTATTCACGGAGTTCCTCCTCGGTGGTGTTCGTGGAATGCCAGCCGTGAATGTCCTGAAACGGGTAACCGTCAGGTAGCCGGGGACCCTCTCGACGCAGCCGGACCATGCAGCCCTGAGGGTTACATGTACCTACTACAGCACTTTCCCTGAAAGTCAACCGACCGGGAGATCGGCATAACTGCACGCTCGTGTGTTGTAACATGCCGATATGTTTGGCTTAATTGCTGTCACCTTTCGGCCGTCATGGGAGGCTGTGACATCTTCCTCGCCCCGCCGGAAAATAAAAGGGGCACGACCTTTCTGTTGCCAATCGCTCCAGAACGCCGTGCCCCTTCTCTTCTCACTCACTCGTCCACCCGGTACGTTACGGGCGTCTTTCTTTTTCCTCCTTCACGCTGTGCGGGTCATCAGGCGGCACGGGCCACCTTTTCACCTTCCCCGTGTCCACCCAGGAATTCCTTCACAAACCGGACTTCGATGCCGTACGGCGAATGAGCCTTAATGATCTCCATGCACCCGTCGTAGGTTTCGCCGCGTGCCCAGTCCTGCTGGAGTTCGAACAGGAACTGCAGGGAAGTGAGGGGAACGGCGCCCGCCTGGACAAGCCGCTGCACAGAACGTTCGTGGGCCTCTGCAGTGACGTCGCCGCAGGCGTCGGTGGGAACGTAGACCTCGAAGCCCGCCTTCAGCATGTCAATGGTGGGGAACAGGACACATGCCTCTGTCCACAGGCCGGCTACGACGATCTTCCGCCGCCCCGTCCGCTCGATTGCCCCCCTGAATTTCGGGTCGAGCCATGCGTTGATGGACGTCCGGTCGATGGGAGCCTGACCGGCGAAGACGCCGGTTACTTCGGGTATCATTGCGCCGCTGAAGCTCTCGGCGGCAACCGTCGACAGAATCGCCGGCACGTTGAAGAGCCTGGCGGCCTTGGCGACGATCTGGACATTCTGGACAATCGTCGTACGATCATGGGAGTGGACCCCCGAGAACATGGCCGGCTGGTAATCGATCAGGGCCACTGCGCAGTCGGAGGGGGTCACCATGGAGTACGTGGCTTTTTCTGCCATGACGAAAACCTCCTTCCTTTCAAGGTCACGATTTTGTACCGCTTTACTATTCTCATTATAGCACAACCGGCCGGCAGGGGATGGTCATTACCTGCTCTCCGCCGTCGGGGAGAAAAATTGTCCGGAAGCATCTCTCAGGCTTCCGCTCCGGTTTTCTCCGTGCCTGTCCGCCCCGCGCCGCAGTGCCCGCACGTGTCGGACTCGACCGTCTGCAGCTCGCAGCGGCAGCCGGCGCAGGCATTGAGCCACTCCGGGTGGCCCGCGGCAACGGCGCGCTGCCGTGCCTCCAGCCGTCTCACTTCCGCTTCCATCTCTTCGTTGTACTGGACTTCAAACATGGTCGTACCTCTCGCAACGGGATGTGTACCGAGTCTTCCCCGTCAGGGCGTGCCGGATACCGCCGCCCCCTGGCGGCTCCCCCGCCGTTCCAGCTCGGCATCGATGGCGTTCAGCACCTCGAATTTCGCCAGTGACCAGAGGGGGGCCACCAGCTGGTCGCGGCCGCCGTCACCGGTCAGGCGCTGGACGATGACGCGGGGGTCGAGCCTCTCGAGGAAATCGCAGACGAGAGCCACATACCCGTCCAACTCCAGGAGGGGGACCTCGCCCCGGGCGAACTGGTCGGCGAGCAGGGTCCCCTGCATGACGTGGAGAAGGTGGAGCTTTACCCCGTCGACCCCGAGGTCGTTGAGAATGCCGGCGGTGGCGAGCATTTCCTCCCGTGTTTCCCCCGGAAGGCCGAGGATCACGTGGGCGCAGACCCGTACCCCCCTCTCCCGGCACGCCGCCACCGCCGCCCCGAAAGAGGCGAAGTCGTGCCCCCGGTTCAGGCGGGCGAGGGTCCGGTCGTGGGGGGACTGGAGCCCCAGCTCCAGCCAGAAATAGGTACGCCGCCGGTATTCGGCGAGGAGGTCGAGAACATCCGGGGGGAGGCAGTCGGGGCGGGTGCCAACGATGAGCCCCACCACGTCGGGGACCGCCAGGGCTTCGTCGTAGAGGAGGCGCAGCCGCTCCGTCGTGGCATAGGTGTTGGAGTAGGGCTGGAAATAGGCGATGAATTTCCTGGCCTTGTACTTGCGGGTCATCACCTCCTTCCCCTCTTCCAGTTGGAGGGATACCGGCAACCCGCGGGCGATGCCGAAGGAGCCCGACCCGTCGCCGCCGCAGTAAATGCAGCCGCCGGTGCCGACGGTGCCGTCCCAGTTCGGGCAGGTGAAGCCGGCATCCACCGAAACCCGGTGCACCCGGCAGCCGAAGAGCCGCTTCAGTTCGTCGGAAAAGGCATTGTAACGCTTCTCGCCCATGGCTTACCTACCGCCCCAGCAGCCGTGCGTACTCCTCCAGCGTGACCGCCGTATGCCAGTGGCCGGTCGCCTTCCCGACCAGCGTCCCCCCCCAGAAGACGGCGATCACGAGGAGGGCGAAGACGATGCCCGGCACGACGATCTTCCGGCCGGTCAGCTTCATCTCCAGCGCCCCCATGGCCCGGCAGTGGCTAACGCAGCGCCAGCAGCCGATGCATTCGGGAGAAGAGACCCTCTCCTTCGCCATGACCGGTATGTAGGAGGGGCAGACCTGGGTGCAGACCCCGCATGCCACGCAGGTTTTCCCCTCCCGGGTCACCTTCACCGGGGAGAGGAGGGAGACGAGGCCGACGAGGGCGCCGTAGGGGCAGAGGAAGCGGCAGAACGGGTTGCGGACCGGGAGCGAGAGGAGGAGGAGAAAGAGAATGATGCCGGCGGCTGCTGCCGAAGGATGGAGGAAGAAATCGAGGAGCCGGGCATCCGCGGTCTTGTTGTAGTCGTAGTAGATGAAGTCGTGCACCGCCCGGGGCGACATGACGAAGAAGATCGAGTAGATGAAGAAGGCGAGGAGGAGGTACTTCACCCCCCGCAGCAGCATGTCGATGCGGGGGGTGGGCCGGATGTTCCGGCGGAACAGGGAGAACCCCCCCTTCCAGAGGAGTTCCGAGAGGGTCCCCACCGGGCAGATCCACGAGCAGAAGGAGCGCTTGAGCAGGAGCGACACGGCGATGACGCTGAGGAAGATGACGAGGGCGGCCGGGTGGACGGGATTGACGGCGCCGCTGTAGTACCAGTCCCGCAGGCTCAAGAGGGCGGAAATGGGGAGGAACCCCTCGACCCCGTCCGGCCGGGGAACAAAGGACATCGTCCCTCCGGAGCGGAAGTAGTCGACGAATCGGTAGAACTGGATTCCCAGGTAGAGCTGGAAGAGGAGAAAGCCCCACGCCACGGTGATCCTGAGGGGCTGCATGTAACGTTTATTCATGGCCGTCCTTATGTGACATATTGTGACATATGTTCCTGGTATGCTGTATTCATCATGGTAACGGGAGGCACATCAATGGAACCCTTGGTCATATTCTGCGCGGGACTGGTGCTCTACTGCTCCTGGATCTCGTGGTGCGACGTACGGCGCGACCGGTTGCAACCGGAGCCGGAGCCGGAAAAAGCGGAGGTCCCCGCAAAGGTGTACCGATTCAGGAGGTCTCCGCGTGCAGCCGTCGGTCGAGGAGGTGGCGCGGCTGCACGTTGGCGAGAGCAGAAAGCAGGCTCCGCTTGACGTGGGGGTTCTCCTTCTCCAGTTCGGCGAGGAGACCCTTCATTCGCTTGCGCTGCTGGTCGGCACGGCCGCAGACGGGACAGCAGCAGCAGACCACCGGGAAGCGGTTCTGCCGCGAGAAGGGGATGATGTCCCGCTCCTCCACGTAGACCAGGGGCCGGATCACCGTGGTCACGCCGTTATCGGCAAGCATCCGCGGGGACATGGCCTTGAGGGAGCCGACAAAGAACTGGTTGAGGAGGAGGGTCTCGACGAAATCGTCCAGGTGGTGGCCGAGGGCCAGCTTGTTGCAACCGTGCTCCCGGGCAAGGGTATAGAGCGCCCCCCTTTTCAGCCGGGCGCAGATGGAACAGTAGGAGGAGCCGGGGCGGCGCTTGGCGGTGATGATCTCGTACTGGTTGGTCCGCTCCATGTGACAGGCAAATCCGTGCCCCCGCAAGTGCTCCTCGATGATGTCGGCCCGGTAGCCGGGGTACCCGGAGTCGATATTGATCGCCAGCAGCTCGTACCTGACCGGCGCCCGACGGCGCAGCTTCTCCAGAACGTGAAGGAGCGTGTAGGAGTCCTTTCCCCCCGACACCGCCACCGCGATCCGGTCCCCCTCCTCGATGAGGTTGAAATCGGCGATGGCCCTGCCGATCCCCCCCTTGATTCTCCGGTACAGCTTGTCTTCGATGAGTGCCACGCAATCCCCTTCTACCGGTCTTCTCTCTGTCAGAGTAAAGGAAATGAGCCGGATAAGTCAAGGGCGGCATTGCGGAGGGTATCCGTGCTATCCAGTTCACACCATGGAATGCCCGTGGAAGTGGGAACACCGATTTGTGCTATGCCGCTTGAGGTAACCTGATAGCGATATCTACGGTTGCGTCTTCCCTTTCTTCAAAAAACACTTGACACGATATCACGCAGTGATACCATTCCCGCCATGAGCTCAAAGCACCGCAAAACCCTGCAGGTTATTTTTGAAGACCCGGTTCGGGCGAACATTCCCTGGGCGGACATCGAAGCCCTTTTCCTGTCACTCGGGGCGGAACGGGATGAAGGGAGCGGCTCCCGCATTCGATTTCTCCTGAATGGAATACGGGCTACTTTTCATCGCCCCCATCCACAAAAGGAGACGGACAGGGGGGCGGTTAGGTCGGTTCGCAAGTTCCTGGCGGAAGCGGGGATAAGGCCGTGATGGGGTTGTCCCGACGGGAACAGAGGGTTTCCTCTGTTTGAGAGAGACACGGCAACGTTGCTGGGCTCCATGGGAAACATGTAATAATGGATACTGAAATAACAAGCAGCCGCTGCAGCAAGCATCTAATATCATATACCGCATGGCACTCAACAGCTAGTATCTAATAGGATGTATGCAAGTAGAACATATCCCAACTTCAAGCCAGATAACGAAGATGTCAAATCTCTCCTCATCGAAGCGGTTGGGCGTGGTTTTAGCAAGGAAAGGGCAGATAAGATATGGTCAGCTTGGTTAGGCGATTCAAACGATGGGGACCCAAAAGGGTACGGATTTATATCTATATCTGAAAGTCAATGATATCCCAACTCTCGCGTGGACGCGGACGCGACTAAAGCCCTTTATCGCGCCGGTCACGCTCATAACCATTGATCCATTTACAGAAGCGAGGACTAAACCATGATGGAATACAAGGGATACATAGGACATGTGGAGTTCGACGACGAAGCGGAAATCTTCCATGGCGAGGTCATCAACACCCGCGACGTCATCACCTTCCAGGGGAAATCCGTCAATGAAATCAAGCAAGCGTTCAGGGATTCCGTTGAAGACTACCTGGAATACTGCGCAAAGCTCGGCCAGCAGCCGGAGAAACCCTTCACCGGCAAATTCATGCTGAGAATTCCCCCCGACCTGCACCGCAAGATCTACGTCGCCGCCAAGCAGTCCGGGGAAAGCCTCAACGCCTGGATCAAGGATCAGCTCGCCCACAGCGTGGAGAACGTATGCTGATGAGGTTTACATCGATGACAGGGCTTTCTCGGGCTGAGGAGTCGTTACTGCTGTTGCTGCCGTAAATGTTCCGGAACGCTCCGGGAAAGCTCCGACTCCTACCCCCTCTCCTTCCGCGGGAGGTGCCGCAGAAAAAGAAAGACGAGGGGCGGCAGGACGATGAGAAAGGCATAGAAGAGGAGAAGGAATGTCTGCTGGACCCCCGCCGCATCGGCGAGCTTCCCGACGAGGGGACCGGTGCAGGCGAAGAGGAGCCGGAAGCAGAACGACTGCAGCGACAGGATCCCCGCCCGGTTGGCCGACGGGGATTCCTTCTGGGTGTGGTGGAGCATCATCGGGCCCCGCAACCCCCGCATGGCGGTCAGCAGGTAGTAGAAGAGGAACCCCCAGATTCCGCCGACGGTGCCGAGACCGAAGTATCCCCCCCCGATCAGGACCAGGAACAGCAGGACCATGCGCCGGTCGCCCAGGAGGTTGCCGGCGCGGTGGCTGGCCAGCGCGCAGAGGGCCACGGTCAGGTTCGCCCCTGCCCAGATGGGGCCGAACCATCCCACCGGCACTCCTCCATGCTGCATGTACGGCTGGATCAGCCAGACCGGGTAGAATGAGGCGATCCCCAGCACGGTATTCAGCAGGATAGTGGAGCGGAGGTGGGCGTTTTCCAGGAAGGCGTAGCGGGCAGTCCGCACGGCCTCTCCCAGGTGGCTGGCGGGAGTAGCGATCTCCCGCGCCGGCTCCACCAGTGAACGGGTGAGGAGGAGGGCGCAGAACCAGACCCCCACCTGCAGGACAAAGGGGAGAAGCGGGGCCTTCGCGTACATCACCCCGGCAAAGACCGCCCCGAACGACTCTCCGGCCTGGGCGAAGCCGCTCATCTTCCCCTGGTGGCGGGCATAGAGGTGCTCGGCGTCATCCGCCATGAGGGTCTCGTAGAGAAGGGCGCTGTCCGAGCCGCTGATGAAGGCCAGGGAGATTCCCAGGAGGATTTCGGCCGCCAGGACCTCCCTGAAGGTGCCGGCAATCGTGTAGACTCCCCAGCCGGCCATTCCCAGGAGCGAGGCGATGGTGAGCGCGACGCGGTAGCCGATCCGGTCGCTAACGTAGCCGGTGGGATACTCCATCACCACCATGACGACGGAAAGAATGCTCTGCAGGAGGAGGATCTGGGCGAGGGAGAGGCCGATGCGGTCCTTCCAGAAGAGGGTGATGATCGCCATGGGGAAGAGGGCCATCTGCAGGAAGGAGAAGGCGTACAGCTTGATGATGTTGCCGTGGGTATTCCGCGTCCCGGGCGCTGATCCTCGATCTTCTGGCTTCACTGTCGTCCCCCGTCAGTTGGCGCCGGCACGGCCGGTCAGCTCAGTCTACCTGATTTAGCCGGAGACAGGGGGCATTTTTTCATTGCCCTGTCATTCGTGGGTCCGCGTCGGAGGTCGCCATCTGGTATGCAGCGCCGACGACGTAGTGCCTGTCCATTTCCATTCCGGCAACGTGGAGATGCCGGAGGGGTAGGCATGTCCTGTTTACACCGGGGGAATGAAGTGGTACATTCATGAGTATGACCGCTGCGGGGCATCGATCCGGTGGCTCGTCCGCCCGGCGTGGCCGCAGCGCCTTCCGGCCCTTTGCCCGGCAGGGGAGCGGGATGGCGGCGGCAATCACAATTCATGCGAGGGGAACTCATGTCGTTCAATCATTTTGACGAGCGGGGCCAGGCGATAATGGTGGATGTCAGCGGCAAGGAGCCGACCCTCCGGACGGCGGTCGCCGGGGCGACGGTGACCATGGGCCGGGAGACCCTTGCCGCCATCCTGGAACAGAGGGTGGCCAAGGGGGATGTGCTCGCGGTGGCCCGCCTGGCAGGCATTGCCGCGGCGAAGAAGACCCCCGACCTGATCCCCCTTTCCCACCCCCTTGCCATCCACCATGCGGCCGTCGATTTCGACACCGACCCCGACGCGGGGGTCGTCACCGTGCAGGCAACGGTGAGGGCCCTGGAGCGGACCGGTGTGGAGATGGAGGCGATGACCGCTGCCGCGGTGGCGGCCCTCACCATCTACGACATGTGCAAGGGGAGGGACAAGGGCATAACCATCGGCGACATTCACCTCCGCTACAAAGAGGGGGGTAAAAGCGGGATCTACCGCAGGGAGGAGCAGCGATGAAGGCGGCGATCCTTACACTGAGCGACCGCAGCTCCCGGGGAGAGCGGCCCGACGCCAGCGGCCCGGCCCTGGAGCAGTGGCTCGCGGAACGGGGCGTGGAGGTCAGGCATACGGAGGTCATTCCCGACGAGGCGGAAGAGATCATCGTGAAGCTCATGGGGTGGGCGGACAGCAATGCCTTCGATCTCATCCTCACCACCGGCGGGACCGGTGTCTCTCCCCGCGATGTCACGCCGGAGGCGACCCTGCGGGTCCTCGACCGGGTCATCCCCGGTTTCGGCGAGGTGATGAGGAGTGCAAGCCTGGCGAAGACCCCCCATGCCATGATTTCCCGGGCAGTTGCCGGGATCAGGGGGAAAACCCTCATCATCAACCTGCCGGGGAGCCCGAAGGGGGCGGTGGAGAATCTGGCGGCGGTGTGGCCGGCGGTCCCCCATGCCGTCGCCAAGATCCAGGGGGACCCGGAGGAATGCGCCACGTGAGGGGATAGCGGCAGAGCCCCGGAACAGGCCCCTTTCCCGGGGCCTTTTTTGTTGCAGCCGCCGGCAGGAAGAGAAACTGCACAGCGTAAGCGGTTTGCATGGAGCTTGGCGGCAACCGGTCATCGCGGTGCATGTCGGCTTCCTATACCCCCCGCAGCAGCCACCACCAGACCGGCAAGGTCAGGAACGAGACGGGTATGCCGATGCCGAGCATGAGGGTGACGAGGGGCGGATTGAGGTCATGGTCGCAGGCGATGATCCCGGCGGTGATCATGGGAGCCATGGCCGCTTCGAAGAGGGTCACCTGCATGACCTTCCCGCTCCCGCCGAGGACGAAGACGAAGAGGAGAGTGAGAAGCGCCGGACCGAGGACGAGCTTGTAGAGAAGACCGAGAGCGAGGGTTTTCAGCTCTCCCTTCAGGTGGCTGAGCCGGAGCTGGAATCCCACCGAGGCGAGCGCCAGGGGGGTGAGGGTGTCACCCAGTTTCTGGAGGATGGTGACGAGCCAGTCGGGAAACGGCACCGGCATGAGGAGGAAGGCGAGGAGGAGCGCCTGGAACGGGGGAAAGAGGAGGACCTTGCGGGCCATCAGGCGCGGTGAGATGTCTCCCGCGGAATAGACCGTGGCCGCCACGATGCCGAGGGTGGAGAGGACGAGGAACGAGCCGAGCTGATCGGCGATGAGCCCGATGCCGAGGTACGCCTTCCCGTAGTAGGCCTCGATCATGGGGAGGCCGACAAAGGAGGTGTTGCCCAGGCCGCCAACGAGGATGAGGGCGCCGGTGGTGGCCGCCGAAAGCCCGAAGAGCCTCCCGACCGTCCGGAAGAAGAGGAACCCTGCGCCGAAGAGTAGCCAGGCCATGGACGCCGTGAAGAAAAGGGTCGTGTCGAGGTGCAGGCGATGAATGTGGAGGAGGGCCAGGGCCGGGAGGGAAACATACACGACGAAGCCGTTGAGGGCTGCCGGAGTGGTTGCGGGGAAGCGGCCGGTCCTGTGGAGGACTATCCCCATCGAAAAACAGACGATCAGCAGGATGATGTTGGTCATTCCCTCTCACCTCGGGTGACACGCTCAGCCCGTTGCCGAACAAAAAAAGGCGGGGACTGCCCACCTTTTTTCGCCCCGGCGAAATGTCTCGCCGGTAATCTGCCGTTGCAGCCGTACCGCCTGCGGCCCCCGAAAGGGACCGGGTTTACAGCGAACTACCCCTGCTCTCCCGTTCGATCTTGTCCACCACGCAGTAGATTCCCCCTTCCTTGAGCCCCGGCTTGAAGCAGCCGTTGCACGAGATGCAGCGGGCCCGGGTCTCGTCCCCCTCCTGCCAGCGCATTGGCAGCTGCGGCTCGCGGATGAAGGGTCGGGACAACGCCACATAATCCGCCTCCTCCCGGCGGATGACCCCCTCGATGAGCTCCGGCGTCCGCAACCCGCCCACCACCATGACCGGGCACGAAACCGCCTCCTTGATCCGGTATGCCAGGGGAAGGTTGTATGCCTCCTGCTGGCGGGTTTCGATCCCCTGGCGGACGGGCGAGAGAAGGCCGGAGGCGGGAGTGCCGCCGCTCACCTCGATGGCGTCGATCCCTTCCTCGTCGAGCGCCTTTGCCACCCATACGGCATCTTCCGTCTCCAGCCCCCCCTCGAGGTTGTCCGACCCGTTCAGCTTCGCCAGCACCGGGTAATCGTTTCCCCCCGCACTCCGCAGCGCCCGGACCGTCTCCAGGAGGAAACGGCTGCGGTTTTCCACGCTGCCGCCGTATTCGTCGGTGCGCCGGTTGGTGAGGGATGAGAGGAACTGGTTGGCCAGATAGCCGTGGGCCGCGTGGAGCTGGACCGCGTCGAAGCCGTATTCCCTGGCCCGCGCCGCTGCCTTTCCGAACAGGGTGACGAGTTCGCCGATGTCATCGCGGGTGAGCTCCGCCGGGAGTTCGGGGAACTGGGCCACCCGGACTGCCGAGGGGGCAACCGGCTGCCTGCCGATGGTCTTGGCGCTGGTCTGTCCGCCGACATGCACCAACTGCAGGCAGATCTTCCCGCCATGGTGGTGGACGGCGCTGGTCAGCGCCTGCATCTCGACGGCGAAATCGTCCCCCTGAATGCCCATCTGCCCCGGGAGCTGCTTGCCATCGGGCCTGATGAACGTATATCCGGTGATGATGAGTCCGACCCCCCCCTTCGCCAGCGTGGCGTAGTAGCCGGCGAGTTTTGCCGTGGGGCGGCCGTCGGCCTTGCACATCCCTTCCCAGGTGGCGGAGCGGACCAGGCGGTTCGGGAGGACCATCCCGTTGATTCTCGTCTCGTCAAATACCTTGCGCATGGCACTACTCCCTTCACGCCACGGTGACGTCGATTTCCGTGCGCGGCGTCGATGCTAGAATATTTCGAAGAAGTTGCCGGTGCCCAGTTTGTGGACTTTCATCAGGTTGGTGGACCCGCGTGCCTCAATGGGGACACCCATGGTAATGACGACCAGGTCACCCCTGCGGAAACCGGCAGGGAGGAGGGTGTTTTCCACGGCCCGGATCTGGGCGTCGGTACCAGCCATGCTGCCGACCGGAAAGGCCTGCACTCCCCAGTGGAGGGAAAGTCGCCGGCGGATTTCGGGAAAGGGGGTAAAGGCGAGGATCGGAAGGGGCGGGCGGTATTTGGCGATCAGGGCCGCGGTGCTTCCCGACTGGGTAAAGGCGACGACCGCCTTGGCCTTGAGGTTCGTGGCCGCGTGGCAGGCGGCTTCCGCCACCGCATCGGCGATGTTGTTGCGGCCGTGGCGCCCAGCCGGAGCAACGGGGCGGTCGAGACGGGAACGCTCCACGTCGAGGGCGATCTTGACCATGGTCCGGACCGCTTCCACCGGATAGCGGCCCGACGCGGTCTCGCCGGAGAGCATCACGGCGTCGGTGCCGTCGAGAATGGCGTTGGCCACGTCCGAGGTCTCGGCGCGGGTCGGCCGGGGATTGCCGATCATCGACTCCAGCATCTGGGTGGCGGTGATGACCGGCTTGCCCGCCTCGTTGCATGCCTGGATGATCTTCTTCTGGATGAGCGGCACCCGTTCCGCCTCGATCTCCACCCCCAGGTCGCCGCGGGCCACCATGACGGCGTCGGTCGCCTTGAGGATCGACTTGAAGTTGCGCAGGGCCTCGGGCTTCTCGATCTTGGCCACCACCGGGGTCTGCAGGCCGTGGTCGTAGATGATCCGCTTCAGTTCCTCCACGTCAGCGCTCTTCCGGACAAAGGAGAGGGCGATGTAGTCCACCCCCTGGGCCATGCAGAACTCCAGGTCCGTCCGGTCCTTGGGGGTGAGGGAAGGGCTGGAGACGTCGACCCCCGGCAGGTTGATCCCCTTCAGGTCCTTCAGAAGACCTCCGGCAACCACGGTGCAGACGACGGTGGTGTCGACCACCTCTTGGACCCTCAGTTCGATGAGGCCATCGTCGAGGAGGATCCGGGAGCCCGGCTTGACATCCTGCGGGAGTGCCCGGTAGATGGTGGAAATCCGGCCGGGACGACCGAGGCAGTCCTCGGTGGTTATCTCCAGCCGGTCCCCCTTGACGAGGGGGATGGCGCCGTTTTCCATCCGGCCGGTCCTGATCTTCGGCCCCTGCAGATCAGCCAGGATGCCGACCGGTTTCCCGTGACTATCAGCCAGCGCACGGATGGTCCCGATGATCGTCTCCTTCTCCCGGTTGGAGCCGTGGGAAAAATTGAGACGGAACAGGTCGACGCCGGTATCCATCAGCCGGCCGATCATCTCGGCGCTGGAACTGGCTGGCCCGAGGGTGGCGACGATTTTGGTCTTGCGGGAGCCCTGGCTCATTGGCCGTGATGGAAGCTCCCCTTGCGCCCCTTGTGGGCCGGCGAGGGAGAGCGGTGACATTCGAAGCACTCCAGTTCTTCCACTTTGCGCTGTTCAATCTGGGATTCGGGCCTGGCGGTCTGGGGCATGGTGTATTCGGGCGTCTGGAAGTAATTGCGGTTCCGTTCATCGCTGAGTATGGGGGCCTTGTAGGCAATCTGCCAGTTGCTGCTGATGGGGAGAGTGTGACACTGGTCGCAGCCCCCCGGCGGGGGGATGCTCTTCCATGCGGAAAACATGGCGCAGCCGTACACTGCGGGGAGAAGCAGCAGGGCTGCCAGGAAGAGCCTCGTAAACATGGCGGAACTCCTTGCCGTAAGGTGGATGAATTGCCGTAACTGCCGTAATGATAGCATATCCGGCGCACAAGACAAGCACCGATGAGCAGGTGCGATGCGTGCGCGTGGAGATGCCGGGGAGGGAATGGGGAGAGGCGGGGTAAAATGAAAGCCCCCTGGACGTGATCACAGGGGGCCTCGTTTGTACGCCCGCCGTCGACTGCCGGCGGGCTACCTAGGGCAACCCTCCTTGCAGCGGGTTACCGGGCGAAGCATATAGATTGTAGTCCACATATTTACCTGGATCTCCTTTCCGGGAATTCCCTCCCCTGTTAACTTCCTCGAGGTAGTTTTATCATAACCATCCCGGGAACGATTGTCAATGGCAGGGCCCTGCGGCTTTGTATTATATGAATTTTTTAATCATCTTCAGGAGTCTTCCCTCCCCAACGGTGAGGGCGCCGTCCGGACAGAGTTCCCGGCAGCAGAAGCAGCGGATGCAGCGATGATAGTCGAAATGAAGCGCGCCTCCCTCGATGGTGATTGCCCGGGGGGGGCAGGCATCGCGGCAGATGCCGCAGAGCCGGCATTTTCCCGGGATGGCTGCAGGGCGTATGGTGAAGTGGTGGCGCAGGCGGTTCTTGAGAAACGGCGGAAGCCCGAACTGGACATCGGAGAGGCGGGGGAGGCGGAAATTGTCCACCCGCACGTCCTCCAGGGGAACTCCCATGGTCCTGACGGAAGAGCGGTCGCTGCCGTCGAGACCGAGCCGCTGCGCTGCACGCTCCACGTAGAGGAGCTTGCGGGGAATCCCGACGATTTCCGCGGCGATCATATCCACGGCCACCGGATTGACGCCGGCGAGAAGGAGTCCCACGTGGCGCGGGTCGCCGCTCCCCGGCCCGTCCCCCTCCATGGCGGTGACGGCGTCGACGATGGTCAGATCGGGCCTGCGGAGGAGGTAGATTTCCAGCAGCATCCGGGCGAACAGCTCCCGGTCCGCCCCCGCCTTCAGGTGCCACCCCGCCTTGGCGGCACCGATCACGGCGCCGAACAGGTTCTTCACCCCGCAGGTGAGGGTCATCATCTCGTGGGTCTTCAGCTTGGGGAGATTGATGATCCGGTCCGCCTCCAGGTAGGGTCGGGCCAGCTCGAACCGCTTGAACATGCCGGTGCCGGCTACTTCCCGCTCCTCGGAAAACTCCGTCAGTTCGGCACCGGTCTCCAAGGCGACCAGGAGGATGCCGGACTTTTCCGCCACCCGCTGGAAGCCGCCGATGCCGGGAGAATCGCCGATCAGGGGGATGCCGCCCGCCTCCCGGACGAGGCGCACCACCCCCTCCACCACGTCGGGATGGGTAGTGACCGCTTTGTCCGGAGACTTGGCCGCCAGCATGTTCGGTTTGAGAAGGACCCGCTCGCCGGGGCGAACGAAGGCGCTCATCCCTCCCAAGGGCTCGAGGAGTCGGCTCAGGGCCCTGTGCACCTGATCCCGCTCATAGGCAGGGCATCGCTCTATTGCCACAGTATGCATGGGAGGAATTGTGGGGGAAGCCGGAGTGGAAGTCAACGGTTTTTCAGGGGTTACCCCTTGACTCTGCGACCCGCGGGGTGTATGTAGGAACAGATTCAAGCGGTCGGTGCAGACGCCGGTTCCGGGAATAGGTACACCGCCATGCACAACGCCATCACCCAGTTCCTCACCTTCCTCGCCACCGAGCGGAACTCACCTCCCAACACCGTTGCCGCCTATGCGTCGGACCTGGACCAGTTCCGGCGCTTCGTTTCCCGGGAGGTGGGGGAGGAGGGAACCGTTCACGATGTGGACCACCTCCTTATCCGGCGCTACCTCGCCCTTCTCCACAAGGAGTGCGGCAAAAGCTCCATGGGTCGCAAGCTCGCGGCGATCCGCGCTCTCTACCGCCATCTCCTGCGAATCGGCACGGTGGCGAAAAACCCCGCCGAACTCATCGCCACCCCGAAGAGGGACAAGAAGGTGCCGTTCCACCTCTCCATCGACGAGGTGACTGCCCTGGTGGAGGCCCCCCGAGAGGAAACCGTCCTCTCCCTCCGGGACAGGGCCATCCTCGAGACCCTCTACTCCTGCGGCATCCGGGTCTCCGAGTTGACCGGGCTCGATGTCGGCGATGTGGACCTGGACGGCGGGCTGATCAGGGTCCTCGGCAAGGGGGGGAAGGAGCGGATCGTTCCCATCGGACGCCAGGCCCGGCATGCAGTCACCGCCTACCTGGCCGCCCGCAACAACCCTCCCCATGGCGCACCATTCTTGGTGAACGCCAGGGGTGGAAGGCTCACCCGCCGGAGCGTTGCCCGCATCGTCGACCGGTACATCCTGAAAATCGCCGCCATGAAGAAAATTTCCCCCCATACCCTGCGACACACCTTCGCCACCCACCTCCTGGAGGGGGGGGCGGACCTCCGTGCCATCCAGGAACTCCTCGGCCATGCCTCTCTCTCCACCACCCAGAAATACACCCATGTTTCCATCGACCGGCTGATGGAGGTCTACGACAAGGCCCACCCCAAGGCGCGCAAATAGATGGGATCCGTCATTTCGGAAAATCCGGTTCTGTACGGTCAGTATTTCGCTTCACACAAGAGCCTCGTTCAAGGCCCCTGATGGGAAAGAAGAGGATGTCCTGCCTGTATCGAAAAGAGATGAAGGCTACGTACTGTGACAAAGAAACT
>Ga0335085_10005703_pt1 | contig 19883 bp, 16 predicted proteins | sample Lox_Sample_45_FD_206712 | JGI IMG/M metagenome (GOLD analysis project Ga0335085, IMG submission 206712) | Soil microbial communities from Loxahatchee National Wildlife Refuge, Florida, United States - Lox_Sample_4.5 | ecosystem: Environmental > Terrestrial > Soil > Wetlands | place: USA...
ATTAAGGCAGCTAAGGAGAAAAATGTCACAGCTTTGAAAGTTCTGCTTGACGCGGGCGCAGATGTCGAGACCAGATTTGAAGGTGGCGTAACACTTTTAATATACGCTGCGCTAGCCGCGCCGGAGTTGGTTGCAACTTTACTTGATGCTGGTGCTAATGCGAACGCGAAGAACGATGCCAACTGTACCCCGTTAGTGTTTGCTGCATCAAATGGTGATAGAGACACAACGCGAATTTTACTTGAAAGTGGAGCAGAACCCGATATTGGAAACCAATTTGGAACAACGCCTCTCATGTTCGCTGCGGAAAACGGACATGAGTCAGTAGTTAACATCCTACTTGAGGCGGGCGCTGACACCACAGCTAGAAACAAAAAGGGACTATGCGCTTTTGACTACGCAGTTAGAAACGGTGACATTGAAACAATTAGAGCGCTCACGCAATCTGGCGCATCAATCAACGACAAGAAAAAGCTTAACTAAAGTCTGTTGTTTCTGTATTTGAACCGAGCCGGGAGGCCAGCTTTTCAACTGGTTCCCGGCTGGGCCTTTTGGGGGCGGCAGGCTTTGGGTACACAAATGCGGCCAGCTACCAAGCCCGGTTTTACCGCGTGGTGTATTTTCCAATCGCCGCCAGCATCACCAACAACTTGCGCTTTCCGGGGCAGTATTTTGATGCGGAATCCGGCCTCAGTTACAACATGATGCGGGATTACGACCCGACACTTGGGCGATATATCCAAGGCGATCCGATTGGGTTACTGGGCGGCATCAATCGCTTTTCTTACGTGAAAAATGCTCCAATGACTTTTATAGATAAACGGGGTCTCATTCCTTGGGGGTGGTTAGCTCGAATTATAGGGCTTGCAGCCGCAGAAGATGCGGTGGAAACGACCACAGCGGCGCGAACCGCTGCGGCGATCCAAGCTGAGCGGGCCGCAGCTCAGGAGGCAGCGGCAAAAGCCGCAGCGAAAGCAGAACGCCCTAATCCAGACATCAAATGGGACCCAAGCGCCGAAAAAATAGAAACGCCGGATGTTCCGCTTGACGAGGACCAAGCAACAGACAGTTCGGGATCTGGCCCCGGCACCTCTGGACGGTCTAGAATGATTAACAAAACGCCGATGCGAGGGATTTTTCCATTTCTCCCAATTAGCAATATGCAGCCGGTTAATAGCTGCCCGATAAAACCAACAACGAGTGGCGTTGATGATCCAGAAATATATGATTTTCCCGCGTTTGTATTACTATTTTAAATCCAACACCGAAATAATTCAGAAACTTCAAAGTCCGAATGCCGCTTGAACATGATGTTTAACCATTAATTAGAATTTTTCCTCTACAATTTGCCTAAGGCCAGCCATAAATTTGACTTTTAATTTAAGGCTCTGTTTCTGTTTGTGATCTTGTTGGAGAGTTGGCGCGGTGGAGAAAAACAAAAACGATCTCGTCAAGAGGACTCGTAAATCCAGAAGAGCCTATTTAAAATATATTTTGGCAACCGCTGGAGATGGCGAGGATCGTATTCACCATATTTCTAAAGGATTGGTTTCTGCTGCATGGGATGGTGATGCTGACATGGTAATGCTCATGTTGGAAAATGGCGCAGATTTGGAATTTAAAGGCAACAGAGGCTGGAATGCGCTCGCATGTGCCGTAATAGCAGGCCATCATAAAGTTGCCGAAATCTTATTACGGCGCGGCGCAGAAGTGGATGTCAATGTCCCGCTAGAAAACAGGCGGAACTGGACACCTCTCGTTTGGGCAGCAGTCAGAGATCGCACCAAAATAGTAAAATTGCTTCTGCGTTACGGCGCAAATATAGAGGTCGAGACTGTTATGGATGGGGGTGAAAATGTTCGCCCGTTAATGATTGCTTCAACGTCAGGCCACCAACACACCGTGAAGGCTCTGTTAGAAGCTGGCGCAAAAATCAATGTTAAGAGTTCAGATGGCATGAATGCTCTAATGTATGCTGCGGGTAATGGATATTTGGAAGCAGTTCGAGTTTTGCGTAAATCTGGTTCAGATTTGGAATGCAAAATGGCAAATGGATTAACTCCTCTTTCTATTGCAGCATTAAACAACCATTGCGCCGTAGTCGCGGATTTATTGAAAGCCGGATGCAATCCGAACACGGCAGATGCCAATGGCTCTACACCATTGATGTATGCCGCTAGGAAAAATTACGGTGCGATTGCAAAGGCGCTCCTAAAAGCCGGTGCCACTGTGTCCACAAAGAACAAATTTGGTAAAACGGCGACAAGCTACGCCATAAAATTGCAAAATCTTGAGATCTTGCAATTGTTGTCCGAGGCATCGAAATCATAGAGGGAATATGGCAAGCTTCAAAGTCCTCGCACACATCGAAAACCAAAATATGCAAGCACGGATTTGACGTTTTCATTCGGGGGCAAGCTGCCTCGATAGGCGCAACGGACTGTAGGTGCATTGACGGCAAATTCGCCGCCCCGCGCGACCCTCCAAGTATCTATAGTCCCTGTCGTCAACCCCGTTGGATTACTGGTCGTTGGTTGACCATACGGAGTTCCATACCAATCCCAACACCATTGGTATAGGTTCCCGGCCATGTCATATAACCCATACCCGTTCGCATCAAATTTCCCAAGCTGTGTTGTGCCACCACTGCCTGCAAATGGATTCGCACCGTTCGGCCCCAAGTCATAAGCATAGGTGCTGGGGTTCCCAGCGTAATTGGCTTGATAGCCGCTGATTTTATTGCCCCACGGGAATCGTTGACCGACCAAACCGCCCCGCGCCGCCTTTTCCCATTCCGCCTCGGTAGGCAGGCGATACCCGTTTGCCGTCCAGTTGGCGTAGGGGATTGTTTCTCCGGTCTTATAGACCTGCGTTAAACCGGCATCGGCGTAATACACCGGCGTCAATCCGGCCTGCTGCGACCGGGCATTGCACCACTTCACGCAGTCATACCAGTCCAAACCCTGAATGGGATAATTTGTTCCCTTGCCGCTGCCGATATTAACAAAGCCATATCCCTGACCCTGTGCATAGGTATAAACCTGCGACCATAGATTGCTGCTCACCAGATTTGTGTCCATGTAAAATGCCGATACATAAATGTTCGTGGGAACGGCGTCGGCTTCCCCGTCCAACGTGTCCCCCATCGTGAATAACCCCGCCGGAATGAGGGCCATGCCAGCGGGCGGATTGGTGTATAGCAGCCGAAAGAACCTTTGAGGCAATCCATTTGTAACCGTGCTGGCTGTCACCGCCAAGGCGTCGTTGGCGGTCACCCAGACTGGCGAGGCAAGATTAGTTGTGCTTTGCAAAATGTAGTTCGCGTTGGTTACAGGCCAATAGAGAACGGACTGATTGCCCGCTGGCGCAATGCCTAAATTGGTTACTTGTGCCAGCACAGGCAAGCTGGTGGCGAACCAACCGGCCAACAGAAAGCGATGGAAGGATTTTTTAATTTTCATTATGAATGGAAGTTGGTGGTTTAGGATTTTGGATGAACCAGAATTACGCATTCTGGTTCACCTGGTTAATTTTTGGAGGGCAACCGCATGTTTGACCGGCAAGGCAACCGAAAGTATGTCAACAACGCGGAGCGACATGCTTTTCTGCGGGCGGCCCGGAATGAACCAAATGCGTTGCTGCGGGCATTCTGCCTGACACTATTCAACACGGGTTGCCGGATTTCAGAGGCATTGAGCGTGACGGCTGAACGGGTTGACTTGGCGGACAAGGCGGTCGTTATTGAAACATTGAAACGACGCAAGCGTGGCCATTTCCGCTCCGTCCCCATTCCTGATTCTCTCGTGGAGTTGCTCCGCCGAGTCGCGCCCCATGATGATCCGTCAAAAAGGGTCTGGCCATTTTCCCGGCCTACGGCCTACCGGCTGATAAAGAAGTGCATGTCAAAGGCGGGCATCGTTGGTGGTATGGCTTCGCCAAAAGGTTTGCGACACGGTTTTGCCGTCGCGTGTCTGGCGCAAAAAATCCCATTACCGACGGTCCAGAAATGGCTTGGCCATGCGCGTATGGAAACAACGGCCATCTACCTGGAAGTATCGGGTGATGAAGAGCGGGAACTGGCAAAACGCCTTTGGAAGGCCTAGCTAAAAAATCTTTGCAAATCAACTTGCTAAAGCTTGCTGCTGGCGTAAATTTTTGATCGTGAACCAGAATGCGTAATTCTGGTTCATTTTTTCTCTCTTTGTCTTCAAGCCTTCAAATCATCATCCCGACTCGGAGAAAACGCAAACCATGTCGAACCGACAGTGAGTGCGTGTTGTCCTTTGATCTATACTATTCTAGGATAGCGACCATGCGCCAACCCACAACTTGGAAAAAGTCTGCCATCGTTGAGATTACACGCTTTGGCGGGCTTTCGCGTCCCGAACTGATGTCCAGGATTCGCGCATCTGGTAATGCCTCCACCGAGCTTCGATTCTTATCCCTTTTGAGGCAAGCGAAGCTGAAGGGCTGGCGAAGAAATTACCCCTTGTTCGGAAAACCTGATTTTACTTTTCCAAAGGAACGGGTCGTTGTATTCATCGACGGGTGTTTCTGGCACGCCCACGGCTGCACCCCGCCACGCAAGCGCTCGATAAACTCGCAGAAATGGAAAGCCAAATTTGACCGGAACAAGAAGCGCGACAGAACGGTGACTCGCCAGTTGAGGGCAAGCCGGTGGAATGTAGTGCGAATTTGGGAGTGTCGGTTAGCAAAAAACCCGTCCGGTTGCATTGATGCCATAAAGGCAGTCCTTTCCCCTCGGCAGGACGGTTGACAATCAATCCGCTTGTACCGGCGGTGCCTCGTTTCTCAAGTAATTCCGCCCTCGGTCCGTGATCTTCTGGCCGCCAGCAACTTGCTCAATCAGCCCCAGGTTCTGCAAGGCAGGCATGATTTCAGAAACAAGTTTGTCTTCGTCAGCAACCCCAAGCTGCTTGGCCAACGTCTCCCGGCCTACAGGTCGGCGCTGCCTCGTCATGTGCTGCAACACTTCCCAGCACACATGGTCCAGGCCATTTCGGTCGAGTCCCTCCTCAATCCTAAGTTTTTCAAGCGCCTCCTCGATAGAGAGACGCTCACGGGCGACGGTTAACTTCCGCTCAAGTTTTTGCGCGAGCCGCTCCGCCTCGCGTGGGATGCAACGCGAAAGCCTCGCCAATCCCAGACGTACCGCCTCAGTCCACGAGGCCCACGTAGTGCTTTTTACTGCAAGCATCGTTGCAACCTCGGCAGCAGTATAATCCCTCAGGTGAATCGGATTCCCGAAACGGGTCCGCAGGGCCTTGTCAATCTCGCTGTCACGTGTCGTCGCCGCCATGTACGTTGCACGGGGAAAGCGGCAAATTCGGTCACGAAGTCGGACGTATCGATCCTTCGGCTCGGTCAGAGTCAGCAACCCCTCTTGGGCGCGTCCTTTTACGAGGTGGATCTCGTCAATAAAAATTAGACACTCGGGGTACTCATGCTCCGGCACGCCCTGCGAGCCGGTGGTGGACACCTTCGGTTTCTTTTCCGCCGTGCTAAACGCGTTGTCCACCTGCTCAACAAGATCTCCTTCATTCCTGATGTTGGTCCCGACAAGTTTAACAAAGGTCACGCCCAGAAACTTGGCGACCTTGTTGGCCAGGGTAGTTTTTCCGGTACTGGGGTTGCCGGTAAGCAAATAGGCGCTTGGCAGGTGGGGAGGATGCTTGATAACTGCATCAACAAGATCATCTCGCAGTTTCTCGATGGCTTGGCGATTCCCGATAAAATCCTTAAAGGCCGCATCAAATGCGATGTGCGCCTTGGCAATTTCATTCAATGGGGGTTTCGTCTGCGGCGTCGCCATCGGTTGCCCAGCCGACGGGGCCATAAGCGCGGTCGATTCGACAGACGAAGATGCCACCGGTTGCACGATGTTACTCGCTCGGGATTCTTGAGCTTGATTGGCTCGGTCACTTGCTACCGTTTCAGGATTAGCAGCCACGCCCTGCGGTACCGTTGGGGACGTGGTAGGTGCCGCTTGCCCGCAGGTGTGGCGAACGATTAATGATAACGCCTGTTGTATGTCAGTATATGCCGCCGGTGGCGTCCCTGCTTTCGCCAAGTTTGCATCAGCGAATGACACAAACGCATGAGGGAGGTTCGTCGCGACGTTGTTTGCCGACGGTCCTGGGTGATGAATGATTGCCAAGGCCTGTGCATTGTCCCTGCGAAAATTTCCCGAAAGTACCCGTGAAAGGACAATCTGCTCAAAGCGATGCCACTCCTCCGGTTGTCCAGTGAACGAACCACGCGAGAGCCGCAAGCCAAGGTGAATCAACTCTGCCAATAAAAGTCGTTCAGGTTGCGCCCATAACGCTTCCTGCGGATTGTTCGCGTCATAGATACAAAATTCAAGCAGGTGGTCAAAGTGCGTTGCGGTGGCTGCCGCTTGTGAAACTGCGCCCTCCACGTTGGCCTGACCAGTAAGAACAAACTTTGACTCGACCACGACTGGTCGAATCCAAAGCTCACCGTCGCAAAACTGAAGGTGGATACTGACGATGTCGCTGCGCTGTTTCGACGCGTCCACCGAGGATTCCCCGCCAAGGAACGCAAGGGTTTCCAGCAATTTGTTGAATGGGTCGATTTGCAGCAAGAATCCAGCCGATTGGATTTGCCCACCACTGGAGGTTGAATGCGGCAACGGGGCAGACTGGCCCGTCGGCTGCCACAGGAGGCGCTCCACAAGGTACTGCCCCAGCGCACCCTCAGCCGTTCGGCCCGTCCGCAGGAATTCGTCCCCGAGCGTCAACCCCGACTGTGCTAATTCTGTCAACAAGTCATTTGGGGTAACCGCGAGTCCGATTGAAGCAACCAGGGATTGCAAGCCAACGGACAGTGAAGGACTTACCCTCGCTATTAAATAATGCCCACGTCCAAATTCCGGCGTCTTGTTTCCATCAAGGCTAAACAACCGGTAAGTCCACAACGCGGTGCCAGGGTTGCGCTGCACGTAATCAATGAACAACCGTGGGTCAACCTGGCTGGCGCTACATAGCGTCCAGTTCGCCTTTGGCCCTGAGGTTGGCGTAAGGCTGGTCCCCCAGGAAAGTTGCTGGCCGGGAGGCTCCCATGCCCGGAGTAGTTCTGCGACCGATCCTTCAAGCCCGGATGTCGTCTCTGTAATTTCAAGGGAGGTGGCAACTTCCAGACCACCTTGGCTGAATTCAAGGAGCGCCCGCCTGGCGGTCGGCACCGCGGCCGAGAATGCGCCACCTCTGGGGGTAGCTTGAAAATCCACGCGGCTCGAACGAGGCAATGTCGCAAGGTCAACTGGCAGGGCCTGCGGCGGTTTGCCGTGGTGCCAGCGCAAAGGCAGGTCGGGGTCGTATGCTAGTAATTCCCCGTTAACCCGCTTTACTTTCGTGACGGGGTCGTATACGGAAACACCACCCGGCAGTTTCGTCCACAACCGATCCAGCTCAACATCGTTTGAATTAGGCGGCAATAGGTGGTCCCTCAGAACTTCAAATGTCCGCTGGGTGCAATCATCCAGTGACAGCCGCAACGACTGGTGCGCTGGGTAGGCAAGGACATATTGATTCAGGGTTTGCGGCAGGATTTCCGCATCAACAGCCAATGGTCCGGTCTGCGGGTCTAAGCCAGATTGCCGGAGCCATTCAACCAAGGCTGACCCAGGCAACTCGGATGGCCGTTGCTGCCGGTATATCCAGAGCCAGTGCGTGTCACCGGTCGGGAATGCGATGCCAGGTGCCGCTTGAAGTTGCGCGTCCATGACATAGCCAAGCGCCACGGGTTGCACTTGCGCAAAGGTCAATGCCACGGGGCTCGGCCTGTCATCAAGAAGCCTTTCACCGAGGCACCGTTGCAAAAAATAATTCCTTGATAGAGTGACCGGGTGAAACGGCCCTAGCAAGTGGGATGACGGAGCCGTGGCTTTTTCAGCAAAAATCAGGGCCGAATCAACGGCGCGGGCATACCAGCGCCACGCCCCAGGGAAGGTCGCCTTGGCCGATGCAACGAGGAGGTCCATGTACGCCTTCACGTAGTTTTCGAGCAACCCGCGATCAAGGAATCCTACCATTGCCTTCCGCGCAATGTTCATCTCGCTGATTTCTTCCCCGACGGATAATTCAAATTGGCTGGCAAGCGCTTCGATGACTTTCCGTCTCGCATCCACGTAGGCAAGCAGTTCCGGCGGTTCCTTCCCAATTGCCGTTGTTGGATGGACCGTGTTTTGCCAGGCGTTTGCTTGGTCGTCCAGCGAAAGTGCCGAACTCACGACCACGTACCCATCCACCTGCGGGGCAAGCCTCTGTTCCATGATACTGCTACCCTCACTGGCGAGGATTGGCCACCATCCCTGATCGACTTGCTGTTGGTGGGCTTCCCACATTGCAATGGGTTTTCCGCTTTCCTTAACAGGGATATCACCAGGCGGAACCTTAATCCCTTGCTTCACGCTCCCGAGCAGCTTTTTGATCTCCTTGGCGTTCCCGCCGCTGTGCGCCCTCAGGATAACACCCGTGAGTGAGTCTTCCCTCGGGCCAGCCTCACCTTTAAACTCAAAACTTATGACGGCCCGATGCTGCGTGTTGCCAGCGTCATTCCACGTGAAGGTAAGCTCCGCCCCATCGACAACGTCCACGTTAAGCAAGAATTGCTGGCAGACGCTGTTTGAAACCTGCGCGAGCCCTGATACTGTGACGGGGGTTGCGTCGCCTGGCAGGACAACATTCAACTGCCCTTGAAGTCGGAAAATGAAACCATGCAGTGCCACGCGGCCCGGTGACGGGAGCGTGATTTCCTGTTCAACTTCAAACCGGGTATTGCCATGTTCATCTCGGAAGCGTTTGCGCTTTGTCCCCCGCAACTTCGCGTGCGAGTTGGCGATCAAGAGGGGGAATTCCTGACAACATTCCCAAAGCACGATGCCCTTGGATGATGCTTTCTCTGTGCTGGTCGTGGGACCAACGAAGAATTTCATCGTTTGTTTTCCCTCCGACGGGACTGCCACCGGGTAGGAGTGCGGCCCCTTTCCCGCCGGAAGCGGGTTTGCAAGGCGACTCTCGTCACGGTTCACCTTTGCGAACAACCGCCAGGGTGTCCCGGCTGCAGCGGCCTCGGCGGCCTGATCCACGAGCCCCTGGCTGAATTCAAAATCTACGGCCACGGAGTGGGACGCGGCATTCCTGTCGCGTGCAATAATGTGGTTTTCTCCCACGTCAAAAATCTGGATGCCTTGGCCAGAGCTTATTGAACAACTTGCAATGATTGGCTTTTCCCCGCCTTGCCCAAGTAACTGGGCAAGCACATCAGCGGACAATGTATCCCAGGCGTCCCGGTTGACTTGAAAAACCGTGCGCCAGGAACGCACTGGGTTTTCCGCGTCCGCAGGTGACACGTCTCGAAACTGGTTGGCAAAGAATTTAAGCGCTGACTCCACCCGCGTAATCATCGGCTGGTCGCCCGCAAAACGAATCCTCGCGGCTTCGATAAAATGGTCAAGGGTCTCGTCAACGACTTCCTCCTTGAAACGCTCAATAAAGGAGTCAAGCAGGGCCAGCACGGCCTCTGGGTCGCCTTTCCTCCGCAAGACCCGCCCAGGCTGGTGGCGAGGGAAGCCTAACTGGAACGAAAGGTCGTCATAGGTGACCCCGAACGCAGCGAACGTGTCCAAGACTGAGAAGAAGCGCTCCGCCGCGCTCACGTCGCCGCGAAGCTCATCGCGGAATTGGTCAATGCACCTTGCAACCTCGCTCGACTGCGCCACAAGGCCCAGCGCGTCAATGAACGCATCCCTCACGTCGCGCCACCGGGCCCCAGGCAACTCACATGGGTTCCACGGGAACCCGCTCGGCCACAATTCTCGCACGGTTCCCGCGCCCGAGCTTCGGATGGATTCCTGGATGCCACGTGATTCGTGTGCGCCCACGAGCGCAACCCAACTATCCTGACGTTCAGCCGTAAGATCATCGGCCCGGCATCGGCGCACATTCGCAGGCAATGGGGCATTGCTGGCCGCGCTTACAAGGTACACCTGAAAGGTCGAGTTCCAGCCCTGGGCAATGCGCTCGATTAAGAAGTCCGGCAGCCCGCCTATCAGTACCCGCGTTGGTGCCTGGGCATGTACGTATGCCGCCAAGCGGCCCCGCAGTGTATCAGCAAGAATTCCCATCCTTAGTGCGTTCCTTTCATGACAGGGTGTACATGGGTTTCAAGCTGGCGGCCTCCGCCGCGTCGGCGCTAGACTGTAGTAACCCAAGCTTCAGCAGGTCGGATTTAAGCGTGTCGAAGTCCTCTGGGATTGAGCGGAAATCAATCCCGAGGAAATCGAATAGGTCAAGCAGGTCACTTAATTTCGCAGTAGCCCTGGATTGCCTGCGGGCCTGATGGCTGACCATTTGCACTAGGAGCGCGAGAAGTTCGGGCCCCGGCTGAAGCATCACGTGCCGCGCCCGCCGTCCGCCTTCGCCACGGAAGATAAGGTTGAATTCATCGGGGAATTCTGGGTCGCGCTCCGTCTTGCGCGGCGCACCGAGCGCGAACGCAACATACTCGTAGCCGTTTTTCCCAAACCCACTCCTTAGGGGCTCATACGCCGGGCGAATGAAAGCGTAAACCCGCTCCAACAAGTTCCTCGTATCATCCGCCCCAATCCTCTGCGAAAGCGCGTCCAAGGCTTCAACATGGTCCTTTATCCAAGTTAGCCATGTGTCAAAGGACAACCACCGCGAATCAGGGTCCCCGGGCATGGCCAGCTTCCCTTTGTTGCAGATGCCCGCCGCCTGCGGGAACGGCACATGGTGTGGGTTCCCGCTTTTTACCTCATAAGCGGCAAGCTCGCGGTCAATGTTGCTCGCGTGCGCAGCATTTCTCGGGTCATAGCCTTGTGCCACCAGCCTTTCGTGGAGATTGCACAATTCAAGCAATATTGAGAGTTCCAGACGCGCCCTTACATAATCTTGGATGATGGGCGAAAGCTGGTTGATCCACTCCTTGCTTCCGCGCAACAGGCCATTTGTTCCGAAAAGTTCCGCGCTTATCGCGCCCGATGTTGCCACGGTTTTTGTCGCCAGCACGCGCTTGGCGACGCGGGCGGCCTGGGTCGTAACTGAACAGCGCTTAAGGAAAAAAAGCGGAAGCCAAAGGCGTAACGTAGCCGTTAGCCAGCGTGTCCAAAGGATGCGCGGAAGTTTTCCCTCGAATTCAATGAGGGTGTCGATGGCCCCGGCAAGCCCGCTACAAACAGGAAGAATGCGAACGGGATTGCACGAGTAATCCTGAAGCAGCGGCCCGTCGTGAATAGGCAAAGTGCCAGCGCCAGACGCAATTAGCGCGGCATCCACCGGCAAAAGCGACCGGGCCAGGAGCTTGAGACTATCATCGTCCTGCGTTCCTTTGGCAAGCCGCTCCTTTAATGCCTCGATTCTTCCCGGAAAACCAGCGGCGTCGGCAAATGAAAGTGCTGGTCGCAATTGGTCATTGTAGAAATTCGGCAGGTTAGGCTTGATGTTTTTGTAAACGCACAGCCCAGGCAACACGGGCAGTAATGTCGGGTGTTTCTCCTTCCGCCGCTGCGAGCAGCGTAGCAATCCCATGACCGCATCCGCGAGGTTATTGTCATTCACTTGCCCAATGCGCTGCATGGCCAACGCGCCCGCGCCTTGTCGCAGCCACCTCGTCCTAAAGTCAGAAGGATCAATCCGGTCAAGGTCCTGTGCGCCCAGCCGCTTGATGTTGAACATCCGTGCCTGAATGTCTAAAAAAAGGTCCTCCGGGCGCACGTATTGTGGCGACCCCACGTCAAAAACGCTATTCGCAAAGGGCGGTGCACTCGGCCTACTCGGCGAGGGCCTGACTTGCTCCGCAAAACTTTTTAAATCAAAGGGCATAATGCGTTACGCCATCCCTCGCACCTGGATTTCATTCCCGTCGATAAACTCGAACTCAAGGGCGGGTTTCCCCTTGAAATTGACTGATTGCAAGCCGCGAAATTTTGCCTGCGAAATGATGAAATCATTACGCCACGCTCGCATTAAATTCTCCATGGCTGGCGAAATATTCCAGTCTGCCACCCCAAGCACTTGCTTACGCCACGTGTCCACGTAGGTCGAGGCCGTGAGGAATTCACTCGGGCCCGCCGAAACACGGATCGTGAGGCGGTCATTAGCGGGCCAACGGGGGTTAGCGTTGCGGGAACGCGCTCCCGACGATTTAAGCTGTAACGTTGGAATCTCGGCGAAATACCCAGGGGCCAACTGCGCCAGTTTGCCCGCGTCCTCGGCGGCCTTCATCATCAAGTCACGAAGCGTTGTTTGTTGCGCCCCGGCGTTGATGGCCTTCGCTGGCTGTTGAAGGAGCGCAAGATAGTCGTCAATAACCGAGCTGGCAGGACTCTTGCCACGTGCCGTGGCTTGTATCCTCAGGTAAAATGTAGAGGCCCAACGGTAGATTGCCGCAAGCACGTCGGCAGGTCCCTCATGCGGGGCCAGGGCCAAAGCAGCTCCTTCAATGCCTGTGAACATATCCCCTAAAAACTGCTCGAGGGCGTGATCGCCACCGAGTAATTTCAACTCCCGTATTGTTCCATCCGGGGAAATGCGACAATCCGCATCCGCGCACCACACGCTGTCCCTCGCAGGGTCAGATATTGAAAGAATTCCGTCCTTGCCAACAAGTCGCAAGGGGCCTGCCTGTTTCGCAAATGACTCATCCACGGTGGAAATTGCCTCCGTAACTGAGTTGCCTAACGGTCCCAGGGTCTTGAGGGCTTCAACAATCCAGCAGTCCCGGTGTTGGCTTGCCCGGTCTAACATTAGTGCCGCTGGGTTCTGCCGTCCAAATAAGTCTTGGTAAATTCGGTGCGATACTAATTCAAGCAGGGCTTGCCGGTTCCTTGGGGCCGCAGGCGCGCCTTCAAGTCGCCTTTGAACCCATGTGCAAGGATGAAGTTCGACCCCGCTTTCTACAAAGTCGGGCGGACAACCAACGAGTATCATGGAAACCAAGCCAAGGGCCTCACGCAGGACCATGCGTTGCCCGCTGAAGACCTCGGCGTGGCGTAACAACTTTAATGCGCCACGGCGATTGTTCTCATCACGCAGCCACAACGCGTCACCAAGCATCGGGCAGGCGTTGCGTGCGGGGCAAGTAGAGCAGCCCCTTTGCTCCCAGTTCTTTTCTGCCGATGCCTCCTTGATGATTTGATCCAAAAGGCTACCACCCGGCTCCGCCCAGGGGTTGCCATTTCCGTCACCATACAAGACTGACTCGTGGTCTAGCGGCCAAACGCGAAGCTCGATTTTTTTGCCGTCATGCTCAATAACCTTTCTGGCGCCGCCCGCCTCTGCGCCTTCCTGGCTTTGGGTGTCAATCCACTCAAGCGCTTGCACGAGCCAATCACGGCTAGCGTCCGCCCGCGCAATGCGTGTTGCACGAAGAAGCATACCCCTATTCGCGCAAGCGAGCATGTAGGCATGTTCACCGGAACACAGTTCCATGCTTACCAAAAGGTCTGATGCCGGGTCAGACCCCTGATTTTTCGGGACGGAGATGTCTTGAAGAAGCGTAATTGTCCCGGCAGGCGTTTCACCGACAAACCAATAATTGATACTGCCACCATCTTTCCCCTGGGTGTGATCGAACACGGGCTTCTTTCCAGCACGCGCCGACAACGCGTTGAGCGCCCTCACATACGCGCCCACTGCCTCTGACTTCCCGTTACCAGGGCCACCGACGAGAAAATACCAAATCGGATGAGCTGCCCCGGCCCATGTTTCTTGGGCAAGCCCTATCATCTCCTCATGTAGCGGCGTTGAAACGACTAACGGAGGCGGGTTGCCCCAGCGCTCCGGCCTGCCGATGCAGTCATCCCTTTCCGCGCTATAGTTTAACAGGCTCCGCGTGTAATCATTTTGCATTTTCCACCTCCCCGAGGAACTTGAGGAGCATCTTTCCCAGAGCCTCGGCCAACAGCGGCGGGACGGCATTGCCTACTTGCGTGTACCGGGGGCATTCTTTCGTGCGACGATCACCGCCGGTCGTATATTTACCCTTGAAGCTAAACCAATCTGGAAATGATTGAAGGCGTGCCATCTCTCGGACTGTCAAGATGCGGGGCTCCGAATAATGAAGCAGGTCATCCGGGAGGGTTGTAACCGTGGGCGCAGGGTGCTTCGGCGACAGAATGTAAAGCATGTGCTTTTTGTTGGCGTAATCCCCGCGCTCTTCCTGCTCAAGTTTTTTGCCCTTTTGGCAATTATCCAGAAACCATTCGAATTTTTCTATCGTCTCGGGCCGATGGTTTGCAAACCGATGGCTATCAGCCAGCGCACCGTTCATTTTCCCGTGAAGCAACCGTTGATAGTCCGAAGATTGCTTGCCATAATGCCCTTGATTGAACCGAGGCGTCTCCTTGCATACCTCCAACAGGTTGCCAACCTTGGCCAGATCGGAAATTGCATTCTCCACCGTGACAGGCGTCCCGAGTTTTTTTTGCTTCAGGAAATCCTGCCGTAATGCCTCCAATATTTCAAATGGCTTGAGTGACTGCAATTGCTTCCGGCCTTCCCGGCGAACGCCAACCAGAATAAAACGCGGGCGCGTCTGCGGGACGCCGTAATCCTTCGAGTGAACGATTGCGTACCAAACCTCGTAGTCAAGTTCATGCAGCGCTGTTTTAATCAGGTCGGCATAAATCGGCGGCTTTTCCGATTTTTTCGCGTCCGCCTTGAACGGATGCAGGATGCCCCGTACGTTCTCCATCAAGACCGTCTTTGGCTGGAGAAGCTCCACCAGCTTAACATAATTCTTGAACACCTGGTTGCGCGGGTCATGCGCAAGCCTTCGGCCCACCGAGGAAAATCCCTGGCACGGAGGCCCTCCCGCGAGCAAGGTAACCTGACCACGATGCCGTTTTAGCTCCGCCTCATGTTTTGAGAGAAGCGATTCAATTGCAATCGCCTCGCGTGGAAGCCAATCTGGCCATTTAAACCATCCCTCAGCCCCATCTTTTACCAGATTGTGACGCAAGGTCGAAAAGGCATCCTTTTCCTTTTCGACCGCAAAAAGACCTTCCCAGCCAGCATTCATCAAACCCAATGAAAGTCCGCCGCAACCTGCGCAGAGGTCTATGAAGTTGAATGTTGGCGTTGCGTGCATTTTGGCGATCCATGGTACAGCAAAAAAGAACACCATCCCCTCTCACCAGTGACAGCTCAAAATGCAGTCATCTGGCTCCAGCACTGAATGGTTTCGTCGTAGGGCATTATTAAGCCTATCTCAAGGACTTGCAACCAATGTTTTCGAGACGTTGCTTCCGCCTGACGTTGGTGAGACTTGCTGGCTACCGCTTTTCTTTTGGTAATCGAGGCATGTCTCCAGTCCCCATCAATCAGCCTTTACCACGTGGCCTATCTGATCGGCACGCTTAAAGTCCCCGCCGGTCCGCGCAATCAGAAAATCGGCTCCCCCTGAAGGTCTCCCCCAATTTTCAGTGTTGCCCGGTGCATTTCATCCCGGCGTGACGGGACTTTTTTCCGGTGCCATCAGGCCGCGATGGTCGCAGCCCGATAAACAAACAAGGAGACTTCACATGACTGATTCCAAAAAACAAACCGCTTCCAAAACACCCAGCCACATCGCCTACCACGTCCGCAACCGTGAAGGTAGTGAAGGATTCTGGACACGCATCGGCAGCGCATGGCTTCACGCCGACGGTAACGGGTTCAACATCCAGATCGAAACCGTTCTCTGGATGGACGCATCACACTCCGCGTCGCCTCTGAAAAAACTAATTAACCAGAACCGGGGCGGGTTTAACGGCTCGCCCCTAATTCCAAAAGGAGCTTTTACCATGGCCGCATCCACCATCAATCCTTTCTACGCTACAAACCGTAACCCTGTCCCCGTTGGCAGGCCAGTTTATGCCCGGTTGCCATTCGCGCCCAAGAATGCCAGCCCCGTGCCCCATCTAACCAGCCTTTACCATTTTCACCAGGCCGGTGAATATGGCGACCGCAATTATCCCGGCAATTGCGGCGGCAGGCTTATCCGCGACTTGCTCCGTTTCTTCCATTCCCAAAGCGTCTTTGACCCGATGACCGGCAGCGGCACTTGCGCCGACGTGTGCCGCGAAATGGGCATCCCCTGTCTGTCGCGGGACATCCGCCAAGGCTTCGACGCCACGGACGCCGACTGTTTCCGCAGCCTGCCCGCAGGATTGGAATTCGATTTCATTTGGGCGCATCCGCCCTACTGGCGGCAGAAAATTTACACGCCTGATTCGCGGGACTTATCGCAGACGCCGACGCTGGCAACATTCCTTGAACGCTACGCCGCGTTCATAGGCAACTGCGCGGGCGTCCTGTCCACAGGCGGGAAACTCGCAATTCTCATGGGTGATTATTGCGACCGGGAAACCGGATTTGTTTCACTCACCTACCACACCAAGCAACTGGCCATTGCCGCCGGACTTCGTCAGAGCTGCACCGACATCATTCGGTTCAGCCACGGGGCATCCAGCAGCCGCAAGATATATCGCAGCAGCTTCATTCCGGGATTGCACGACGTGTGCATGGTGTTCGAGAAGGCGTGAATTTCGCCGCCGTCCAAGAGGCACAGGTAGCCGCTCGCTTTCAGCGTGGCAAGCCACCGCGCAGCCTGTGCCACTTGTCCTTTCCCCAAGTGAGTCTGACCTTTGGCCGTCCATGTTCCGCCGTGCACCTTTGATCTTGCCCCTTCGCCCTTCAAGCCACGGCTCCCTGCTACACCCTGCCGGACATACGTCAGAACAGCGCGACCCCGCGCCCCATTTTGGCTTTTTATTGATACTCCCCTGTCATGGCCATGCGGGAGCCATGAATCACGCCAGGCTCGCCCGCTTCGCGGAGTCAGTGGGGGTAATTCATTGGATCGTTTTCAAGTCCTTTCCCGCAAGTGCTCCCCTCTGCATCGGATCGTTCTTTCGCCCTCACTAGCCCGCTTCACAGGGGGCCGGACGTGGTTCCTCCTGAAGGCGACCTCCACTGGCCGCCCTGTTGCGCGGGCTTTTTTCGTGAAGGGCGAAAGACCGGACCGAACAGCAGAGCACAAAAAAAGACTATGAAAACAAATACAAACAAAAATCAGATCAAGGCTCAGAGCCGTCCCGAACAATTGAGCACGAGCACGGGGAACCGACCAAAAATCAATCTGGATTTGCGCCGGGCAAACCGCCAGATGGAAACCGAAAAACTGCTTTCGTTGCTCCGCAGTGAAACCCCAAATTTCTTTGAACTCGCCGAAGTGGTTGGCAAATGGGTTTGGATTCAGTTTAGCGACAAGCAGTCGCCGACCGTCACCAGTGTTTTAGCCGAGCTTGGCTTTCATTGGAACAACACCCGGCAGGCATGGCAGCACCCTTGCGGCACGATACCGGATGAACGGGCGACCTATGACTCCCGCAAGCGTTACGGCAGCCACTTCGCCGCCGACCGTCAAACCGCCTAACCGGAGAACCTGCCATGAATACTACTGAATCTTTTCCGGGTTTTGAATCGCTGGTGAAACCGTTCAAGTTTGCCGCCAGCCCCTGCGAATACAAAGTGACCGCCTTGCGGGAATGCCCGACGCCGGAGAATTTGCAGCTTTGCGAGACACCCGACAAGGCCGCCGACTATTGGCGGATGCACATTGCCACGCACCCGCATTTTAACCCCGACTGTGAATGTTTGGCCGTGTTGCTTTTGAACACACGCAAGAAGGTCAAGGGGCATCACATGGTTTCCATCGGCACGATGGACACCATCCTTGTTCACCCCCGCGAAATCTTCCGCGTCGCCATCGTCACTGCCGCAAGTAGCGTAATTGTCATGCACAACCACCCTAGCGGCGAAAGCACCCCGTCAGAGGCAGACATCAAAGTGACACGCGACCTCATCCGCGCAGGTCAGCTTTTGAAACTGGAATTGCTAGACCATGTCATCATCGGCAACGGCAATTTTTCATCACTTCGCGCTCTTGGCTATTTTTACGCCTAACCCCCATGAAACGAAACAGACATCGCCAGCCTATCGCGCAGCATGAACACGGATTCAACCTCGACACCCCCGCGACGTTGCGGAAAACTATGGAGGCAATATGGGCTTGAGCTATCATTTCAGTTTCAGCGCACCCGCCAGGACAAAGGCGGGCGACCTTGAAGCATTCCTGAAATCGGTTGAAACCGAGGCAAAAGCCTTGAGATTCAACCCGACGCTTGTGCTAAACGCAGTCTTTGACATGCCGGAACGCCGGGAATTTTCCCGCCGCCTCGTAACGGGGTTTCACCTTGAAGATGAACGCTTGAAGGGAGTTGTTTTGCCCGCACCGGGCATGGTATGGAGCCACGACCAGCAGCACGGCGCAGCGCGGGTTATTCCCAAAAAAGCCGTTGTCCTGATTCTCACGGATGAGCATCAATGCGAAACCATCTTTGGATTTTTCAAATACCCGGAGGAAGTTTTGGACATTCACGGCAAACCGATAGCAAAAACGGGTTTGACAAACCGCTGGGTTTCACGGGGTTTTGTGGACAGCCCCGACCCAAGATTCAGGAAAATTGTCCGCCGGTTCGCCGATGCCGGGTATCTGGAATCGGAAAAAGACGAATTCGCCCCGGCGAAATAACTTTTAAGCGAGACACGAACGGCTGAGCCTTCACAGGTTCAGCCGTTTTGCCTTGTTGGGAACTAGCAGCGTCCCCAAACCCCGCCGCCAGAGGCAGGGCCTCTGGACACGTCCACAAGTTGCGCAGGCTTAAACGCTTCGCGCCCTTTCCATCAGGGTGGAAAGGAAAATGTTTTGGTTTCAAGATCGCCGCCAGTCGCGGCGGCTGAGAGCGACAGAAAGTACTGTCTAAAATTTCAGCGCGCGTTTCGCGCACGGTCGATTGACACCATAAAAGCTGTCCGAAATTCTATTCATTTATGCGCCACGCGACTTCACAAGCCAAATAATCGGCGACGACAATCCTGATCACCAAACCGCCAATATCGTCGATTGCAAGATAGCGGTAATATCCGTCCTGCACGTCAACCCAATCGTTGAGCAATAATCCCACTTGCGACTCCTCCCCCGTCGGTGACCGAACAACCAGTTGCGTCACCAGCATCCGCTGAAGTCCTCTTGAGCCAACCTCGCCAAACATTTGTTGGACGTGCGCCGCGTTAAACGATTCACGCATCTCATCCGACATGGAGCCGAGTGGGCCACACCAGAAATGGTCCGGTGCTTTGCGGCAAGGCTGACTCAATTCAAACGCCGCGTGGCCTCTTGCAAGTTTAAGCATTACGTTCATCATTCGGTCTTTTTCAACCGCAAATTCAATTCGGCCATCAACTTCCCTCCGCGCAGCATTGATTCGCGCTTGTAACGCCGGGGACCTACGCAGTGACCGAGCGACTCCACTTCGCCTGATTCCATCCGGATTTGCGGACCCTGCAAGCACCGCTTCAATCAGACAGACAACGTATTCCTCATCCTGAGAAAATCCTTGGTTACACTGCTCACAGCAGCCAACGACGGGTAGGTTTTCCGGGTAGGGCTGTTCCAGCAGGATTCGCGACGGCACATGATCTCTTGTCTCGGCAACTCCTCCGCAATAGATACAGCCGTTGATTAGCCTATCGTCAGCGAGGTTTTTAAGCTGGTCCATAACTAATACTGGAGGTCACAGAGTCGGTTGATTTCTACAAAATCCGTGGGGATTTTCCAATGATATTCTGGCAAGGCCGCAATTTGAGACTGGTCGGGTAAGGGAGCGACGTTGCCGCCACTCCCTCCCCTAAGAACCGGACGTGAGACTTTCGCCTCATCCGGCTCAAGCCGCTACAAAGCCCCGCGTGAGCGGAGCCGACTTCACGACGGTTTAA
>Ga0335085_10005704_pt1 | contig 19882 bp, 18 predicted proteins | sample Lox_Sample_45_FD_206712 | JGI IMG/M metagenome (GOLD analysis project Ga0335085, IMG submission 206712) | Soil microbial communities from Loxahatchee National Wildlife Refuge, Florida, United States - Lox_Sample_4.5 | ecosystem: Environmental > Terrestrial > Soil > Wetlands | place: USA...
AAGGGAGCTGACCTGTCGGTATACTCGCAAGCTCACCTGAACAAGGTGGCACGCCAGCTCAACGAGCGGCCACGCAAGACCCTGGGGTTCGAAACCCCGGCAGAGAGATTTAACGCATGTGTTGCGGCGACCGGTTGAGCCGGCAGCCAAAAGCGGACCTGGAGTGCCCCCTTCAAGCAGGCTACCCATCGCTTGTAGAATTGCCTGTCTGACCTCGGGGACGACAATGAGACGGCGTGCCAAAGCAACTAAGGCGCAGGGTCGCAAGCCATTGAAGCGCCGTCGCAAGGCATCCAAAGGCAAAACTGATCGTAGGTTTCTTGCTGAAGGCAGAGAAGCAAATATCGCGCGACTCACGCGCGAGAGAGACGAATTGCTGCAACAACGGGCGGCAACCTCGGAGGTGCTAAGGGCCATCAGTTCGTGGGCCGGCGATCTTGAACCGGTTTTTCAGGCGGTTCTTGAAAATGCCGTACGTATCTGTGACGCCAAATTTGGAACGTTGTTTCGCTTCGATGGCGCCTCATTCCACTTTGCAGCGTCGGTTGGGACGCCCGCCAAGCTTGCGGATTTCGAACGTCAGCGTGGTCCATTTCAACCGCCTTTGGGCACCCTCGTTGAGCGGGTCAGACAGACAAAACGAGTGCAGCATACGGCCGACTATAGTGCCGAGCCTGTACCTGGCGCTTCGGCAAGGCTCGGGGGTGCGAGATCTGCTGTTTGCATACCAATGCTCAAGGGCGATTCGTTGGTCGGCGTTTTTCTCATTTACAGGCAGGAAGTGCGCCCATTTACCGACAGGCAGATTGAGCTCCTCAAAAACTTCGCTGCTCAGGCCGTGATCGCCATCGAGAACACGCGGCTGCTCAACGAGCTGCGCGAATCCCTCCAACAGCAGACAGCCACTGCTGATGTCCTCCAGGTAATCAGCTCCTCGCCCGGCGCATTGGGAGCGGTGTTCGATTCCATACTGAAGAACGCGACGAATATTTGCCAAGCCGGATTTGGCCAAATGTTTCTATTTGATCGAGGCAATGTACAAGTAGTCGCGCAGCTAAACGTGCCTGCGCCACTTGTCGAGTGGGATGATAAACAGGGTTGTCATCCGCCAGTCCCTGGCGGCCCGATGGAACACATAATTCGCAACAAGAAAGTCGTTCACATCCCCGATGTCTCGGTCGAACATCGCGACCACCCGGTGGCAACGCTTGGTGGAGCAAAGACTCAACTCGGGGTGCCAATGGTCAAGGAGGACAGACTTATAGGCGCCCTCAATATTTATCGCCAGGAGGTGCGCCCGTTTACCGACAAACAAATCGAGTTGGTCAAGAATTTTGCCGCCCAGGCGGTCATCGCGATCGAGAATGCGCGTCTGCTAAGCGAGCTTCGCGAATCCCTCCAACAGCAGACCGCGACCGCCGACGTGCTCAAAATCATCAGCCGTTCGACCTTCGATTTAGGAAGGGTATTGAACACACTGGCTGAGTCCGCAACTCGGCTTTGCGAAGCAGATGGCACAATGGTTTGGCGGCCAAACCAAGAGGGCCGCTACCAACTCGCCGCCAGTTTTGGGCTATCGCCGGAATTTGAGACCAATATGAACCAAATTTCGTTGAAAGCGGATGGCCAGTCCATGGTTGGCCGTGCCTTGCAGGCAAAAAAAACCTTCCACGTTCCCGACATGAACGCCGATCCGGAATATGCGGCCTATGACTTGAAACGGATGGGTGGATACCGGGCCGTGCTGGGCGTCCCGCTCATGCGCGAAGGAATTCCGATTGGCGTGATGATGGTGGGACGGCAGACACCGAAAGCATTTACCGAAGGCCAGATTGCGCTGGTAACGACCTTTGCCGACCAAGCAGTGATTGCAATTGAAAACGTTCGGCTATTTGACGAGGTGCAGGCGCGCACACGCGAGCTTTCAGAATCTCTTCAGCAACAGACTGCAACCGCCGACGTGCTGAAGGTCATCAGCCGGTCAACATTTGACTTGCAGACAGTGCTCGACTCGCTGGTCGAAATGGCGGCCCGCGTGTGCGAGGCAGATACAGGCATTATTCGCCGGCGCGAGGGCGACACATATCCGGTCGCTTCGACTTATGGATTTAGCGGCGAGCAACGCGATCGTTTTACGCAATATCCGGCGATGCCCGATCGAAGCTCGGTCTTCGGGCGCGCAATTCTTGAAGGTCGCACAATTCATGTTCCCGACCTGCTGTCCGACCCGGATATCGACCAACGCCGACTTCGTGATTATGCCGGGGTCGTCAACATTCGTAGTGGGCTGGGCGTGCTGCTGATGAGAGAAGGAGCGATCGTCGGTGTGTTCACGCTGCAGCGCCGGGATCCGCGTCCCTTCACCGAGAAGCAGATTGAGCTAGTGGAAACCTTCGCCAACCAGGCGGTGATCGCAATCGAGAACGTGCGCTTGTTTGAAAGCGTAGAAGCTCGCACACGTGAATTGGCCAAGTCGTTAGAAGATCTGCGCACCACACAGGACCGCCTGGTGCAGACGCAGAAGCTCGCCTTGCTCGGGCAACTCACTGCCGGCATCGCGCACGAGATCAAAAACCCGCTCAATTTTGTCAATAATTTCTCGGGGATCTCTGCCGAACTGATCGATGAATTGCAGGACACCCTGAAGGGCATGCCGCTCGACGATAAAGCCCGAGCAGACATCAACGAACTGACCGGGATGCTAAAGAGCAATTTCGACAAGGTCGTGCATCATGGCAGACGCGCGGATGCCATCGTCAAGAATATGCTGCAACACTCGCGCGAAGGCACAGGTGAGCATCGGACGATTGATATCAATGCGCTGGTCGAGGAAAGCCTTAATCTCGCATGGCACGGAGCACGGGCCGAGACGCAGGGCTTCGAGATCAAGCTCAAGCAATCCTTCGATCCGTCTGCGGGTGAAGCGGACATTTTCCCGCAGGACATCCGGCGGGCTCTTTTGAATATGATTTCAAATGGATTTTATGCGGCGAACAGGCGCAGGGCGGAGACTAATGGTGGCGACTACGAGCCTACGCTCGTGGCCTCCACCAAAAACCTTGGCGATCGTGTTGAAATCAAAATCCGTGACAACGGCACCGGCATGCCGCCTGACGTGAAAGAAAAGATGTTCAACCCGTTCTTCACAACCAAGCCGACGGGAGAAGGCACCGGACTTGGCCTCTCCATCAGCCACGACATCATCGTGAAGCAGCACGGCGGCTCAATCGAGGTCGATACGCAACCGGGAGAGTTCACCGAGATCAGGGTGATTTTGCCGCGCGCAGCCGTCTTACTCCCCGGAGGGTCGTAATGTCTCCGATGTCCGCTTGTGGTGGCCAGATCGGACATTAGTCGGGAACCGGGGACGACCCCTTCCGAGTGCCAGTGCAGATTGCTACCGTTACGTGTCTCAGCGTCGGGGTGAGCAATGAAGCGCCGTAAGTTCATCGCACTGCTCGGCGTTGCCGCAGCGCTTTGGCCGCTAGCGACGAACGCTCAACAGCCCAAGAAAATTCCGCATCTTTGCTTCCTCACGTTCGACCCGGGGACGTTGCAGTCGCGATCTCCACGATTTGACGTGTTCTTCAATAGTTTGCGTGATCTGGGTTATGTCGACGGGCAGACAATTGCCATCGACTATTTATCCGCTGATGAGAAGGACGACCGATTTCCGGCGCTTGTTTCAGAATGTTTGCGGCTCAAAGCGGATATCATAGCTGTGAGCACGACGCCCGCCGCTCAGGCTGCGAAGAGGGCAACACGCACGGTCCCAATTGTCATGATTGCGCTTGGCGATCCCGTTGGGACCGGCCTCGTAGAAAGCATCGCTCGACCGGGAGCAAACGTCACCGGCATGTCTCTGATGGTTCCGCAGCTTGCGGTGAAGCGTCTAGAACTACTGAAAGAAGCAGTACCGAAAATTTCGCGGGTGCTCGTTTTGTCGTACCTCTCCGATCCGATTGCGCCATTGCAGGTGGCAGCTCTCGACAAAGCTGCGCCTTCGCTCGGAGTGGCGCTATTGGTCCGGGATATCCGTTCCGGGGCCGATCTTGCGCCAGCATTCGATGCTGCGATCAGCGAACATGTAGACGGCCTCCTTATGACAGCCGAAAGCGTCCTCGTTGTTCATAGCCCTCAGATAAGTGATTTTGCCGCGCGGCTCAAACTACCGGCAGTTTATCCTTACGCAATTCAAGCCGAGGGCGGCGGCTTGATCGCCTACGACGTAAACATTCCTGACTTGCACAGGAATGCCGCTCTTTATGTCGACAAGATTTTAAAGGGAGCCAAGCCATCTGACCTTCCAGTCCAGCAACCGGCAAAGTTAAGCCTTGTCATCAACCTCAAAGCCGCCAAAGCGCTCGGCATCAAGTTGCCGCCGTCCCTACTCGCGCGTGCCGACAAAGTGATCGAGTAAATCGAGATCTCCGCCATCAAGGGCGCACTCCATGCGTATGTCGCCTTTTGACCCTGGCTGTGTGAAAACTCGAAAAAAAATTACCCGCGCGTAACAAAAGAATCGAACGCGCCGCTCGGGTGAATTTATGATGCGCCCTAGAGAGCTTACTCACATTAATGTTGCGCCAGACCCCTATCGAAAATCGTTTTCACACGACCAAGACCCATAGCGGACATGCAGCAGTGATTACTCAGCCGATGTGCAATCTTCGCGCTAGATACCGTTCGGCGTAACGGCCATTAACATCTTGGCTGTCTCAAGCAGATCCATAGAGCCACCCGGTGGGTATGCAGCCGTTACGTTCGCACGCCTTGAGTCTGGGACTACAAGGACAACTCCAGTGGTCATGTCACTTCCATCGGGAAAGGTGACATCTGCCAAGCTAAAGCCTTGGTCGTACTCTACTTCCGTGATCACAATCGGTTTTTGAAAATGAACGCCAAAAGTATCGAGCGTTGTTTTTGCCGCAGCCGAGCGCTGCTGGAGCGTTTTCGTCGTGTCTGTAAGATCAAGGTGTTGACCTAGCCACATCTCAACGATCAATTTGCAAGGGCATCGCTCTGGTATGAAAAGTCAGCAACCTTATCCACTAAATTGGTATCAGGGTCGCCGCCCTTTTTGTTCAGGTAAATGCCGCGTTTTCTTGCGTGCGGAAATGGGTTGGTGCACCGCACAGGTCCGCTTCCGGGAGCAAAGCGGACATGATTTTTCCGGAAATTTCGCGGTCGATAGTGGACATCGATCCCTCGCGCGCTGGTACTCACTTACATAGCGGCGGGCCTCGTGCGGGGTACCGAGATGCCTCCAAATTCCAATGACGTTACTTCCAGCACGCGCACCGTATTGGTTGCTGCTGCCTCGCGCCTTGCTTCTGTCACACCGTGATGGCCCCTTACGGCATTAATCAGCCGAGCGAGAAGGCCCAGCTAGTTCCCTGTGATTGAAGTTGGAGCGGGTTAAGATGTCAGTTCCTTCCTCAGAAAGCCCACCTCTGTATCTTGGCCTTGATCACGATGTTGTCCAGGAGTGGCCTCGCAGGCGTCGTCCCTCTGGCGCAAAGAACGATAAGTTCAAGAGCGAAAGGCAGTCGATTGGCAGGCGAATAGTCCGCACCCTTGCCCGCTTTTTCATTGCGGTTCTGATCGGTGTCGGCGTTACGTTGGCCTGGCAGTCCCACGGCGACAAGGCAAAGGAGATGGTCAGGACCTGGGCCCCGTCGCTGGCTTGGTTGCTGCCCGTCGCGGCGACGAAGTCGCCTCTCGACGATCAGGGCGCCGCAACGTCTCCTGATTTGGTGCAGGAGCTTAAGCCCCTGATGCTCGATCTCGCCATCGTGCGGCACAGCCTAGAGCAGCTTGATGCCAAGGTAGAGCAACTCGGTGTCAAGCAAGAACAGATGGTCCAGAACATCGCGACACTGCAGGCGGTCGAGCAGGACATTACACAGAAGGTATCATCACCGCATCAGTCCCGGGCGGCCTCTCCGCGTAAACCCCCGCAACCCACCGCGCAGTCGTCGTCAGTGCCTCCCCAGTCGCCTTCTTCCGGACCGCCCTTGCGCTTGCCTGAGGGCCCCGCTCAGTCTGCTCGATAGTTCAAGTCTTGTAGGTGCAAACGCTCCGGCCCTTCGAAGTCTTGGTTTGAGTCCGAGAACCAGAAGGCCGCCAGCGGCGATGCGAATTACCGATGGGAGCTTCTTATGTCGCGCACTGTGCTTTTAAGTCGCGGCAGCACGTTGCTGTTGATCGGTTCTTTGGCTCTATGCATCGCAAGCCGTGCGGGCGCGCAGGAAAACTTGGAGAAGGGCAAGACCGCCGCTCAGCTTTACGCAGACGATTGCGCAATTTGTCACAAATCGCCGCAAAGCGTGCCCAAGACAACGGGAATTTTCGGACTCGAAAGTTTTCTGCGCGAACATTATACCGCCAGCGCCGAGGCGGCTGCCACTATCGCCGCCTATCTGAAAGGATTGGAGAGACGGCGCGGTGATGTCGCCAAACGCACAAGCCAAAGTAAGACCTCCGAGCAGGCGCCCAAAGGTCGCGGACAGAGGCCTGTAGCAGATATCCCAAGGCCTCCTGCAAACCTAAATCGGTAATCATCATCCGACCATGGCCGAATGTCCGCTATCGTGAGCGTGCCGAGCGGCAGATGAATCATCCTGCGCGCGTCAAATTGGATATCAGCCGGACCGCACGCATCATCATCGTATACCAACGTACGCGGGCGTTTATTTGACGGATATTCGATTTTCAGAATGAACGAAGCGAAAAATGCTCTAAGATTTTGATTTAATTGGCGCTCCCTAGGGGACTCGAACCCCTGTTTTCGCCGTGAGAGGGCGACGTCCTGGGCCGCTAGACGAAGGGAGCTAGGCTCCCCGAGATAGCCTCGATCTGCCGAGTAGGCAAGGCAGACCGCGTTGTTCTTGCGGCCGACGATGCGCCATTCCACCCTATGCCGGCCTCAGAGGAGATTTTGCATGATCGACAAGATCGCGAGCCTGGTAAACGCCGACCCAAGGCTCGTCCACCGCGGCCGCTTCGTCGACACCACCTTCATGGTCGCAATCGATGATGCCGCCACCCTTCTCCGCGTGCAGGAAGGCCTCATCACCAAGGTGACGCCGGGCCCCTTCATCACGCCGGATTACAGTTTCTGCCTGCGTGCTTCGCGCGGCGTTTGGGAGAAATTCTGGCAACCTCTGCCGCCCCTCGGATACACGGATATTTTCGCGCTGGTAAAGCAAAAGCTCATGCGGGTGGAAGGCAACCTGCATCCGTTCATGGCGAACCTGCTCTATTTCAAGGACGTGATCGCGGCCCCGCGGCGGGAGACAAAACGATGAGCCCACGTTTCGAACCGATCACGGGCCGCTATTTGCAACTTGATCTTCTCGGCAAGGTACACCGACTTTATCTCGAGGAAGCCGGGCAAGGCATACCGCTGTTATGCCTTCACACAGCCGGCTCTGATGCGCGCCAGTATCGCGGCCTGCTCAACGATGCGCGTATAACGAAACATTTCCGTGTCATCGCCTTCGACATGCCTTGGCACGGCAAGTCGTCTCCGCCCGCCGGCTGGCAAGACACGGACTATCAGCTCACCTCGCGCGACTATGTGCGCATGATACTTGAAGTCGCCGACGCGCTTGAACTCGACAGACCGGTGGCCATGGGTTGCTCGATCGGCGGACGCATTGTGCTGCATCTCGCGCATGAGCATCCCCAACGCTTCCGCGCACTGGTTGGACTTGAATCCGCGGCACACACGGATGCGTATTATGATCTCGCGTGGCTCAACCGACCCGACGTGCATGGGGGCATGGTTTGCGCCGGCGTGATTTCCGGTCTGGTGGCGCCAGTCGCACCTGCAATCGATCGTTGGGAGACCCTGTGGCACTACATGCAAAGTGGCCCAGGCGTGTTTAAAGGCGATCTGCACTTCTACATGATTGACGGCGATATTCGGGACCGGGTCGATCAAATCGACATCAAACGTTGCCCACTATTTCTGCTGACCGGCGAATACGACTATTCCTGCACCAGCGAGGGCACCCTCGATATTGCCAAGCGAACCGGAGCGCAGGCCACTATCATGCAAGGGCTCGGGCATTTCCCGATGAGCGAGAACCCGGAAAAGTTCATTTCCTATTTATTACCGGTGCTGGAGAAGATCCGCGCTCTTTGACAGCAAATTAAGGTGCCAATCGCGTTCGGCCGAGCGGTTTGAGCGTATTGAGATCGAAACTGAGTAGTTCGACTGCACCGTTCGTTTCGATGGTGAGCACAAGCCGGCCTTCGCCAATCGCGCTGGAGAGCACCTTGGCGCCAGCGGGGAGCATCACCGAAACGTCCGGTGCCGGTTGCACCCTTCCATCGCCCTTGAAAACACGATAGCCGATAATCCCTGTCACGGCGGCAACGGCAATGAACGTAGTCAGGCTTGCGATCAACATCAGCCGGCGCACATTGGCGACGATCTGTGCTCTTTCGGGATCAAGCGGTTTTTCATCGTCGTCGGGCATTGCTTGAACCATGACGGATAGCGTCACCGAAACAGTAACAATTGCAGCCGCAGATGCGGGCTTGCGGCTCGATCGCGTGCTTGCCGCACATATCGCAAATATGTCGCGGTCGCACCTGAAGACACTGATCCTTGCGGGCCGGGTCAGGATTGCTGCGCGCACGATCCGCGATCCGGCCGCAACCGTCAAACCTGGTGATATCATTACGGTGACTTTGCCGCCGCCCGAACCGGCCGTGCCGAAGGGCGAGACGATCCCGCTTAATATCATCTACGAAGACGATTCGATCATCGTCATCGACAAGCCGAAGGGCCTGGTCGTGCATCCGGCCGCCGGCCACGCATCGGGGACACTTGTGAACGCGCTCATCGCGCACTGTGGCGCAAGCCTGTCCGGCATTGGCGGGGTAAAACGGCCAGGCATCGTTCACCGTCTCGACAAGGACACAACCGGCCTGATGATTGTGGCCAAGACCGACAAGGCGCACCACGCGCTCTCAGGGCAATTCGCTGCGAAGACCGGGGGAGCGATCAAGCGCGGCTACCTCGCGTTGGTCTGGGGTGCACCGGATCGCCCGAAAGGGACAATCAACGTCCCGCTCGGTCGTCACGTCCATGCACGGGACAAACAGGCTGTGCGCGACAATGGGCGTCCGGCGGTGACCCATTGGCAAGTTCTGGAGCGCTTCGTCGGGCCCGATCGCAAGCCCGTGGCGAGCCTGCTGGCATGTACTCTGGGCACAGGGCGGACCCACCAGATCCGGGTGCATCTCGCCCATGCAGGCCACCCTCTGCTGGGCGATGCCACTTACGGCACCGGATTTAAAACCAAAGCCAGCCGGCTGGGGCCTCAAGCGCGTGTGGCTCTGGGAGGCCTTGGCAGACAGGCTTTGCATGCCTATCTACTTGCCGTTGAACACCCCGAAACCGGCGAAGTCCTGGAGTTCCAATCGGAACTGCCGGGCGATTTGCGTCGTTTACGTGATGCCTTGCACATGGAGAGCCGTGAAGCCGGGCTCAAGCAGCGCAAATAGACAAGCTGGATCAATGGCTTGTCGACATGCTGTGATGCATGTCTGCGTCACGTCGACGTGACGGGCCAAATGCTATCTTTCGCCCCGTCAAGCCGGTATGTTGCAACTGCGATCGAGGGAGTTCGCGGTCGCAACATCGAATGCGCGCCGTCGGCTCGGGGAGCGGCGGCGACAACCGCCTGCCGATCAACCGGGGGCAAGTAAGGAGGGCGCTGTCATGGCCCGTACCGCCGCATTGCCGGCACTCAAGGCCGAATCCGGCCTTTCACACTATCTCGACGAGATTCGGCGGTTCCCGATGCTGGAACCGCAGCAAGAATACATGCTGGCGCGCAGCTGGCGCGAGCACGGCGATCGTGATGCCGCCCATAAGCTTGTCACCAGCCATCTCCGCCTCGTCGCCAAGATCGCCATGGGTTATCGCGGCTATGGATTGCCGATTTCCGAAGTCATTTCGGAAGGCAATGTCGGCCTGATGCAGGCGGTCAAGCGCTTTGAGCCCGAAAAGGGCTTCCGCCTCGCCACCTACGCGATGTGGTGGATCAAAGCGGCGATACAAGAATACATCCTTCGCTCCTGGTCGCTGGTGAAGATGGGTACCACCGCGAACCAGAAAAAGCTCTTCTTCAACCTGCGCAAGGCGAAGAGCAAGATTTCAGCGCTCGAGGAAGGCGACCTGCGCCCCGACCAGGTACAGGTGATCGCCAAGCGTCTTGGTGTCACGGAACAGGATGTGGTCGACATGAACCGCCGTCTTGGCGGCGATGCCTCGCTCAATGCGCCTATCCGCGATGATGGCGAGAGCGGCGAATGGCAGGATTGGCTCGTCGACGACGCACCGAGTCAGGAGCGCATCCTCGCCGAAAGCGAGGAAAGCGACAATCGACACAAGGCTCTAGTCTCTGCGCTCGACGTTCTCAACGATCGCGAGAGGCGCATCTTTGAGGCACGGCGGCTCGCCGAAGATCCGATCACCCTCGAGGAGCTTGCCGCTGAGTTTGGCGTGTCGCGTGAGCGTGTGCGCCAGATCGAGGTGCGCGCCTTCGAGAAAGTGCAGAAGGCGGTTAAGAGCCGGATGGCCACGCTGGAGCAGCCCCCGGAATCGCCGTCAATTGCTGCCCAGTAAGTAGCGCAATCCATGCCTCAACGATTATGGCCGGGTCACTTGCCCGGCCATTTTGCTACAGCCGTTCGCATGCATAGATATCGTCATTGCCCCCACGCCCGGAACGCCTCCTCAAAGGCCCGGGCGCCGGGCGTGCCCTTTTCCATTGCCAAAATTGCGCGCTTGCCGCTGGTATAAACAACGGGGATGTCGAACCAGTCGCGCTCCTTGAGCAATTGGATATTGCGCTGCTGGTCGACGTCGACCGCCGACAGGCCGATCAGGAAATAACCGTTGGTTACCTTCACCGCCAAGCCGGCGAGCGGCACGCCACGGGCCTGTTCATCCTGCTTCATCAGAACACCGGGGACATTGCCGATCCCACCTTCGGGGAAATCCGCGGGTAATGTGAACATAATTTCTATCGTGTGGCTCGCTGGCAGCGCCTTGTCGGTATTGCGGCGGAGCGACCAGGTCATGCGCAGTTTGCGTTCAGGTATTTCGATATCGGCGCGTACCGCGAGTTCCGGCGCGAGCCCTGGTCCCGGTGAAACTGTCTCTGTGCGCCACAGCGCAGAGCCGACGTAGCGCTTTCCCTGCGGGTCGTTTGGATCCTCGTCGTAAAGTACGACCTTCTGCGCCACTGCCGCCGCCGGAGCGTTGGCTGCGTCCGGCGTCGTTTGGCCCGTTTGTCCGATGCGGTCCGCGATCTTTGGGCGCGCCGCGGATTGTGACGCGTCTTTTGGCTTCACCGCTGGCTGTGAACGGAAACTTGCTATCATCGAACTGATGGCGTGCCGCTGCCAATAAACGGCACCGGCGATGCCGGCCAATACCAACAGCAACACAGCCAATTTGATAATGCCGCCGTAAGAGCGTGGCGGGCGGCGCGTGTACATATCGGCATCGTCGTAGGAGCTAGGAATCGGGGGTGGCGCGTAGCCCTCATGCAGCGCCTCCTCGGTCATGGGAGGTTCTGTAACCCTGGGGGGCTCCGGGGCGCGGGGAGGCTCGAAGTAGTGAGTATCGGATCCAGCAGGCATTGCCTCGTAAGTTGCATGGGCCGCCCGCCTGGCTTCGGCCGCAGCGCCTCCGAGACCCTCGGCCTCAGCCACGGTTTCCCGGAAATCACGAAGGCCGCGGTCGCGGAGAGACGGTTCGACGGGTTCGGGAACATCCGAACGTCCCCGCTTGGCCGCTTCCGCTTCCACCTTGCGGATCGCCTCCTCCAGCGCCAATCGCTCTCGCGTGATATCGGTCTCGTCCAGCGCAGGCTGGACGCCCCGCAGCTGGCTAACGAGCGCGGCGCGCGCGCGATCGTAAAGCGCGCGGCGATTTTCGCCCGTGCTCCTATCGAGGCCACTCACCGCGCGGGAAATTAAGGGATAATAGTCAGCCATTGCGCGCTGTCGTGCTGGAGCATGATCCCTTTTGAAAACGGGCTCCCATTTTCGAGATCGTGCTTGACTTTGATTCGTATCTTTCGGCGATCATAGCTCGAATGGGTTTTTCATAAGGATGGTATCTTCGCGTTCCGGGCTAGTCGACAACAACGCGACCGGGCAACCAACCAGTTCTTCGATGCGACGAACGTATTTGATCGCCTGTGCCGGCAACTGTGCCCAGGACCGAGCCCGCGCCGTCGGTTCTTTCCATCCGGCGATAGCCTCATAAACCGGCTCCGCTCTCGCCTGCGCATCCTCACCGGCTGGAAGGTAATCCATCTCGCGCCCATCGAGGCGATAGCGCACGCACACTTTAAGCTCATCGAAGCCGTCAAGAATATCCAGTTTAGTCAGCGCCAGCCCATCAATGCCGCAGGTCAATACCGTTTGCCGAACCAGCACTGCGTCAAACCAACCGCAGCGGCGCGCGCGTCCGGTGACAGTTCCAAATTCGTGTCCGCGCTCGCCGAGAGTTTTCCCAATCGCGTTGTCCATCTGATCAGTTGGAAATGGCCCGAGACCCACGCGCGTCGTGTACGCCTTACAGATGCCGAGCACATAGTCGATCGAATTTGGGCCGAGTCCAGAGCCGGTCGCCGCCTGCGCGGCCACCGTATTTGAGGACGTGACATAAGGATAAGTGCCGTGGTCAATGTCGAGGAGCGCGCCTTGCGCGCCCTCAAACAGGATTCGCTTTCCCTCGCGCCGCTTGCTGTCGAGCAGCGACCAGACCGAATCCATGAAGGGCAGAACTTTCGGCGCGATCGCAACCAAGTGCTCGTATACAGCCTCAGCTTTAATCTCGGGCAGACCATGGCCGCGGCGCAGCGCATTGTGATGCGCCAGCAGGCGGTCAATCTTTCCATCCAGCGCCGGAAGGTCCGCAAGATCCATAAATCGGATCGCGCGGCGGCCAACTTTGTCCTCATAGGCCGGGCCGATGCCGCGCTTGGTCGTGCCAATGCGCGTCGCCGCGCCATCGGCCTCCCGCAAGGCCTCGAGCTCGCGATGCAGTGGCAGGATCAGCGGTGCATTTTCTGCGACGCGTAAGGTTTCGGGCGTCACCATTATGCCTTGTTTCTTCAATTGGGCGATCTCGTCGATCAGCGCTTGCGGGTCGATGACCACACCATTTCCGATAACGGACAGCTTGCCTTCGCGCACGACGCCAGACGGCAGCAATGAGAGCTTATAAGTTGAGCCATCGATCACCAGGGTGTGCCCGGCATTGTGGCCACCCTGGAAACGCACGACGATGTCAGCCTGCTCCGACAGCCAGTCGACGATCTTGCCTTTGCCTTCGTCGCCCCACTGAGACCCGACAACTACGACATTTGCCATCAGGATCCCTTCCCTGCGCCAGCGCCCCCGGACACTTTGAGCCGGGTGCCACCGGCCAGGTCCACCTTCGGATAAAGGATGCTCCCCCTCGAGGCAAGCCAATGTCCACCGCACTTTGCCGCCGGGCCACAACGACAACGGGTTGATCTTACGCGTTAATTTTAGAAGTGCAGCGGCTTCGCCGATTGCACCTGTGGCAACGCGCGCACTTTCGTCAATACGGCCTCGGGCAACTCGCCGTCGATTTCGATCAGAGCTACGGCGTTGCCCCCGGGCGCGTCACGGCCGACATGAAAGGTGGCAATGTTGATACCGGCCTCACCGAGCGTCGACGAAAACTTGCCGATGAAGCCCGGTTTGTCGCGATTGGTGATGTAGATCATTGAGGGGCCGAACTCGGCGTCCATGCGGATGCCCTTTATATTCACTATGCGTGGCCGCCCGTCCGCAAAAACCGTCCCGGAGACATGCCGAGACTGCCGTTCGGTAGTGACTGTGACGGTGATGAGACTTTCATAGTCTTCCGGCATTTCGCGTGTCACCTCCTCAACCACGATGCCACGCTCTTTGGCCGCCACCGGTGCGGACACGACATTGACGTCGCCGAGCATTGGACGCAGGAGCCCGGCGAGCGCTGCCGAGGTGAGCGCCTTGGTGTTCATCTGCGCCACGGCACCTTCGTAGGCCACCTGGACTTTACTGATACCGGTTTCGGTCAACTGCCCCGCAAAGGAACCGAGCCTTTCGGCCAATGCCACGAATGGCTTGAGCTTCGGCGCTTCTTCGGCGCTGATTGAGGGGAAGTTGATGGCATTGGTGATGGCGCCACGCAGAAGATAGTCCGACATCTGTTCCGCAATTTGCAATGCCACATTTTCCTGCGCTTCCGACGTGGATGCACCGAGATGCGGCGTACACACCACGTTCGGGAGGCCAAATAGCGGATTTTCCGTCGCTGGTTCGGTTACGAACACGTCAAAGGCGGCACCGGCGACGTGCCCGTTTTTGAGAGCGTCGTAGAGTGCAGCCTCGTCGACCAACCCGCCACGCGCGCAGTTGATAATGCGCACGCCCTTTTTCATGCCCTTAATAGCATTGGCACTAATGACGTTACGGGTCTTGTCGGTGAGCGGCGTGTGCAGCGTGATGAAGTCGGCGCGCTTGAACAATTCATCCAGCTCGACTTTCTCGACGCCAAGATCGGTGGCGCGGTCGGCAGGCAGGAACGGGTCGTAAGCGATCACTTTCATCTTCAGGCCAAGGGCACGGTCCGCGACGATAGAGCCTATATTTCCGCAGCCGATCACGCCGAGCGTCTTGCCGAAGATCTCCACGCCCATAAACTTGTTCTTTTCCCACTTGCCGGCGCGTGTCGATGCGTCGGCTTCTGGAATCTGTCGCGCCAGTGCCAGCATGAGTGAGATCGCGTGCTCGGCTGTAGTGATCGAATTCCCGAACGGCGTGTTCATCACAATGATGCCGCGCGCAGTCGCAGCCGGAATATCGACATTATCGACGCCGATGCCGGCACGACCTATCACTTTCAGATTTTTAGCATGCTCGATGATTTTTGCCGTCACCTTGGTCGCAGAGCGAATGGCAAGACCATCATAGCCGCCGATGGCGCTGGCGAGCTTTTCCTTGTCCTTGCCGAGTGCGGGCTGAAAATCCACCCCGATGCCCCGATCTTTGAAGATCTGCACAGCGGCGGCAGACAACGCATCCGAAATGAGAACCTTGGGCATGGGTGAAAACTTTCAGAAATGACGGAAACGGGTTTGGCTGTCCGGTGGCGACGCGTCACGCAGCCTTGGACAGTGTGGCTTTGGCTTCGGCAAACGCCCAGTCGAGCCAAGGCGTCAGCGCCTCAATATCGCGCCGTTCGACGGTCGCCCCGCACCAGATGCGCAGACCGGGCGGCGCATCTCGATAAAAGGCAATGTCGTATGCGACGCCTTCCTTCTCGAGTAACCCGGCCAGCGTCTTCGCAAATGTCGCCTGATCGTCGCCGGAAAGACGTACGACCGCCGGATCGACCACCTTCAGGCACACCGACGTATTGGAGCGCTCGTTTGCATTTTTCGCGAGATGATCAACCCACGCGGTCTCCGCGACCCAATCCGACAGGGCTCTTGCGTTGGCATCCGAACGCGCGATCGTTGCCGTCAGGCCACCAGCCGATTTTGCCCATTGCAATGCATCGAGATAGTCCTCCACGCAAAGCATCGATGGCGTGTTGATAGTCTCACCAGTGAAAATTCCCTCGTTGAGTTTTCCACCCTTGGTCAGACGGAAAATTTTCGGCAGTGGCCAGGCCGGTTTGAAGGTTTCGAGCCGCTCGACAGCGCGTGGCGAGAGAATAAGCATTCCGTGCGCACCTTCTCCGCCGAGTGCTTTTTGCCAGGAGAACGTGACCACATCGAGCTTCGGCCAATCGAGCTTTTGCGCAAAAGCTGCCGAAGTGGCGTCGCATATGGTGAGGCCTTTGCGATTAGCGGCGATCCAGTCACCATTCGGGACTCGCACGCCGGATGTCGTGCCGTTCCAGGTAAAGATCACATCATTCGAAAAATCGATCTTGGTAAGATCGGGCAGCTCGCCGTAGGGAGCCTTGATGACGGTAAGGTCCTTGAGCTTGAGTTGTTTCTCGACGTCGGTAACCCAACCTTCGCCGAAAGATTCCCAGGCCAGCATCGTCACCGGACGCGCGCCCAGCAACGACCAAAGTGCCATCTCGACCGCGCCGGTATCGGACGCGGGCACGATTCCGATGCGATAGTCGGCGGGGATTTCCAGCACGTCGCGGGTGAGATCGATGGCGCGCTTGAGTTTCGCTCTGCCGATTTTGGATCGGTGAGAACGTCCGAGGACTGCATCGGTGAGGTTTTGGAGACTCCAGCCGGGGCGCTTGGCGCACGGGCCAGAAGAGAAGTGCGGGATTGCCGGCCGCATACCGGGCTTGGTCGCCGTCATGTTCTATCCTTCCAGATAGGCGCCCCTCGTTGGGGAGAGGTGTCCCACTGGCGGGAATAGGCGACTTACCCTGCGCGGTCAACTCCCGCGCAGGAAAAGTGTAGGCTTAAATTGTGCTGTCGGTTACCAGAATCGTACGCCGATGCCGACTTGCCCCGTCTGGACGTTAGAGCGGGTCTGATTTACCGGCGACCAAGCAATAAATTGCCATTCTCCGCGGAGAAATACACTGGGCGTGATTGCCCAATCGAGACCGAGGGCCGCCGCCACACCGGCGGCGAAGACGTTATTTTGGCCCGCGCTGGATGACTGCTGGAAACGAGTGGTCGGAGCGGGGGAAATTGAAAAATCGTCCGTAACAGTTACAGTGGTTCCATAGTTGAAACGCCCCACCGCGATGCCGACCGCCGCATAAGGCAAAAATTGGTCGAAAGCATACCCTGCGCGCGCTCGCAGAGTCGCATAGTCAACAAGCTTGAAGGCTGATTGCGCGTCGATGGTGACATTGTGCGTTACGGTGTCCGACGTGGTTACGGAACGCGATATAGAATCACTCACGGATGATTGCAAAATTGATGGGTGCATATAGGCGAGATCAACACCGAGAACGAGCTCGCTCCATTGAACATTGTACCCGACGAATCCACCGAAGACCGGGCCGTTGGTTGAATTGCGCGGCAGCGTTGTCCAGGAAGAAGGTTGGGCCTCGTTTTCCAGCGTTGAATTGCGCAAGATAAACGCGACCAGCGGACCAGTGCTGTCGCCGAAATCAGTATTCAAGTTGCCGTAACCAACTTGGATGCCGGCCTGCCAACCATCCCACCGCATGTAGCTCGGCGCCACTGAGCCGCGCAGCGGCCAATCTGCCGCGGCCGCGCGATCCACGGCCGCGCCCGTTAACAAAGAGCAAATCGCAATGGCGAAGCGCGGCGCTGCCCGGCCGACCGCAGCCAGCCCCACACCGACCTCAACAAATCTCTTACTTTTTTCGTTTCGTTTCACGTTAGTCGTCCGCTGTTAGCCGAGCGCCGCTAACCTTGCGCAGCGGCGGTGGCATTAAATCGTAACCATCGAAGCTGAGCCGCAGGCCAAGCTTGGTGTCCTGCGATGTCAGATCGACTGGAGCCAGCTCCGGCACCCAGAAAAGGCGTGAAATTCCACCAAGTGCCAAGACCCGGATAACCGTTGAATAGAAAAGTCCATTCGTACTTACTGCCGGTGTAGCGATCCGGCATGAACGCGCCGCCAACATCGCCAACGCCAAAAAACGGAGCAGCATCGAATTTCTTATTCGGCGCCGGTTCGAGCCGGCTTTCAGCGAACGTGCTTCCATTGGCGGGGCCGGTATCACCGCGCAAATACCAACCTGAAAAGTCCTGGGCCGGCGCCAACGGAGGCACTGTGAGGTCGGCGGAATGGACCGCGCTGACAGCCGCGAACGAAGCAATCACCGCAACGACTGATCTCTTAAAACGCGGCGCAACCATTTCAATCCGTCCTCACAACAAACGCCTACACGGCGAACGGAGGAACGATGGCAGCAAATCCTTAATTGCCGCTTAACCTTAATTATTAACCATGCTGGTTAAACAATTTGATCGGCGGATGAGAAATGCCTGCGGCGCAAACGTAAGTTTGCACATGCGAAAATTCGCGATTTAAGAAATTGTTTACAGCGGAAAGCCTGCGGGCGGATAGCCACACACGGCGGCGTCAGGCCGCGACTTCGCTCAACGCCTCGACGATATCGTCCACGACTGATTCGACCAGTGTCCTGTCGTCGCCCTCGCCCATCACGCGGATGACCGGCTCGGTCCCCGACGGTCTCACAATCAGACGGCCACCCCGACCAAGCTTGCGCTCAGCACTCGCAATTGCCGAACGCACCTGCGCATTCTCCAGCGGCTTGCCTTTCTGGTAGCGGACATTCTTGAGTACCTGCGGCAGAGGCTCGAAGCGATGGCAGAGCTCGGAGACGGCTTTGTCGCCGCGCTTGATTACCGCAAGCACTTGCAATGCGGCGATGAAGCCGTCACCGGTCGTTGTATAGTCTGACAGAATAATATGGCCGGAAGGCTCGCCGCCAATATTGTATCCGTGGGTGCGCATGTGCTCGAGCACATAGCGATCTCCGACCGGAGTGCGTACCAATTCGAGGCCAAGACCCGCGAGATGGCGTTCAAGGCCAAGATTGGACATCACGGTCGCGACCACACCGGGACGCTGGAGCCTGCCGTCTTCCTTCCAGCTTTGGGCAATGACCGCGAGGAGCTGATCGCCATCGACCGCATGGCCGCGCTCGTCGACGATTATCACCCTGTCGGCATCGCCATCGAGCGCAATTCCGATATCAGCGCGCATTTCGCGCACCTTGCGCGAAAGCGCAGCCAGGTCGGTGGAACCGCAGTCCTTGTTGATGTTGAAACCATCGGGATCAACACCGATGGAAATCACGTCGGCGCCCAATTCCCAAAGCGTATCTGGCGCCACCCTGTAAGCGGCACCATTTGCGCAGTCGATAACTATGCGCAGACCTTCAAACGACACCGCCCTGGGCAAAGTGTGCTTGGCAAACTCGATATAGCGATCTTGCACGCCGTCAATACGCTTAGCGCGGCCGAGATCGTCACTCTTGGCAAGTTGCCTGCTCAAATCGGAGTCGAGCAGATCTTCGATCTTGGCCTCTGTCTCATCGCTGAGTTTGTAGCCGTCCGGCCCAAAAAGTTTAATGCCATTGTCGTCGAACGGATTATGCGAGGCTGAAATCATGACGCCAAGATCGGCGCGCATCGAGCGCGCCAGCATCCCGACTGCCGGCGTCGGAATTGGACCGGTCAGCAGTACATCCATCCCAACTGACGTAAAGCCGGCGACCAAGGCCGTTTCGATCATGTACCCCGAAAGACGGGTATCCTTGCCGATCAGAACGCGGTGACGGTGATCGCCATTTCTAAAGATCAAACCGGCGGCTTGACCAACCTTGAGCGCCAGTTCCGGGGTAATCACACGGTTGGCGAGGCCGCGAATACCGTCGGTGCCAAAATAGCGACGAACCATAAACAATCCCCCGACGCCCAACGTCACAGGTTAATACCCCCTGACTAGCCCGCTTTTGATGGGCAGCCAAGCCTGCTCAGGGACCCGATAATAATGCCAACGCCGTGAAATTACTTCAAAATTGTCAGAAATCATTACCGCACGCGGTTAATGTCCCTCGCCTCTCCCTCGGAGTGCTATTTCGTCGCGCGCCCGCGCTGTGCTACCTCGATGACCAATCGTTGCGTCCCAGAAAAGTCCCCATGAAGACCATTACTTGCATCGAGGACCTGCGCGCGGTTGCCCGTCGCCGGGTTCCAAAAGCCTTTTTCGACTATGCCGACAGCGGCTCCTACAGCGAGGAGACTCTGCGCGCCAACCGGGCGGATCTCGAAGCAATCAAACTGCGCCAACGTGTGATGGTTGATGTCTCGGAGCGGAGCCTTGCCACCACCATCAT
>Ga0335085_10005705_pt1 | contig 19879 bp, 17 predicted proteins | sample Lox_Sample_45_FD_206712 | JGI IMG/M metagenome (GOLD analysis project Ga0335085, IMG submission 206712) | Soil microbial communities from Loxahatchee National Wildlife Refuge, Florida, United States - Lox_Sample_4.5 | ecosystem: Environmental > Terrestrial > Soil > Wetlands | place: USA...
CCCGCCTGCTGCGGGGCCGCTCCGACGGGCGGGTGGTGCTGGTGGTGCCCGAGCAGGACTGCAACCGGCTCAGCCATCTCTGCGTCGTGCACGTCGAGCTGCACGAGCGCTGCGAGCCGCACGACCTGGTGGCCGCCATGGATTCCGTGGGCGACCGGATGGCGGAGATCATCGCCGCGGTGACCGAGACCGTGCCCTCGTTCGAGCCGGCCCAGCTGCGCGAGTTCCCGGCCGAGGACGTGCTGCTGGCCCCGGTGGAGCTGCTCGCGGAGAGGCTGGCCGCCGGCCCGGCGGCACTCGGCACGGCGGCACCCGGCACGGCGGCACCCGGCACGGCGGCACCGGGCGCGCAGTGAGGGCCCGGCGGAACACCCGGGCGGCGCTCACGGCCGCGCGGGCGGCCCGGCCGGGCCGGGCCCGGGGTCCAGAGTCTTCTCGAACCAGTGGTGGGCGTAGGGCTCGTCGTTGAACGCGGGTACCTCCCGGTAGCCGGCCGACCGGTACAGGCCGATCGCCTCGCCGAGGGCGCGGTTGGTTTCCAGCCGCAGGGTGCGGACTCCCTGGGCCACCGCCTGTGCCTCCAGGTCCGCGAGGAGCCGGCGGCCGAGCCCGAGCCCGCGGGCCGCAGGGCTGACCCACATCCGCTTGATCTCGGCCGGGGCGTCGCCGTGGAACTTGAGCGCGCCGCATCCGGTCGGCTCGCCGTGCAAGGTGGCGACCAGGAGGAGGCCCGCGGGCGGGGTCAGCTCGTCGTCGTCGGCGGAGATGCTGCTGGCGGGGTCGAAGCCGCCGTCGAAGCGCTGCGACAGCTCGCTGAAATAGGCCTGGAGGCAGACGCGGGCGGCCGGGTGCCGGGGGTCACACACGGTGACCTGGACGGCCGAGGCCACCAGGAGCCGCTCGACCTCGGCCATCGCCGTGACGAGCCGGGTACGCTGCCGTGCGCTGAGCGGCTGCAGGATCGAGGTGGCCATCTCATCGGAGCGCCGGTCAAGCTCCGCCCGCTCGGCCAGCCCGCGGGCGGTGAGGCGCGCCGTGCGCACCCGCCCGTCGGCCCGGCTCTGCTCGACGGCGACGAGCCCGTCGTTCTCCAATGACCGCAGCAGCCGGCTCAGGTAGCCCGAGTCCAGGTCGAGCCGTGACCGCAGCAGCCGGACGTCGCGGCCGGCCGGGCCGATCTCCCACAGCACCCGCGCCTGCCCGAGCGGCCGGCCGCGGGACAGGAATGCGTCGTTGAGCGCGCCGACCCGTTGCGTGACGGTGCGGTTGAAGCTGCGGACCTGCCCGATCATGCCTGGCTCCATTTCTCTGACTATAGTCAGAGAAATGGTCTCACGCATCCCCCCGCGAGCACGAGACCTGGATCGGCGACACGCTCGGCACCAAGGTAATGAACCACGGGGCGGCCGGGGCGCAGTCCCCTGACCGGCCCAGCGGGGATGCTCACCCGCCGGGGACGGCCGGGACCACCGGCGCGGCTAGTGGTCGTGACTGGACGTATGCCGGTGTATCCCTGGAAGCCGCGCCGGCGTGTCCGGGGCTGGGTTTGTCGGTGGTGGCTGGTGGGCTGGCTGCATGCCAAGACGCCGCAGCCAACGATCGCCGAAGGTGGTGCATCGCACCGCCCGGGCGGGCCTGCGTGTCACCCGGGCCCAGCGGCGGCGGGCGCTGATGCCGCTGCGCTGGTACCACGGCACCTTCACACTCCAGGGCAGGCGGCTGCGAATCCCGGTCGCCCGCGGCCGACCACCGTTGTGGGTGCGGCTGGACCGGGACCTGCCCTACCCGCCCGAGCAGGTCCGGTCGGTCACGCTGGTCTATGACGCGGGGCGGCACAACCAGCGCACCCGTGACTGGCGCATCGGCCACCTGATCACCGTCCTGAAAGACAAGGCCGAGGTGGCCGGGGTCAGCCTCCAGCTGGTCGATGAGCGGGGCACCTCTTCCACCTGCCCGGCCTGCACCAGCCGCGTCCCCAAGCCTGCCGGGCGGGTGCTGGCCTGCCCGGGCGGCCAGTTCACCGGCCACCGCGACCTGTCCGCGGCGGCCAATATCGCCGCCCGCCATGGCGGCGGGATCACGCCGGTCATCCCGGCCGGCGTCACGCACCGCCGCGCCGGGGCGCACCTTCCTGGCGTCGCCCCCTCGCGACGTGACCCGCGCCGCCGCGCCCATCACCGCGGCGCCCGCGGGTCCCCTGGCCGGCACCGGCCCGCCCCCGCCAGCCCCATCTAGGCTGGCCCGGGAATCGCTCGCCACCCCGGCGAGGAGTCTGCAATTCACCATGTAATTGCAGGCAGGTGCACTAGGTCACGATCAGGTAGAGGCTGTCGGCGAGCAGCAAGCCGCCCAGCGCGAGCGACCCGATGATGATCGCCTGGTCGGTGTGCGTGTCAATCCACGTCCGTATCCGGCCGAGGCGGGCCTGGGCCGCCTCCGGCGAGAGGGCCGCGTACAGCTCCATGACCAGGAAGCTCGACGTGGCGAGCAGGCAGAACATCACCAGCGCCAGCCAGTCGCCCACGGTCGACAGCTTGGCCTGCACGATCGTCGCGGCCCCGATCGCCACCAGCGACCACGGCTGCATGAAGGCGCCGAACCCGACCGCCGCCCATGGCGACATGCGGTCCAGCCATCCCATCCAGGTCGGCGGCTTGCGCGGCCGGCCCCGCCGGTGCCGCCGCCGGATGCCGATCCAGATCAGCAGGATGCCGAGCAGTGCCTTGACCACCAGAACCGCGGTCGAGGGCGCGGTATGCTGCCGCGGCGGGTTCCCCCCGGTCGCCAGGACCACGGCCGCGATGACGGCCACCAGGCAGGCCGTCCAGCCCAGGATGAACGCGAGCCCCTTCCAGGTGCCGCCCTTGGCGGCGAGCAGGAGGATGAACGCAACGAGCGTGAGCGGCTCCAGCGTGATGGCGAGCCCGATGATCACTAGATCCAGGACCACGCGGTGATGGTACTGGAGTCCCACCCGCCGCACGCTGCGCAGCGGTTACTCCGGCTCAACCTGGCACCCCAGCTGCGCCGAGCGGCGGCCGGGCTACACTCCGCCCGTGGGCACGCATCCGGCCCGTCGCTTGTGGGCCGCCCTGGAACCGCTGCACGACGTCCTCTACTTCGGCGATGGCGTCCGGCCCGCCGGGATGGCGCTGGGCCTGCGGGGCTTCTGGATGACCTACTTCGCGTTCCGGGCCGCGCCGCTCGGGCCGGTCCCGGCGCCTCCGGTCATCGCCGCTTTCGCCGGGTTCCATCCGGCCATGGTGGCTAAGGCGCTTCCCGACGCGTGGTCGCGTACCACGCCGACGGCCTGCCTCGAGGCGCGCGCGGCCGTCAGCACCGCGGCGCTGCGGGAGGTCGGCGTGGACCCGCAGGCGTGCAGGCGCGCGGCCGAGCTGCTCGGCCCGGTGGCTGCGGCGGCGGACCCGACCGGCAGGCCCCTGTTCGCGGCCAACGCCGCGCTCCCCCTGTCCGGCGACGCGGTCGGCAGGCTCTGGCAGCTGGCCACCACCTTGCGGGAACACCGCGGCGACGGGCACATCGCGGCCCTGGTCAGCGAGGGGATAAGCGGGCTGGAGGCGCACCTGCTGCAGGTTGCCGACGGCCGGTTCCCCGAAGCGCTGATCCGGCAGGTGCGCGGCTGGCCGGCCGAGGACTGGGCCGCCGCAGCGCGGGCGCTGCACGGCCGCGGCCTGCTCACCGAGGGCGGCAGCCCCGAACTCACCCCGGTCGGCCGCGCCGTGCTGAAGGCGGTCGAGTCGCACACCGACGAGCGGGCCTGGACCGGCGGGCTGTCACTGCTCGGCGAGCAGGGCGCCGAGGAGGTCCTTGCCCTCCTGCGGCCGTCGGTGCGCGCGGTGTTCGCGTCCGGGATCATCCCCGAGGTCAACCCGACCGGCCTCCGCCAGGCCGGCTGACGGCTCAATCAGCGCGCCCGCCGCCAGCGCCACGGGCAGCCGTCGGCCGCGTCGTTTATCGTGGCCGGACCAGCGCCTTCCCCGGGAGTGGGCCGATGCTTGACGACCTTGCCTATGACGACAGCGAGGAGCCGACGATCGGCCTGGCGCCGCCCGGCGTCTCCTGGGACGAGGTGCGGGATCACATCAAGATCGCTCACGGCCCGCTCCTGGTCGGCCCGGCGGCCAGCGGCCAGTACGCCGGAGCGTACTGGGCCCGCACGCGGATGGTGGTGGCCGGCGACCTTGGATCCGACCAGGAGGAGGCGCTGCGCGAGTTCCGGGACATCCTGCACGAGCGGGGCGAGGTCTGACCGGCCCCATGCCCCGCCGGGCGGGCAGGGCCGGCGGCAGTTTCGTTAGGCGGCTTCGTCAGGCGGCCGGGTCCGGGAGCAGGTACCCGCGACCGGCCGCCACCGGGATGGCGGCCAGCAGCGCGCGGGCCCAGTCGCGGTAGCCCGCCTGGCTGGGATGGAAGGAGTCGGACGCGAACTTCCCGGCCCAGGGCGGCAGGAAATGGGCGGAGACCTCGGCCACCGGCAGGCCGCGGGCCAGGGCCGTCTCGTGAATGGTCCGGTTGATCCGCGCCACGTAGAGGACGCTGATCCGGCCCAGGATCCCCCAGATACCGGTGGGCAGCGGCAGGTCGAGGATGACCGTCTCGTCGGGGATGGCGCCCATCAGCGTGCGCAGGTCGCGCAGCAGCCTCGCCGGCGGCGTGTACAGGATGTCGTTGGCGCCGATCCCGCAGGTCACGAGGTCGGCGGCCGGCAGCCGGGGCAGCTGGCCGTGCAGCACGTCGCGGATGAGCGCGCCGGACACGGACAGGTTGAGCACGCGCCACGGCCGCCCGGTCAGCCGCCGCAGCTCGGCGAGCGTCTGCCCCACGTACCCGCCCTCCGGGCTGGGCGCGCCAAGGCCCTGCCCGGTGGAGTCGCCGAGCACCACCCACAGCGGGCCGGTCTCGGTGAGGATCCGGTAGTTGTGCGCCTGCCAGTGGCTGGCGAAGGTGACACAGTCTCCGCGCATCGCGGTGACGCCATCGGTCCACCGGCCGAGCGGCCCGGCGCGCAGGCCGGACAGGTCCGCGGCCTGGGTGCGGGTCAGGTAGGAGGCCGCGGTCGCGACGATCTCGACCGGTGAGCGGCGCCCGCCGCCGCTGCCGCCGGACAGGACCCTCACCCAGGCAGGACGCGACACCGCGGGTGCCCGGAGCATGCGCCCCCTCCCGAAAGCACGGCAGCGTCGACTGGGATGAACGAAGGTAAGCGAACAGATAGACAGCTGTCAACGCAGCGGAGTACGCAGCTGCGGGCGGGCGCCGCGACCCGCCCGCTCCCCCGGCCGACCCGGAAATATCAGCGCACGCTGGCCGGATGGGCCGCCGGGCGCAATGACCTCATGCAGGCTGCGGGCGGTCTCATCGCCGTGCCCCGGGCCCTGCGGCCGCCGTCGCGGGCGTCACGCGTGCCGTGCGCCGGGACTCAACCGGCTCCGCGGCCTGCGTGGGCCGGTCACCCGGCGATGGCGACGGCGACCGGATAGAGGCCGACCGTGATCCGCGCGGTGACCTTGCCGGTGCGGGTGCTGACCAGGGTGGCCCGGCCGGCGTAGGTGCCGATCACCACCGCGGTGCCGCCGGACGGGGTGAGCCCGATGGCGGTGGGGTAGGTGTAGATCCCGGTCCTGACCGGACGGCCGGCCACGCCGGTCGCGGTGCTGACCGGCGTCAGCGTCCCGGAGATCGTGTTCACCACGTACGCCGTCCCGCCCGACGGGGAGATGGCGACCGCGGCCGGCGAGTACCCGACCGGGATGCCGCGGCCCGCCCGCCCGGTGGCCGCCGTGATCGGGGTCACCGTGTCGGAGTCCCCGCCGACCACGAAGACCTTGGTGCTGCCCGGCGTGACGGCGAGCGAGTTGGGCGCCTGGCCAGCCGGGACGGCAGGCCCTGGGTGGCCGGTGGCGACGCTGATCGGGGTGACCGTGTCCGAGCCGTAGTTGGCGACGTAGGCCGTCCGGCCGTCCGGCGCGATCGCGATCGCGAAGGGGTAGCTCCCGACCGGGATCGCCCGCCCGGCCCGGTTGGTGGCGGTGCTGACCGGCGTGACCGCGGCGCCCCCCCAGTCGAGCACGTAGACGGTCCGGCCGTCGGGCGTGATGGCGACCGCCCGCGGCTGCTTCCCGACCGGGATCGGCGGGCCCGCCCGCTGGGTGCTGGTGTCGATGGGCGTGACCGTGTCCGAGCCGTAGTTGGCGACGTACGCGGTCCGGCCGTCCGGCGTGATGGCGACCGCCCACGGCTGCTTCCCGACCGGGATCGGCGCGCCCGCCCGCCGGCTGACGGTCCTGATCGGCGTGACCGAGTCCGAGCCGTAGTTGGCGACGAAGGCGGTGCCGCCGTCCGGCGTGATGGCGATCGCCTGCGGGTTCGCGCCGACCTTGATCGGCTTGCCCGCCCGCCGGGACGCCAGGCCGATGGGTGTGACCGTGCCGCCGGAGTTCACCACGAAGGCCGTCGGATGCCGCGGCGCGGTCAGCGCCCGCGCCGCCGCCCGCGTCCCGGTTGCCGCGGCCCGCCCGGCGGTCGTGGCCGCCGGCGCCCCGGCCGCTGCCGTCAGCCCGGCCGCTGGCGGCGGGGCTCCGGCGGGGCCAGGATCCGCGGCCGCGCTGGCGGCCGGCGCCGGGGCGGCCGGCCCGTGGCTGAACACATCGTTGACCGGCTGCGCGTAGCGGTCGTTGCGGGTCAGGGTGCCCAGGCCGAGCGCGGCCTCGATCGTGCGGAGCAGGCTGTAGTGGGTGTAGCGGACATGGGACACGTAGCCCGGCCGCACACCGGACCCGAGCATGAGCGTCAGCACGCGCTGGGCCGGATGCTCGTGGTCGTAGCCGTCCTCGTCGAAGGTGATGATGGCCAGAGACCGCTGGGTCCGCCAGGCCGGCGAGCGCATGATGGCCCCGAGCTCCGTGGCCAGGAACCGGTCACCGGCCCGGATCCCGCAGCCCTCCATGTCGGCGCAGTCGTCCGGGGCCACCCAGGTGAAGTCCGGCGTGGTGGCCGCGCTGGCCAGGTCGGTCCGCAGCGCCGGCAGCGGGGGCAGGTGCGCCGCGCAGTAGGCGGGCCGGCCGCGGACGTCGGCGAAGTAGGTCATCGGCTCGTCGTCGTTCCAGTAGTGCCTGTGCACCGTGTCGTCACACGGGCCGTTCGCGCTCTGCAGGTACGCCTTCCACGTCTCGTGCCGGGCGCCGATGAGGTCGCCGATGTTGCGGGCGTGGATCGTGTACTGGGGGTTGATCTCCAGCGGGTCGGTGAGCGGGACGCCGAACGCGCTGCCGCCGGCCAGCGCGAGGTAGTTGGCGTCGCTCGGGTGCTCCTCGGCGAAGAAGTTGGCGAGGACGCTGGACCGCGGGACCAGGCTGTTCAGGTAGGGGGCCTGCTTGGTGTTGCCCAGCACCGCGCCGAGATCCTCGTTCTCGAAGTAGAACAGGAACACGTGCTGGTACCGCGGCACGTGCGCGGCCGGCGGGGTGAGTGCCGGCGGGCGCCGGACCGCGGCCGAGACGCTGAACGTCAGGCCGTCGGCCACCGCCCGGTCGTACCCCACCAGGGGCGCGTTCGGGCCGTCGTCGTTGGTGAGCGACGTCGCCAGGGCCAGCGTGACCCGGGCGCTGGCGGTGCCCGCCGGGAGCGTGCCCGCGGCGGCCCGGTAGGCGAGCCGGTCGTTGCCCCGGCCGTGGCCGATGACACGGCGCGCGAGCACCGCACCCGTGGCGGAAAGGAACGCCACCGTCACCGCCGCGCGGCTCGTTGCCGTGCCGCCGAGCCAGCCCGAGAGCCGGTACCGCGTGCCGGTGGCCACCGGCGGCCCGGCCGCTTGCCGCAGCGAGACCGCCTGGGTCAGCCGGGCGGTGCCGCCGGCTCCGCCGGCGAACAGGCTCCCGCCGCGCACCGCCGGCCACTGCCCGGTGGCCCGCGAGAGATGCGGGGCGCCGTACGGCACCACCGTCGGCAGGCCGCTGGACACCTGCCAGCCCGGGATCGTGACGGCGTCCCAGCCCTGCGCGGAGGCCGCGCCGGCCTGTGCGCCCGGGTTGAGCAGCAGGTTGGTGCCGGGCCCGGCCACTGGCTGGCTCACCGACCCGGCTGATCCCACCGACCCGGCTGATCCCACCGATCCGGCCACCGCCGATCCGGCCGATCCAGCTAAACCGGCCGGGGAAGCCGCCCCGCCCGCCCGGCCGGCCGCGGCCGACCCCGCCCCCGGCGAGCCGACCGCCAGCGCCACGGCGCAGCACAACGCGGCAACGAGCAGGCCCGCCTGACGGCCTCCGAGAATCCTGGTCATCGCGGTTCCTCCCAGAGCGCCGTTCTGGCGATAACGGCCGTTCGCCCGTTATTCAGATGCTGTTTGATTGTTCAGTCAATGTTATCGCACGGGGCTGGCCCCGGTCCAGGGTCATGCCGCCGAGTCGCCCGGATAGAGCTTCCCGCCGCGGCCGTCAATACCGGCCGTCCGGCCGTAATTCCCGTTGAATGCGCTGCGCGGAGCGCGGGTAAATGGCGCGTCTTCGCTGGCTTAAATGACGCGGTGCCGGGAGCCATGGCAGCCACCGGGGCCAGCGAATGGAAGCTGAAACGCCCCTGCGCCGCGGGCCGGGACCGGCCACCGCCCGCCGGCGGGCACCGTCAGCCCCCGGGGCCGGGTGGCATCCCGGCACCAGGGCGGCCCGGCCGGGCCGCCGGACGCGGCTACCGCCACGCGGGCAGCTGCTGGAGCGACCAAGTGTTCCCGTCGGGATCGCTGAAGGTGACGAACGAACCCCAGGGCTGGACGTCGACGCCGCTGGCCTGCACGCCGTGCGCGATCAGCTCCCGCCGGGCGGCCTCGACATCGGCAACGACGACTTGCACACCCTTCTGCGAACCCGGCGGCATCTCGGTGACCCCCGTCCCCATGACCACCGAGCATGCCGACCCGGGCGGGGTGAGCTGCACGAACCGCAGGCTGTCGGTCACCTGATGGTCGTGGTCAGCGTTGAACCCGACCTGCTCCACATAGAACGCCTTGGCGCGGTCGACGTCGGTCACCGGGATGGCCACGAGCTCGATCTTCCAGTCCATACCCGGCAACGTACACCGGGGGCCGGACGGTCCTCCGGGCCGGGGCGGCCGGGTCAGGACACGACGTAGGAAGTGACCTCGAAACCGACGACCCTGGAGGGCGGCGGCAGCCTGGCCGCCGCAAGGAATGGCCTGCTCTTTTCGGCGAACGCCTGTGCGTCGCCGGCCGAGCGCCATACCTCTATTACCCGCGCTCCCTTCTCATCGATCCCGGAAATCTGGCTCAGGCGGCCATCGGGAGATGGCGTTTCCCCGCCCGCGCCGCTGATAACGCGCGAAAAGCCCTCCCGGTCAAAGGTCTCATCCCACTCAAATTCGACGATCGTGCAGAACGGCATGGCGCCTCCCCGCGGGCCCGATGGGTAGCTGGCCCGAGCCTACGGGCCGCCCCGGCGCGGCCCGCCGGGGAGCGGCGGCAGCAGCAGGCAGCTGTCGCCAAACTCGTGCCACAGGTAGCCGGACTGCTCCGCCTCCCGGTAGGCCGCCCGCACCAGTTCCTGCCCGGCGACCGCCTCCAGCAGGGCCAGGTGCGAGGCCTCCGGATCGTGCCAGCCGGTGATGATGCCGGTGACGACCCGCGCCGGGTGGCCAGCGCCGAGCACCAGGCCGGTCCAGCCGTGACGCGCCCGCACGGTGCCACCCCGGTCGGCCGCGCTTTCCAGCGCCCGCGTGCAGGTGGTTCCGACCGCCACCACCCGGCGGCCCTCGCTCCGGGTCAGGTTGACCAGCTGCGCGGTCGGTTCCGGCACGGTGAACCGCTCGGGCAGGGGTGGCTCGCCAGCCTCGAGCGACGCCACCCCGGCGTGCAGGGTGACCGGCGCGATCACGACACCGGCCGCCACCAGATCGGTGACCAGGCCCGGCGAGAACGGCCGGCCCGCGCTGGGCATCTCCGCGCTGCCGGGAGTGCGGGCGAACACCGTCTGGTAGGCCGGGAGCGGCCATGGATCCGGGACGTAGGAGTAACGGATCGGCCGGCCGTGCCGGGCCAGGAACGCGCCGGGGGCGCCGTCGGCCGCCACCGAGGCCGCCCAGAGCCGGATCGCCGCCGGGCCGGGGTACCTGCGCAGCAGGGTGAGTGACCCGCCGGCCGGGAGCGTGACGGTCTCGCCGGGGGCCGCGTCCGTCACGGGCCCGGTCGCCGCGGCGTTCTCCCGCAGCTCGACCAGCCACTGTGTCTCGCCGGGCGCTCCCTCCCCGGCCGGTCCCCCGGGCGTTCGCTCGCCCGCGGGTCGCACCGCCGATGAGCGCCCATCGGGCGTTCCCGCCCACGGTGTCTCCTTATCGAGCGGGCTGGAGAAGTGCACCACCACCGGGCGGCCATCGCCGCGCCGCCCGTCCACGGCCGCGGCGATGGTGGCCGAGGTGTTGACGACCAGGAGGTCGCCGACGGAAAGGAACCGGGGCAGGTCGCCGAACCGGGCGTGGACCATGCCGTCCGGCGTGGCGACGAGCAGCCGCACGCCGTCCCGGCCCAGGCCGCGCGCCTCCGGCGGCCGGCTGGCGGCGAGCCTCACGGGGTCACCGCCGGCGCCGCGAGCTCGCTGGCGCGGTAACGGCCGCTTGGCGGCCGCTCGTCGATCAGCCGCAGCAGCGCCGGGACCACGGTTTCCGGCTCCGGCCGGTCGGAGATGTCCTCGCCGGGGAACGCCTGCTGGTGCATGTCCGTGCGCATGTCACCGGGATCGAACGCGTAGCAGCGCAGCGACGGCTCCTCGGAGGCAAGGACGGCGGTGAGCTGGTCGAGAGCGGCCTTGGCCGAGCCGTAGCCGCCCCAGCCCGGGTAGGCCTCGACCGCCGCGTCCGAGCTGACGTTGACGATCGTGCCCGCCGCGGCGGCGAGCGGCGCGACGAGCAGCTGGATGAGGGCCAGCGGCGCGATGACGTTGGTGTCGTAGACACGGCCGAGCTCATCGGGCGGGTAGTCACGCAGCAGCGGCTGCGGGCTGGGCCCGAGCCGGCTGGCGTTGTTCACCAGCACGTCGAGCCCGCCCGTCCGGCCTACCGCCGCCGCCAGGTCCGCGCGGTGACCGGGGTCGGTCACATCGCCGGGAACCGCTACCACGTCCGCCCGCCCGCGCATCGCGGCGGCGAGGTCATCCGCGCGCCGCGCGTCGACAATCAGCGACCAGCCACGCCGGGCCAGCGCGTGGGCGGCGGCGCGGCCGAGCCCGCGGGACGCGCCGGTGATCAGGGCGATGGGCATAGCTCCTCCTGGCCTGTTGGGTTTCTATGCCATACTCGTAGTTGAAGTTGACTTCAAGTCAAGGGACTTGCTCCCGATGCGTGCCACCGACCCGCTGACGGTCGGCGAGATCGCCCGCCGCAGCGGCTTCGCCGAGTCCGCCGTCCGCTACTACGAGGGGCTCGGCCTGCTGTCGGCGGCCCGGACGGCCGGCGGGCAGCGCCGGTTCGAGCGCAGCACGCTGCGCCGGCTGGCGTTCATCCGCGCCGCGCGCAACGTGGGGCTCAGCCTGGACGAGGTGGCGGAGGCGCTGGCATCGCTGCCCGCGGGGCGGACGCCCACCCGAGCCGACTGGACCCGGCTCTCCCGTGACTGGCGGCAGCGCCTCGACGAACAGATCGCCGCGCTCACCGCCCTGCGGGACGGCCTCGACTCGTGCATCGGGTGCGGCTGCCTGTCGCTGCAGCGATGCGCCATCTCCAACCCGGGCGACGCCGCGGGCACCGGCGGGCCGGGCGCGGCCTACCTGCCGGCCGGGCTCCGCCGCGGCGACGGCCGCCTGGCCGGGCCACCCCGCTCCGGCCGGTCCGGCTCATCCGGCCGCTAGCCCGCGGACCCCGGCGGGCTAGCGCCCGGCGCAGGCACGGACCGCGGCGACGCTCGCATCGATGTCGTCCTCGGTGGTGTTCCAGCCGCTGACGCTGACCCGCATCGCCCGGCGGCCGCGCCAGGTGGTCGGCCCGCACCAGCAGGTCCCGTCGTCCTGGACGGCGGCGATGACCGCGTCGGTGCGCGGCGCGTCGCCGAACGCCACGACCACCTGGTTGAGCACGACGTCGTTCAGCACCTCGCCGCCCGCGTCGGCCATCCCGGCGGCGAAGCGGCGCGCCAGCCGGCAGGTCCTGTCCACCAGCCCGGCCACGCCATCGCGGCCGAGGAAGGCAAGCGCCGCCCACACCTCGACGCCCCGGGCCCGCTGGGAGGACTGCGGGGTGAGGTTCATCGGCTCGGCGTCCGAGTCGGGCGGGAGATAGGCGGCCGAGGTTCCCATCGCCGACCGCAGGGTGCCGCGGTCCCGGACCAGGGCGATGCCGCAGTCGTAGGTCGTGTTCAGCCACTTATGGGCGTCGGTCGCCCAGGAGTCGGCCTCATCCACGCCCGCCACCTGCCGGGCGGTGGCGGGTGAGGCCGCCGCCCAGAGCCCGAACGCGCCGTCCACGTGGACCCACGCACCGTGCTCACGGGCCCAGGCGATCAGTGGCACGAACGGGTCGCTGGCGCCGCTGTTGACGTTGCCCGCCTGCAGGCACACCAGCGCCGGGCCGCCGAGCGCCGGGAGGTCACCGGGATCGATCCGGCCCTGGCCGTCGACCGCCAGCACCGTCGCCCGGTCGCGGCCGAGGCCGACCAGGCCGAGCGCCTTGCGGACGGCTGCGTGCACCTCGGCGCCGACCACCACGGTGACCGGCGGCGCCCCGGCCAGGCCCTGGCCGGCCGCGTCCCAGCCGTGCCTGGTCAGCACGGCATCCCTGGCCGCCGCCAGGCAGGCGGCATTGGCCATCGTGGCGCCGGTGACGAAGCCGCCGCCGGTGCCGGCCGGCAGGCCGAGCAGCTCGGCCGCCCAGCGCAGCGCGACGGCGTTGAGCAGCGCGGCGGTGGGCGACATCACCGTCGTGGCCGCGTTCTGGTCCCACGCGGCGGACAGCCAGGCGGCGGCCTGCGCGACCGGCAGCGCTCCGCCGGTGACGAACCCGAAGTACCTCGGTCCGGCGCTCGCGACCGTGGCGGGCGAGCCGGTCTCATCGAGCATCCGGAGCACCTCGGCGCCGGCCAGGCCCGCTCCCGGCAGCGGGAAGTCGAGCCGGTCGAGCGCGGCCACCGCCGCCGGGTCCGGCGCCACCCGTCGGCCGGCCAGCCCGTCGAGATAGGCGAGTGCCCGCCGGCAGGCCTCCTGCAGGAGGGCGGGCCGGCCCGCCACCACGGCCGCAACGTCCTGCGCGGGCCCCGTCATCGGCCCCACCTCCGCTCCGTCATCGCCCACCAGCGCCCGGTCATCCTCCCCGCCCCGCCCGGTCAGCCACCGCATCCCCGCGGTCTGCCACCCACCCTCGCGGGTCAGCCACCCCGCCGGCGCCCGGTTAGCCACTCATCCTCGCGCGGTCAGCCACCCCACTCTCGCCCGGTCTGCCACCGACCCCTGCCCGGCCAGCGGATACCGCCGGGCTCATCCCGGTCGAGCCGGTCTGGTGCAGACGAACCAGGTCCGGTTCCCATCCTCGTCATCCGCGTCGCCGCTGGAGCTTTCGATCACGCTGATATCGGCAAACCTCGCGCCCAGCGCCTCCGACACCTCGGGCAGCGGGAAGGATGTCGTCCGGATAACTTCCGTCAGCAGCTCAGATCGGCCGCCGGGCCGGGGCGCGGACACCTCGATGTTCCATTGGAACACCCCGCCGCCAGCCGCCCGCACCTTTATCCGCAGCTGGTTATCGTCGAATTGCTGCAGTATTTCCGGCATCCCCGTCATCCGCTGGAGGTAGCCGGTCGTGTAGATGTCGAAGATCAGAACGCCGCCGTCGTTGAGGTGCTGGTACGCGCAGTCGAAGAAGCCCTCCCAGGCGGCGAAGCCGAGCAGGTGGTTGACCCCGTGGTAGACGCAGATGATGGCGTCGAACGTGGCGTCCAGCCGGAAGGCGCTCATATCGGCCAGGTACAGCGGGGTACCCTCGGGCAGTTTCGCGCGGGCTACCGCCAGCATGCCCGGGGATATATCGAGGCCGCTGACCTTGTACCTGGCCGCGAGGGGGGCGATGATTCCCCCGGTCCCGCAGGCCACCTCAAGCAGCGTCACCGCCTGGCCGTTGCACTGTTTGATCAGGCTGTCGATAAACGCCGTCTCGGTCGAGGAATCGCCCGTCACCGCGTCATAATGCCGAGCGAGCAGATCGTAATCCGCCATGACCGGAGCTTATATCGCAGTTCAGGGCTCGGTGGCGGCGCGCTGCCGGAGCCGGTAGCGCTGGACCTTCCCGCTCTCGGTCCGGGGCAGCGCGGCCAGGAACTCGACCGACCGGGGGTACTTGTACGGCGCGATCACCTGCTTGGTGAAGGCCTGGAGCTCGGCGGCCTTGGCCGGGCCGGCGGCCACGCCGTCCCGCAGCACCACGTACGCCTTGATGATCGTCCCCCGCTCGGGGTCCGGGGCGCCGACCACGCCCGCCTCGAGCACGTCCGGGTGGCCGAGGAGGGCCTGCTCCACCTCGGGCCCGGCGATGTTGTAGCCGGAGGTGATGATCATGTCGTCGGTGCGTGCCTGGTACCAGTAGTAGCCGTCGCCGTCCCGGATGTAGGTGTCGCCGGTGAGGTTCCAGCCGTCCACCACGTAGCTGCGCTGCCGCTCGTCCGCGAGGTAGCGGCAGCCGGTGGGCCCCTTCACGGCCAGGCGGCCGATCGTCCCGTCCGGCACCGGCTTCCCGTCATCACCGATCACGGCCGCCTCGTAGCCGGGCACCACCACGCCGGTCGCGCCGGGCCGGATGGCCTCGCCGGCGGCGGAGATGAAGATGTGCAGCATCTCGGTGGCGCCGATCCCGTCGATGATCTTGACGCCGGTGGCGCGGTGGAAGTCCTCCCACACCGCCGCGGGCAGATGCTCACCGGCCGACACGCACCGCCGCAGGCCGTTCAGCGCCTCGGTCTTGCCGGTCGTCAGCAGCGCCCGGTACATGGTGGGCGCGGTGGACAGCGCCGTCACCCCGTATTCCGCGATCGCGTCCGCCAGCTCGCCGGGCGAGGCCCGCTCCAGCAGCAGCACGCTGGCCCCGATGCTGAGCGGGAACACCACCAGCCCGCCCAGCCCGAAGGTGAATCCCACCGGCGGGGTGCCGGCGAAGATGTCGGCCGGGCCGGCCGCCAGCACGTGCCGGCCGAACGTGTCGTTGATGGCCAGCACATCCCGGTGGAAGTGCATGGTCGCCTTCGGCTTGCCGGTGGTACCGGAGGTCGGGGCGAGCAGGGCGACATCGTCGGCGGCGGTGGCCACCGCCGGGAAGCTGCCGCTCTTCGCCGTGCAGCGGCTCGCCAGCTCGCCGGCGGAGCCGCTGCCGCCGTAGAACACGGTCGGCAGGCCGGGTGCGGCGGCGGCCAGCTCGTCCGCGAAGCGGTCATCGCACACGGCCAGGCCGGGCCGCGTCAGCTCGGTCAGCGCGGTGATCTCCCGGGCGCGCAGCAGCGGCATGGTGGTGACCGCCACTCCCCCGGCCTTGAGCACGCCGAACCAGGCGGCGACCAGCCAGGGGTTGTTCGGGCCCCGGAGCAGCACCCGGTTCCCGGGGACGAGGCCGAAATCGCCGGCAAATACCTGGGCGGCCTGGTTCGCGCGGCGGAGCACGTCCCCGTAGGTCCAGGTCTCGGTGGGGGTGCGCAGGCAGGGACGGTCCGGCCCGAAGCGGGCCACGGCCGCGTCCAGCAGGGCCTCGCTGCAGTTGAGCCGCTCCGGGTAGCGGAGCTCGGGAAGATCGAAGCGCAGGTCCGGCCACTGATCCGCGGGCGGCAGGTTGTCCCGGCAGAAGGTATCGATGTGCGCGGAAGGCGAGAACATCGGCGCCACCCCCTTGTGGAGCATCCCGTGGTGGCGGGAGTAGCACCAGTATTCACCCTCCCTGACGGCAGTCAACAAATCGCGACATGGTGGGCCGTCACCGGCTCGTCCCAGCGTCAGGCCCCGGCATGTCACGGATCTTGGTCATGATCATGTCCGTTTGGTGGGGATTTCGGTGACCAAGATCCGTGATACGCCGGGCCGGCGGCGGCAGGCTAGGGTGTCCCCCGTGAGCCCGTTTCGCGGGTCGGCGGAGCCGACCGAACGCTGGCGGCACTTCCGCTTCGAGTGCGCCGACCAGGTCGCGACGGTGACCCTGGACCGGCCGGACAAGCTCAACGCCCTCACCTTCGAGGCCTACGCGGACCTGCGCGACCTCCTGGCCCAGCTCCCCAATCGGGGCGACGTCCGGGTGCTGGTGCTGCGGGGCGCGGGCCGGGCGTTCTGCTCCGGCGGGGACGTCAACGAGATCATCGGCGCCACCCTGCGGATGGGCCAGGACCAGCTGCTCGCGTTCACCCGGATGACCGGCGAGGTCATCCGGGGGATGCGGGACTGCCCGATCCCGATCGTCGCCGCGCTCCAGGGGATGGCGGCCGGGGCCGGCGCGGTGATCGCGCTCGCGGCGGACTTCCGGGTGGCCACCCCGGCGGCCCGGTTCGCGTTCCTGTTCACCAAGGTCGGCCTGTCCGGCGGGGACATGGGCGCCGCCTACCTGCTGCCCCGGCTGGTGGGGCTGGGCCGGGCGACCCAGCTGCTCATGCTCGGCGACACGATCGACGCCGGGCAGGCCGAGCGGATCGGCCTGATCAGCGAGCTGGTGGGCGCCGACCAGCTGGACGAGGCCGTGGGCCGGCTGGCCCGGCGGCTGGCCGGCGGCCCCGCCCAGGCGTACGCGCAGACGAAGGCGCTGCTCACCCGCGAGCAGGACATGAGCCTGTCGGCGGCGCTGGAGCTGGAGGCGGTGACGCAGGCGCTGCTGATGACCGGCCAGGACTACGCCGAGTTCCACGCCGCCTTCACCGCCGGCCGGGAGCCTCACTGGCCGGGCCGTTAGGAGGCCCCTGAATGACGGCGTCCGCTCTGCTTTCTGGCGCGCCTCCGGCACGACGCGGAGCGGGTCATCCGCGCCCGGATGGCAAGCCCCACGCCGCCAGGCGGGATGCGGGGAGACGCGAGCCGGGCGGTCGTTGTTCAGGGGTCTCCTGGGGAGCCGCGCAGCAGCTCGCGGGCGATGATGGTGCGCTGGATCTCGGACGCGCCCTCGTAGATGCGCGGGGCCCGGACCTCGCGGTAGAGGTGCTCGAGCAGGTGGCCCCGCTGGAGGGCACGCGCCCCGTGGATCTGCACGGCCGCGTCCACCACAAACTGGGCGGTCTCGGTCGCCAGCAGCTTGGCCATGGCCGAGCGGCCCGCCACCGCGGCCGCGCCCTCGTCGAGCGCGGCGGCCGCCGCGTAGACCAGCAGCCGGGCCGCCTCGGTCCTGGTCGCCATCTCGGCCAGCAGGTGCGCCACCGCCTGCTGGCCGGCCAGCGGCCCCCCGAACGCGGCCCTGGTGCTGGCGTGCGCCACCGCGGCATCCAGCGCCGCCTGCGCCATGCCCACCGCGAAGGCGCCCACGCTCGGGCGGAACAGGTCGAGGGTCCGCATCGCCACCACGAACCCCCGGTCACGCTCCCCCAGCAGCTCACCGGCCAGCACCGGCACCCCGTCAAAGCGGAGCGTGCCGATCGGGTGCGGGCTCACCATGTCCAGATGCTCCCCGGACAGCCCCGGCCGGTCGGCCGGCACCACGAAGGCGGTCACTCCGCGGGCCCCGGCGCCGGCCGTGGTCCGGGCGAACACCGTATAGAAGTCCGCCTCGGGGGCGTTGGAGATCCACATCTTCTCGCCGGTCAGCCGCCATCCGCTGCCGTCCGGCTCGGCCGCCAGTTCCAGCGCCGCCGCGTCCGATCCCGCTCCCGGCTCCGACAGGGCGAACGCGGCCACCGCGTCCCCCGCGGCGACGGCCGGCAGCCAGCGGCCCACCTGCTCGGCCCGGCCGGACTGCAGCAGGGGGTAGCTGCCCAGGCCCTGCAGCGCCAGCGCCGTCTCCGCCTCGGTGCTCTGGGTGGCCAGCGACTCGCGCAGCAGGCACAGGTCGGTGGCCCGCGCCTCCCGGGACGGCTGCCCGCCGGCCACCCCGGGGAACAGCCGTGCGAGCAGCCCGAACCGGCCCATGGCCTTGATGAGCTCCCGGTTGACCCGGCCCGGCTCACCGGCCTCGGCGATGGGCCGGAGCTCACGGGCGCCCAGGTCGCGGACCTCGGCCGCGAAGGCCCGCTGGTCTTCGGTGAGAGCGAACGCCGTCACCGCCCGCCTCCCGCGCCCGGGCCGGCCCCGCCGCCCGGGCCCGCCCCGCCGCGCGGGCCGGCCTCACCGTGTGGGTCGGGTCCGCGGCCCGGGCGGGCCTGCGGCCGCCAGCGGGCGTGCGCGGTCCCCGGCAGCCCGGCCCGGACCAGCTCTAGCCGCGGCCGGGGGCCGTCGGTGCGGCCGGTTTGCGGCTTGCGGCTGCCCGCGGCGAAGGGATCGGGCCAGCGAGCGGCCGGCCCCGAGTAGCCCTGGTCGGCCGCGGCGTGCAGCGTCCATTGCGGGTCGTACAGGTGGGCCCGGCCCAGCGCGCAGAAGTCGGCCCGGCCCGCCAGGATGATCGAGTTGACGTCGTCGTAGGAGGAGATGGCCCCGACCGCTATCACCGCGATCCCGTACTTGCGGCCGATCTCGTTGCGGATCCGGTCCGCATAGGGGGTCTGGTAGCTGCGCCCGAACGCCGGCTCCTCGTCGCTGACCACCTGCCCGGTGGAGACGTCGATGCCGTCCACGCCGTGCTCGGCGAACGCCCGGGCGATCTCCACCGCCTCGTCGGCGTCCACGCCGCCGTCACACCAGTCGGTGGCGGAGATCCGCACCGTCATCGGGCGGTCCGCGGGCCACACCGCCCGGACCGCGTCGAAGACCTCCAGCGGGTAGCGCAGGCGCCCGGCCAGCGACCCGCCGTAGCGGTCGGTGCGGCGGTTGGTGAGCGGGGACAGGAAGGAGGACAGCAGGTAACCATGCGCGCAGTGCAGTTCGAGCAGGTCGAACCCGGCCCGGGCCGCCGCCTGCGCCGCGCTGGTGAACTGGGCCGTGATGCGGGCCAGCTCGCCGGTGGTCAGCTCGTGCGGGACCTGGCTGGCCGGTGAGTACGGCAGCGGCGACGGGCCGCACACCTCCCAGTTGCCCTCGGCCAGCGGCTCATCGATGCCCTCCCACATCAGCCGGGTGGAGCCCTTGCGGCCGGAATGGCCGATCTGGGCGCCTATCCGGGCGCCGGTGGCCGAGTGCACGAAGTCGACGATCCGCCGCCAGGCGGCCTCCTGCCCGGGCGTGTACAGCCCGGCGCAGCCCGGGGTGATCCGGCCCGGCGCCGATACGCACACCATCTCGGTCATCACCAGGCCGGCCCCGCCGAGCGCCTTGCTGCCCAGGTGCACGAGATGGAAGTCGCCCGGCATGCCGTCACTGGCGCTGTACATGTCCATCGGCGAGACGATCACCCGGTTGGCCAGTTCCAGCCGCCCGATCCGGCCCGGATGGAACATCGGCGGGCGCACGTCCGGCCGGGCGGGCCGCTCGCCGGCCAGGCTGGCCGCGAACCAGGTGTCCAGCCCGGCGGCGAACTCCGGATCGCGCAGCCGCAGGTTGTCGTAGGTCACCCGGCGGCTGCGGGTGACGATGTTGAACGCGAACTGGGGCGGGTCCTGGTCGGTGTACTGGCCGATGTTCTCGAACCACTCCAGGCTGGCCTGCGCCGCGCGCTGGGTGGAGGCGACCACCGGGCGGCGCTCGGCCTCGTAGGCGGCCAGCGCCGCGGGGACGCCGGGCTGCTCGTGCAGGCAGGCCGCGAGCGCGAGCGCGTCCTCCATGGCCAGCTTGGTGCCCGAGCCGATGGAGAAGTGGGCGGTGTGGGCCGCGTCGCCGAGCAGCACGACGTTCTC
>Ga0335085_10005706_pt1 | contig 19878 bp, 14 predicted proteins | sample Lox_Sample_45_FD_206712 | JGI IMG/M metagenome (GOLD analysis project Ga0335085, IMG submission 206712) | Soil microbial communities from Loxahatchee National Wildlife Refuge, Florida, United States - Lox_Sample_4.5 | ecosystem: Environmental > Terrestrial > Soil > Wetlands | place: USA...
AGTATTACGATTGACCAAATGGGTGTGACGATCAAGGGGATGATGGTCTCTATTCAAGGGCAGATTCAAACCGAAGTTAAGGGTCTCATGACCACGGTGAATGCTGACGTCATGCTGACGTGCAAAGGCACCATCACCATGATTAACTAATGACGGCCTGACCCTTAGGAGTAAGTAAGGAGTATAATCGGAGCGGTTTGGGATAGTGGCCGCACGATATTTTGGTTCAAGTCCACGGACAGGCGCATAACATGGGCAGTGATGGAGTAGCGAAAACACCGGGATCGCCGTTGCAGCAGCTCTGCGACCGGGCCAAAGTGGGCGATGAGGCGAAAGCTCTGTTGACGGACCAGTCCGCGCCGCAACAATTCCTGGACCTCCTTGTGGAGAAAGAGCTGTTTGAAGACGCGATTCGTGTGGTTGCCTACCTGCTCCCCAACCGGGAGTCGGTCGGCTGGGGCTGCCTTTGCGTGCGGCATATTCTGGCGAGCCAAAAAGACAAGCCCCTTCCCAATGTCCAGTTAGCCGCGGAACATTGGGTGTCCGCCCCTAATGAGGAGAATCGCTGGGCAGCCAAGGAAGCTGCGGACAAGGAAGAGGACAAGACCCTTTCCGGCTTGCTGGCTTTGGCCGCGTTTTTGGCGGGCCCAAGCATGGCTCCTCCCAACCTCCAGGCTGTGCCGCCACCCGCGCATGTCACCTCCAAGATTGTGGCCGGCGTGGCGTTCCTCTCCGGTGTGATCAGCGAACCTGAGAAGGCTGCTGAAAAGTATCGGGTGTTTATTCAAAAAGGGTTGGCCTTGATGGCGAGGATGCAGCAAGCACGCAAACAGTGAGGGTTGCTCGAGATCGTCGAAAAGGAGAGTCATTATGGGACAGCCTGCCGCCAGAGTCATGGATATGCATGTTTGCCCATTACTTACCGCACTTGTCCCGCATGTGGGCGGCCCCATCTCGCTCGGCTGCTTTACTGTCCTTACCGGAAGTATGCCTCAAGCTCGCGTGGGAGATATGGCGGTTTGCGTCGGTCCCCCCGATGTTATCGCACTTGGCTCTTTCACGGTTTTGGTGGGAAGTATGCCGGCCGCCCGCATGGGTGATCTGACCGCCCACGGGGGCACCATCGTTCTTGGCCTTCCTACCGTGCTTATTGGATAAAAAGCAGTACAACCCGCAGGGTCTCTGATCGCATTACGAGGTTCAGGACGACGAGGTTAGCTATTCGTAACTGGAAGGGACAGGTCCATGGCCAGTCCCAGACCGAACACTTCGTTAACGCCTGACGCTCTCTATCCCGCGCTCCGAACGCCGGGCGCCTTCAGAAAGATGGGCGTCGGCAACTCTGCCCTCAAGGTTCCCACGGGTGACATGCTTGGCTCGCGCGGGCCCGAAACCACGGTAATCCGCAAACGCGCCCCCCCTTCCCAATCAGCTTCTTCCCCGTGAGTGGATTGACGTGCAAAATAATCGCCGGGGGCTGGCTGATGCCGCGCGAATTCGGCCGGTGATCACGTTAAGGAGTTAACAGCTTAGAAGCTGTGGGAGGGAGACGTTATGTGTTCCACAATATACCGACGGACTGGTCCACCGGGACCAGTGGGGTGGGATGCCGGAGCTGCAGGGCAACTCCCAAGCTGGCTACACGCTAACATAACCTGGGGCGACCTTTACCCGCGGGCGAAAGGTGCGCCAAAAGGCGGTGTCAACGAGGTATACGCCGCCCGAATTTATTTCAGCACGAGCGAAATTGCCTTAGGGCCCGACGATCGCAAGGTGCTGCATGACTTTGCAATAACCCTGGAAGGCTGGCTGCTCCATGGGGCCATCGTTGAGGTGAGATGCGAGGGGTATGCAGACATGAGAGGCGAAGTCAATCCGAACGAGGAGCTCTCCTTGAGGCGGGCCGAGAGCGTGGCGAGATTCCTAATGATGTTGTTCAAGGGGGCCCCCGGAGTCAAGTTTATCCCGGTACGAGGGCGCGGGACGACGGGTTCCAGCGACTCGCGCATTCTAGCCGAGAGCCGGCGGGTGGATGTCTACGTACATTTCCAGTCTCCCTGGGAGGTCGAGCACAAAAACAATCCGTACAATCGATACCGGGCCAACATATTCAAAATGTGGTATCCCCACTATCTCCTCTGGGCGGAGCGCGGCCTTGATTACCTGGTGGATCAGTACGAGCAAGACGACTCCGTCGAAATCAAACAGGCAGATTACAGTAAGGTTATGGATCTGATGTCGAAGCTCGCTGCCCTACCCAAGCCGGAAGTTGCCGCTTCCGACCTTCATAAACTTGAGATTACGATCTCAGCGGGGTCCCCGGGAAAGAACCAGGAGGCGATCACTAACTTTTACGAGGTGGAATACCGGAATGCCTATGAGAAAGCCCTCTCTATTTTTGAGGATACGTATTTGAGGTTCTCTGCCGAGCACCCTGAGATTCCTTACGAGGACAAAATACGGATTGTGTCCTCCGGTTTCCGGGAGCATTGACGGCGACGATCGAAGTGCTTGTTGGAGCGCAACTCGGCCGCTCAAAGGCAAGACTAAGATCAGTCTGGATCTAGTCGGGGATAATCGTGGTGAGCTATAATTTCCCCCGGCTGCCGTCTTGCGCCAGGAGTTTCTTGCAACAAGTGCGGGGAGTCTATGGAATGCGGACCTCTGCATTGCACTCCCGTAAGATCTTGCTTTTCTAGCAAGATTCTTGCGCCCGATATAGGGCCGAACGGCGTCCGGCGAAAGGCGAGCGCTGCTCGTCCGTACAGATTTGATTGCGGCCGTTATGCCACGTTTCACGCCAAGTGATCCCATCATGCGAGCTGAACCTCTGGTGGAGCGCGGTGCTGTGATTGTCTAAACACCCTGCGCGGCCATGTGGGCCGTTGCGTTTCAACCTGTGCCGTGAACTTTTTTCGGTCGCGACTTGCTGGCTCAGAAAGGCGAGTGAGAGAGGAGTCCCGCCGTGTACAAGGATCACGAAAGAATATTCTCGCAGGTGGCGGTGCAGACGGGGTACTGGATCTTCGTGCGTCTCACCAACAAAGAATCGATTCGCTACATGAACCTGAGCGAATATGTCCCAAAGCGCATTGATTGCAAGGCGAAAACAGCGGACACTAACAGCCCGAAGGGAATCTGGCAATTAGCCGGTTTGGTGGTGGACTATCGCCTCCATTCGGACGTCTTCAAACCCGATAAGGCAACTTCCGCCAGGAAGTCGTGGGACGATTTCGAAAGCCACGTGCTGAGTAAGCCTGGGACTGCGTACTCCATTGACAAGACTGCGGGATCCAAACACTGGGGCTGCGTCATGCTCAACAGGAAGTACATCTATAGCGACTACGACCTCTGGGATATCGTCGACCCGGCGAACCCGCGCCCGAACTTGGGCATCGTGGAAGAACTGCACGGGCAAACGCATATTCGCAATCCCCTGCTACGCAAGGTTGAGGAGTCACTCGATAGGACGCCGTTGGGTCAGATGATCCAGCACAGCGGAGAGATGCAATACGCCGCGCCTACGGACCAGCCGATCGACGCGTTTGGGCCGAACGGGGAGGTCGTGACGTTACTGAACTTGTACACCTGGAAGGCGTGGTGCCGCGACAGGTTTGGGGGCCGAATATCGATAGGGGAGAAGTACTGACCTGGGTTCCTTACCACTTTGGTCTCGCCCCACCAAACCCTTTGTGAGATATCCCGGCAAGCTCTGTTCGGAAAGGGCGGCTCCGCCGTGCGCTTGCGAATAACCGCTAGCGGCACTGCATGTTCGCGAGGAGCCCCTTCTGCAGCAAGGGAGACTGCCCCAGCGTATCCAGATCGAATTGCACGGTCACGGGTTTTCCATCGGGGGTGGTTACCGGACGGCCTCCAACTTTCGGGATCGATATTACCGTGTAGATACTTCCGTTCTGGCGAAACTCGTCCGCGTCGGCAAAGAAATGGAAGACTCCCCACGTTCCGTCATAGGACGGCCAGCCAAAATCAGAACCACCTGACATCTTCACCGTCAGCTTGACGCCCGGCGCAGCGGCCCCCGGCCAGGTGAACTGCTGGAACGAGGCATCGCCGCCCTTAAAGGACAAGGACTGGCCATCAATGGTCATGGAAAGGCCGCTGACGCTTGGTGTGGGATGGGGGCGGAGGGCGTAACGGTACTGAATTTGTCCCGGCGTGCCCGAATAGAGTGCCCGTTGAACACCCATGGCCTGGTTAAAGAAACGCAACAATGCCGGGGATACCTTTTGCCCCGCGTCGGGATTGGCGACATAGGCTGTCCCTTGGAGAGTGACAGAGTTCTTCAGGGAAGCGTTGTAGAACTTTGATAGTCCGCCGCTGGCGGGATTGAAAAAGGTATCAAGATCCTGGAGAGAAGCGTCCGCCGTGGCGTGAGCATTGAACGGGAACATGGAAGCGAACGGGCTGAACTGTGAGCACAGGCCCTTGCCGCCCACAGGCGGGGGTTTCACCGCCGAGGCTGCGGTAATGGGAGCTAGCAGAAGGTTCTGAACAGTCAGGTCGACATGGGCGTCCTGATCAATGGTGAAGCCCTCGCCGATCTGCTGCACCGCCCCCTTTGCCGTCAATGCGGTGCCCGAACACTGCGCTATGGCGGCATCCATTTGCTCGCTCGGACTACTGCCGGCCTGATCCAGGCAGGCCTGCAGTCCACTGAGGCCAGTGACGTAAGGCTTGTTGGAGTCGCCAATATATTGGTGCTGGTCCATACAGGTGGCCGGTTCCACCATCAGGACGGCCTGGAACGCTTTCTGGACATCCGGCTGACCGACGGCGACGTTCTGAGCCGCCGTGCAGAGCAAGGCCAGGAGAGGGGAATCATTCCTGGTTAACTTTTGAAGCTTTTGCGAGGCATCGGGAATACTTCCATAGCCCACAACCCTGGCGCCCTTGAGGAAGGCACGCCATTGGGCGATATAATCCTGTTGATATCGGCGCTCGAGACCGCCTCCGAGCTTCGCCAAATCGAGACTTGACGAACTCCCTGCCCCCAACACCCACTCCTCTCCACTGAAATACTTGGGTAGATCCTGAAGAATGTTGTTCATGAAGGTCCAACCGGATTTCGTGAAGGCGCCCTCCACGGTAGTCGATTCAACCACCACCTCCGCTGATCCAGGGAACTTGCTGTTAAAGTTGACGGAGGGATTGGCTTTATTGGCCTGCGCACGGAGCAAGCTGTAAACCTGATCTTCGCCCACAATCTGCGTGAGGTAGTGGCGGGCATGCGCCACAACATCCGTGTCATTCTCCGAAGCGTAGGGATTCTCGATTGCCAATTCCTGGCTGTAGAAGTCGAACTGCTTCCCGGCCAAGTCCGTAATGACCTTGTCGATATCGCGCCCTGCCGTCCAGGTCTTCATCAGGACGGGGGAGAGGAATTCCAGCGTGCTCTTATCGTGATTGGAGGTTGTCATGAGGTAGGCTTTAAGGGCGTCATACACCGGGCTGTATTGATCGTTCGGCCCCGGGGATAGGGGGAGGGCCCGCAGGCTCTGGAGCAGGGCGTCCTGAGTTTGGCCGAAAAGCAGCTGGTGGAAGTTTTGAAAGTAAATCCTCCGGGCATTGGGGTAGACGGATTTCCCCATATATAATCCCCAGCCCATGCTGAAGGGGTGGCCGTTTTCCTGGTAATCCGCCAATCTCGCGACGGGCTGGCGGAGCAATTCCAACCGGTTCAGATCATCTACCGAGGGCAGTTGCTGGCCCGTGAGCTGAGTCTTCGAAATATTCTGCGCGGCGTTCGTTACCTCGTTTTCCAGGCTTCTGTTTCGGGCGTATGAGACGATAAAGCCAATAATGAGAATCAGGGCAATCGCCATCGCCGAGGCAAGCAGAATTCTTCGCCAAAGACTCGTCTTCGTGCTGGACGCGCTGGCGTTCAAGGCGGAGGTATCTTTAAGGAGCACGTCATTGAAAAGATGGGGAAGGAAAACCCACTGTGGGATCCTGCGGCTTTCGCCGGCTTCGGAAGGGGCCGGTTGCTGAGCCGCCGCGACCCCAAGCTTGCGCCGGTCGAACATTCTGGTCGCGCCTACGTCTTCGGACCCGCCGTAGGGTTGAGGGGTGGGCGCGGCTTGAACCAGAGTCGGCGCCGGGGTGTTGATCACAACCGGCCTGACTCCCGTGAAGTAGAACCCGCGAAGGAACGGACCCGAGCGCAACTGGCTGGGCCGGCAAATGTCTACCAACAAGCGGACTAACAGAGATCGGAGCTTTCCAAACTCCCGGGGAAACTCATAAACGGCGGGCCATTTCGTTTTGTCGAGTTCGCGGCCCAGATAGGGCAGGCGCTTCTCCGCCAGAGAGTGAAAGAGCGTATCAAACGCCGCCGAGACCCGGGCGGTTTCCTGCTCAGCATAAACGCCGCTGGCATAAGAAGTCATGGGGAGAGTAGTGCCGAAGACCAGCGAGGCCTCATCATTACTCAAGTTACGAACATAGTCCTGGAAGAATTGCAGTCGATCCGTGCGAGTAAGAAGGACATAAACAGGCAAGCTGATGCCGAGCAACTGAGAGATATCGCGAAGACGCGTCCGCAGCCGGTCCACTTGCGCAGCCAGGGCTTCGGCGGCGCCGGGCGCCATGAAACTTTCGGAGTCGATGCAGACCAGGGCCGCGCGGGGGGAAGGAACGCCCCTTCCGAATACGGAATTAAGACGCTGAGGCGCCAGTCTCCTCACCAGTTTCGCCCAGCGCGGAGCTTCGGAGAGCAGGGCGCTTCCGGCCTCCGCAAAAAGGAATTGGCGTGAATACCATAGGTTCAGGGCGCGGGTAGCGACGGGGACATTGTCCTGGACGGCCTGCCCGGCCAGAAGCTCAGGGTCAAGGCCGCAATGAAGAACCACGCTGGTCTTTGCGGATCCGGAATCCCCGACAACAAAGAAGAGCGGCAAGCTGCCGATCTTGGCTTTGCCGCCGAGTTGCGAAGCCTTCAACCGTGCCTCAGCTTCTCGAATCAGGATGTCAATCTCATCCTGTCCCGTTCCCCCGCCGGCGGCCATCTGCGCCGCGCGTTCTTTGTCGCGCACCCAGAACAACACAACCACCACAACGAAGGCGGCCACGCCGATCACGCCCAAGACGATGCGGAATATCCAGAGTTCCTTCCCCTCCAAGTGCATCCAGGAACCCGCAAACCATACCAGGATCAACCACAGCAGGAGGAGAATTGCGGCGATCACATACTTCAAGGATTTGTGCACGGCTACCCCCTAACGGGTTGTCAGCGGCCAAGTGAGGCCAGTCCCGATGCTCCCATAATCAACGCGATTGTAAACCCGACAAAAAGGAGGACGGCGAGAGAGAACAGTCCGATCGCGCCGGCAGCGAGCCGCCGCACCCAGGGATCGTAAGCCTGCTGCGGGGCCACATCTCGTGGAGGCGCCCAATTCGGAGCGAGAGGGCGAGGGCCACCCCGAATGCGTTGCAGCTTGTCCGTGACCGTGGCCACGACCGCGCGGACGCCCTCCTGGCCTCCCAGGCCATACCGTCCCCGATATCCCAGCGCCAGGCAGAGCGCGTAGAGTTCCAGTACATCCGCCGTTTGTGCGGAATCGCTGCGAGCGAGCAATCGGTCAAGACACTGGAAAAACATCTCTCCCGCCGTGTGCAACCCGAAGAGCTCTTCCTGTAGAGGCATGCGGGGCCAATCCTTGAAGATGGCGTTATTCGACGTCAGAATGGACTCATCCAGGAAAGCGACCACCGCGAAAGTGGCCAAACGCGTGTCTTCGGTGGTGTAGCCCTTGTGGGTGGATACGGATTCCGCGCTGGATATGGCGGTCTTTATCTGATTTCGAAACGACCCCGCGTCCGACACCGCCTGCCGATTTGAGCGCAGCCGGGTGATCGCGGTCAGGATTTCCTGGTAAATCATTGCAATGTTCGCGCGTTCGGCGGCAGCCGGCGATCCAGCCGCCTGCGGCGCCATAATTTTGGATACGCCCATCCCTGACCTCCTGACTTTCTAGCTTTCCAGTATGACCAGCAGTTCGACTTCCGGTTTGGGTAAGTCTCCCGGGACGTAGACTCCTACTCGACGAGTTTGCAAAATGTGGTCCCAACAAGGTCCCGTACGGCTGATGGCGAAATACTGGTTTTCCACCTTCGGTGACACTGCGGCGGGAGGGACCGGGATGTGGTTGAGGGCCAAACCCGCAATGGCACTCGCAACCAGCCTGCGAATAAACGCTGCGGAGCAGACTTTAACCAGTTGAATTGTCCGGGATATGACTTCGGCATCGCCGATGGGCGAGTGGATGGAAAGGATCCACCGGGCGCGGTCCAGGCAACGTTGATCCGCAACATCGCCCTCGTAGAAATAGTTGGCGACGGGTTTAAGCGGGATGGCGACGCAGTTCGAAGGCGCCAGCATCTCCAGGTGGATGCGGATGTGTTGCTCGATCTCCGCGAAGCATTTGTCAAGTGCCTGGTGATCGTAAAGGGGAAGCGTGCGGGGGTGAGACTCCGTCGCGAAAGTGCAAAGCGCGCCGCCCAGGCGAAGCAACTCGAGGAAGAGTTCTTCCGGGTGTCCACGTTTGGAAAAGTACAGGTGCCGAAGCGGGCCCAGGCTGGAATTGATGGCATGGAGGAACCAGAAACGGCCAATCTCCTGCGCGGAGAATCCCGTTTGAAATTTTCCCCGGCCCCGGTTGTCAAGCGCGATGGCCGCGCTCTTTTCCTGAAGCACCTCGATCATGCGGCGCGTGATGATCATCAGGGTTTGGCTGGCGGTTATCTGCGTGCAGGGTGGAATAAAGCCTTCGTCATAGATGTAGTTGCCCGACCCGTCGCGCCGAATCCGGGCGATGGGCAACACTTGCATGTCCCCTGGGCTTTCCGTGTCGAGGAGGATTTGTATGTTTTTTCGTCCAAATTTCACTTTTTTGTCGTCCAGGCCGCTATTCTCGTCCGGGACTGTGGCGGCTTCGGCAATGTAACGCGTGGGCGCCTTCGCATCCTGGCCGTTGAGAGCGCAATTGGCGGCGCCGGGCTTATGCGGCGAGATCCCCAGGAGCACGGTTAAGCTTTCTCGAATCGCGGGAAACAGGTCGGCGATGGCGCGCGGAGGAGGCAGCGGATCGCTTTCCGGCATATGGAAGGGCAGCCCATCCGGAAACATTCCCCGGCAATGGACCAGCGCCACGGTGCCATTGCGTACGGCTTCGACATCCAACTCAATCCCCGTGAGCCCATAGGGCTCGTACCACAAATTCGAAATCCAGAATTGCGTGGTCTCCTCGAAAAAGCGACTTTGGGCTTGGAAGTGGTGTGGACCCAGGTACATCCCTTCCGACCAGACGACTTTGGAAAGCTGCTTCATTGAGTTGGCCTAGTACTCAGAAGGTTTCTCCTGCGTGTAATCTGCTCATCCGTCCTGCCGCGCCGGCTCTAGAATTTCGGATGAAATTTCTTCCCCGTTTTCACTTGGCGAACGAACCAGCCATACTTCCACCCCGGCTGGTCCGCACGGGAAGAGCAGCGGCACGGCCCCGACCTGCCACAAGCTGACGTCTCGAAAAGTATTCTTCTACACTTCGCAGGGTGTATATTACAACATCTTGGAGCCAAGCAAAACACTTTCGCTGCAATGGGTTAGTTTCAGTTTTCCCCCGCTGCCGTAACTTCAAGTTCATTGGGTCCCTAAGCGCGCCAAGCCTTAGCCCGCCTGCCGACGCAAGTCCTGACAGTAAACCACCAGTCTGAAAAGTGAGCCACTGCAAAGTGAGATCGCAGGAAGTGGGGGGGAAGATATTCAAGTCAGGCTTACTCTTGCCAGCCCCCCATCGCGAATCACCCAGCGTTTAGCCGCAGTAGCAAGCTTGCCGACCGTCGGTTCTTCGCGAGCGATGACGGTGCTGACCGTGGCGACCCGCTGTCAATTTTGCCAGTAGGGGCGGGCCGAAAATAGGTTCATGATCAGTCATGACCGAATCGAAGCATATGACCGGTCAGACGCTCTCCCACTATCGGGTTCTAGAGAAACTCGGGGGAGGTGGGATGGGTGTGGTCTACCGGGCGGAAGACCTGCACCTCCACCGCTATGTTGTGCTGAAGTTCCTTCCCGAACATCTGGCCCACGACCTTCAAATGCTCGAACGATTCCGGCGGGAGGCGCAGGCCGCTTCCGCTCTGAACCATCCGAATATCTGCACGATCTATGCGATAGGTGAGGAGAACGGGCAAACCTACATTGCGATGGAGATGCTCGAAGGCGCCACATTGAAGCATCGCATCGCCGCGGGTCCGGTCGAACTGGAAACTCTGTTGGACCTGAGCATCGAAATCGCCGACGCGCTTGATGCCGCCCACGCTGAAGGCATCATTCATCGCGACATCAAACCCGCGAACATTTTTGTGACCAAGCGCGGACACGCCAAGGTTTTGGATTTCGGGCTGGCGAAAGTGACCTCGGTGGGTAGCCAGCCGGTTTCAAGGGTAGGAGTCAAAGGGGATCAGACCCTCGGCGTGGGCGCGGAACACCTGACGAGTCCAGGCACCGTTCTGGGCACAGTGTGTTACATGTCGCCGGAGCAAGTACGGGCCAAGGAGCTGGACGCACGCACGGATCTGTTCTCTTTCGGCGCGGTTCTCTATGAGATGGCCACGGGGAAGATGCCCTTTCGGGGAGATAGTGCGGGAGTGATCACGGAAGCCATTCTGAATCGCAGTCCCGCGGCCCCGGTTCGCCTAAACCCCGATCTGCCTGCCAAGTTGGAAGATATCATCAACAAATGCCTGGAAAAGGAACGGGACCTGCGTTACCAACACGCCTCAGAAATCTGCTCCGACCTGAAGCGCCTGAAGCGAGATTCGGCGCCACGCAGCATCGTGAATTCGACCGAGGACGAAGATACGATAGTTGCGGAAGCCCCTACGGCAGCGGCTACATCATTCAGCGTCAGAGGAAAGTCCTCCAGATCCGCCGGACGAAGCGCAGCAACGAAAACCCATGCACGGCGGCTTCGAAATATGCTGCTTAGCGGCGCAGCAGTCGTCGTCGGAGCGCTCCTCGCCACGGGGTTGTATTGGCGCTCGCATCGAACGGTCAGGCTTACAGACAAAGACACGCTAGTGTTGGCTGATTTCGAGAACAAGACGGGCGATCCCATCTTCGACGGCACACTCCGGCAGGGTTTGGCGGTGGACCTGCAGCAATCACCCTTCTTGAGCTTCTTGCCAGGGCCACAAGTGCGGCGCACATTGCAAATGATGGGACTACCCCCTGATGTCCGAATTACGCCGAAGATCGGGCAAGAAATCTGCGAACGCCAGGGAGTAAAAGCCTTCATCGCAGGAACGATCGCCCCGATGGGAAGCCATTATGTCATTACCCTTGTGGCGGTCAATGGGCACAGTGGCGCGATGGTGGCGCATGAACAGGCGGAGGCCCCCAGCAAGGAGGAGGTGCTCAGAACGCTTTCGCAGGCGGCCACCCGGCTGCGCGAACAGCTAGGTGAATCCCTGAGTTCGATCGAGAAGTTCGATAAGACGGTTGAGCAGGCTACCACGACCTCCCTGGATGCGCTGCACGCATACAGCCTGGGATACGAGACAAAGGACGTAAAAGGTGATGAAGCCGCCGTTCCCCTATTCGAGCAAGCTATTCAACGCGATCCGAAATTCGCCATGGCCTACGCTTTGCTTGCGACAAGCTATGCGAATCTGGGTGAAAGGAGCCGAGCGGCGGAGATGATGAGAAAGGCGTTCGATCTTCGCGAACGAGTGAGTGAGCCGGAGAAGTTTTACATCGATTCGTACTACCAGGACATTGTCACGGGAGATCTGGACAAGGCGCGCCAAGTGTATGAACTCTGGGCACAAATTTATCCGCGAGATGAGAAACCAGCGGGCAACCTGGGTGTAATCCACGGTTATCTCGGACAATATGAAAGAAGCCTGGGGCAAGCGCGCGAGGCTTTCCGTTTGCAGCCCAGGAGTGGTTTGCGGTATGCCAACCTTTTGCAGGCCTATCTCCATCTGGGTGCGGTCGGAGAGGGCCGTACGGTGGTCACAGAGGCGCAGGCGAAGAAACTAGAATCCCCATATCTGTGCTTGTATTCATACCAGTTGGCCTTCTTGGAGAACGATGCGGCAGGGATGGCCCGGCAAGTGGATTGGGCTGCGGCTAGGCAAGGAGTGGGGGACATGCTGCTGGCAGAGGAAGCAGATACAGCCGCGTATTACGGCAGGTTGGGAAAGGCCCGGGAATTTTCCCGAGAGGCGATCGATGCGGCTGAGCGTGTTGGAGAGAAAGAGACTGCTGCGGGGTATGAAGCTGAGGCGGCCCTGTGGGAGGCGCTGTTTGGCAATCCAGTCGAGGCGCGCGACAGAGCCGCAGCCGCGCTCGCGCTTTCGACGGGCCGGGACGTAAGGTTTGGAGTGGCTATGGCACTGTCCTTCGCAGGAGAGGCACTCCCGGCTCAAACCGTGGCGAAGGGCCTTGCCAGGGACTTCCCCGAGGATACGGTCGTGAAGTTCAACTACCTGCCGGCGATTCGCGCCCAGCTCATGGTGAACCAAGGCGATTTTCTGAAAGGCCTTGAGGCCTTGACCATCGCCACTCCTTTCGAATTCGGGCAGCCAGGCGATTCTTCCTTCACGCCCTCGATGTACCCGGTCTATGTGCGCGCTGAGGCATATCGAGCCGGGCATCAGGGCGACGCCGCGGTGGCCGAGTTCCAGAAAATCCTCGACCATCGTGGCATTGTTCTAAATGAACCTATCGGCGCACTTGCCAATCTTGGCCTGGGACGCGCCTACGCCCTCCAGGGAAACACCGCAAAAGCCCGCGGCGCTTACCAGGAATTCTTCACGCTGTGGAAGGACGCCGACCCTGGCATTCCTATTCTGATTGCCGCCAAGTCTGAAAACGCGAAGCTGCGATGATCACTATCAATCAGGGGTTCGCATACCAGGCGGTCAGGCGGTACCAGGAGCGGGGTAGCTAAGATATTCCCGCAAGCGGCGTGGAGAGGTTCCAACGCGCTACTTGGCCTTGCTGGGCACTTGCAGCTCGTTCTGGACGCTGAATACCCCAGACACCGAGTTAGCGCGCATCTCGGCCAATGCCGAATCGTTATCGTTGTCCACAACGCCGGTCAAGGTCACGTTCCCATTCTTTACGATGATGTGGATGGAGTGCCAGCCCATGGGGGGATCGTTAGTGATGCCGCCGGCGGCGCGAGCCACGGAGGGCCCGCCTCGCGGCCCGCGGTTATTGGTATAGCGTTGAAGAGGGGCGTATCGAAAAATGCTGGCATAGGTGGCCGCTCGAATCTTGTCATCATTCGTCGAGAGCGGAAGAACTTCGATATTGTTCTCCACGCTGGTAACGCCATCTATCTTTTTTACCACGTTCTCGGCGCCCGATTTCAAAGTCGGCCGGGAGGCCTGTCCGCTCAGAATGACGGTGGATCCCTTAATGCCGTAATTGATGTTGTCAAATACTCCATACTGCGGAAGGGTGACGATCGCCTTGTGAATGTCTTGGGCCATCTTCAGTATTTTCTGCTGCTGGGCATCGGGAGCCGTGGTGTCCTGGGCCATCGTGGTGGAGACACAAAGGAGAAACAGCACCGCCGATGCAAGAAAGACTTTGTATGCTTTGGGGGACATGGTTCGAACCTCCAAACGCTGATTTGTTGAAATAGTATAGCCCACCCGCAAGTTTAGCACGGACCTTTATGGAAGGTCCGCGGTTTTTTGATTTCAACATGGTACAAGCTGCGGACTTACAAAACAGTCGCTCATGATGCTCTGCGTCACCCCGAAGCATGAAAGTAACCCCTCACCCGACCTCGTCCCTCGGCCACCCTCTCCACACGTGAGAGGGAAAAGTTGGTATCCGTCCCTCTCCGAGGGGAGAGGGTGGGGGCCATGTGCCGCCGGGTGAGGGGTCACTTTTCGGAGCAGGTGCGCGCTTCGGTTTGTGACAGGAATGTCGCCAGGTTTGGAACGATAAAAGCGCGGTAGCGCGAGTTATCCGTCAGCCGACGGACAACTCCGCGCGCTAGCTCCCCCCCGATGATCGATTAGCCTAAGTCGTTTCTGGCCTAGGTCAAAATACTGTTAGTTTTGACAGTTCCCTACATTAACTGCGCGGCGCACAATTAGTGCGCATGTGAAAACGTGTCGCGGTGCTCACTGAGGGATTCACCCCCATGCCCACCCCACCCTTCCACATGGCTTAGGATCGACCCCCATGGGCGAGTAGCCATTTTTCGATAAGTTCATTTAGGCAAGAGTTCAGGGCCCATAAAAAGCCGCTCATCACGGTTCTGTCCGCCGCATCATTCTGCTGCAATCCCTTCGCGGTGGCCCGAGCGCAATCGGTGATCGCGGCCTAAATCACCACGCCCGACTCCGATGTGACGACCATCGGCACACTCAAAGGCAAGGCCTGCGCGCCCAGGCAGGGAGACGCGAAGGGCAGCGTGGGGGGTCTGCGTGGAAGAAGACCTTGCGTGCACGCTTAGCGACGAAATCGCGGCCAGGATCCTGTGTCCCCCGCGATTTCCCCGAGCAATTAGAGAGCAACTCATTGCAATCCCATCTGAGGAGGGTTCGTATGAATCGCAGCCTTACCATGATGTACGGCAAGCAGTTCGTCAACGGTGCGTTGGTCACGATCACTAAACGCTTGATGATCCTTGGTGCGGTAGTGCTGGCAACTTTTGTCCCGGCGATTGCGCAGAATAGCGAGCTGCAGGAAAAGCTCGCCGCCGTGAAGCAAGCTGCCGCCGAGAACAAGCAGGCGCTTCTCCAGTACCAATGGCTTGAAACCACGCAGCTCACCCTGAAGGGGGAACCCCATCCTCCGTCTCAAAATCAATGTCAGTACGGTCCGGATGGGCAAGTTCAGAAGACTCTGATCAGTCCTCCGCCGGAACCACCCAGTGGCGGCCGGGCCAAGGAAAGAATCATTGCCAGGAAAAAAGCAGAAATGCAGCAGTACATGCAAGACGTGAAGGGAGTTCTCGCCCAGTATGTGCCTCCCGACCCGCAGAAAATGCAACAGGCCTTCCAAGCCGGCAATGTTTCCCTGAACCCCGCCGGGAGCGTGGTGAATTTGATTTTCACCAATTATGCGCAACAAGGCGATCAGATGACCCTCACCTTTGACCCGGCGGCAAAGAAGGTCGTCGCCCTGAGCGTCAACACTTACATGGGTGATGGGAAGGACGCGGTGACGTTGCAGGTGCAAATGGCCAGCCTGCCGAATGGCCTCAACTATACGCAACAGACGGTTCTTAATGCCACGGCCAAGCAGTTGGTGGTGACCACGACCAATTCCAATTACCAGAAACTGGGCGGGAACTAACGCTGCGCGGGAGGCGATCTTGACTTCGGGAATATCCTCCCCGCCCGATGCCACTGAATCGCTGGGGGGCATAGTATCTGCCGAATTTGCTGCCCGAGGCAGAGAAGATGAAGAGTTTGGGGTATTCCTTCGGCCGGGCCCACCAGCTCGAAAACACGATTATGTTTGGCGGCGCCCGGGCGCTCAAGATTCCCAAGAAGTAGCCAAGGTTAGACTCGGCAGGAGATTTGAACGGACGGGATGTTAGGAAGTAAATCGGCGGTTGGAAGCGGATGGGCATCATGCCCTAAGGATGAAAGGCCGCTACCGCTTTATCTGCTTTGCGGCCCGGGAAGTGATCGAGATGGCGGCCATAGAGAAATGAAAGGAGCTGATAGCAATGGAATACCATTCCAAGTCATTCCGCAGTATTGAAAGAGTTGCAACTCCCCATGCGGCCTGGCTGCGTCGAATGGCGCTAGCAAGCCTGGTGCTTTTTACCATGGCGGCAGGCAGCGTGTTCGCCCAACAACCTGCAGCCGAACCCTGTTCACCAGCGGCCACGCAGTCGTTGAACTCAAGATCCCTGCCGGCGCAACCCAAACCGTTCGGCGGGATTATCAAGCGCGATGCGCGCGAATCGAAGCCGTGCTGGGATCCGCGAATCGTGCCGCCGAAGGGCGCGCCCAACGTTTTGTTGATCATGACCGACGATGCGGGGTTCGGCGTACCCAGCACGTTTGGCGGGGTTATCCCCACGCCCGCGCTTGACCGCATCGCCAACAATGGCCTGCGTTACACGAACTTCAATTCCACCGCGCTTTGTTCGCCTACCCGCGCCGCATTGATCACCGGCCGCAACCATCACTCGGTGGGGTTCGGCGTGATTTCGGAACAGGCCACCGGTTATCCGGGCTACAACAGCATCATCCCGAAAGACAAAGCAACGGTTGGGCGGATCCTGAAAGAGAACGGTTACTCGACGTCGTGGTTTGGCAAGAACCACAACACGCCCGCCTTTGCGGCCAGCCAGGCTGGACCGTTTGATCAGTGGCCGGTGGGCATGGGTTTCGATTACTTCTATGGATTCAATGGTGGGGATGCGAATCAATGGCAGCCCAACCTCTTCCGCAATATGTCGGAGATTTATCCCTACGTCGGGAAACCCGGTTGGAACCTCACCACCGCCATGGCGGACGACGCCATCGAGTATATGAAGCGCCTCAATGCAGTGAATCCGGAGCAGCCTTGCTTTCTCTACTATGTGCCGGGTGGCACGCATGCCCCGCATCACCCGACGGCCGAATGGATTAAGAAGATCAGCGACATGCACTTGTTCGATAAGGGCTGGGACGATCTGCGCGCGCAGATCTTCGCGAACCAGAAGAGGCTGGGCGTGATTCCGCAGGACGCCAAGATGACCCCGTGGCCGGCGGACTTGCTGAAGCACTGGGATCAACTGACTCCCGACGAACAGAAAATGTTCCTTCGCCAGGTGGACGTGTTCGCCGCCTACGTTGCCTACACCGACAATGAAATCGGACGCGTGATCCAGGAAGTCGCAGACGAGGGCAAGCTCGACAACACATTGATTATTTACATCGAAGGCGACAACGGCACCAGTTCAGAACTCTGAATGGCACTCCGAACGAAGTGGCCATGTTCAACCAGGTTGACGTACCCGTCGAGGTTCAATTGAAGTACTTCTACGACGCCTGGGGTACCGACAAGACCTACAATCACATGGCCGTGCCGTGGGCCTGGGCCTTCGACACGCCGTTTTCCTGGACCAAGCAGATCTCATCTCACTTCGGCGGCGTACGGCAGGGCATGGCGATTTCCTGGCCGGGACACATCGACGATCCCGGTGGCATCCGCAACCAGTTCCACCACATGATTGATATCGTACCCACCATCCTCGAAGCTGCGAACATTCAGGCTCCCGACTACGTGGATGGCATCAAGCAGAAGCCCATCGAAGGCGTCAGCATGGCGTACACCTTCAAAAAAGCCAATGCCAACGCGCCGTCCACTCATCACACCCAGTACTTCGAAATGATGGGCGATCACGCGCTCTATCACGACGGATGGATCGCCAGCACCAAGGTGATGCGTCCACCGTGGGACACGGGTGCGATTATCAAGGAAAGCCCCGCCGACTACCCGTGGGAACTGTACGACCTGAGCAAGGACTGGACGCAGTCCGACAACATTGTCGACAAAAACCCCGCCAAGCTCAAAGAACTGCAGGATCTCTTCTGGAGGGAAGCGGAGAAATACCAGGTCCTCCCGCTGGACAACTCTGTCGTGGCTCGGCTCATCATTCCAAAACCCAGCCTGAGCGCGGGCCGCACCGTATTCACTTACACGGGCGAGGTAACGGGCACGCCCAACGGTGACGCCCCGAGCATTCTCAACTCGTCCTACAATTTCAAGGCCGAAATTGAGGTCCCTGATGGCGGTGGCGACGGCATGTTGGTCACCCAAGGCGGCCGCTTCGGCGGCTACGGCTTCTACATCCTGAAGGGCAAGCCCATTTTCCTCTGGAACCTGGTGGACCTTAAACGCATCCGCTGGGAAAGCCCGGAGGCACTCACGCCGGGCAAGCACGCCGTCGAGTTTGACTTCAAATATGATGGACTCGGCATGGGCACGCTCGCCTTTGGCAGCCCCAGTGGCATCGGCCGCGGTGGCACGGGGGTTCTGAAGGTGGACGGCCAAGCCGTCGCCACGCAAGCGATGGAACACTCCATTCCCTTCATCCTGCAGTGGGACGAAAACTTCGATGTGGGCGCCGACACCGGTACGCCTGTAGATGACCAGGACTACCAAGTGCCGTTCGAATTCAATGGGAAGCTCTTCAAACTTACCCTGACCATCGACCGGCCGCGGTTGACTCCGGCTGATATCGAAAAGCTGAAAGAGGCTCAACGCAACAACAAAGCAAGCGAATAACACCCCGCGGTAGGGAGGGGAGAGAGCGATCAACAACGCGACTGAAGCTGACTTGCAATTTGAAAACTGTTGTTGCAACAAAGTCATCGAGGCAATCTGGGAGGTGAGTACGAAGCGCAGGGCGTAGGCGGCTCTTGCCGGTGGATGCATGAGCGCTTGCCTCCCACCTTCCATCACTAACTATGAGGGTTGTGGCTTCGACGCCACCTCCAGCTTCACGCCGTAACAGAGGAGTTGAACAATTCGCTGCAGCGGAGCAGCCCTAGCGGCTGCGCAACGCAACAACCGCGCCTGCGAGTAACGGAGAGATCTCGTCCACTTTGAAAAGAGATTTTTGGAGCCGCAATGATGCTCGGACGGCTGGAGCGAATGAAAACTGGCCAGGATATCTTTCTTCTGTTGTCGCTTCTGCTGGTCATCCTGATGTATCCGGTACTGGATCACAGTGACCTGGGAAGATTGATTCTCGCCGCGCTGGTGTTTGTGCCGGTTGGTTTGGCGACGCTGAGGATGTCGCAAACAAAAGTCTGGGTAAGGCCGTCGGTAATGTTGATGTCCAGCGTTGTGGTGTTTGGGGTGCTTAGTATTGTTTTCCCTCGTCCTGCACTGCTGGTAATCAAATGGGGAATCATGACGGCGTTCTTCGCACTAACCGTCGTCTGCCTGTTTACCTATCTCAAGAATGCCCGCACAATTTTAAGTTCACACCTCTTCACGGCAGTCAGCATTTACGTCTTGATTGGGATGCTCTATTTTTCCCTCTACAGTGCCATCGATGTTTTCTGTCCGGGCGCTTTCCAACTCAGTCCCTCAGTGGCGACAGACCGTCCAAGTGAATTGCTGTACTTCAGCTTGATAACGCTGTCGACGATTGGCTACGGCGATATTGTTCCGGTGTACGGGGTGGCTCGCATGTTGGCAGCACTGGAGGGGATGACGGGTGTCCTCTATGTCGCCATCATGATAGCGCTGTTGGTTAGCGCGTTCCGATGGCAGGGTGATGCGCGCCCAGAGTAGCACGCTCGCAAATCGGAGTGGCTAATATTCACACGAGGGCTTTATGTGCCCATGTTGTTCAGAACGCGCAGAGGTGGGCCCAGTTTGACCTACTCTGCGGCTCTTAAAATCGGAGGTCTCACCCCGTTCATTGCCACGCAATGAGAAAGAGCCGCTTGGAAACCCGCCGCTGCCGTCGGGGGAGAGGCGCGGTCCGTTAGTGCACTATCAAGGAGGAGTTACACATGCGAAGGAACCCGAGTCTTCTGATCCTGGCGGTCTTATTGGCGGCGCCGCTGATCGCACAGGATAAACCCGCGCCAGAGGAAGACAAACCCGTGCAAGAGGCGGTGGGAACTCAGGTTGCCACGGAGCAGACGCCGGCGGCAGCGTCAAGTGCCGAGGAGTTAAGAAAAGCGTCGCAGAACCCCATTGCCAGCCTCATCAGCGTCCCCCTCCAGGACAACTTCAACTTCAACATCTCTCCGGCAGACCGCACCCAGAATGTTCTAAACATCCAGCCGGTTATTCCGTTCAGCTTGTCGAAGGGATGGAATCTCATCACCCGCTGGATTACGCCCATCATCTACCAGCCCATTCCC
>Ga0335085_10005708_pt1 | contig 19875 bp, 20 predicted proteins | sample Lox_Sample_45_FD_206712 | JGI IMG/M metagenome (GOLD analysis project Ga0335085, IMG submission 206712) | Soil microbial communities from Loxahatchee National Wildlife Refuge, Florida, United States - Lox_Sample_4.5 | ecosystem: Environmental > Terrestrial > Soil > Wetlands | place: USA...
CCCTGATGTGGCTGGCCCTGCCCCTCACCGCGCTGCGTTACTGGACGGTATGGGATCAGCTGCCGGCACGCATGGCCACGCACTTCAACGCTGCGGGGCAGGCCAATGGCTGGATGTCGCGCGAAGCATCCTTGCAATTCGCCGTTGGATTCGCCCTCTTCATGCTCGCGGTGTTCACCATCGTCGCCTATGTGATGCACAAATCCAAAACCGCCGGAGTGATGTCGTGGGCGATGCTGGGCTTTTTCTATCTGGTCACGGGTTTCATCTACTACGCCAATTGCCAGGTCCTGGACTACAACCTGGCGGGCCAGCCGATTCACCTCGACGTCGTGACCGCGCTGATTCCCGGCGCCGCGCTGATTCTCACGGCAATCTACCTGGGCATGCAGCGGGGGAAGGTTTTACCCGAGGCCAGCCCGATCGGCGATGAAGTGCACCGATCGACGTTTTGGGCGGCGTTCATGGCCGTGGTTGTAATTCTTGAGCTCATGTTCGTCAGCCAGGTCCCGAATGCAGGTGCCCGCATCACCCTGGGCCTGGTGAGCGTCATCCTGCTCGCTGCCTGCGCCCTGGCCTGGAGCGGCTTTCACTACCAATTTACCCAGGCTGGCGTAGTGATCAGCGCCCTCGGCTTTCGTCTGCGCTCGATTCCTGCGGCCGAAATCACCCGCTACAACGTGGCTGCCTGGAACCCCTTGCGGGGTTATGGAATCCGCGGCCTCGGAAGCTGCCGCGCTTACGTTTGGGGAAAGCGGGGGGTGAGCATTCAGACCTCCCAGGGAACCGTTTTCCTAGGTCATGACGAACCCGAACGAATCGTGCATGACCTTGACGCCATGAAGCAGTTTGCACGCTAAAAGTTCGTTCGGAGGAGGCGGTATGTTCGGCATAGCAATGGAAATCTGGATCATCGTCGGGATGTGCGTTCTGGTCCTGATGTTCCTGATGAGTATGTTGGCGAGGTTATACCGGAAAGCGGGACCCCACGAAGCCCTTGTGGTTTACGGTTTCCGCGGCACGCGTGTCGTGAAGGGGCACGGCACCATCATTTTTCCCATGATTGAAAATTGCCGCGGACTTTCGCTTGAACTGATGTCATTCGACGTGGCACCGCAACAGGATCTGTACACCAAGCAAGGCGTGGCCGTTACGGTGGAAGCCGTCGCGCAGATCAAGGTGAAATCCGACACTGAGTCGGTGCTGACGGCGTCTGAACAATTCCTGACGAAGAGCGATCAGGAGCGCGAAGGCCTGATCCGCCTGGTCATGGAAGGACACCTGCGCGGCATTATCGGACAGTTGACGGTCGAAGAAATCGTGAAGCAGCCGGAGATGGTTTCCGACCGCATGCGCTCTACCTGCGCCGATGACATGAACAAGATGGGACTCGAGGTCATCTCTTTCACCATCAAGGAAGTGCGCGACAAGAACGAATACATCACCAATATGGGCAAGCCCGACGTAGCGCGCATCAAGCGCGATGCCGATGTGGCTACTGCGGAAGCCGATCGCGACACGGCCATCAAGCGGGCGCTGGCGCAGCGGGAATCCGCCGTCGCGAAAGCGCAAGCCGATCAGGAACGAGTGCTGGCGGAAACGCTCTCCATGGCCAAGCAAGCCGAGGCGCAGCGCGATCTCGAAGTGAAGAAAGCCCAGTACCTCGAAGTCACCAAGAAGCAGCAGGCGCAGGCCGACAAGGCCTACGACATCCAGTCGAACGTCATGCAGCAGCAGGTCGTGGCCGAGCAAGTGAAGGTGCAACAGATTGAAAAAGAGCAGCAGGTCAAAGTACAGGAAGCCGAGATCAACCGCCGCGAGAAAGAGTTGATCGCGACCGTGCTGAAGCAGGCCGAGATCGAGCGTCAGCGCATTGAGACCCTGGCTTTGGCCGAGAAGCAGCGCCTGATGTCAGAAGCCGAAGGTCACGCGACTTCGATCCGGGCGCAGGGCGAGGCTGAAGCCGAAATCATCTTCAAGAAAGGCGAAGCTGAAGCCAAGGCGATGAATGTAAAAGCTGAGGCTTACCAGGAGTACAACCAGGCTGCTGTCATCGACAAACTCTTTGCCAGCATGCCGGATGTGGTGCGGGCGTTGGCGAGTCCGCTGTCGAACGTCGACAAGATCACTATCGTTTCGACCGGCAACGGCGACGCGGCGGGTCTGAACAAAGTCACGGGCGACATCACCAAGATGGCGGCGCAGATTCCGGCGTTGTTCGAGACTCTCTCAGGCATGCCGCTCTCTGATTTGCTGGGCAAAGTGCGGCAGATCGGCGACAAAGCGTCTAAGGCGGATGTTCTGCCGCCAACCGCGCCGGCCAAGTGACAACTCATGCGGGGCAGCCGTCGTCGGCTGTCCCGCGCTCTTTGAAGGATCGGAGACAGTATGAAGAAGCTTCAATACATCGGCATGGGTGTTGCGCTGGGGACGGCCATCGGGGCCGCCATGGCGTCGGCCATGCATATGGCGGCATGGATCCCCATTGGGATCGGCATCGGCCTGGCGATCGGCAGTTCGATAAGCAATCGCCAGTCAAAGGGAAGAGTGAGCGAATGATATCGCTTGGCGCAAGGCCAACGGGCAATGACGAATGACCAAAGGCGAGGTGTTATATGGCATTACTGGAGCGAGTTTCCACGTTAGTTCGGGCAAATCTGAACGACCTGATTGATAAGGCCGAAGATCCTGAGAAGATGCTCAAGCAGGTGATTCTCGACATGCAGAACCAGCTTTTGCAAGTCAAAACGCAGGTAGCGATCGCGATCGCCGACCAGCATCTGCTCGAAAAAAAACACAAGGAAAACGACGAGAAGGTTGCGGAATGGATGCGCAAAGCCGAGCTTGCCGTCGACAAGAAAGAGGACGACCTGGCGCGCGCGGCCCTGCAGCGAGTGGAAAGCTATCGCGAGTTGACCGACAACTTCGCGCAACAGGTGATAGACCAGAAAGCGCAGGTGGAGAACCTGAAAACCGCCCTGCGGCAGCTGGAACAGAAGATGACCGAGGCAAAAGCCAAGGCGGAATTGCTGATGGCGCAGCAACGCAGGGCGCGGGCGGTATCAAAAGCCAGCGACGCCCAGTTCACGCTGAATAACAGCTCAAAGGCCGCGGCCTTTGACCGCATGAAGCGCAAGGTGGCGCACTCCGAGGCGGTGGGGCAGGCGAAGGCGGAGCTGGCGGCGGAAGATGTCGAGGGACGGCTGGCGGCGCTTGAAAAGGAAGACAAGATCGAGCAGTTGCTGGCGGAGTTGAAATCCAAGCGGGGAGCGTAGTGCAAATGCAGGGTAGGCGCCGCACCTGTCCGGGCGCGTAGCGACGGCGGAGGAAGGCTGACACTGAGGATGCCAGCGTTTGCAGAAGGCTTGATAGAATCGATTGGGTCCACATGCAAAAAATCTTTCACTTTGACTCTCCTCCCGACGCCTATGTGGCCGATGCCGCCGTGCTTTGCTGCTTCGACGCACGCATCAGCCAGGTAGTGCGTAAGTTTCTGAAGAAGCAGGGAATTGAGCGTCCTGACATGATCGTCGTCGCCGGAGGCGCCAAGACGCTGGCCTCTCCGCGCAACGACTTCGAGCAAGACTTCATTCTCGAGCAGGTTCGCATGTCGATTCGCCTGCACGGTACCAAACGTGTCTTTGTCATGAGCCACTCCGACTGCGCAACCTATGGCGGACTGGCTGCTTTTAAGGGCGACCGCGAAGCGGAGGCTACACATCACCGCAGCGAGCTGATTCGCGCCGGCGAGCTGCTGGTGAATAGCTTTCCCGATATCTCCGTCGAGCCCTACTTTGTGAAGTTCGATGGCGTATGGGAAGTAAAACTGGCGAAGCCGCTCGAGTCACCAAAGAACCGTTTCGGGACCTAGCAGGACGGGCTGAATCCGCATGATGAGAACAGTGATCCTTGCCATCCTGGTGTCGCTTATCGGTTCCACCGTTGTCAAGGCTCAGGAGATCGCCGGCGATTGGGAAGGAACGCTTCGGGTACAGGGCGCAGAACTGCGACTGGCGCTCCATGTCACCAAAGATGATGGCGGACGGCTGAAGGCTACGCTTGACAGCGTTGATCAGGACGCCTTCGACATCCCCGTCACTGCGATCACGCTCAGCGGCAGCAATGTCAGTTTCACTGTGCTCGAGGTTCACGGTACCTACCACGGCAAGTTCAACGCCGACGCCACCTCCATCGACGGTACGTGGACGCAACTGGGACCCTTGCCCTTGAGCTTTCACCGCGTGACCGCTCCGATCAAGAAAGATCATCTGCTGGCGAAGCCGTCTGACATTGATGGCACCTGGTGGGGTACGTTGGAGACCGGCGTGGTTTCGCTGCGCATGGTCTTCCACATTACCAATACCGAAGATGGCCTGATCGCGACCGCCGATAGTCCGGATCAGAATGCGAAGGGACTTCCCGTCACCAGCGTTACGCGCAACGGTCCCTCCCTTAAGCTGGAGATGAAGCAACTGGCAGGAGTGTTCGAAGGCAAGATCGACCCGACGCTCTCGACCATTGAAGGCACTTGGACGCAGGCAGGTCACACGCTGCCGCTCACGCTGAAGCGCTTGAAAAATGCCGCGGAACTCGAGCGCCGCCGCCCGCAGAACCCGGTCAAACCTTATCCCTATCACGAGGAAGAGGTCACCTACGCCAACAAGGCTGCGGGCGTCACATTTGGTGCCACGCTCACCATTCCGCCAGGGAAAGGGCCGTTCCCCGCAGTCTTTCTGATTACCGGCTCCGGACCGCAGGACCGCGACGAGAGCCTGATGGGGCACAAACCTTTCCTGGTGCTGGCCGACTACCTGACGCGGCGTGGGATTGCGGTCCTGCGGGCAGACGACCGTGGCACCGGGAAATCCACCGGGGTATTTTCAACTGCGACCACCCTCGATTTCGCGGGCGACGCCGAAGCCGCGCTGGACTACCTGAAATCGCGGCCTGAAGTGGATCCGCACAAGATCGGACTCATCGGCCACAGCGAAGGCGGCGTCATCGCTCCCATGGTGGCTGCTCTGAATCATGACGTGGCGTTCATTGTGATGATGGCCGGCACCGGCGTCCCCGGCGATCAGATCCTCATTGCCCAAAAGACGCTGATTGAGGAAGCCAGCGGTGTGAGCCACGAGCAAGTGGAGAAGGATGTTGCCGAAGAAAGGGAACTGCTGGCCATGGTCCGGCGGGAAAAAGACCAGGCGACGCTCGAGAAAGAACTCCGCGAAAAACTGGCGGCAAAATTAACTGAACCGCAGCTCACCACCCAGGTCAAGTTTCTGAGCTCGCCGTGGCTGCGGTATTTCATCGAGTACGATCCGGCGAATGCGCTGAGCAAGGTCACATGCCCGGTGCTGGCGATCAACGGCGAAAAAGATCTGCAGGTACCTCCCAAGCTGAACCTGCCGGCCATTCGCAAAGCTCTGGAGGCGGGCGGGAACAAGAATGTTGAAGTAGATGAACTTCCCGGGTTGAATCACCTTTTCCAGACGGCGACCACGGGTTCTCCCAATGAGTACGCGCAGATCGAGGAAACCATGTCGCCCATTGCGCTCGATACCATGGCTGATTGGATTCTGAAGCAGACGAAGTAAAGCCGCCTATCCCGCTTTGCGCTGGGCCGATCCCGAAGAATCGCGGGTTCCGGAGAGATTGGTCATCCCCTCCAGGACCTGCTGGAATCTTGTCTCGCTCCGCAAGCCATCGAAGCGCGGATCAACCCTCAAAAATACCAGCCACCCGGAGCGTTCCTTCATGGCCCGTTCGAGTTCATCGAGCGCGAGGGCGTGGTTGCCCAGCCCCGCCGCCACCAAGCTTCTTGAGAATGCGATAGTGGGAGATGGTGCTGCCGGTCATCGAGTCCCGGGCATTTTCCACAACTTAGGGCTTCCTATCTGCGGGCGAGCAGCGCTCGGCTGAAAATGTTAGGTGAACCGTGCGGGAGAGTCAAACATCGTGCTGCGACCGACCTTGCGAGAGAAGAGGGCCCCATCACGCGCGATGGCGGAATGGGGCGCTCCTGAGCTACTTCATGACCACGGCTAAGCCCATGGGGACTTCGCCCGGGTGAAGTGGAAGCTTGATCGGATTGAGAGTTTCAGTCAGCGTGCCATCGCTGCTGTTCACATTCAACACGTGCAGGAAGTTGCCGATTGTCTGGCCATTGGGCTGCAGGCCAAGCACGTAGAGGAACTGTCCCGTGGGATCAAGTTTAAGGTTGGTGGGTTCGTCCACGCCGGCCTTCAGGGCGAGGTGCTGCACCTGCACCGGTTTGAGGAAGTTGGCGCCGCTGATGTCGTAGACGGTCAGCGTACGCGTGCCGCTCTCCACCGTATAAAGAAAATTTCCCGCGGCATCGGTAGTCAGCCAGCAGAGGAGGGAACCCTGATTTACCAGCACTTTCGCCAGAGCCAGAGCACCCGAGGTGTCGTAGGTATACACCCCCATCTCATTGACAGCAGGTAAGCCAACATAGATCACGCGTTGCTTGGGGTGCGCCGCCCCACCCAGAAAGATCGGGCCACGAATCGGAGACTCGCTGCTGATCAGCGACAGGGTGCCGTCCGCGTTGACTCCATAGGAATCAAGGGTTGCACCGCCCAGGACAAAAGCGAATTTTCCGCTGGGGCTGGCCAGTGCCAGCGAGACGAGGCTGCCGCTCGGATAGTCGATGGTGGAGTTAGCCACCGGCGTCAACACCCCCGACGCCTCATCCACCAGAAAGCTCGTGATGTTCGGAGTGCCGCCGGTTTGCAGCGGATCATCGGCCTGGTTGACCACCGTCATCTGCGCTCCCGCAGGGCTGATCTCATCCAAGCCCATGCTGACTGGATCCTGGCCATTCGAGTCTGTGACCGTTAGACGCTTCAGCCTGCCGCTGGAATTGATAGCGAAGCTGGTGATGGTGTTGGAGTCACCATTGACCGCGAACAGAAGGGTGCCGGCGGAGTTTACGACAATCTCCTGATCGGCCTGGAAACCGGGTGAGAACACGGAATTCATTTCGTACACCCCGGTACCTGCAGTTTTGAAGGGAGAGCCGGGAATAGGTGTAAGCGCGCCGGTGCCGTCATTGGAATAAGCGAGCACCGAATTCTTGTTTGGAATCTGCCCAATGTTGCTGTCGATGTAAACGGCGTTCACCTGACTGAACGCGGTGGTTGCCAACAACGCCAAAATGGGCAGAAGCATAGGTCTGATCTTCATGAAAACCTCCTGAGAGTCGAAACCGGGGGCCTCGGATCGAGTCATGATCCGTGTCGCATGCGCCGTTGAGGGGGCGCGTCAGATAGGGAAGCCTGAGGATTCTTCGTCTTTGACACAAATGTTGTCAAGAGACTTTCGGCCCACTGCACACCCGGATCAGCCTCAGCATGCGGCGCGGCGGACGTGTGCCGTCTTAAGCGGCCTCTTGCGACCGAGGCCCCAAGAAATCGAAGGGAGCGGGGTTGTTCAGGATACTCGTGCCAAGTAAGTCGCTAGGCGCTGGCCTTGTCGATCAGCGGCAGTATGTCGTCATCGCCGTTCTTAGTTTCGAGCTCCAACTGCTCCTGACCGCTGAGCGCGGTGACCCGTCCCCGATAAGTCTTTAAGTGCGTCGAAGCCTTGTCGAACGCTTCTTGCGCCTTGCCCAGACTCTTGCCGACGCTTTCGAATTGATTCTGGAAGTAGTCGAAGGATTTCTGCGCCTTGGCAAGCTCCAGGCGGCTCTTCTCGAAGCGGCTGGCCACTTCGTACCACTTGTGGACTAGCGCGATGGTCTGCAACGTCATGAGCAGCGTATTTGGGGAAACCGGGAAGACATGCTGCTCATTCAGCCAGTCGGCCAAATCGCGGCTGCGCACCGCCTCCATGTAAAGGGTTTCACTCGGCAGGTACATCAGCGCGATATCCGTGGTGCCGTGCTCGGGCTGGATGTAGGCTTTGATGCGCTTGGCCTCAGCTTTCATCACCCGCACAAAGTCAACGCGGGCAGCCTCCAATTCTGCGGCATCGTTGCTTTCAAACAGCGGCAGGACTTGCTCGCGGGGAAACTTGGCATCGATCGGAAGCCGGCGGTCAGGGAACTGAATCAGCGCGTCAGGACGACCCCCGCCATCGGGAAGCTGCGCCTGCATCTCGAACATATTGGCGGGCAGAAAATCAGCCAACAGACGTTCCAGGCTGGCCTCGCCAAATTTTCCGCGCAGATGGGGAAGCTTGAGCAAGTTGTTCAGGTCGTTGATGGAGTGGCCCAATGCGCCCACTTCGCGCAACTGTTCCTCAGCGGCTTTCAGGTGCTGCTGCACTTTTTCAAACTGCGCAAATCCTTCTTTAATGTTTTGATCGAGCTTCTGTTGCACCTGGTCGCTGATCGCAAGCAGCTTCTGGTCCACCTGTTGGCGAATCCCCTCGAGGCTCTGCGCCGTTCGCTGGTTCAGGGTTTCGAATTCGCTCTTGAGTTGGGTCGTGGTGAGGGCCATGGAGGAGGTTAGTTCGGAGCGGGCATCACGCAGATCCTGGGCCTGCTCGCGCCGTCCGCTGGCCAGCTGGTTTTCCACCGATCCGCCGATCTGGCGGAAGCCCTCGCTCAATCGGTCGGTTACTTCTTGCCGTAGGTCGCCCTTCGTTTGCTCAAGCCGCATCGCCATATCGGCGGTGGCCGCCGTGAACCTCTGCGACAAAGCCTCATGCACCTTCGTGTACTGGTCCGCAAGTCCTTTGACGTCAGAGGATTGCGAGCTATTTTTCAAGTGCCAAAATACCGCAATCCCGAGACCCAGAAGTACCAGGTTCAGGCCCACTAACACGACCAAGAGGAATGTACCCATAGTAAGTGGCTAGGTTGAATTCTAGAGTCTAGCGTGAGGGAAGCAAAGCGGAAGTTTCGTTTTGTATGGCGATAAAGATTCACTCTTTATGGTCAAGGCCCTCATCGCAATTGTGGCGTTCTCCATGGCTGGCGGCAGCGCCCCAGCCAAGGGCACACCGGCGCCGACACCCAAGGTGCGAACCGCGTCCCTGACGCTGGCAGCGCCCCTGGCGGCTCCGATGGCCGAGGACCGCGAAGCCGAGCAGCAAATTCTTGAGTTGGCCAACCAGGCGCGGCAACAGGCCGGAGTTGTCCCGCTCCAGGAAGACCCCGGACTGACGCAGGCAGCCCTCTCCCACACGCAAAGCATGGCCGGCCAACAACAGCTCTCCCACCAATTTGCCGGTGAGCCCTCCCTGAACGACCGGCTGGCCATCAACACGAACTTGCACCTGGATCGAGCGGGGGAAAACGTCGCGTATGCGGCGACGGTCGAACGGGTGCAAGCTGTGTTGATGGCCTCCCCTCCCCACCGCGAGAACCTGATGAATCCGGGGTATAACGTGGTGGGTATCGGCGTCATGCGTGCGGGCGATACGCTTTATGTCACGCAGGATTTCGGCCACGGCTCGACTCCCTACTCGGCGCAGACCTCGGCCGATATTGTGGCCGCGCACCTGAACCAGCTGCGGGGAGAGAACGGATTGTCTGCACTGCAGCGGTTGGAAGCCACGACCGCCCAGTCGGCGGCATGCGCCATGGCGGAGAATGAGTCGTTCGGTGGGCCCGCCCCCAGAGCTTCTTACGTCATCCGCTATACCACCATGCAGCCCGAGACCCTCCCTAACAGCGCATCAAGAGTGCTTTCCGACCGGGAGGTTCGAGCCTATTCCATCGGCTCCTGCTACGCGCGCACGCGAACCTATCCCAACGGCGTCTATTGGATGTTGTTGCTGTTCTACTAAACCGCCAGCCGGCGGTGCTCCAGCGCGGAGACCCGCAACGGAATCTGCTGTCGCAAGGTAGTCTGGACGTACGCTTCTCCCGCCCGCATCATCGCCGTCCACATGGCGTAGGCGCACCCATTCTGGTTCAGAAAGTTCAATGCTTGTTCTTGGGTCAAGCTGCGCCCCGACTCGCGGGCGATTTGAAGGAGGTGTGAAACGGTGATTTCAGCGACGACTTTTTCTCGTTTCCTTTTGCCTGGCATCTTCGATGTTTTCCCCAGATCCAGGCTTCAGGCTAGCTCCGGGCGCGACCGCTGCGATATGCCGGAAGTCACGGTAGCAGGTGAGAATCGTCACAAGGGGAGGGTTAAGAACAGCCCGGTCTAGTTCATCGAAGCGTCCGTATCTGCATCCCATTCTGCAACCGCACCCTGTGCTAACCTCGGTTCGGCGAGGCTTTTCATGGATTCTTTGACCCAGGTTCGCGTGGGTACGGCCGGGTGGTCCTACAAGGACTGGGAGGGGATTTTCTACCCGCCGGGGATGAATCACCGCAAGGAACACCCTCTCGAGTATCTCGCCCGCTGCTTCGACATGGTCGAAGTCAATACCTCGTTCTATGGACACATCAAGCCTCATCTGGCGAAGCTCTGGGTGAAGAAAGCAAGCGCCGTGAATCCGGAGTTCGTGTTCACGGCCAAGCTGCACCGCTCGTTTACGCATTCTCCGGATATGGTGGTGGGCCCGACGTCGGCGGCGACGATTCGTCCCAACGACGAAGATGAGCGTCTGGCGCGCGAGGGACTCGATGCGCTGGCCGCGGAAGGGAAGTTGGGAGCACTGTTGATTCAGTTCCCATTTTCTTTTAAGAACACCAGCCTGAATCGCGAATACCTAGAAACCCTGCTCCGCCAATTCATCGAATATCCGCGCGTGGTTGAAGTCAGGCATTCCAGTTGGGACAATCCTGAAACCCTCGCGGCCTTCGAGCAGAAAAGTGTTTCGTTCTGCAACGTCGATCAGCCACTGATTGGCCGATCGCTCGAACCGACCGAGCACGTCACCGCCCCGGTTGGCTATGTGCGCTTGCACGGACGCAACTACGATCAATGGTTCGAAGGCGAGAACCGCGATGACCGCTACAACTACCTCTACTCCGACGCCGAACTCGCGGGGTGGACAGAGAAGATCGATCGCATCTCCCATCAAGCGCACATTACCTACGTGGTTACCAACAACCACTTTGAATCCAAGGCGGCGGTGAACGGGCTGCAGTTAAAACACAGGTTGACAGGGCGGCGAGTCAAGGCGCCCGAAACGCTCCTCCGTCACTATCCCGAGCTGAAGGCCATCGCTGATCCGCTGCCTGATTCCGCCCCGGAATTGCCGCTGCTGGCGTAAGGGAACTTTCCCGCTGTCTCCGCCGTATTAATGAACAGGTCGGATGGCCTAACGTTCGGTGAATTCGAACGTCCAATGGATAGAAGCAACGGGGAAGGTGGTTTATGGACGCGAAATATAATTTCCTGATTGATAGCCTGGGGTGGCGCATTGCGCTGAACGTCACAGGGTTCGTTCTGTGGCTGATGGCGGCTTATGGATTGATGCAATTGGCTGCGTAATCAGGCCAATCGCTATGCTTCTGCTTGGCTGACAGCTGAAGACTGACCACCGGCGACCGGGTTCCGCGCCCGGGCCCGGCGCGGCAATTCCCGCTGTAGTTTCTGCAGCCAGCGCAATTCTCCTCGAAACTGCTCGATCATCAGGCTCACCATCCATACCGCTTCATGGAAACGGTGCCCAACCTCGTGCTTAATCGCCTTGAGTGTCTCCCGTTCGCGCCGGAGTTCCTGCTCAAGATACTTTCGCCGCCGTCTCAGCTGCTCTTCGAATATTCCCGGCCGGGCCTGCCAGGAGAGCGCAATCCAGGTAAGAAAGGGAGGCCGCTCGCGCTGCGTGGTCCATGCTTCCTTCTCCAGCGCATCGGCCAGAGCGCTTTGCCCCTTGGAGGTGGTGGCAAAGACCCGTCGCTCCGGTCCTGCCTGGGGCCCCTCGCTGCCGGTCCCGCGGATCAGCCCCCGGTCAGCCAGCTTGTCGAGCGAATAGTAGACCTGGGGGCGCGAAATGCCGGCCCAGTCCTGTACCTGGCGGCGCTGCAGCTCCTGGTTGGCTTCATAGCCGTGCATCGGCTGCTCAGCCAGCAGGCTCAGCAGCACCAGGTCCGGCGTGGTTAGTTCCCGCGTTGCAACCAGCTTCTTCGGCGTAAAAAATCTCCTTGACAATGTAACTAGTCTAATTAAGACTAGTGATGATCCGCAAGGAGGATCTGGCCATGCGAGTGACGACTTTGATGCTTTTGCTCCTCGCGTTTAGCGGAACCATGAGAGCACAAGAAAGGGTGGCTGCCATGAGCGCGAAAAAACTGACGCCTATTTTGCTGGTGGAAGAGATTGAGCCCTGCGTGAAGTTCTGGGAGCGAGTGGGGTTCGCCAAGACCGTGGAAGTTCCGGAAGGCAACAAGCTGGGATTCGTCATTCTCCAGAAAGGCGATCTGGAGGTGATGTACCAGAGCTACGCCAGCGTCGCGAAGGATGTGCCAACCAATCCCTTACTCGCCAAGCGCGGACCGTCGTTCCTCTATGTCGAAGTGTCCAGCTTGAACGACACCATGGCGGCGATGAAAGGAGCGGAGATTGTCATGCCCGTCCGCAACACTTTCTATGGCTCGAAAGAGATCGGCTACAAAGATCCCGGCGGCCACATGATCACCTTTGCCGAAATGGGCGCCGCGCCGCAGAAGTGAAGGGCCGGCGCTGCAAGCTTACGCCTTGGCCGTGACTTCTTCCTTGGCCGAGTAGTGGGATTCGACGTACTCGTCGAGAATCTGGATGAACTCGGCGACGATCTTGTCGCCCTTGAGTGTGGTGAACAGGCGTCCGTCGACATAGACGGGCGCCTTGGGCTCTTCAAAGGTGCCGGGCAGGGAAATGCCCAGGCTGGCATGCTTCGATTCGCCGGGGCCGTTGACTACGCAGCCCATGACGGCGACTTTCATCTCTTCAACGCCCACATAGCGCCCCTTCCACACCGGCATCTGCTCGCGCAGGTACGACTGGATCTGCTCGGCCATCTCCTGAAAGAAGGTGCTGGTAGTGCGCCCGCAGCCAGGGCAGGCTGTGACCTGCGGCGTGAAGCTGCGAATGCCGAGTGACTGCAGAATCTGCTGGCCGACTCGCACTTCCTCCGTACGATCGCCACCGGGAGCAGGCGTCAGCGACACACGAATTGTGTCCCCGATCCCTTCCTGCAACACTACCCCCAGGGCTGCGCTCGAAGCCACAATGCCTTTTGCGCCCATACCGGCTTCGGTGAGTCCCAGGTGCAACGGATAGTTGCAACGCGCGGCCAGCGAGCGGTAGACGTCAATCAGATCCTGCACGCCACTGACTTTGGCGCTGAGGATAATCTGGTCAGCGCGCAGCCCGCAATCTTCCGCCAGCTTCGCGGAATTCAGGGCGCTCACGACCATGGCTTCCATGGTGACTTCGCGCGCATCTTTCGGCTCTGCGAGGCGGGAGTTCTCGTCCATCATTTTGGTCAGCAGCGCCTGGTCGAGCGATCCCCAATTCACGCCGATACGCACCGGCTTCTGGTTCTCCACCGCGACTTCGATCATGGTGCGGAAGTTCGAGTCGTCTTTGCGTCCGATGCCGACGTTCCCGGGATTGATCCGGTACTTGGCCAGCGCCCGCGCACAAGCGGGATATTTTTTCAGCAGAAGATGTCCGTTGTAATGAAAGTCGCCGATAATGGGTACTCGCACGCCCTGCTTTTCGAGTTCCTCGACGATGTGCGGCACTGCCGCAGCCGCTTCCTCATTGTTCACCGTGACGCGAACCAATTCCGAGCCGGCCCGGGCGAGGGCGGCCGTCTGCTTAACCGTCGAGGGGATATCGGCGGTATCGGTATTGGTCATAGACTGCACCACAATCGGTGCATCCGACCCGACCCGCACGCCTCCGACCGAAACCGTAACTGTCTTTCTGCGCTGAATGTTAGCCATGGGAAGGTTTATTTTAACAGGAAAGCGTCATGCGGGCCCGGAGGCATCCGCGAATCAAACAGGCAAGCGCCAGGTTGCGCTCCCGGATTTGAGCACGTATAATCGTGCTGCACGTAAAAGTGTGCTATGAAAACCAATATTACTCTCAAACTCGATTCCGAATTGCTGCGTGAGGTCAAAGTGCTGGCCGCCGAGCAGGGGACCTCCATCAGCGCACTGTTGGCAGAGCGTTTAGAACAGATTCTGCAAGAGCGTCGAGGTTACGCGCAGGCTCGACGTCGTGCACTTGCCAGGCTGCATAGTGGCATGGAGCTGCATTTTAAGAAGCCGCGCTCCCGTGACGAGCTATATGAGCGATAAACGATTTGTCGACACCAACATACTCGTCTATGCCCATGACGCCAGCGCTGGAGTAAAGCACAAACGATCTCTCCAACTGATAGAGAATTTGTGGAGTGAGGGAACAGGTGCCTTGAGCACGCAAGTTCTTCAGGAATTGTGCATCTGCCTGCGAAGGAAGGTTGACCCTCCGTTCTCTACAGAGGAAATTCGGCAACTGGTTCGAGACTACATGAGCTGGTCAGTGGTGGTGAATACTCCTGAACTGATTGTTCAGGCGCTCGACCTCGAGCATCGTTTCAGGATTTCCTTTTGGGACGCCCTGATTCTTCAAGCGGCCGTGCACGGCGGGGCGACTACCGTCTATTCGGAAGATCTAGCTTCTGGACAGAAATATGGCGCGATCCAGGTCATTAACCCTCTGATCGCGCCTTAAACCGCGTCGCTTAGGGCAGCCGGTCCGCCAGTCCCGGAATGGTCTTTACCAGGTCGTTGTAAATCACCATCACCGCAAACAGCACCAGGAAAACAAAAGCTGCCTGGTAGATGCGTTCTTTGATCTGCAGGCTGATGTCGCGCCGCATGATGCTCTCAACGAACAGCAGCATGATCACCCCGCCGTCGAGGATGGGGATCGGCAACAGATTGAAAATACCGAGATTGAGGCTGATGGCAGATGTCAGCGCCAGCAGCGGCGTCCAGCCCTTCTGCTGCGCCGCTTCTCCAGCAGCGCGGCCAATGCCAATGGGGCCTTCCACCGTGCGCAAGGAAACCTGGTGGCGGACCAGTTTTTCCACCAACTCCAGAATGAGCATCGACGTTTTCTTGTTTTCGTCGAGTGACTTGCGGAACGCGGCGCCGAAGGGCAGGCTGCCTACCTTCGTCGGAGCGCTCAGGATACCGATGCGGTAACGCTTTTCCTTCAATCCTTCTACATCGGCCAGGACCGGTTGCACGTGGAATGTCAATTCCTTGCCGTCGCGGCGCACCGTGAGATCGATAGGCTTATCCTTCGTGGCTTTGAGATCTTCAATCATGGCGCCAATCGCCGGCACCGGCTTGCCGTCGAGAGCGACGATCTCATCGCCTTCCTTGATGCCTGCCTTTTCCGCCGGCATGCCCGCTTCCAGGTCGGTCACCGTATTGGGTTGCTTCGCCGACCATCCTGCGTATCCCATCTGCGAAATCCCGAGAGCCTCAGGAACCAGCGTCTTGTCAAAGCTCTGATCGCCGCGCTGCACCGTGATGTGCACCGGCTGGTTCGGACTGAGCATGATCTTGGGCTCGACCTGCTCCCAGGTGGGATTACTGACGTCGTCAACCCGCGTGATGCGGTCTCCCGGTAGCAAACCCAGCTTGGCTGCTGGGGTATCTTTCTCCACCCAGCCGAGGACGGCGGGCTGATCGATGTAGGCCAGGTATTCGTAGTGCACCATGTACACGAAGGTGAGCAGGCCAATGGCGAGCAGAATGTTCATGGCCGGGCCGGCGATCGCAATAATGAAGCGGTGCCAGCGCGGGTGCGAGAGAAATTCCGCCGGATCGCCGGTGCGCTCGTCCATCGGGTTCTCGCCGCTCATCTTCACATATCCGCCGAGCGGAATGGCGCTAATGCGGTAGTCCGTATCGCCCCGGGTAAAACCGAAAAGGCGCTTGCCGAAGCCGATCGAGAAGACCTCGACCCGAACTCCCAACAACTTGGCTGCGGCGTAGTGCCCGAATTCATGAATCAGGATCATGAATCCCAGAACCGCACCCACTGCCACGACAGCAGTAAAAAAGTCCGACATATTTCTCTAAGGATCTCCTGGGACGACTGTTCAGGCGGGAGCCACGGCCTGCTTCCGGCTGCCCTGTTCCACTTTTACGCCGGCCAGCCCGCGCGCCTCTGCATCCGCCTCAAGCACCTGCATTATAGATTCGAGTTTTCGGCTTTTCGTTTCAGCCAGCACCGATTCGATTACTTTGGGAATCTCGTCGAACCGGATCTGCCCATGCAAAAAACCGGCCACCGCAACTTCGTCGGCGGCATTAAGTGCAACTGATTTCGCACCCCCAGCCTCAGCACATTCATAGGCCAGGCGCAGACAAGGAAACTTCTCCATGTCGGGCGGAGCAAACTCGAGGTTGCGTAAGTCCATGACCGGGAAGCGCATATCCGACGGAATCCGGTCCGGATAGGTCAACGCATACAGAATCGGCAAGCGCATATCGGTCACTGAAAACTGAGCAAGTATGCTGCCATCCACAAACTCGACCATGGAGTGAATGGTGGACTGGGGATGCACCATCACCTTGATCTGAGCCGGCGGTAAGTCAAACAAACGACAGGCCTCTATGACCTCGAACCCTTTGTTCATTAAAGTTGCGGAATCGATCGTGATGCGACGCCCCATCTTCCAGGTTGGGTGATTCAACGCCTCTTCCACTGTGATAGATGCGAATTTTGCCTTCGGCGTGTTGCGGAATGGCCCTCCTGAGGCCGTCAGCCAGACGCTCTGAACCTCGTTCATCCTGCCGCCGCGCAGGCACTGGTGCACCGCATTGTGCTCACTATCAATGGGTAGGATGGGCTTGCCCTGGCGGTGGGCCTCGGCGGTGATCAATTCGCCCGCCGCCACCATGCATTCTTTGTTCGCCAAGCCGATGATCTTTCCGGCACGGACGGCCTCGTAGGTTGCTTCCAGCCCGGCGACTCCCACAATGGCACTGACCACAAAATCCACATCGGGATAGGTGGCTACGCGCACGTTTCCGGCGGCTCCGAAGACCACTTCGATGTTGCCGAGCCCTGCGCCTTTCAGGCGGAGCTTCAGCCCATCGGCATCTTTTTCGTCGGCCACCGAGAGTACGCGCGGTCTCCAGCGCTTCGTCTGCTCAAAGGCATCGTCAAGGTTGCGGCCGGCGGCCAGCGTGATGATCTGGAAGCGCTCGGGGTAGGATTCCACCACGCTGAGGGTGCTGCGGCCGATCGATCCGGTCGAGCCGAGAATGGCAATGCGTCTCATGTAAGGTCGGCCCTGGAACCACAAAGGACACCAAGGATCACAAAGGAATGCGGGACTCCCTCTAACCTTTGTGGGCCTTCGTGTCCTTTGTGGTTAAACGCTTTTATTGCATCACGCGCCAAGCCGCATAGTACCACAGCACGGGAGCGGCAAAGAGCAGGGCATCGATACGGTCAAGCATGCCTCCGTGGCCGGGAAGAATAGTTCCCGAGTCCTTCACGCCCGCGCCCCGCTTGATCAGCGACTCCACCAGATCTCCCAACTGCGCCGCGATGTTAATCGCGGCGGAAAGCAGAATCGTCGGCCAGAGCGGAGGCTTCTCCAGGGCAAAGAAACCATCGCGGCGTTCGATCAGATGCGCATTCAGCAACCAACTGCAGATCGGCAGGGCATAGTTGTAAAGCAGCATGCCGATGGTGACGCTGGCGATCATCGAAGCCGCAGCACCTTCCCAGGTCTTTTTAGGGCTGATGCGCGGAGCCATCAGATGACGTCCCAGGCTCTTTCCCACGAAGTACGCAAAAATATCGCCTGCCCACACCAGCAGCAGCAGGTAAAGGAGTAAAAATGCGCCCGACCATTGCTGGCGTAGCTGCACCAGCATCCCCATGGGCAAGGCAATGTAAGTGAAGGCAAAGACCGAAGCCGCTGCCGCGGGGTAAGAACGACTCAGGTCTTCACGGCGCATGCCAACCGTGAGGAAAATAAAAGGCACGACGGCCGCCGCCAGCGCCAGGGTATAAACAAAGATCGCCGTTGAAAGCAGCGGCTTTCCGTTGCCGGGATTGACGGCCAGGAGGACAAAGAAAAAGGCCACAAAAACGTACGTGCCTTTGTAGAACGGCTTTACGCCATAACCTTCCGTCAGCTTGAGAAATTCACTTGCAGTGAGCAGCGCGACGACTGCGGCTACTGTGGCCAGCACCGGGATCGGAGCGTGCAGAATCAGGACCAGGACAATGGGGATGAGGACCACTGCCGTGGCGATGCGTTTGATCAGGGGCTTTGCCTCCTAGCTCCGCGCTGCTGCTTTGGAAGTATGGTGGGAATGATCTTCGAGCAGGCCACCATAGCGCCGCTCGCGCTTCTGGAATTCTGCGATCCCCTCCAGCAGATGCACGCCGCGGAACTCCGGCCATAAGGTGGGCGTGACGTAGATCTCCGAATAAGCCAGTTGCCACAAGAGAAAATTGCTCAGGCGCATCTCTCCGCTGGTGCGAATCACCAGGTCAAGATCGGGAAGATTGCGGGTGTAGAGATGCCGGCAGACCGCCTCTTCATCGACCTTGAGATGCTCCAGGCCGCCGTTCTGCGAAGCCGCGTCCATCAGCGAACGGAAGGCGTCCACAATTTCCGCGCGCGCGCTGTAATTGAGCGCCAGGGTCAGCACCATGCCGGTGTTCTGTGAGGTTTCACGCTTCGCCCACTCCATGCGCTCCTGCACTGCTGCCGGCAACTCATGCTGGCGTCCGATGTAGGCCAGCCGGATATTGTTCTGGTTGAGGGTTGGCAGCTCCTGCTTCAGGTAACGGCCCAGCAATCCCATGAGGAAGTCGACTTCGCTCTTGGGCCGCTTCTTCCAGTTCTCCTCGGAAAAGGCATAGAGGGTGAGGGCAGGGATGCCGATGCGCGCGGCGGTCTCGACGGTCGAGCGCACGGAGGCGACCCCGGCCCGGTGGCCCGCCACGCGCGGCAGATGCCTGCGCTTGGCCCAGCGGCCATTCCCGTCCATGATGATAGCGATGTGTTTTGGGAGCCGGTCCGGATCCAGCCGCGCGAAAACTTCCGTTTCCTTGCGGTCCAGCCCGGCAGGTACTGTAGCTAACAAGCCGTAACCTCTGCTGTTTGTTGAAGCTACCACAGCCGAGGAGGGCCACGCAATGACACAAAGTACTCTACGGCCCTAGTTCTGCGCTTCCGCCGGAACCACCCGTAGGTCCAGCTTCTCCGTGTGCCGCAGGACGGTGAGAACGCTGCCAACGCCGACTCGCGCGTCGGTCAGCAGACGGTGCAGATCGTCCACCCCAGCAACAGGCTTTCCATCGAGCGCAATGATCACGTCCACCTCGCGCAGTCCCGCCGTTTGCGCCGGACTTCCTGGCGTGACGGACATGACCACCACTCCTGACTCCTGCGGAAGATCGTAAAAACGGATCAGCCTGCGATGCAGCGGCACGGTCTGTGCCGCCACTCCAATAGAACTGCGGCGAATTCGCCCATCCCGCAGCAGGCGGCTGGCGACGAACTTGGCGGTGTTGATCCCGATCGCAAAGCACAAGCCTTGCGCCATCTGGATCATCGCGGTATTTACGCCTACGACTTGCCCGTCGAAGGTCACCAGCGGGCCGCCAGAATTCCCGGGATTCAGCGAGGCATCCGTCTGAATGACGTCATCAATCAATCGTCCCGAGTACGAACGCAACGAACGCCCGAGCGCGCTGACCACTCCCGTCGTCACGGTGTATTGAAAGCCATAAGGATTGCCAATGGCGATCGCCAATTGCCCGACGCGAAGTTTCTGGGAATCGCCCAGTTCCACGGCCACCAGCTGCGGCGCCTCAATGCGAATGACGGCCAGGTCGGTCGCCGGATCATCGCCAATGACATCGGCAGGGAAGCGGCGACCGTCGGCCAGCGAAACATCGATGCGCTTCGCCCCGTGCACCACGTGGCTATTGGTGAGAATCAGGCCGTCGGGGGTAAACACGAATCCCGATCCGCCGCCCT
>Ga0335085_10005709_pt1 | contig 19874 bp, 17 predicted proteins | sample Lox_Sample_45_FD_206712 | JGI IMG/M metagenome (GOLD analysis project Ga0335085, IMG submission 206712) | Soil microbial communities from Loxahatchee National Wildlife Refuge, Florida, United States - Lox_Sample_4.5 | ecosystem: Environmental > Terrestrial > Soil > Wetlands | place: USA...
GAATGCCCCGCCTATTTACCACGAGACCGGTGTCATCCGGGAAAATCCAGCAAGACAATTAGCACGCGGTTGAGTCGTTTCACGTCTTCACGGTGAGGGGCCGATCCGAACGCCCAGCTTTGCCGAGTACCATTATTGGGACGCTGCCGGCCAACACGTGGCATCGCGATTTCAGCCCATTCAGATCGCTCGATCGAAACCACTGAAAGGATCCCTTTTTCGGTCAGAAATTGCGTCAATGGCGATGCGTTGCCGAGAGGCAATTCTTAAGCAGCGATTCGCCTACTCTTTCGGCGCCTCCAGCACGTGATCCACAACCGTCACCGGCACACTCCGCTTTTGCTTTACCAGCTTCATTCCGATTTCCTTTTCCAGCGCCTGGAAAATCGAAATCTCGTTGGGATCCGATGCCTCTCCGGCCGCTCCCGCCCCGCCCGGCGCGTTCGGACGCGCGACCCTCAAGGGCGTCCAGCCCAGCGTGAAATTCCATCCGCCCTCCAGTCCGGTTGCGTCCACCACCGGATGGTCCAGATACCCGTTCGCTGTGTTCAGCATGTCCGCATACTCCGCCATGCTGGTGTTGCGGCACGTCACCATCGTCCCCAGATTCTGATACGGGCGCGGCGCCAGCGGATCCGGCCCGCAATGCGACCGCTCGGAATCGTCCCCGCGCTGCAGCTTCGGCTTGCCATTGTCCACCGTGAGCGCATATACCGTGATTTCGCGATTCTCGCTGTGCGACTTCAGTTCAAACTGATCCACCAGAACGCCGCGCAGCATCTCCCACGCCACGCTGATCGGCGGCGCTATCGGCCGTCCGCGCACCGCGTGCGGCGATCCTTCGCCTGACGTGGGCAGCTTGCCCGTAACTTCCCAGAATGCGGTGTCCGCCGACTTCGGCAGCCCGTACACCATGTCGTTCTCGTTGTTCGGCGTAATTCGCAGCGCCATTCCGACCAGGTCGCGCAGCGTCCCATACGCCTGCACCTGCGTTCCGCCGGTGTAGCGCAGACCCATACCCGGATGCGGTCCTGTCATGGGCTTGACCGTCGCTACTTCAAACCGCGCCGCCGCGAGATTCAGCGAAGTCGAAACACCCGGCGGATTCGGTTCCGGCCTTCTGTTGATGCTCTCGACTCCCAGCGTTTCCACCGGAACTTTTTTGAGATCGAGCTCGAGTCCAAGCTGTCTGCTCACCGCGTCGAAGATCGAAATGCCGCTGCCGGCCTGTTCCCCCATCGCGCGATACTGCATCGCCGGCGTCCATTCCAGCTCGAAATCGAACGACCCCTGGAGCCCGGTCTGATCCACAATGTCGTGAGTCAGGTAATAGTTTCCGATCTGCTGCAGGAATTCGACGATCTGCTTCGCGGTCATGTCGTGGCAGATCGCCTTGTTGACCGGCGGTTTACCGGGCTCCGGCGGACCCTGCCGCGGCGCCCCCTTGCAGCCCGAGTCGCCGGGCCCGGAGCTTGGCTTCAGTTTCGACCCGCCCTTCGACACGCTCAGCACGTACCGCGGCATCGGATGCATCCCCTTATTGATGACCAGTTTGAATCTTTCAGCGAGCAGCGCCTGCAGCATCGGCCTCACCGACTCCGCCGTCGCCCCCGCGGGTGTCCTGGCGACCACGTCATACAGGTCTAGCTTCAACCACGCCGGACCCCCGGCGATGCCGTCCTCCGTCGACCCGTAGGCCTCTTCAATAAGGTTGAGGACCGTTGCATCCCGGTCGATCCATAGCCTGTCGCGCAGGATCGCGCCCTGATTCGGCGAGTACTGCACCAGCACTTCCGGCGTCGGGCTGACATGCACGTCCGCGATCTCGAATTTCGCCTCCTGAGCAACAGCGGGCATTATCGCCAGCAGAGTCAGCCATGCAGTCTTATTCATCCCCGATCTCCTCTCAGCCGTCGCGTCGAATTGATTCGACTCCGTTTGTCGCGAGACAGTTCAAAAACGTTCTTTCAACATAAACGTTTGAGGGCGAAAGTTGTTTGGGAATTTTTGCGCGAAATCGAACTACGTGTGTCGGTTCCCCGCGTGCGTCGACCGGATCCATCGCGAAGCCGCCCGTGCAGTCGCGCACAGAATGCCCGGCTCGCCGAGCGGCGCCGACTCCGCCTTCGCACGGTACCCTTTTTTCTGCAATCGCCGAACAAACCTTTTGCAACTCAGTTGCAACCGGCAGCCTCTCCCCTGCTACAATCGATTTGCAACTCAGTTGCGACTATGCTCGATACTTTTGTGATCACTCTGCGCGAAGGCGTTGAAGCCGCGCTGGTGATTGCCATCGCCGTCGCCTATCTGCGCAAAACCGGCCGCGCTGACCTGATGCCCGCTGTCTACCGTGGCCTTCTCAGCGCTGTATTTGCTTGCTTCCTCGCAGCCTGGGGCTTCACCAAAATCGGTATCAGCGACGATGCCTACGAAGGCTGGATTCTGCTTGCCAGCTCAGTTTTCGTCTTCTCAATGGTGCTCTGGATGAACCGCCACGGCGCGCGCCTGAAAGGCGAAATTGAAACTCGATTGCAAAAGGACTCGGCCTCCAAAGACGCACCTCCCGGCGCGGGCGCATGGGGCGTCTTCTTCTTCGTCTTTCTGATGATCTTTCGCGAAGGCATTGAAACGGTCCTCATGCTTTACGGTGTCGTTCGCCTCGACACTTCCGCGATCCTTGAAGCTCTCGGCGCGATTCTCGGCATTCTTCTCGCCGTGCTCTTCGGCGTCAGCTTCGTGCGGGGAACCATTCGCGTCAATCTGCGGCAATTCTTCCGCATCACGACGGTCATCCTGATGGTCGTCGTCTTCCAGCTCGCCATCACTGGTCTGCATGAACTCTCCGAAAGCGGCATCCTGCCGTCGAGCAGCCGCGAAATGGCGCTGGTCGGGCCGGTCGTCAAGAACGAGAGCTTCTTCTTCGTCACCATCCTCGCGCTCGCCGCGGCCATGCTTCTCATGGAATGGCGCAAGCGCCGCGGTCCGCGCACCGAAGGACTGGAAGGCGCTGCGCTTCGCAAAGCGCAATGGTCGGCCCGCCGCGAGCGGCTCTGGATGACAGCGTCCTGCGCCGCTTCCTGCATCTTCATACTTCTGATCACAGCCGAGTTCATCTACACGCGCCAGTCGACTGCTCTTTCCACGCCCACGACTGTCACGCTGGACAAGGGCGCGGTTCGCATCGCAGTCGCATCCGTCAGCGACGGCAATCTTCATCGTTTCGAACTCAATGACGACGGCGTCGGGGTTCGCTTCATCGTGATCGAGAAGCCCGACCACACGCTGGCCACCGCGTTCGATGCATGCGAAATCTGCGGTTCGCAGGGCTACTATCAGAAGGGTCCGGAAGTGATCTGCCGCAACTGCGGCTCCGACATCGTCATCTCAACGATCGGGACGCGCGGCGGCTGCAACCCGATTCCGCTCGAATCGCATGTCGACAACGGAACCCTGGTGATCGATGCCGCGGCAATCGAGAAAGGCGCGGGCCGATTCAAATGATCGTCCGCTTCGTTCAGGAATCTATCCGCCGCGCCCCGCGCCGCAAAGCGCTGATCATCGCCGCCATCGCGATGGGATCGGCAGTCGCTACCGCAATGCTCGGCGTGATGCTCGACGTCGGCGACAAAATCAATCGCGAACTTCGCCAGGTTGGCGCCAACATCGCGGTCACCCCGAGCGCATCAACTTTGTCCGGCGGCGTGGGCTCCATCGCCACAGGCGTCACCGGCGCGAAAAACTTCATCCCGGAATCGGAAGTCCCGAAAATAAAAAAGATTTTCTGGGGCCTCAACATCACTGGTTTCGCGCCCTCGATGATCGCTCAGGACGGCGCGCTGCCCATCCAGGGCGTCTGGTTTCAGCATCTTTATAAGACGCCCGACGGCCGCGATCAGACCACTGGCATCCGCGCGGTGAATCCCGCATGGCAGATCGTCAACGGCCGCTGGACCGACGACGTCCTCACGGAAGCAGTTATCGGAGAAGCCGTAGCCCGCCGCAATGGCTGGAAACCCGGCAGCACGATCTCGCTCTTCGGCTCCCCCTTCCGCGTTGTCGGCATTGTCTCCACCGGTGACGAAACCGATGACCGCGTTCTCATCCCCCTCGCAGCTCTGCAGAAGCTCACTGGCCGCGCCGGAGAGGTCGATCGCATCGACGTCGCCGCGCTCACCAAACCCGAAGACGACTTCGCACGCAAAGATCCACGGCGCATGAGCCCTAAGGAATACGAGCGCTGGGCGTGTACCAGTTACGTCACTTCCATCGCCGACTCCATCGAGCAGGCCCTCCCCGGAACGAAGGCGCGGCCCGTTCGCAAAATCGCCGACTCCGAAGGCAAAATCCTCGATAAGGTTGGCGGCCTTATGGGGCTGATCACGCTCGTCGCGCTTCTCTCGGCGGGCCTCACTGTGTGGAGTCTCACCGCGACCACCATGATGGAGCGTCGCGGCGAAATCGCCATCATGCAGGCCATCGGCGCCACCCGCGCCACCGTTGCAACGCTGTTCAGTCTCGAAATCGGACTCGTCGGACTGGTCGGCGGAGTCATCGGCGCCGTCGCCGGCACCTGGCTCGCGCACGCGGTCGGCACGGCAGTCTTCGCCTCGTCGAACGTCGAAGTCTCCGGTATTCTTCCTTTCCTGATCGTCTTTGCCGCTATTGCCATCGCCCTCGCCGGCGCGGCGCAACCTCTATACAGGACGCTCCACATCGAACCGGCCGGCATCCTGCGGGAGGGTGTCTGATGTTCCTGCGCTTCACCCTTCAGGCCCTGCGCTATCGAAAACAGCGCCTCCTCCTTTCCTTCTCGGCACTGGCCATTGGCGCCGCGCTCGCCACCGTCCTCTTCGGCATCTACGGCACGGTCGAGCGGCGTATGCACGAAGAGTTCCGCAGCTACGGCGCGAACATCGCGGCGGTTCCTCTCAGTGGCAAAACAATTCCGCTCGAACTCGCCGCCGCCGCTGAAAAACTTGGCGCGACGGCCGCTCCGTTCCTCATCACCTCTTCCGGCCCGATGGTGGTCGCCGGATTCGATCCGGCAAAAAGCGCTGCGATGACTTCGTACTGGCACGTCAAAGGCGCGCGCGAATGCCTTGCGGGCGAAAATCTCCACCTCGCGATCGGCGCACAAACACCGGTCTGCACCATCACCGGAACGGTTTCCACCGGCGGCGCAGAAGACAACGAACTCCTTGTCCCGTTCGCCGCTGCTGCGAATCTTGCGGGCATTCATGACGCAGCCAGTGTCATCGAAATCCGCGCTCCCGGCGATCGGGTCGAAATCGTGCGCGCCGCGCTGGCGAAACAATTTCCCGCTGCCGATGTCCGCACCATCCGCGCCGTCGCTGAAACCGAATCCAGTGTGGTGCTGAAAATCCGCGCATCACTCCTGCTGCTCACCATCATCATTCTCGGCATCACTGCGCTCTGCGTCACCAGCAACTTCAGCCAGATGGTGATCGAGCGCGCCAAAGAGATCGGTATTCTCAAAGCCCTCGGCGGAGTGGAGCGCCGCATCGCTGCGCTGTTCATCTCCGAATCCGCTGCCCTCGCGCTCGCCGCCACTATTGCCGGTTATGCCGCCGGCCTTCTCGCTGCGGCAGCCATCGGACGCGAAGTCTTCGGCGGCGCATTCCACATCGACGTCAACTGGCTGGTCTTCGGCGGCGTCGCCGGAGTTATGCTGGCCGTTGCGGCCATCGCCACCGGAATCGCCGCATCGCGCATCTGGACCATCGAGCCTGCGATCATTCTGAGAGGCGAATGAGTTTCATCGAACTCAGAGACGTCCGCAAAACCTACGGCTCCGGCGCCGCCGCTGTGCATGCCGTCGATGGCGTCAGTTTCACCGCCGAGCGCGGCGAATGGATCGCCATCATGGGTCCGTCAGGCTCCGGCAAAACCACACTGCTGAATCTCATCGGCTGCCTCGATCAGGCATCGAACGGCGCTCTGCTGATCGACGGCACCGACACTTCGAAGCTCCGTCACGCCGATCTGGCTCGCTTTCGCAGCGAAACCGTCGGCTTCGTTTTCCAGCAGTTCCATCTGGTCCCGCACCTCACCGCCATTGAAAACGTCATGCTCGCGCAGTACTTCCACAGCATGACTGACCAGACGGGCGCCATGCAGGCGCTGAAGCAGGTCGGTATGGAAGCCCGCGCCACGCACCTTCCCTCGCAGCTCTCAGGCGGCGAACAGCAGCGAGTCGCCATCGCCCGCGCGCTGGTCAACGATCCGAAAATCATCCTCGCCGACGAGCCCACCGGCAACCTCGACGCCGAAAATCAGCACATCGTCTTTAAGCTTCTGAGCGATCTCCACGCCCAGGGCCGCACCATCGTGATGGTTACGCACGACGAAAACGCCGGCCGCCTCGCCGATCGCAGAATCAATCTCGACCACGGCCGCATCAAAGAGACGCTGCTGTTTTCCGCCGAGGAGAATCAGGACTTCGACGAAGTGCTCGAACACATGTGGACGCGCCGCGAATCGCAGGATCATATGGAGTCTCACGACTTCACCGAAATGCAGTGGCGTCGTCTCATCGCAACGCTTACGCGCATCGGTCTCGTCAGTGTCGAAAATGGCCAGGAAAAGTTCACGCCTGCCGGCGAGCAGCGCGCGCGCAACGTCATCCGGCGGCATCGCCTCGCCGAGCGTCTCTTCATGGACATCCTCTCGATTCAGGACGAAGTCGAGATCGAATCGAGCGCCTGCAAATTCGAACACATTCTCAGTCCCGATGTAACCGATCGCATTTGCACGCTGCTCGGCCATCCGTCCGCGTGTCCGCACGGCAGCCCGATTCCGCACGGCGACTGCTGCACCGAGAAGCGCGTGCTCAACAGCGCTGAAAGAGCAAGCGTGCTGAGCGGCCTCGGGCGCGCGTGACATGTGACGAAAAACGGGGACGGGCTTCAAAACTCCGCGCGGTCATCATGCTTGAAACAGAACCGGCCTATATCCGGAATTTCGTTGCCTGTCTCCGTTTTTCCGCTCATTTGATAGCCTCATAACTTAGTCCATGCACAAAGTCGTCATCATTGGCTCCGGTTGCGCCGGGAACACGGCGGCCATCTACACCGGACGCGCCGGTCTCAATCCCGTCGTCATCAAGGGTCTCGAAGTCGGCGGCCAGCTTTCGCTCACCACCGAAGTTGAGAACTTTCCCGGCTTTCCCGAAGGCATCAACGGCCCCGACCTCATCGAAAACATGCGCAGGCAGGCCGAGCGCTTCGGCGCGGTTTATCTCGATGGCGAAGTCATCGATGCCGATCTCTCGAAGCGTCCCTTCCGCCTGAACCTCTCAGGCGAGTGGATGGAGACGCGCACGCTCATCGTCGCTTCCGGCGCCAAGGCCCGGTGGCTTGATCTGCCGAACGAGCAGAAGCTCATCGGTCACGGTGTCAGCTCGTGCGCGACCTGCGACGGCTTCTTCTATCGCGAGAAAAAAATCATGGTGATCGGCGGCGGCGACTCCGCCATGGAAGAAGCCAACTTTCTGACGCGCTTCGGCCGTGAAGTCGCGCTCGTCCATCGCCGCGATTCATTCCGCGCATCGAAGATCATGCTGGAACGTGCGCGCAAAAATCCCAAGATCGAATTCATCACCAACACTGCGGTCGACGACGTTTACGACATCAGGCAGAATCTCGTCACCGCCGTAAAACTCCGCAACGTTGTCACCGGCGAAACCTGGGAGCGCGAGGTTGACGGCCTCTTCGTCGCCATCGGCCACATCCCGAACACAAAGGTCTTCAAAGGCCAGCTCGATCTCGATCCCGACGGCTACATCCTTTCGCACGGCGGCGCGCGCACCAACATTCCCGGCGTTTTTCACGCGGGCGACGTGCAGGACCGCGTCTACCGCCAGGCGATCACGGCTTCGGGCGCAGGGTGCATGGCCGCGATCGAGGCCGAACGCATGCTCGAAGCGGAAGGCCATTAAGATGATTGAACGCCTCAGCCCTCCCGGAGCGCCCGCGCCGAAAGGCCCCTATTCACCGGCGGTGCGCGCCGGCGATTTCATTTTTCTCGCCGGCCAGGTTCCTGCCGAGCCGGGCGACATCCGCCACGAGACGCGCGTCGTGCTGAATCAGATCAGGCGTATCCTCGAAGGCATCGGCTCGTCGATCGCTGATGTCGTCAAAGTCGGCGTCTATCTGGTCGATGCGGCCGATTTCGCCGCGATGAACGAAGTCTATGCCGAATTCTTCGGCGAAGCCAAACCTGCCCGCACCACGATCGTCTGCCGTTTCATGTCAGACATCCGCATCGAAGTCGACTGCGTAGCCTATAACCCGATACCCAATCGCTGATACCCAATACCAGCGCAGCCTAACTCTTCTTCAGTACGATCATTCCCCGATCCGTGCCGATTGTAATCATCGGCCCGTTCCCGTTGCCTCCCCGGATCGTCGCCGCATGACCATTCGACTCCTGCCGCACGCCGTCGCCGAATTCGTTGACGCCGTCCCCTGCGCCGGTTGAACCGTCAATCTGAAATTCGGCATTCGCCGGCAGCGTGACCGTGATATCGCCGTTCCGCGTGTGCGCATCGATCTTCGGCACAGGCGTTTTTGTTGCCGTGATCTGCAGATCGCCGCGATCCACCATGAAATCGATGGCGCCCGTCACATCCGTCGCCTGAATATCCCGCGTGCCCGTGCGGAAGCGAACCGGCCCGCTGACGTCCGAGAGATTCAGATTCCCAAGGTCCATCGTGACCGAGCCCGGAATAGCCTCTGCGTGAAATTCAGTGCGCGATGATGTAAATCGCATCGGCCTGCTGATGGCGCGGAACTCCAGCGTGCCGCCGAATTCACCGTTGACGGTCACCGTTCCCGTGACATTCTCCATCTGGATATCGCTGCCGCGCCCTTCCAGTTCAACGCTGCCTTTGGTGTCGGTCACGTGAACGTCGCCGCTGCGCGTGGCGGAAATTTTCACATCTTTGGCGATGTGGTTGAGTCGAATATCCCCGCGTCCCGCCGAAACATCTATCGGGCCGTCGACGTCGTCGATGTTCAGATCGCCAGTGCGGCCCCGCGATTCCACGCTTACGCCGCGCGGCACCGTGATATCGAGGTCGGTCGTGATCTGCACTCTCCGCGGGCCGGTGAAATCTTCCGTGCGAATCAGCAGCGAATCCCCCTGACGCTCGATCTGGACCTGAGTACGCTGATTGGCGCGATTCGCCTCATTCTGGTTGAACGCCCGAATAGTCTTCCGCCCGGTCACCGCGATATCGCCCGCATCTTCTCCCTTGATCGAAAGATTGCCGTGCAGGTTATCCAGTACCACGCGCGTTACCCCGCGCGAAGATTCGGTTGCGTTCACGTCATAGTCGTAATCTGACCCGAAGAAACTCACGCCCGGCGAATCGAGCCGGCCGAATCGCCAGTTGCTGCCGCGGCTGAAGCTGATGATGAAAACTCCCAGCACGAGAACCCAGAAAATGCCCGCGCCGTAGAACACCCGCGGCGGCGGATTGGCGCCGTGGCTGGCGTGCCAGAGAACCTCAATCAGTCCGATCACGCCCGCGATGATCAGCAGAAACGGCCAGTAGTCGCCGATGCGCGAGAGCGAGAAAAACTCCGGCCACAGATTGTTGGTCAGAAACAGCAGCCCGATCAGGACGACGATCAGTGGTCCGGTGATGGAACGAGGCCTCACTGACGGGCTCCCGGCCCACGATAGCTGGAACTCTGGTACGATCCCGGCCCCTGATAGCTGCTGCCCGATCCCTGGGTGCTCCCCTGCCCCGGGGAACCCGTCGTCGGCTGGCCTGAAGGCGGCTGCGGTGGCCGGTTCAGATCGCCGGGAAAGCGATACCGCCGGATGCCGCCGCCGATGAGCTTGAGCAGTCCCACCACGATCAGCAGTATCGGCCACGTCTGCGAAAAGCGGAATTCGGTAAAGCGGTCAAACGCAAACAGCACCCCTATCGTGATCAGAATGATCGGTCCGGTGACTGCCCGGACCAGGTAGGTGCTCTGCTCGTTCATTTGCGAACCTCGTTGACTCTGCTTTCATGCCTCGGCGCAGCCGGGCTCAGCCGCGCATACAGCAAATAGAGCCCGAACAGGATCAGACCGACCGGCCAATAACGCGCGATCTGATCCATGCTGATGATATCGGTCGTGTCCAGCAGCAGGATGAATCCAAGCCCGATCAGCAGAATGGCGCCGGCGGGAAATCGGCCCTGCCCGCCGCGAACGTCGATCAGGCTCGAGAATTCTTCCACTGGCAATCCCTGACGATGCTTGTTCGCGGTGTGATAGGCCTCGAACGCCATATAGAACACCCAGATCGCGATGAGAATTCCGATCAGCGGTTCAAACGGATGGGTGTGGACGGAGTCGGCCAGCGATACCAATAACCCGAAAATAACCGCGTGAATCAGCCCTTTGGCGTATTGACCGTTGTAGATCGCGCCGACGCCCGGAATGAAACCGAGAAACAGGGCTAGTCCGGGATGACTGTGCGAATGATATTGCGGGGCGCTCGCCGCAGGCGCTGTGTACGGCGACCCCGCAGGGGCTGTGTACGGCGAATCGGCGGGCGCTGAATAGCGTGATTCCGAGTAGCCTGCTTTCGGCGGCTCCGGCGCGCTCGGAGGCGGCGGTGGCGGCGTGAACTGCGCGCTTGCCGGAGCAGGCACGTGTTCGGCGCAGTAGATCGACCCCAGAGCCGGACGCTGGCACTCCTGGCACATCGCTTTGCCGCACTCCCGGCAGAATGCCGTTGCGGTGACTTCGGGGTGATTGGCGCAGTTCATTTCTTTTGGTTTCCTTCGTTCAGATTCAGTTGGCGTTTATTGGCACGCGCGTCGGCCGCGGCTTCGTCCTGTTCGCGCTGCTGTTCAGTCCAGTCGTGAATCTGGCTTCTGACTTCGTACACCAGACGCATGCTGTCGTAACTTTTCACCGCGCGATCCCAGATGCGGTGTGTGCGGTCGTCCAGTGAAGTCCACACCTTCACCGGATCGAGATCCGCGGGCGTCAGCGTATGGCTCGGCGAACAGCGCGTCAGCATCGTCAGAGACATCAGCGTCAGCACAGCGCCCATGACGACCCGCGGACGCAGCACCGGCGCAAACGCGCGATTGATCCAGCCGCTCAGCCCGCGCGCGCGCAGCTTGAATTCCCATCCCGAGTTGGTGGCCTGCAGAATCTTCGAGACCAGCGCGGGCGGCATCTCGACGTCTGCCGCGCGGCCCATGAACTGAACGGCGGACGTCGCGTCTTCCATCAGGGCGGCGCAGGCCGGGCACGATTCGAGATGACGCACGAACGCTGCGCGCTCGTCCTCGCGGGCGGGCACTGCGAGCGTCTCGTCGATCCAGTCGGCGAGCAGCATCTCGAATTCAGCGCAGCTCAGATTTCGGTCCATCGCTCACTTATCAGTTGCCGGTCCTGCAGCCATCAGTTCCACAACCGTCCATCACATCGCTGCCCGGTGCTTTTTCAGCAGGCGGGCCAGTTCCGCGCGGCCCCGATTGAGCCGCGACTTCACCGTTCCTTCCGGAATCGCCAGCACTTCGGCGATCTCTCTGTACTCCATTTCCTGCAGGTCCCGCAGGATGATCGTTTCGCGCAGCTCCGGCGAAAGCCGGCTCAACGCGCCCTGGAGCAATTCACCGGCCTCGCGCCCGGCCAGCGCGCTGTCGGGCCGCAGAGGCGCGGACACCACGGCCGTGCTTCCCGTTTCCACGCGCGGCAGTTGTTCCTCGATCGAATCTGTGACGCGTTCATTGCGTGTACGGCGATAGTGGTCGATCAGCAGGTTACGTGTCAGCCGCGCCAGCCATGTTGTGAATGAGCCTTCGGTCGAGCGGAAGCTGCCCAGCGCGCGAAAGACGCGCAGAAAGACGTCCTGGGTCAGGTCCTGCGCTTCCGAATCGCGCCCCGTGAAACGATAGCAGATGCCATAAACGCGCCGCGTGTGGGCGCGCACCAGGTCTTCCCACGCGGCTGCGTCGCCGCTGAGGCATCGCTCGACGATACTGGAATCCGGATCCAAGGTCCCCGCGATCGTTTTCGACCAGGCGGCGCTCGTCGCGTTCCAGATCGCCCCTGCCGTAGCTCCCATCCCTCGTTGAATCCTTTCGTTAGAAGGAACGAGGCTTTCCCATCATAGGTTCAATTTTTCCGGTAAGGATAGTCCCTTTCAGCGGGTTCGGACGAGGTGTACACGGCGGCCCAGCGTGGAAATCGCGCCGCCGGTCGGGACGGCCCCGATTGGGATCGATGCTGTCCGTCCAGGTTTGGGCCGCTACGGCGCTTTCGGGGTTGAAACTGATTTATTTTCAGTTATTTATGTGGGATGGTGATTCCTGGCACTCTGCCCGGCCGGTCGACCGGTAATGGCAAGATTTCTTCTGAAATACCAGTATGCGGCCACCATTCCCTTTTCCCGGTCTCGCCGTGATTTCTGGTTTTTGGTGGCAGGGGCAGACTGTGGTGTCCGGCCCGATCCGCTGAAAACCCGGACTTCGCCCCGACGTTCCCCTTCACCCCGGCCCGCCGGCGCGGGCATCAGGCAGGACCCGATCGCGCTGGGCTTTCCTGAACACGAGTTCATGAGGGTGTTGCCCGATGTGTGCGGGCACTTACGACGACGCGGCGGGCTCGGCTTATTTCGCCTTTGCTGCCCACCGTCGCCTGAGCGTGAGCACGCCCATCGCGCCTGCCGCCAACAGAGCCAGGCCTTTGCTGTCAGGCTCCGGAGTCGCAGCGCTGACTCCGGTGTCGCCCGCAAGAATGGTCTCGCCGGCGGTCTGGTCATAGGCGTAATCGACGAGCGTCACGTCCTCTGGATACCCGGTGTGATCGGGACTGGAAAGCTCGATTTTCAGCCAGCCGAGGTCGCCCCCGTTCGTCACAAAGCCCAGGTACGCGGAACTGGTGGCATGTCTCAGCCCGCGCGAGAAGAACGAACCGTTGTTCTCCTGAACCACCAATCCGACCGTTCCATTGTGGTGTCCGGCAGAGATTGGCGCGTTCAGCCCGTATTTCCTGACCCAGCCTGAACTGTTGTTGAAAAACTTCACTCCATCCAGGAACCGGATCGTTTCCAGATGGCGGCTGCTGAATGAGCTGTCGATCCAGAGCTTTCCGGGCACGCCCGCAATGGAGAAATTCTGGGTGACAGGCGTGCTGGCCTGAGGCGCGTGAGCTGTGATATTGAGATTGCCGGCGATGATGCCGGCATCGGCGCTGGTAACCATCGAAAGGGAAGCCCCCGCTGCCGCGGCGTAAATGCCCCAGTTGCTACGGTTTTTCCGGGAAGTGGATTGCAGCTTTGTTTTCGTCGCCATCGTCGTTCTTGCTATTGTGATGCAAATCTTTCACTGTTATGCGCCAGCGCCAAAAATGTGAGTAACAGTACTCTGCCCAGGCGCGGCCGCAACATACGATCGTTGCGAACTTCCATCGCTCAGACGATAGCGACTTATGTCGTTATCCTTGAGTGTTCTGCCCGGCCGATCCGCCCGCCTCACCTCTACTGCGCGAAGGTGACGTTGGAATCGGCGGTGAATTTGCGGTAATTTCGGAATTCGATCACGTTGCGGTTGCACTCGTTAGTGCCCGCCAGACAGCCTGTGTTCTCGCTCTGAATAGGCAGCAGGTAGGGCTTGCCATCGATGTTCACGTATCCGTAGACCAGCGTGTCCACGCAGTTGTCATACATGAAATTCCGCGGCAGGTCGACCGCTCTCTGCTCGATGCGCAGCACGCGATGCGTTTCTTTATCCACCCAGATGGCTCCGCGGTAAGCGGGGAAAACGCTGCCTCCCCGCTGCGAAACGATCTCCCAGTGCGAGTTCGGCTGTTCCACGCTGAGATCGAAAACCCATGCTGTGCGATTTTCGATCCGCTGCTCGCCCCGCAAAGTGAAATGCGCGAACGTCCGCGGCGAGAGGATATCATCCAGCGTAACCTGAAACTCGCCCGTCGACCACGACCCGCTCTTTTCCGGATCGCCGGGCCGTCCGTTCACTTTGATGTTCTTGTATTCTTCCTCGCCGTTCACCGACGCCACATCGGCGGTGACCACATCCATGGCGCGCCAGTTGTTGCCAGAGCGCGGGCCGTTATATCGCGTTGTCACCTGCTGGACCAGAAAATTCGGAAGACTGTCGGAAAACGCATACGATTCGTCGCGCGCCTGGGCAATGATGTCGTCGGTTGAAGCGTGATCGGAAGAAGCGCTGACCGGTGCGTCGGAAGTGCGCAGCGTTGGGCGGTCGCCATTGCTGTCGACCGTGCGCGCGAGTGTGGGTCGATCGCGGTCGTTGTTGGCGGGAGCGTTGTCAGCAGTATCACGCGCGGGAGCATCGCTCGCCGTCTTCTCGCTGACCGAACGCGCCCGGCCGAAGTCACCTGGATCGGGGGCCGAAACCCTCGCCTCATCGACTGGCCCTGACGCCGATTCGCGGTCCGCCGCATTGCCCTGCTTATCCACAATCACGAACAGCGCCGTCTCGACGTCGTCGGGACTCACTTCGATGGTGAGCCGATCGCCGGGGTGAATCAGAGAATCGCGCATCTGCCTGCCGTCCTTACTCTGAAACTCTGTTTTGGCAATCAGGCGGAACCGCACGATCTTGTTCGATCCGATCTGCAGTAACAGATCTTTTTCGCCGAGGCGTCGCAAAGTGCCGTCAATCGACTGTACGGTCGTGGAACGCGTCGAATTGGAATTAGTATCGGTCTTCGCCTTGCGCGATGGAAGATGAATGCCCGGCACCTGTATAGGCACGCCCCCGGGTCCTGGATAAGTATTTGGCGGATAGGTGTTCGGCGGGTATTGGCCGGGAGGATACTGGCCACCGGGATATTGGCCTCCCGGATACTGTCCGCCCGGATACGGCCCGCCCGGGTAGCTGGTGGGAGGATACTGCGCAATCAGTAACGCGCTGGGCAGTGTCAGGATCGCAAAAGACAACAGGCGGCGCACGGATTCTCCTGCACTATTCTACGCCGTTTTCAAATTCAGGAAACGCACCGGAACAGCGGGGACAGGCTTCGAAATTCGGCGCTATAAACCCGCTTGAAAACAAACCCATTCGCCTTCGGAACCTCGTTGCCTGTCCCCGTTGCCCCGGTGCGCTGCATGTTCCCCGAGGAACTCCTGCAGAAACTGCGGCTGATACTCCGCATAGACAAGCGCGCCGAACCGGAGCAGTTCTGAGGCCAGGTTCCGAAAGCGGCCAATGCCCCGTCGTTCCCATTCACGCACCAGGCCCAGTCCCTCCTCGGCGAAGTCAGTCGCATCGTGAACGTCCGCCATCATCTCGCTTCGCTCCGCCGCGCCCGACAACCGGTGCGCCGCTATCCTGCAGAGCACATGTCGCGCTTTGAGGCCTACCTCCGCCGCCGCGGCATCCTCATGTTCCTGCGCCTTCACCAGCTCAAGTGCTCGCTGGGCCGCCCGCCATGCCGCGCGGTGCGACACAGCCTCGTCCTCTAAGGCCTGAACATTTGCGAGATTCATCCACATCATCGCGAGCAGAAACTCGCGGTCGGACCGTTCCATCGCCTCAGCATGATTCAGGACCTCAATTGCGTCGGCCAGCGCCGCGACGGCATCCTCCGCAGCCGGCGGGTTCTGCCCGGCCAGCAGCAGCGCGCGGTTCTGCAGGGCGATCGCGAGGCGTCTGGGAAAGCGGGCATCTTCGCCAGTAGGCAGCGTATGCAGGAGCGCCAGAGCCTCTTCGTACGCGCCAAACGCCGCCGTATAGTGAGCGGGCCCCAGACTCGTGAGCGCTTCAGCGCGATTGAGCCAGCATGCGGCCAGTCCATAGGCATGTGCCGGAGTCCCCGTCGGAAACTGGCGTCGCAGCTCCAGCGCGCGATCGAAACAGAGAAGCGCCGCCCTCGCATCTTTCCCGCCCTGCATCAGACGCATACCTTCGTGCATAAACGAAGACGCCTCTGCGTCGGCGGTTTCAATGGTCCTCGGATCCGTCATAGCTCCGCCCAGTACCGGATGAGGTTGTGATAGATGCTGGTCAGTTTCCGGACTTCAGGGTCGTTGCGGCCGAGGCGCCGGACCAGATCCTGGATCGCATTATCCATGCCGAAGGTCATCCGCCGCGCCAGCGGGTCCTTGATCATGCTCTGCAGCCAGAAGAACGATGAGACCCGCGCGCCCCTCGTGACCGGAGTCACCAGATGCAGGCTGCTCGACGGGTAGAGGACGAGATGCCCGGCCGGCAGTTTGACCGTGTGCGAGCCATAGTAGTCGTCGATCACCAGCTCGCCGCCATCGTACTCCTCGGGCTCCGAAAGGAACAGTGTCACCGAAAGGTCGGTGCGTATCCGCAGCCCGGTAAGGCGGTCGCCCCGGATGGAGTTATCCACGTGCTCACCGAAGAACTGTCCGGGGATGTAACGATTGAACAGCGGCGGAAAAATATGCAGTGGCACCGCCGCCGAGACGAACAGCGTATTGGCGGTCAGCGCTCGGAGAATGCGCTCCCCCAGTCGCCGCGACACCTTCCCGTCGGGCGGCAGCTGTTCGTTTTTCTTCACCTCCGCCGACTGCGCGCCCGCGGTCGAGCGGCCGTCCTCCCACTCTGCCCCGTCCATGATCCGGCGGAAATCCGCCACATCGTCTTTGCTCAGGACGTCGGGTATGCAGATAAGCATGCCTGGACCAACTACAACCGGTTCAAATTGAAGGCGAGCGTGAGGTACACCGCCCGCCCCGGCGCCACTTTGACGAATGGCTGCGCGCTTTGGTACAGCGAGTCGTAGTAGGTCCTGTTAGTCAGGTTCTGCCCGTAGACCTTCAGGCTCACGACCGGATTAATCCTGTGCTCGACAAAGACATCGAACCGCCAGTATGAGGGCAGGAAGGTCGGGTTCGGCGCGCCGGGGTAGGCGATGCCGCCATTCGCAGCGAGAAGCGATCCGCCCTGGATCTTCGAAGCATAAACGCTCTGCCCGCCGATTTCGAACCGTCTCGTCAACTGGTATTTGGTCAGAAGATTGAACGATTGAGGCGCAATGTTGGCCAGTTGCAGGCCGACATCGGTCGGCACGATCGATTTTGTAACCTTGGGCTCCATCGTGACGAGGCCGCCCATTACACTCCATTTCGAGGTGATCTTTCCGGCCGCCTCGAAATCGATACCCCGCACGCGGTAAGCTGCATTCGGAACGATCTGGCCGCTGGTGTAGCCAGGCAGGCCATTCGGCGCGGTTTCGCGCGCGTTGCTCACATCGGTCTGGAAGGGCGCGAGGGTGACAAGCAGGCGCCGATTGATCAGCTCCCATTTGGTGCCCACCTCATATGACCGGCTCTTTTGCGGACCGAAAATCTGCGCCGCGTTCTGCGTCGCCGCCAGTCCCCCGTATGTGCTCGACGTCGCATCCAGTTCGGAACCGACCGGATCGGCGGCTGTCGCCCAGGCAAAGTAAATGCTGCCGATCTTCGCCGGCTTCACCAGCAGGCTCGCGTTGTAGCTGGTGATGCCGCTGTTCGCCACGTTTGCGCTCGTGTTGTTGGACGATCTGATGCTGTAATCGTCGTAACGAACACCGGCGCTCAGGATAATGAAATCCCTGAAGTTCGCGGTGTCCATCAGGTAGGCTGCGTTTGTGTTCACCCGGTACACCAGCGGATTACCTGCCGGCTGGATGGTTCCGCCGCCATAGAAATAATGCGGCGGATCGAGGACGCTGACAATCGGCGCCCCGCTCGAGGTGAAGGCCACAGGCCCCGTTGTCAGTTCCGACGTCAGTCCGCTGTAGCCCTGGATGCTGATCCGCTCGTTTGAAAATTCGCCTCCGAGGACCGCGGCATGCCGGAGCTCGCCGGTATTGAAGGTGAACCTGGCCTCCGGCTGGTCGTTAACCACCTCCACCGGTTCGTACCGGCTTTGCGCATTCAGCTGGACGTAGCCGGAATAGAAGTTCAGGTTCGAAGAATAGGGCGCGGTTGCCCCGCTGGCGCTCGGGTTTTCCGGTATCGTGCCGATGTAGTTCAGCAGGGAATGGCTCGCCCGGAGCTTGTCGTCCAGGGTCACATGATCGTTGAGTTTCCATTCGGCATCGACTGTCCCGATGTCCTGCGTCGATTTTGTGAAATCCCGATTAATGGCGCCGTAGTAGGTATCGCGCGGCACACCGCTTTCCGTAACCGGCTCGCGCGTGACCTGGTTGGTCGGCACGCCAAAGTCCGGCAGACCCCACAGGTACGCGTGCGAATAGTTGGCGGTGATCTTAAAGTGGTCCGTCGGATGATATGCCACCGCGCCGGCCACGCCCCACCGGTCGTCGGTCGTGAAGTCGCGCCCGGCGATACCGGCGTACTGAACCAATCCGTTGAATCGCACATCCAGCACGGGGCTGACCACCCGGTTGACGTCGATCGTGCCTCGCCTGGTCGAGTCGCCCAGGCCGCCTTCCACGCCGAAGTTGTAGAAGTCCATGTTCCGGGCTTCCTTGGTGACGATGTTCATCGCGCCGCCGGTGGTTCCCCGGCCGGCGAAAGAGGAAGCCGGCCCGCGCAGTATCTCGACCTGCTCGTCGTCAAAAGTCTCGCGGATGCTGACGCCGGCATCGCGCACGCCATCGATGAAAACGTCGTTGCGCGCATCGAAGCCGCGAATAAAGAAGCGATCACCGAAAGCGTTGCCGCCTTCGCCCGATCCGAGCGTGATACCCGCCGTCGACCGCAGCACTTCGCGGAGCGTCGTCGCATTCTTATCTTCGAGCGCCTCCTCGGTGAGAACGGTCTCGGTCCTAGCCGTGTTGACGATCGGCTCGGTGAACTTACTCGAGGACAGGCGGTCCGCCTTATAGGGTGCGTCCGGGTCCGCATAAGGGTCCGCGCCGGGTGCGCGCGCTGTCACGCTGACGGACTCGGAGCGGGCGCGAAGCTCGAAGCTGACAGCCGTTGGCGCCGTAAAGCGAAACGTCACCCCGGTCCCTTCGAGCAGATGCTGCAGCGCCTGTTGAATCGTGAACGTCCCGGATACACCCGGCGACATAATGGTGCCGATCGATTCGGGAGCCAGCGTGAATGTGATACCCGCGGCATGCGCAGCCTGCGGAATCGCCTCCGAGAGCGGACCACCTGCGATGTCGTAACGTTGAGCCTGATTCTGCGACATCGCACCGCCGGACGGCGGCGCGCTTTGTGCGCGAGCCAGACTGATTGTCTTGCCGCCCACCGCGGAATAGGCGACGAGAGTTCCCATCGTCACCCATCGATGGGTCACCGGCCAGCTGTCAGGGCGGCTGCTTTTTGCTTTCCTCCGCCGCGCCGTCCTCGTCTTGAGCTTCACGTCATCTTCTCCCTGGTCGAATTCAACGGTTCCGCGCCCCGGCATGGCGCACCACGGCCCTGCAGTCACACTTTGACTTTGCACACCGATAAAGGTTGATCCGGCTCGGTGTTGACCGAGGCGGAATGGGTATCCAACAACGCGGACTGAAACGATCCGCGTTTAAAGCATCAGCTTAGCTTTGAGAAAGTCCGAAGTCAAGAGATTTTTGCAACTGAGTTGCAAAAATTTAGGCCTGCCTGAAGGATGCCCTGTAATTGCGCTGTTTTCTTAGCAATCCAAAACTGCAACCGGATTGCAGAATTCTGAATAAGGAAGACAGGTTTCAGAAATTGCACGACCGGCAGCGCCGGCATCAGGGCAAGCGCGGGCAACCAGGCTCGCGAAGCATTTCCCCGCTCGCAGGTGTAAGCTCTCACAATGAACATTCGCGCGCCAGGCGCCGTGCTGCTCGTGGCCGTTGCGCTGGTTTCCGGTGCAGCCCGGGCCCAGCCTCTTCCGCCGTTGCGGATCGCCGGCAACATGACCACCATCGAGCTCGCGCCAGTCCTCGTTGCGGCTG
>Ga0335085_10005710_pt1 | contig 19873 bp, 19 predicted proteins | sample Lox_Sample_45_FD_206712 | JGI IMG/M metagenome (GOLD analysis project Ga0335085, IMG submission 206712) | Soil microbial communities from Loxahatchee National Wildlife Refuge, Florida, United States - Lox_Sample_4.5 | ecosystem: Environmental > Terrestrial > Soil > Wetlands | place: USA...
CTCGCGAGCCAGGTTGTCGGAGACGATTGCCACCGGCAGCTTGTCATAGGCGTCAGTCCATGTCAGATCGCGGCCGGCGATCAGGGGCGTGCCGATAACTGTGAAGTATCCGGGGGAAACGAATTTGAACTGCCGAAGCGGCGGAACGGCACCTTCGGTGTCAGCGTGATCCTTGGCGTGCATCGGGTCCATCCAGCCTCTGTCCTCCATGGGAATGCTAGTCGAGATTCCGGCGGAGGAGACGCCAGGGATGGCCGCTAAACTCTGCAGCACGGCTTCCTGAGTATGGACCACATGCCCGGGATCAGAAATCTCGGCATCGGGGATCAACAGACGGAACGTCTGAACTTCACCCGGGGTGGAGAAGCCAGGCTCAACGTGGGTCATGGCGTGGAAGCTGCGCACCATGAGTCCGGAAGCGATCATCAACACAAGAGCCAGTGACACCTGGAGAACGACCAGACTGTTGCGGGCCCGATGCCGCTCGCGGCTGGCGCTGAGAGATCGTCCGGCCTCGCGGAGGCCCGTTCCGAGGCGTGCGCCCGAGAACTTCAGAACCGGAATGGAACCGAACAACAGGCCCGCCAGCAGGGACGCCGCGAATGTGAAGAGCAGGACCGGACCGTCAAGGCCGATCTCGTTCAGGCGTGGAAGACCAGCGGGCGCCATTGCAAGCAGGAGGCGCAACGCCAGTTCCGCGAAGGCCAGTCCCAGAGCGCCTCCAAGCAATCCGAGTATGATGCTTTCGAACAGCATCTCGCCGCCAAGGCGACGACGGCTGGCACCCAGCGCTACACGAACTGCCAACTCCTGCTGACGGCTTTCGATCCGGACGAGCAGCAGATTGGCAACATTTGCACAAGCGATCAGAAGCACGAGTGCCAGACCACCCATCAGTACCCATAAAGCTCCAGCGACATCTCCCACTACGTACTGTTTCAGAGAACGCAAGTTAGGCGTAAAACGCGCCTGTTCAAATAACGCCAGGCTGAAACCGGGCGGCGGGCCAAAGGTCTGCAGGACGAGCGGAAGCACGCGCGCGACTTCGGCGCCAGCGTCCGCGAGCGTGATACCGGGCTTGAGCCTGGCGACTGCGTGATAGCTGTAATTTCCCAACAACGTTTTCGCGCGATCGAACTTGAAGGGCAGGATCACGGCGGGGTCCGGCTCGTCGAGGAAGCGAAAACTGGCAGGCAGTACGCCGATGATCTCTTGGGCCTTGCCGTCCACATGGATGGTTCGTCCGATGACAGATCGGTCTGCGCCGAATTTCCGGCGCCAATATCCGTGGCCGAGAATCACGACGTTGTGCCCAGCCGGAGAATCGTCGGTACGGGTAAATCCGCGGCCAAGCGCGGGCCGGACACGAAGAAGAGGGAGTACACCATCGGTCATGTTTAACGCCTGCACCCGTTCGGGCTCAGTGACCCCAGTGACCGTCACCGAGCGGGAGTCATAAAGACCGACATCCTCAAAAGCATGGCCCTGTTCGCGGAAGATGAAGTAGGTCGATGGAGAGAGGGGCACTTCGTTCATATTCATGCCTGGCGCAGTGAGATACACCGCTACCAGGTCTTCCGAGTGTGGGTACGGCAGGGGCTTAAGCAAAATCCCCTCAATCACGCTGAAGATGGCAGTGTTGGCTCCCACTCCGATGGCGAGGGTTATGAGCGTGACGCCCGTGAAGAGAGGCGTGCGAGTGAGCCGCCGCAGTATCTGTCCGAGCTGAGCCATGAAGGGGGCCATGGGTTGCCTCCTGCAGACGATGGAGGGCGGAGCGCGAGGAAACGGATGGGAGACGATATCACGGAAGCACCGGAATTGCGCGCAAATGTGACGAGCGCCTTCGGTGAAGGCGGACGAGGCGTCCGCCTCTACACGGATGCGGGGTCGCGCTCCTTCAACTTCTCGATGATCAGCGGGCCTAATTGGGAGACGCTGCCGGCGCCGAGAGTTAGAATCATGTCTCCCTCCTGCGCGCCGGATGTGGCGGCGGACACCGCTTCGGCGAAGGATGCCGCGTATTGCGCCTGAGTGCCTCCCGAGCTGATTCGCGCCGCCAGGACTTCCCCGGTGATCCCCTCGATGGGTTTCTCACTGGCGGCGTAGATATCAAGCACATAGAGCGTATAGGCATCGCCGAAAGCGGTCGTGAACTCGTCCAGCAGATCCCGCGTACGCGTGTAGCGATGCGGTTGGAAGATGACGTGAACCTTGCGGAAGCCGCATTGCTTCGCGGCGGCTAATGTCGCTCTGATTTCGGTGGGATGGTGGCCGTAGTCATCGATCACACTGATTCCCGCTGCGCGGCCGCGCAACTGGAAGCGACGGTCGACTCCCCGGAATTGATCGAGAGCGGTTCGGATGTGGTCGAGCGGAATGTCGAGACCGACTCCGACCGCGACCGCAGCGGTAGCGTTCAAGACGTTGTGCGCACCGGGGACGTAGAGAGTGAATTCTCCCAGATCCTTCTTTTGATACGTTACGTGAAAACGGCTGTAGGGGCGAGAGTCGCCAGTTCCCTCTCGTGTTGTCTTCTCCGACTTGATCAAAAAATCCGATCTGCGCTTTGTTCCGTACGTGACTGTACGCCGTTGGACTTCCGGCAGAAGCTTGCGCAACTGCGGATCGTCGTTGCAGGCGACGATCATTCCATAGAACGGCACGCGATCCATGAACTCAAGAAACGTCTTTTTCACGTCACGCATGTTGCGGTACGTATCCATGTGCTCGCGGTCGATGTTGGTGACTACTGAAATAATGGGTGAAAGTTTCAGGAACGAGCGGTCGCTCTCGTCAGCCTCAGCAACGAGATATTCGGATTTGCCATGGCGTGCATTCGAGCCCATGGCATCAACGCGTCCGCCGACGACGACGGTGGGATCGAGTCCTCCTGCAGCGAGCACAGCCGCGACCATGGAGGTGGTTGTTGTTTTGCCATGCATGCCGGCGATTGCGATGCCGTACTTCAGGCGCATCAATTCGGCCAGCATCTCCGCGCGCTGAATTACCGGGATATGTAATGTGTGCGCTTCGGTGACTTCAGGATTGTCAGGCGCGATTGCCGAACTGGTCACGACAACTTCGGCGCCGGTGATGTTTTCGGCCTGGTGTCCTTCAAACGTTGTCGCTCCAAGACTGGCGAGACGCTGAGTAACAGCAGAGCTCTTCAGATCGGATCCGGAAACCTTGTAGCCGAGATTAAGCAGCACCTCGGCGATGCCGCTCATGCCGATGCCGCCGATTCCTACGAAATGAATGCGTTGAATTTTTGCGAACATTAGTTATGTACTCAGAAGAATGCCTCAATCACATATCCGATCATGGCACCGATGAGTCCATGAATGACGGCGTTAATCGGACCGATGACATACGTCATGGACGAGGGTGCGGGATCTACAGTTGGCATGAGAATACAAACTGGGCAAATCGTCCACGCCACAACGAAGCTGGCGGTAGTTCCAGGCTCCGGGCCGGCAGGGTCTGCGTAGGTCAGGTACATTTGGATGGCATAGCTGGCGATTGCGAAACCCAGGAAGAATTTGAGGGGGAGAGGAATTCTCTCCCAGCTAGATGACATCTTTTTGGAAACTCGCTGTTCTTCTCGCTCCGAGCCTTCATTCATTCGATTCCACCCCTGCCACCCTCGCCGCCATCGCTGCAATATCACGCGCGGCGTTTGGATGCGATAACTCCCGCGCGGCCTGGCTCATCTGCTGGAGCCTACGCGGATCCTGGAGCAAAGCGGAGATTGTTTCGGCCAGCCAGACTCCCTCCAATTTCGGTTCTTCCACCACCACCGCGGCGCCGTGCTTCGCCAGGGCTTCGGCGTTCACGCGCTGATGATCGTCGGCCGCGCGCGGGAACGGCACGAACACCGCTGGTTTCCCTGCCGCCGTTATCTCGGCGACCGTGCTCGCTCCCGAACGGCACACTACAAGATCCGCGCGGGCGAATGCGGCCGACATATCGTCGATGAACTTGAAGACTTCATAAGTAAAACTGGCGGAGGCCGACGGGGCAGCCGCGATCACGTCCTCGTACCCAGCCAGCGCGTCATTATAGTCACGCTCGCCAGTCTGATGAATGATGTGAATCCCCGGAGCCTCGCGCTGCAGGACGGGCAAGCAGCGAATGATGGCGTCGTTGATGGCGTGCGCTCCCTGGCTCCCTCCAAAGACGAGCACGGTTGGGGTGCCACCACGCTTCGGTGGAATCTGAAAGAAAGCATGCCGCACGGGAACGCCCGTCACCGTTCCGTGCCGGAAGTATTTTGCAGTCTCTTCGAAGTGTACGGCTGCACCGGAAACAAAGCGCGCCACCATGCGATTGGCAAAGCCCGGCACAACGTTGGGCTCGAAAGCCAACGTCGGAATATGCTTCACGACGGCGGCCATCATGGCGGGGCCAGACGCATATCCACCGACGCCGATCACGACATCTGGCGCAAATTCGCTAAGCATGCCGCCGGCGTCCCACAGCGCGCGGGGCAGATCGAAGGCAGTTTTCAGGCGGGTTACGAGGCTGACATTTTTGAGCGCACCGACGCGGACCAGTTTCAGAGGGTATCCGGCAGCGGGAACGAGCCGGTTTTCGATGCCGCGTGCGGTGCCGATGAAAAGGATCTCTGCGGAGTAATCCTTTTGCAGTTGATTGGCGATGGCCAGTGCCGGGATGACGTGCCCGCCAGTGCCTCCTCCGGCCAGGATTGCTCGCATGTGGTGACTATAAACTACAAGCAACCTCGGCACGGATTACCGCGGATTTACACGGATCAAAACATGCAAATGGGAAATGTATGTTCGGTTCTGGAGATCGGGACCCAATATCTCGGAGTTGACTAGATTGTCGGCTCGTAATAACATAAGTTATTACATGGTGAATCATGATTTCCCTCAAGCTCGTGCAGATCGGTAACTCAGTTGGCTTTATTCTTCCGAAGGAGGCCGCATCGCGCCTTAAGGTCGAGAAGGGCGACGTTGTATTTCTGACTGAGTCTCCCGACGGCTACCGCATCAGTCCTTACGATCCCGCGTTTGAGAAGCAGATGAAAGCGGCCGGTCGAATCATGAAGAAACGCCGCAATGTGCTCCGGGCATTGGCGAAATAGCGACATGCGCTGGACCTGGGTGGTTGAAAGTGTTGCCCTCGCCATTCATGAAGCACAACTGGCGGAACATGGCGGTCTCTCTGGAGTGCGCAACGAGGCATTGTTCTTGTCGGCGATGGCTCGACCACAGAATCTGGCGGCTTATGGAGATCGCCCCGATGCCGCCGACCTCGCCGCTTCCTACGCGTTCGGATTAGCGCGTAACCATCCTTTTCTCGATGGGAACAAGCGCACCGCATTCGTAGTGATGGAATTGTTTCTTAATCTAAATGGATGGGCGCTCGATGCCGATGACACGGAGTGCATCTCTACGATGGAATCCCTTGCTGGTGGCGATATGCCGGAAAAGAATCTAGCCGCTTGGTTGCGTTCCCACATCGAGCGGGAATAGTTCTAGGGAGCACTCCCCCCCAGCATGTCTCTCGCTTTTCACTCAGCTTGTTTCGTGATATTCAGCAGCACGCCCACACATGCAAGCGTCACAAATAGTGACGATCCGCCATACGAAACCAGGGGCAGCGGGATGCCCTTGGTGGGCATCATGCCGAGCACGACACTGATGTTGATCAGCGCTTGCAACACGACCATGGTGGTGATCCCGATGGCGAGGTAGCGACCGAACATATCTTCCGTCCGCCAAGAAGCGCGCATGCCACGCCAAAGAAAGATTGCAAACAGCGTCACGACGAAGACCGCGCCGACCAAGCCCAGTTCTTCCGCGGTCACAGCGAAAATAAAGTCGGTGTGCGGCTCGGGCAGATAGAACAGTTTCTGCTTGCCTTCCATCAAGCCGGTGCCGGTTACTCCGCCCGTCCCCACCGCGATGAGAGACTGGATGATATGAAATCCAGTTCTCTGCCGGTCGGCATATGGATTCAGAAATGCGAGGATGCGGTCGCGGCGCCAGCTCACGTGAAAAATCAGCAGGTAGAGCACAGGTAGAGACGCTGCGAATGCATAGCCGAAGTAGCGCATGCGCATCCCGGCAACGTAGAGGACGCAGGCAGCGATTCCGGCGCAAGCAATGGCCGTGCCGAGATCCGGTTCGAGAACGATCAAGCCCAGAAATACGAGCACCGGTGCGGCCGCCGGCAACAGCGTGTTGCGCACGTCGTCCATTGTTTTGGCACGGCTCTCGAGAAAATACGCCAAGAAAAGAATCAGCACGGGCTTCGCCAGTTCCGATGGCTGAAGCGAGAACCCTCCGGCATGAATCCAGCGGTGCGTGTTGTGCGATCGGTCAAGAAAGAAAACTGAAATCAGCAGCAATGTAGTGACGCCCATCAGCGAGAAGACCAGTGCCGGATGTTTGTAGCGGCGATAGTCAAGGCGCATGGTCACCACCATGGCGGCGAGTCCAGCCACGGCCCAGATGAGCTGCTTGGAGAGGAAGGCATAGGCCGAACCGAATCGCTCGCGAGCCATCACGGCCGAGGCCGAGAAGACCATCACCAGGCCGAGAAAGACCAGCAGCATGGTAACGGTGAAAAGCCAGCGGTCGACACTCACGCGCTTCGCCATGGGACACTTATTTCATCACGGAGCGGAGAGGGAGATTGTTGATTGTTGAAATTTGATTGTTGATTGTCTTGGTACACGGCAGCCAATCGGGCGGTGAGCCTTTAACCGTCTAGAATTGACTGCTCATGCGGACGAGACCCGACATACTAAGCACACTTCGCAGATTGCCGCTTTTCACGGACTTGTCGGATCAAGAACTGACGCTATTTGCGGAAACCGTGATTCGTCTGGAGTATCCGAGGGGGACATCGATTTTTGTTGAAGGAGATAAATGTGACGAGCTTCTGATTGTCGAGACCGGAGCGGTAAAAATCATAAAGTCGGCTCTCAATGGAAGGCAGCAACTTCTCAGTATCGAGCGGCGCGGAGGTTCGCTCGCAGAGATTTCTGTATTTGATGGAGGAAAATATCCAGCGAGCGCCGAGGCCGCGGATGACGTTGTACTGTTACGACTACCGGCGGACAATTTTCGACGAATCTGTCTGCAGAACCCTGAGTTATCGCTTAAAGTTTTCAAGGTGCTCGGTCACCGGCTACGGCACGCTCTCAGCTTGGTGGAAGAGCTGTCCTTTTCAACCGTCCGGGGGAGGCTCATCGCACACCTTTTGCGTCTCGCTGACGAATACGGACGCAAGACAGTTCGCGGTATCGAATTCGAACTTGCCGAGAACAACGAGGAACTAGCCGCACGTCTCGGAACTGTTCGAGAACTCATATCCCGAAATCTCGGTAGGCTGCACGGATCTGGACTCATCGAAATGAACCGGCGAACCGTTCTGATCCCTAACCGAACGGTTCTGCAGAATGAAGTCAGTATGAGCGGGTGAAACTTCCGGTGAAATCAGTCATTGTCGTGACATAAGTCATGGCTGCGTGGATCCAGTACTCCTTATTCTCAGGTCTCGGCAGCTAAATCTCACATGCAATTGGCTGCCTCGGAGACTGTCATGGCCTACGTTATTGCAGAACCCTGTATCGGAACGAAAGATACAGCTTGCGTGGATGTATGTCCGTGCGATTGCATTCATCCCCGGAAAGACGAACCAGGGTTTTCCACCGCAGCTCAGCTATATATCGACCCCATCGAATGCGTCGACTGTGGTGCTTGCGTTCCCGCGTGCCCGGTGTCGGCGATTTTTCATGAGGACGATCTCGGGGGCAAATGGAGAAGATATGCTGACATCAACGCCCACTTCTATGCTGCAGTGAAAGAATGAAGGATGCTTCAGCCTAGTGTTTTTCGAGAGAAGACGGGAAATTCAGGTCTTTGTAATGTTCGTCAGTTCAGCGAGTCCCCGAACAATCTCTTTGAACACCTTTCCCCGGTGCTCGTAGCTCTTGAACTGGTCGAAGCTGGCGCAGGCAGGCGCCAGTAGAATGATGTCCCCGGATTGCGCAGTTGCATGCGCTTTGCGGATGGCGTTTTCCAGCGTCTCGGCATGGATCACCTCCGCGCCCTTCACCTGCGACTCGATCTTCGCGGCGGCCGCGCCGATCGTGTAGACCTTCTTCACACGCTTGCGGATGAGGTCGTTGAGCACGGTGTAGTCGCTGCCTTTGTCCTTGCCACCGAGGATGAGGTGAATGTTGGCGGGGAATGATTCGAGCGCTTTGATCGTCGCATCGACATTGGTGGCCTTGGAATCGTTGTAATAATCGATGCCGCCGATGGTTGCGACAAACTCAAGCCGATGCTCGACCGCCTTGAAGTCATGGACGGCCCGGCGAATCTTCTCGGATGCACAACCCATCAGCGCTGTGGTGCAAACGGCTGCTAACACGTTTTCCAGGTTGTGCGCACCCTTCAGTGGAATCTCGGAAACTTCCAGGATCTCGCGCTGACCGGTTGCATCGCGGAATACGATGTTGCCCTCGCGCACCCAAGCGCCCTGTTGCACTTCTTTCTGACGGCTGAACCAGAAGACCTGGGCACGAGTCCGGCCACTCATAGAGACGCAAGTAGGATCGTCGGCATTCAGGACGGCGAAATCACTTCCCTGCTGGTTCTCGAAAATGCGCGCCTTGGCGTCGGTGTAGACCTCAAACGTCCGATGCCGGTCCAGATGATCGGGCGTTACGTTCAGCACCACCGCAACTTTCGGGCGAAAGGTCTGAATCGTTTCGAGTTGGAAACTGGAAATCTCGAGCACGATTACCGTTTCGAGCTTGGCGCGTTCGGCCAGGGAGATTGCCGGAGTGCCGATGTTGCCTCCCACCAACGTGGGGAAACCGGCCGCCGTCATGATTTCTCCGATGAGCGTGGTGGTTGTGGTCTTGCCATTCGAACCGGTGATGGCCAGGATTGGTCCTGGGAGGAATTGGGCTGCGAGCTCGATCTCGCCGATCACGGCCTCACCCAAGGAGCGTGCCTGCACCAGAAAGGGCGCATCCACGGGAACCCCAGGGCTAACCACGATCAAGTCTTGCCCACGAAAGGTACGCTCGCCGTGGCCGCCAGTCTCCACAGTGATGCCGTGATCCAGCAGCACGGGAATCTCGTTGCGCAACTCGTCGCCGCTCTTTGTGTCGGAGACGGTAACGCGCGCGCCGTGCGCCTTCATGAACAGCGCCGACGCGACGCCAGACTTGCCGAGGCCGACTACCAACGTGCGTTTTCCGTTCAGTTCCATCAAGAAATCTATTGTTGATTGATGATTTTTGGTTGTTGATTGAAAGGCCATGCGTCACAGTATTTTCAATCAGAAATCAACGATCATCAATTCTCCGGACTTTTGTTAGCTTATCGCAGTTTGAGCGTCGTCAGGGCGAAGAGGGCGAATATCAGGGAAGCGATCCAGAAGCGCACGATGATCTTTGACTCGGACCATCCCAGCAATTCGAAGTGATGGTGCAGTGGTGCCATCTTGAAGATGCGCTTCTTGCGCAGCTTGTACGAGCCGACCTGCAGGATGACCGACAGCGCCTCGATCACGAATACCCCGCCGATGAAGGGTAGCAGCAGTTCCTGCTTGATCATGACGGCGATCGTGCCGATGGCGCCGCCCAGTGCCAAAGATCCAACGTCGCCCATAAACACTTCTGCGGGATGCGCGTTGTACCAGAGAAATCCGATCGAAGACCCAACCATCGCTCCGCAGAAGATCGTCAGCTCCGCCACCTGTGGCATGCGCTGCAATTCCAGATAGGTCGCAAAGGTCGCGTGACCACTCACGTATGTCAAGACAGTCAACGCTCCGGCCGCAATTACAGTGCAGCCGATCGCCAAGCCATCGAGGCCATCCGTGAGATTCACGGCATTGCTCGAACCCACAATGACGAGCGCCACGAACGCCATGAACGGCAAGAACGCCAATGGCCACAAATGCGGGTGGTGCTCCAGAGTCCCCGCCACCAGATCAGGATGAAACTGCTTGAAGAAGGGGACAATGAGCTTGGTGGAATACATGTTGTAGGTCTGCATCGCGATCAGCATTGAGGCGATTACGATGCTGGCGGCAATCTGCAGACCGAACTTGGCGCGGCTAGTCAGGCCAAGGTTGCGGCGATGCGTCACTTTCGTGTAGTCGTCGGTGAATCCGATGGCTGCATACGCACAGGTGGAAAAAACGGCGATCCAGATAAAGCGGTTACTGAGGTCGGCCCAGAGCAGAGTGGGCACCACAATGGCGATCACAATCAGCAGGCCGCCCATCGTCGGAGTGCCTGCTTTCTTCTGATGAGCTTTGGGACCTTCCTCTCGGATGTACTGGCCGATCTGGAAGTCACGCAGGCGTCCGATGACCAGCGGACCGACGATTAATGCGGTGAACAAGGCGGTGAGGCTGGCAAATGCCGTGCGAAAAGTCACGTACCGGAAAATGCGGAAGGGTGCGACATAGTGTTGCAGTTTCAAGAACAACAGCCAATAGAGCAATCAGCCTCCGGGTTCAGTGTTCAGTGGCTAGTTTAGTGATCAGAACCGCGTGCCCGAGTTCATTGACCACTGATTCTTGCCTTCCACGTCTCCAACGCTCTTTCCAGCTTCACGCCCCGCGATCCTTTCAGAAGAACGACATCGCCTTCCCGCGTTTCACGCCAGAGCCATTCGCCTGCTTCTTCTGGCGTTGAAACGAATTCAGCCCCCGCGCCCGACTGCTTCGCGGCTTCGACCATTGCCTGCGCCAGTCCGCGAACACCGACCAGAAAATCAATCTTCTTTTCTGCCAGATGCCGTCCGGCTGCGCGGTGCATTTCTTCACCAGCCGGACCGAGTTCGAGCATCTCTCCGGCCACCACGACACGGCGCCGCGCTTTCATCGCGGCCAGGGAATCGATCATCGCGTGAAGTGCCTTCGGATTGGAATTGTAGCAATCGTTGATGACGGTGATGTTACCCAACTGGAGAACCTGCCCGCGCTTGTCAGCAGGCTTCAATGTGGCAAGAGCCGCAACCGCCTCAGTGAGCGACAGGCCGCGCACCAGCCCGACAGAAACGGCAGCCAGAGCATTCAAGACGTTGTGCTCTCCCACGAGAGGGAGGCGTGCGCGTTCGCTTCCGTTCGTAGTTACGATGTCGAAACCGGATCCCTCGGCTCCCTGCGACTCGATATTCTCCGCGCGCACATCCGCCGTCGCATGCGCCCCGTACCGGATTACTCTTCCCTTGAAGTCGCGACCGAATTGCGAGACGTATTTGTCGTCCGCATTGAGCACGGCTGTGCCACTTGCAGGGAGCGACTCGATCAATTCGTATTTCGCTCGTGCAATTCCCGCCAGTGAGTCGAAGAACTCAAGATGGACGGGAGCGACGTTGGTCACGACGCCGATCTCCGGTTGCGCGATTCTGGCCAAGGCGCGAATCTCGCCCGCATGAGACATGCCCATCTCAATGACAGCTACATCATGTTCAGGTTCCAACTTCAAAAGCATCAACGGCAGGCCGAAGTGATTATTGAAGTTGCCTTCCGACTTGAGGACACGGGACTTCGAGCCCAAAACGTGTGCGATTGCTTCTTTGGTTGTTGTCTTGCCTGCGGAACCCGTAACCCCCACCAGCGGTTTACCCCATACTTTTCGCACGGCGGTAGCTAGCGTCTGCAGTGCCACTAAGGTGTCCTCCACCGAGAGCAGAGGCAGATGGGAGGAGAAGCGCTGCGCCTCGTCTTTGCGGACCACCGCCGCAATCGCACCTTTGTCCAGAGCTGCAGTGACATAATCGTGCCCGTCGAGGCGCTCACCCTTCACCGCGAAGAAAAGTTCGTTCCTCCCGACGGTGCGGGAATCGATCGAGTATCCCTGTACGACATCTTCGCGTGGAAAATCACCGGACGCGGACATGAAGTCAGCGACTTTCAAAAGCGCCAGTTTCATGCGCGCGGCTCCTCAAAAGAGGACGGCGTGTCAAACCCAGTGGCCTTGAGGACTTCCCTCGCCACTTCCACATCATCGAACGGATGCGATCCCTCGCGCGTCACTTGCACTTTCTCGTGTCCCTTTCCGGCGAGCAGCACAATGTCGCCGGGCCGCGCCTCTCCAATGGCGAGCGCGATCGCCTTCCGGCGGTCGACCTCCACTGAATACTTCACTCCGCTCTTCTGTACTCCAACAAGCGCATCGTTGATGATGGCCCGGGGATCTTCGCTGCGGGGATTGTCGGACGTGAGCACAACAAAATCGCTGCCGCGCCCGGCAGCTTCGCCCATGAGGGGACGCTTGGCGCGATCCCGATCGCCACCGCAACCGAAGAGAGCGATCACCCGTGCGCCGCCGCCGCTGCGCGAGACAAACTCACGCGCGAGCGACGTGAGGTTGCGAAGAGCGTCGTCAGTGTGTGCATAGTCGACCACTACGGTAAACGGCTGGCCGCAGTCCACTCGTTGAAAGCGGCCGGGAACGTGAGTCAAGGCCGCGACTCCCTGCGTAATCGCCTCCGCGGAACATCCTCGCGCAAAACCGGCAGCCGCGGCCGCGAGAATGTTGTAAACGTTCACACGTCCAATCAGCGGCGAGACGATAGCCAGTTTCCCCGGAGGCGCAACCATATCGAAGCGCGTGCCGCGCGGAGTGATTTCGGCTTTTTCCGCGCGGACGTCGCCTCGATCCCAACCGTAAGTCAGCATTACCGGGCTGCGTTTGCGGCTAAAATCGGCCAACTTCTCTCCGTGCTGATCGTCAAGGTTAGTAACGACCGCTCGCGGCGGTTCGGTCCCGCAGCCTTCGAACAGAACTCGCTTGGCGGAAAAGTACTCGTCCATCGTCTTGTGATAGTCGAGGTGGTCTCGTGTCAGGTTCGTAAATACGGCCACGTCGAATGGCACGCCGAACACACGTTGCTGCGCGAGAGCGTGTGAGGAAACTTCCATGACAGCGTCCGTTGCTCCCTGGCCCAGTGCTTCATTAAACAGCCGGGCCAATTCGAGCGCTTCGGGAGTGGTGTGAGGCGCAGGACATACCCGGCCCGCGACGTGATACTCGATCGTCCCGATTAGCGCGCTCTTGCGGCCGGCGGCGGTAAGAATCGCTTCGATGAGAAAGGCCGTCGTACTCTTTCCGTTGGTCCCCGTGATTCCCGTGACCGCAATCCGTTCGGCCGGACGCTTGTAGAAGTTTGCGCTCAAACGTGCGAGGGCGCGGCGCCCGTGCGGAACCAGCGCCCACGCCACGCCCTCCCGCTGCGCTTCCGCTGGCGAGTCCGTCACGATCGCGACCGCCCCGGCCAGGATCGCCTGGTCGATGAAGCGGTTCCCATCCGACGTCTCTCCCCGCATGGCGACGAACACGCATCCGGGCTTAACTCGCCGCGAGTCGTATTCCACACCACCGACCTCGGGATTTCCGCTCACGCTGAGAACCTCGGCGCCATCCAGCAGATGTTGGAAAGTCATTGATCGAAATTATAGGGCAGAGCTCAGGCGGCAGGCCTCAGGCAGCAGGCGGCAGGAGTCATTACCTGAGTCACGTTTCGTCTTCAGCCGCCGAGCGATACATTACCGACATGAGCACAGGAACTGGTCCTGCCAAATACCGCTGCATGCAGTGCGAGCAAACGGAATCGAATTGTCAGTGTGAGAAGTATTGCTGCCTCTGCCAGTCAGTCATCGATGTCCGCCTCTGCGCGGATGGGCTGATGTACTGCGAACCCTGCCGCACAGCCTGCGACTACAAGACCGCGGACTGAACGAAGGTCCCCGTAGCATCGCAGCTGAGCGACAACTCTCGCACCACGCTGCTGCATCTGTCCTTTGTGGGTTCTTGATTCAGCGCACAATATCGATTTGTCTGGGAAAATCGCGCGAAGTGTGATCGCGTTCCTTGGCAAGCCCAGGTTTTTAGGGGAGAATAGGGCGTTTTTCCTTGTTGTCATATTTTGCCCTCTTCTCAGGAGAATTTTGATGGCTACCACCATGCACGTCAGCGACGTAGCCGAGTTGCTCAGTGAAGGCCGAACGCACTTCAATCTTTCCCCGGGCGTGCTGGTTGAACACTCGATTCGGCGCAATGAGGCAAAGCTGGCTGCCAACGGCGCAATTGTCGGGTACACCAATCGCACCGGCCGTTCCCCGAAAGACAAATTCATTGTCAAAGATGAGATGACTGCGCACACGGTGGCATGGGGTTCGGTGAACGTACCGTTCGAGCCGGAGAGATTCGATGCCCTGTACGCGCGCGTCATGGATCATCTTCGCGGACGCGAACTTTACGTACAGGATCTCTTCTGCGGGAGCGACCCTGCCTACCGCCTCCCGGTCCGCATCGTTAACGAGCATGCATGGCACAACCTGTTCGTGCGGCAGTTATTCATCCGCCCCACGCCGGAGGAGTTGCGCCATCATCATCCCGAGTTCACTGTCATCTCCGCTCCTGAGTTCAAGGCGGATCCCAAACGCGACGGCGTGCACTCTGAAGTCTTCATTCTGCTGAATTTCATGCGCCGCACGGTGCTCATCGGCGGAACTTCGTACGCGGGCGAAATGAAGAAATCGATCTTCAGCGTGATGAACTTCCTCCTGCCACCCCGGAACGTCTTCCCTATGCACTGTTCCGCCAATGTCGGACACAGCGGAGTAAGCGCTCTCTTCTTTGGACTATCAGGTACGGGGAAGACCACGCTCTCAGCGGACCCCTCGCGCGACCTGATCGGTGACGACGAGCATGGATGGAGCGCGGACGGCGTCTTCAACTTCGAAGGCGGATGCTATGCCAAATGCATTAAGCTCTCGAAGCAGAACGAACCCCAGATCTGGAACGCGCTGCGCTTCGGCTGCGTTCTGGAAAACGTCACGCTCGATTCAAACACACGTATCCCGGATTACAACGACGACAGCAAGACGGAGAATACGCGCGCCGCATATCCGGTGGACTTTATCGACAATGCGGTCATCCCGGGGATCGGTGGACATCCGAAAAACGTAGTCTTCCTTACCGCCGATGCATTCGGCGTTCTTCCGCCCATTGCGAAGCTGTCCCCGGAGCAGGCGATGTATCACTTCCTCTCCGGCTACACGGCAAAGGTCGCCGGCACAGAAGCGGGAGTAAAGGAACCTTCGGCGACGTTCTCGACTTGTTTTGGGTCGCCGTTTCTGCCGTTGCCTCCGAAGGTCTACGCCGAGATGCTGGGCCGCCGCCTGCGGGAGCACAACGCGCAATGTTGGCTGGTCAATACAGGCTGGCAGGGCGGACCATACGGCGTGGGCAAGCGCATGAGCATTCCGCACACGCGTGCGATGGTGGACGCGGCGGTCGAGGGCGAACTGATCCACGAAGATTTTGAAATCGAACCTACATTCGGATTCAGCATCCCGCGGTATTGCCGAGGGGTCCCACCGCAGGTACTGAATCCGCGCAACGCCTGGCGCGACAAGGCTGCGTACGACAAAGCGGCCGAAGATCTGCGCAACCGGTTCGCGAAGAATTTTGAGAACTTCGACGCCCCGGCGGAGGTGAAAGCCGCCGGACCGCGGGCTCAGAAGTGAAGCTGTCGATTGTTGATTGAAAAAACAAGCAATCCTCGCGGGCATTCATCGCGAATCGATGAATCATTCTCTTCTCACGAACCTTCCAATCGGTCAGCCGTGTGTTTAAATCGAGAACATGTTCGCCCGCAAGATTCAGGTCGAGTACGAAGACAACGGCCGTCGTGTTCCCTGCCCTTTGAATTGGCTCGATTCGTTCTCCATGCGCAGCTTCACCAACTTCAGCGTCTTCGACGATACCCTCCCCGTCTCTGATGGGCTCATGGAAATCGGCTCCGGTGTTCCCCTCAACGAACTCAGGGATTCCATGGAGGACTGGTTTCACCGAAAGGGCTATCTCCCCAAGGACTCCCATTTGTTACTAGCCGAGAAATGATCGCGGGTGGACACTTCCTCGAAGAACGGTGTCTATAACTACTGACAATTTCTACGAAGTTGTCCCGCAGCAAGGATAAGTTGCGGGAAATGGCGCAGAATTGTCAAAAGAAGTTGGAATTTCGACGCAGTCTATTGCGGTGGCAACCTGTGCGGCGGAATGCTCTTCTTACTTTCAAGCAGTTGCGTGAGGGTAAGAATGGCCGATGAGTTGCAATCCGACACGAGGAGGTGCTTCGTGAGCTTCAAATTGCTGCAATTTCCCCCACAACCAAGCACCCGCGTGGTTCGCATGACTGCAGTCCCGGCACGCTGGGTTGCGACTGAGGGATACGTCGTAGAGGCCGGCTTCCTTCACTCCTGGCTGGAGCATGAAGACTCCCAGGGCGGACCGTCACACAAAAAGTTGAATTGGGGTGCAATTTCCGGGCTGGTGATCTCCTTGAGTATCAGCGGCGCGTTTTGGGTAGGGGTCGGCACGCTGATCGCGCGCTTTGCGCGCTAGAGCAAGTTTCATCGATCGAAAAGGAAACGGGGCCTGACGCCAACCAGCGCAGGCCCCGCTTTCGTTTGAGCTTCTACTTGTCGTAGCGCAGCAACGACATCACATCGTAATTCTTCAACTTGTCGCGGCCGTTCAGAAACGTCAGTTCCACCACGAAACCCAAGCCTGCAATCTTTGCGCCCAGAGACTCCGCCAGCTTGGCCGTTGCTTCCGCCGTTCCGCCGGTTGCGAGCAGATCGTCAACAATCAGCACGCGCTGTCCCTTCCGGATCGCATCCTTGTGGATCTGGAGCGTGTTCTTGCCGTACTCAAGCGCGTAGTCGTAGCTGACACACTCGGCGGGAAGCTTCCCGGGTTTGCGCACGGGCACGAAACCGGCGTTGAGGCGATAGGCCAGCGCCGGGGCAAAGATGAAGCCCCGGGCTTCCATTCCGAGAACCAGATCGACATCCTGCGAAATGTAGTGCTCCGACAATTTGTCGATGAGCGTGGCGAGCCCGGTCTTGTCTTTCAACAGCGTGGTGATGTCGTAGAAGAGAATCCCCTTCTTAGGAAAATCCGGAACCTCGCGGATGAGTTTTTTCAGGTGCTCGACTTCTACGGCACTCACAGGGGACATTACCACGCTCCTTCAATGCGAAATGAACTTAGTCCGGTCACTGGATTCTCGTCGGAAATCTCCACGTTGTCGACGCGCGCCGCCCGCGGGCCTTCGCGCAAACGCGAATGCAGGCCTGCAAGCTGATCGCGCGTTCCCTGCGCAAGAACCTCGACGCTCCCGTCGTGATTGTTGCGAACCCATCCGGCGATACCGAGCAGATGCGCCTCGCGCTCGACAAACCAGCGAAAACCCACGCCCTGCACACGTCCGCGGACGATGTAGCGGCGGGCAGTGATTGGTTTTTCAGAAGAACCCATCTGGATTGAGTTGTTGATTGATGATTGTTGATTGAAAACGCATCAGGCATTGAAGGGGTTTTCAATCAACAATCAACCATCGAAAATCTACAGAATGAATTTACGCCCGCGACAGGTACGCCCCTTCTGACGTATCCACCTTGATTTTCTCGCCCTCGTTGATGAATGGCGGCACCTGCACTATGAGTCCAGTCTCTGTCTTGGCAGGTTTGGTGACACTCGACGCCGTGGCGCTCTTCAGCCCCGGCTCAGTCTCGATGACGGTGAGTTCCACCGTCTGCGGCAGCTCGATGCCGACGGCCTTGCCGTCGAAGAATTCCACCTTGATCTGGAGGTTCGGGATCAGGTAGTCGACGGCGTCTCCGAGAGTGTCCTTCGTCAGATGCGTCTGCTCATAATTCGACGTATCCATGAAGAAGTAGCTGTCACCGTCGTTGTAGAGATACTCCATCTCGACTTCATCAACATTGATCTTCTCGATGGGATCGGGCGAGCGGAAGCGGTGCTCGAACATGGCTCCAGTGCGCAGGTTGCGCAGCTTGGCCTGGATGAAAGCGCGAAGATTTCCCGGGGTGCGGTGCTCCACGCTGAACACGGAGTGAAGATCATTGTTGTGCTTGATGATCATGCCGGGACGTAGCTGGGTGGCAGGGATCGACATCGTTCGAAGACTCTCCTTGTACGATTGCTGTTTGAAGCGGGCGGAAGACGGGCGAGCCACAAGTTCCGCCGCCACAGGGGTTAACGTGTTATTTTACACGCACGTGCGCCGGAAAGGGAAACGCGCGGCAAGCCCAACGTCGAGATCGCCGATCACGGCGTCGATTCTCACCACGGTCGATCCAGTTCGACTACTCAAGCCTACTGATAAATCTGGATATTCCGGCGCCCTCGCTAGAGACTACAATCGAAGCACGCTGATCCCAGCCCACTCGGGTAATCCTGGGACGGAAAGATGAGGTCTTAATACCATGACAACTGGACGCTATGAATCGTCCGCAGGCGGTAACATCGGCACCGCAATCACGTTTCTCCTGATCGGCCTGGGTGCCGGAGCCTTGGCAGGACTCCTGCTCGCTCCCAAGACAGGCAAGCAATTTCGTCGGGACTTGCGGCGCGGCTATGAGGACGCCCGTGACAGCCTTGGCGAGTGGGCCGACGAAGCCAAGGATCGCGTGCGTGATGCTACCGATCGGGTGCGCGATACGGCCAACCGGGGCGTCGAACTCGCCGACGATCTGCGCGACAAAGTGGAACCTCTGCGCAGAGCAATCAACCGAAGCTAGCGAATCAGGGGCCAGGGTTCGGACGCCAAGGTTCAGTTCTTGCATTGAAATACTGACCCCTGACCTCTGCCCCCTGACTCCTGCGATTCAATACAATCTGAAATTCACTTCCACAGCAATCCGGGTCGCCACCGGCTGACCATCCAGCGTTGCGGGACGGAATCGCCAACGACTCACCGCTTCAATCGCCTTCTGATCAAGTCCCATTCCCAGACTCTGGCGCACGTGGATGTCGTAGGGCCGACCATCTTTTCCAACCACAATCATGAGCAGTACGATGCCTTGCGTTTTCGACTGTCTTGCCTCATCTGAGAAGGTGGGCTCAGGACTGTAGATGGCCTCGGGAAACCCAACTCCGCCCCTGCCCGCCGGACGAATTCCCGGCTCTCCATCACCGAGATGCGGTCCTTTGGAATTTCCGATTCCGTTGCAGCAGCCATCGTCTCCTATCCCACCAGGCCCTGCGCGGCCATCGGACAACCACCCTTTGAACTTCGACATGGGGTCGCCGATTTGCGCGCCTTGAGGGAGCCTTACATCAGGGGCGACAACAACGGTTTCTGGCACGGGTAGCATCGGCATGTGCGTCGGAACCCTTACGGTCGGAGGAACCACCTGTGGATTGAGCGAGGCGAGCGGCGGGTCTCCGAACGATGCAGGTAATGGATCATGATTACCACCGCCTCCACCGTTGCTTCCCGAAAAAATAACAGGCAAGCGCGGCAGATCGGTCAACCGCCGGCTCATTTCAGGAGTCTGGCGGATCACGCTGGTCGTGAGGAAAACAATCAACGCGAGCAGCGCTGCCTGTCCAAGCAGGGAAAGCAAGAATGTTTCTTGCCTGACTCGATCATTCCACTGGTTCTCGCGCGACAGAATGGAGAAAAGGTTGGGCCCGGGTGCTAAGGGTGCAGCCGTCATGGCGCGCTCCTCGACAACATAGGATGCCAACCAGCGGTAAGACGCGCCGAACTGGAAAAAGGATTTCCGGCAGGGATCAGGGTTACGGACCAGAGGCTATTCCTACCGAAAAATTGACGAGAAGAATCTTCCGATCTTGCCGAAGAATCCCGGATGTTCGGTTTTCTTGGGCGTCTCGGGTGGCGGAGCCTGAATCACCGGATCGAGGTGCACCTGCCTTTGTTCGGAGGGTTCCAGCGGAACGTCCGGCGGAACTTCGATTGCGGGTTGAGCTTTTTTCGCTGCACGATCTTTGGCGCTAAAGACGAACGGCGCATCCACCTGC
>Ga0335085_10005711_pt1 | contig 19871 bp, 22 predicted proteins | sample Lox_Sample_45_FD_206712 | JGI IMG/M metagenome (GOLD analysis project Ga0335085, IMG submission 206712) | Soil microbial communities from Loxahatchee National Wildlife Refuge, Florida, United States - Lox_Sample_4.5 | ecosystem: Environmental > Terrestrial > Soil > Wetlands | place: USA...
CGGCGTACGACCGGGCGTCCGCTGAAGGGTTTCATGCCGTTGGTGGCACCCGGGCCAGCGAGGTGTTTCGCGACCGCGTCCGGCCTCACCTCATTGATCTGGCCCATCGCGGCCGGCTGACTGTCCCGATCGCCCGCACGTTCCCGTTCGACGAGGCCGTGCCGGCGTTGAAGCTACTCGCGTCCGGCCATGCCGGCGGCAAGCTAGCCCTGATCGTGGCGGAAAGTGACCGATGATCACCCTGAACGACGGCAACACGATACCCCCGATCGGCCTGGGCACCTACGCATTGAGTTCGGCGCAGGTGCTCAGCGGCCTCGAAGCCGGATACCGGTTGCTCGACAGCGCCCTTAAGTACGGCAACGAAGCTGAGGTTGGCACCGCCGTCCGCCACTCAGGCATCGACCGCGCCGAGATCCAGGTGACCACGAAATTGCCTGGGCGCTATCACGGCTTCGACAAGACGATCGAGGGTTTCGAGGTGTCGCTGCGCAACCTCGGCCTCGACTACGTCGACCTTTACCTGATTCACTGGCCGCTGCCACGCTTGAACCTGTACGTCGAATCATGGCGAGCGATGATCCAGCTGCGCGACCAGGGCCGCATCCGATCGATCGGGATCAGCAACTTCACCCCGGAAGAACTCACCCGGCTGTCCGCCGAAACGGGCGTCACCCCAGCGATCAACCAGATCGAACTCCACCCGTACTTCCCGCAGGCCGCGCAGCGCGCCGACAACACCGCCCGTGGCATCGTGACCCAGAGCTGGAGTCCGCTCGTCGAAGGCCGCGATCTAGGCCGTAACCGCACCATCGCCGAGGTCGCCCGCACCCACGGAGTGACCCCGGCCCAGGTCGCTCTGCGCTGGAACACCCAGCTCGGCGCGGTGCCGATCCCACGCTCCGGCGACAGCGGCCGCCAGCGGCAGAACCTTGACATTTTCGGCTTCACGCTGTCCGACGCCCAGATGACGGCGCTGTCGTCCCTCGGCGACCATCGCCGCCTGTGGGGTGCGGATCCGGACGTCTACGAATCGTTCTGACCAGGCAAATCCAGGCCCATGACCACAACCACCCCGTGCGTGCCTCGCCTGGCCGGGTAGGACTCGGCGCGTCTTGCTCGTCGTGGCCGTCAGGTCACGTATCAGCCGGGTGAGTACCTTGACGGCGCCCGCCCGGCCGCCCTCGAAATCGCAGGCCGCCAGACGCTGGCCGGTGGCGAATTCATAGGTCGTACCCGGGATGGCCTTCGGCGGGTAGGGACGTTCGTGCCAAAGCAGGTCGTAGGTCGTGGTCGGGCCGAAGTCATGCGCGGAGAAGAACGCCGCCGGCCCCAGCCCGTCGTACTCCCTTATCGCGCGCACTACGTCATCGCGGTCCTCCTCCGATCATCGGGCCAGCGCGGCCAGGCCGGTGAGGTCGACGCAGTTCATGCCGCGGATCCGGGATATGACCATGAGCACGGCGGAGCAGGTGCGGCAGCGGACCACGGTGCCCGGTCCGCGCAGGTAGACCACGGTGGCGGCCACCGGGCCGACGGCGCCGCAGGTCGCGCAGATGGCTTCGGCGTCAGTCATGTCGGTGCCGAATACGTCGTGCAGCAGGCCGCCGATCGCGTTACCGTCCAGGGCCGTCATCAGGTTCCTCCGAAGCGTTCGGTCTTGACCTCAGCTGACGGGTAGCCGAGGGCGACCAGGTTCCCGGCCACCGTCTCGACGAAGCTGGTGGGCCCGCAGATGAACGCCAGTGGCTGCTGGCCGGCGGGCCAGGCGACCTCGGCCAGGATGGCCGCATCCACCCGGCCCGCGTAACCGGTCCAGCCCGGGGGCTGGCGGCGGGTCAGCGCGTAGCTGACCTGGACGCCGTCCCCGGGCCGGTCCAGCTCGGCCCGGTAGATGACATCGGCCAGGGTGCGGGCGGAGTAGAGCAGCCGGACCGGGACGTCGCCGCCGCTGCGCTCGCGATGCCGCAGGATCGCCCGGAGCGGGACGATCCCGGATCCGCCGGCGACCAGCAGCAGCGGCCGGGGGTCGCTGCCGTCCCAGACGAACCAGCGGCCGATCGGGCCGCGCAGTTCCAGCTGATCACCGGGCCGCAGGTCCTGCGTCAGGTAGGGCGATACCTCGCCGTCATCGAGGCGCTCCACCGTGATGGCCACGGGCTCGCTGTCGGCGGTGGCGATGGAGTAGGACCGTTCGGCCTGATAGCCGTCCTCGGCGGTGAGCCGGATGTCCAGGTGCTGGCCGGCCTGGTGGCCGGCCCAGCCGGGCACCGCCAGGCCGATCGTCCGGACCGAGTCCGTCTCGCTCGTCACCGAGGTCACGCTGGCGGTCTGCCAGCTCAGTCGCCCGCGTACCGCTGTTCCCGCCATGGGTCTCCGTAGATGTGGTAGCCGTAGCTTTCCCAGAAGCCGGGCTGGTCGCGGTCGAGCAGTTCCAGCCCCCGGACCCACTTCGCGCTCTTCCAGAAGTACAGGTGCGGGACGAGCAGCCGGGCCGGGCCGCCGTGCTCGGGGTCGAGCGGCTGGCCGCCGTAGCCGAAGGCCACCCACGCCTGGCCGCTGGTGAGGTCCTTGACCGGCACGTTGGTGGTGTAGCCGCCGTCACAGAACGCCAGGACGAACGGGGCGGTGTGCTCGACCTGGTCCAGCAGCGAGTCCACGGCTACGCCGCGCCACACGGTGCCGAGCTTGGACCAGCGCGTCACGCAGTGAATGTCCACGGTGACGGTTTCGGCTGGCAGGTCCTGGAATTCCGGCCAGGTCCAGGATCTGAGCGTCTCGCCACCTTGCCGGATCGAGAACGTCCATTCCGGCAGCGGCGTATGGGGGGTGGGACCGGCCGACAGCACCGGGAAGTCCTGGACGACGTGCTGGCCCGGCGGCACCCGGCCGTCCTGTCCGGCCGCGGGACGCGGCCGTCGATGGAAGCCGCGCGAAATGGGAGCCGAATTCATGGCTGCCTCTCAGGTCAGCGGCTCGCCGCCGTCGACGTGCAGGGTCTGGCCGGTCAGGAACGTGTTGGTCAGGGCGAACATGACGGCCTGGGCGATGTCGTGGGGGGTGCCGATGCGGCGGGCGGGGTTGGCCGCGCCGATCCGGGCGAAATAGTCCTGCTTGCCCTGCTCGCCGAGCGCGTCCCAGGCGCCGGTGTCGATCACGCCCGGGGAGATCGCGTTGACCCGGATCGGGGCCAGTTCCAGGGCCAGCGAGCGGGCCAGGGTGTCGGCGGCGGCGTTGGTGATGGCGACGCCCAGCGTGCCGACCGTGATCTTGGCCGCGGCCACGCCGGAGAAGATGACGAACGAGCCGGGCGCGTTCATCCGGGGCGCCAGGTGCTTGGCCAGCATGAGCGGGCCGATCACCTTGGTATCGAAGGACAGCCGGATGGCGTCGCGGTCCAGGTCGCCGACGCGGCCCCGGGTCCGGGCCGAGGCGGTGGAGACCACGTGGTCGACCGGGCCGAGCCGCTCGCCGAGGGCGGCGATCGAGGCCTCGTCGGTCAGGTCGACGGGTTCGGTGCTGATGCCCGGCTCGCCGCCGTAGGCCGCGTCCAGGGCCTCGGCGGCGCGGCCGGCCGCGATGACCCGCGCACCTTGCTCCTGGGCGGCGAGGACGATCGCGCGGGCGAGCCCGCTGCCGCGACCGACGACCAGCACGGTCTGGTCCTTCAGTGATCCGTTCATGCCAGCGTCCTTCGGTTCAGGAGACGGCGATGCCCTCGCCGCCGGCGGCAGCGGGAACCGTGACGGAGCCGATCTGGGTGAGCGCGCCTCCTGGCCCGGCGCGGTATTCGTCGACGATGCCCTGCGCGCCGGCCCGCACGTACAGGTACCGGCCGTCCGGGGACGACGACGCGTCGATCGTTCCGGCGTCGGTACTGGTGGTGCCCAGCGCCCGCAGCTGGCCGCTGCCGGTGTCGCGGTAGCCGGACAGCGTGTCGCTGCCGGCGTTGGAGGCGTAGAACACCGGGCCGTCCGGGGCGAGCCAGCAGGTGGCGGCCTGGCCGGTGAGGGCGCGGTCGGTCAGCGTCAGGGTCCCGTTCCGGCTGACCGTGTACGCGGCGACCGCGTCGTCCCCCGCCTCGGCGATCAGCAGGTGGCCGCCGGCGTCGAAGGTGACGCCGAACGGGACGTTGCCCGGGTCCGCGGTGACGGCTGGCGCGGCCGCCAGGCCACCGGGGCCGGTGACCCGGAATACATCAATATCGTTGCCATTTCCCTTGGTGGTGATGATCAGGCCGGAGCCGTCCGGGGTGAACGCGATCTGCCCGGGTGTGTGAGTGAACTCCGGGGTCTCCGAGGGGTCAAGGCCGAGCGAACGGTTCCAGGACGGGATCTTCACCAGGGCCGCCCCGATCCGCAGGAAGCCCTGGACCGCTCCGCCGTCCCTGGCGTTCAGCACGTAGACCAGGTTCCCGTGGAATGCGACGCTCACCGGGAAGGTCCCGCCGGAGGAGATGACCTGGCGCCGGACGAGGTGGTCACCGTTCACCGAAAATACGGTGACGGTGTTGCTTCCGGCGTTGACCGCGTACAGCAAGCCGTGCCCGCGGTCGTACGCGAGCGAGCCCTGCGAGGCCAGGTGGTCGACCTGCGACCCGGTCAGGATCCCGCCCAGGCCCCCGGTCGGGTAGGTCCCCGCCGCTTGCAGTGTGCCGTCGGCGCCCCGGTCGTAGACGGCCACCGCGTTCCCGGTGGTCGCGTCGGTCGGCACGAACACCGCGCCAGCAGGGCTGGCGGGCTGGCGGGCCGCTGGCGTGGCGGCGTAGCTGGTGGCCGGCACGAGGGCCGAGACCGTGATCGCGGCGGCGCCGGCGGCGGCGAGCCAGGCCGTTCTGTTCATGAGCCCTGCTCTCCTAATTCCGTCCGGCGGTGACGCCGCCGTCGACGTTCCAGATGGCTCCGGTCACCCAGCTGGTGGCCGTCGACAGCAGGAACGTGATGACGTTGGCCATGTCGCGGGTGGTTCCGGTCCGGCCCAGCGGGTGAAATGCGTCGAAGCTGTGCAGTGTCGCCTCGAGCTGGTCTTCCGGCACGAACTTCTGGTAGATCGGGGTCGCGACCACGGCCGGCGCGACCGCGTTCACCCGGATCATGTGCGGCGCCAGCTCAAGCGCGAGGTTGCGGGTGAGGGCGTGCAGGCCGCCCTTGGCCAGCGAGTAGGCCGACGACGGGGTCGCGCCGATGGCCTCGTTCGCCCACAGGCTGCCGATGTTCACGATCGACCCGCCCTGGCCGTTGGCGATCATGCCGCGGGCTACCGTCTGGGTGATGAAGAAGATCGCCCGGTTCAGTTCCTGGTAGAGGTCATAATCCGCGCCGGTGTGGTCAAGGAACGGCTTGGGCAGGAATGCCCCGGCGGCGTTCACCAGCAGCGTCGCGTCCGGATGCTCGGACGCGAGCTGCGCGGTGACCGCCTCGGCCGCCATCCGGTCCGTCAGGTCCGCCGTGATGCCGAAGGCCGCACCAGACGCCGACAGTTCCTTGACGGTCCCGGCAACCTTTTCTGGCTCCTGGCCGATGATCACCGCGCTGCCGCCCGCCGCCACGACATCGGCGGCGGTCTGCCTGCCCATCCCGCTGCTGCCCCCGACGACCACCAGCTTCTGCCCGGTGAACACGGGCGACGGTGTCATCCCGCCGCTGCCCATCTGGCTCGGGGAGTTCCGGAGCCAGTTCCAGTCCGTAGTCATGCGGCCGCTTCCTCTCGGCTCGGTACGCAGCAGGCAGACCTCCTGCCTGCTAAGGCCGAGCCTGTCGCGCCGGAGGATGAGCGCGCCTCCCACGATCCGGTGGATTTCTGCCTCATCGCGGAGGCAGGCGCCGTACCTCAAGCAGCTCGAGCCCGAGCGCCTCGATCTCGGCGAGCACGCCGTACAGCGCGGCCCGATCCGGCAGCGTCCCGCTCAGCACCGTGTCCTCGCCGCGCGGCTCAGCCCGCAGGGCCGGGAACGCCGAGCGGATCATCTCGCCTAGGTGTCCTCGCACGCTGATCTCGTAACGTGCCTGCTCACCGTGGTGTGGCGTATTCACAGTGTGAGCTTGGACGCTGACCGGATGAGCGGCCAACGCACGATCCGGATGATTCCCGGCTGCCGCGCAGCCCGCCTGATGAGTCAGCTCGGGCGGGCTGACGGCGCGAGCAGGCTCAGGGCGCGGGCGGTTTCGACCGCGTCGGTCCGGCTATGTACTCCCAGCTTGGCGTAGAGGTTGCGCAGGTGGGTCTTGACGGTGCTCGTCGAGACCGATAGCTCGGCGGCGATTTCTGGCGCCGACAGGTGCGTAGGCAGGTAGCGCAGCACGCGGACCTCGCTCTTGCTGAGCGGCTCGAGCGGCGGCCGCGGCCGAGCGGGCGGCGGTGCGGGCGCGGCCCCGGACAGCAGGCGCAGGATCTCGCCGGCCAGGACGGCGGGCGCGGTATCTCGCCGGGCGTGGCGCTGGATAAGCCCCGGCGCGCGGTGCACGAGGAACCACAACAGCGCGCGATCGGGGCTGGCCAGATCAAGCGCTCGCGCCACGGCCCGGTCGGCGGCGGCCGGCTCGCCCAGGGTGTCCCGGGCGATCGCCTCCAGCAAGAACGCGTCCACGAGCCATGACCGCCATCCCACCCGAGCGGTGCCGTCCAGGACCGGAGCGAGCGCCGCGGTGGCCGCCCGCGGATCCTCCCGGGCGAGATCCAGTACGGCGGCAGAGATCCGCATCTCGCCGCGGGCGCGGTCGCGTTCGCCGTGGGCTGCGATCATGCGCTCGGCACCATCGGTGTCGCCCAGGAGCGCCAGGGCGTGCACCAGCCAGGCGCGCAGCGGGCGGGCCAGGGAGTGCGGCCCGGCCAGTCGCTCAGCGGCCCGGAACGCGGCCAGCGCGTCGGCGGCCCGGCCGCGGCCTAGTTCCAGCTGGCCGCGAACGTAGTGGCCCCCCATCGCCGCCGGAGGGTTGGCTTCGGCACTGAAGGTCCGCTCGGCGCGCCGCACCCAAGCCTCCGCTTCGTCCAGCCGACCCTGCCAGGTCAGCGCGGATCCAAGCGTCATGGACGCGAAGCCGGCGAAGAGGTCATCAGTCCACCCGTGCCGCTCGGCCAGGCCGAGCGCTTGCCTGCTGAGGTCCTCCGCCCGGGGGAACCGCCGGTTGAGCTCGATCTCACCGAGGTAGGCCAGTCCCCTGAGCTCGAGGTAGGGCCGCCTGGTCCGGCGCGCCAGCGCGATCGCCTGCTCCAGGTGGGACGTAGCCTGATCGAGCCGGCCGGTCCAGGTCTCGGCATCGCCGAGTTCATCCAGCGCGAAAGCGCGCAGCTCTTCTCCCGCCCCCGGCACGGGGTGCACGACCTCCGAGGCGAAGGCCAGCAGCCGCTGCGCCTCCTCAGCCCGGGCCCGCTGGTCGCCTGCCTGTGCGACCGTCCTGAGCCGGACCACCCCGAGCAGCACCTGCGCCTGCCCGCGCCGGTCGTCCGGAATCGGCCCGCGCTCCGCCAGGGCCAGGTACTGTCCCGCGGTTTCCAGTGACCCCTGATCCAGCTGGCTGGCCGCGGCGACCGCCGCCAGCTCGGCGTCGGCCGCGGGCGCCCCGGCCGGAAACCCGGCGATCAGCGCGTGCACGGTCGCCGCCTGCCCGCCCAGGTACAGGCCCAGCCAGTGATCGGCCAGCAACCGGGTGGCCAGCCCCCAGTCCCGCGCGGCCTGGGCGTGCCGGATCCCCGCTACCGGGTAGCCGTGCTCCGCGAGCCATCCGGCTGCCAGCTCGTGCAGCGCCGTGACCTCTGCTGGCTGCGTCCGGCGGAGCTCCAGCTGCAGCAGCTCGGCGAACAGGTGGTGATAACGGAACCAGGACCGCGCCGTGTCGAGCGAGACCACGAACGCATTGGCCTCCTCCAGATCCTGCAACATCCGCTCCCCGCCGCCGCTTCCGGTCAGCAGGCCGGCCAGTTCGCCGTTGACCCGCTCCAGCACGCTGGTGCGCAGCAGCAGCCGCCGCACCTGTTCGGGCTGCCGGTCAAGCACCTCGGCGAGCAGGTATTCGGCGACCGTCCGCTCGCTGCCGGAGAACTCCGCCACGAACCGATCCGGATCCGGGTGTCCGGCCAGCGATAGCGCGGCCAGCCGCAACCCGGCCACCCACCCCTCGGTCCGCTCATGCAGCAGCCTCAGCGTCGGCTCGGCCAGCTTCACCCCGGCCGCGAGGAACAGTGCCCGCGCCTCATCGACGCTGAACGGGAGGTCGTCCGTGCGGAGCTCGGTCAGCTCGCCTTCCAGGCGCAGCCGGTGCAGGCCCAGCCGCACGTCATGGCGGGTGGCCAGCACGAACCTGAGCTCAGGCGGGGCGCGCATCATGAGCAGCTCCAGCTGCCGCCGCGCATCGGCCGAACCCAGCTCGTGCAGGTCGTCGAGCACCAGCCACAGCGGCTCCGCCAGCCGCGCCAGGTCCGTCAGCAGCCGCTCCACCAGCGTCCACCCGTCCAGCTCGGGCGCCGCCGTCAGATCCCGGATCAGCGCTGAGCCGGCCGGCGTCCTGCGCAGAGCGCCCAGTACCGATAGCCACAGACGCTGCGGATCGCGCTCATCGCGGCCCACCGCCACCCACGCCGCCCGCTCAGCCAGGCCAGCCTGATCAATCCACGAGCGCAGCAGCACCGTCTTGCCGCTCCCCGCCGGCGCCGACACCACTGTCACCCGTGGCGCCTCCGCGAGCCGCTCCCACAGCGCCGGTCGGGGAACAACACCGCCCGCACCGGGACGAACGGCACCCGCGTTAGGCTGCCTATTCGTCGCAGGCCGCATAGCTCATTTTGGCACGAAAGGGCTTCCGGTCACGGTGACACAGCCTCGCTGGGGCCGGCCTTGCGGGCTGTGCTTACGACGCGCGACTGAGGGCCTTGATGGCCCATCCGGCAGTGGCGGCCGCGTCGGCAGGGTCGAGGCCGAGGTAGTCCTTCCAGTACAGCCAGGCCATGGGGGAGGTCAGGAGCAGGACGGTGCGCAGGAGGAACTGCGCGGAGTCGTCGTCGGTTTCGCCCCGGTCGCCGAGCGCGGTTCGCAGCATCGCCAGACGGGTCTGGACATTCGACCGGGGAACGCGCTGCGGGTCGGTGGCGGCCAGGGTCCAGCGGACCACGTTCTCCATGTCCGCGGACCGCTGGAACACGGTCTGCACCGCCTCGGCGAGGTCATCTGCACAGGCCGGGGCGAGCCCGGCGGCGACCGTCCGGAACTGGTAGCCGGCCAGGGCGGCGAACAGGTCCCGCTTGGTAGGGAAGTGGCGGTACAGGGTCGGCTCGGACACGGCGGCCCGCTTGGCGACGGCCGCCATGGAGATCTCCAGCGGATGCTCTTCATCGATCAGCGCGGCGAGGGCCTCGATGATCCGCTGCTCGGTGACCGCCCGCTGGGCCTGGCGCAGCGAGGGCCTTGACGTGTCAACAGCCATGCTTATGATAGTAACACTATCATCTAGCGAGAAAGGCCCTCAGAAATGTCACAGACGGAAGAAGTCCTGCACGGCATCTACGAGGCCATAAACACCGGCGACCTTGCCATGCTGGAGAAGTTCGTCGCTCCCGGCTACGTCGAGCATTCCGAGGGCTACCAGGGTGTCGAGCCGTTCAAGCAGCAGGTCGCGGCGTTCCGGGCAGCGTTCCCCGACCTGCGGATCACCGTCGAGGACGCGCTGACAGACGGCGACCGGTTCGCGAGCCGGACCACCGTTACCGGCACCCACACCGGCGACCTTATGGGCATGCCCGCCACCGGCAAGCGCATCAGCGTCGAGGCCGTCGATATCGGCCGCATCCACAACGGCCAGGCCATAGAGCGCTGGGGCGGCCTGAACATGTACGCGCTGCTGACACAGCTCGGCGTGATCCCCGCGCCCCAGCCGGACTAGCGCGCCCGCCAGTCCCGGCACGCGTGCTCGTGCTCGGGCGGTCGGCCAGCGTCCTGGCCGCCGATAGCGCCGCAGCCTGTGCCGTGCCAAAACTCGTTCATAGCCGCTGATCTGGTGTTCCGTCACTGCTACGCGGACGGTGACCGTTATAGTGGCGGGCGGACTCGGCCAGGACCTTACGCAGATGCCCTTCGCCGAGGATCAGCAGGTGATCCAGGCACTCGCGCTTGAGCGTTCCTGCGAACCTCTCGGCAATAGCATTCGCACGAGGCGACCGGACCGGGGTCTTGATCACCCGCGTGCCGTTCCCGGCGAAGACCTCATCAAAGACCGCGGTGAACTTGGCGTCCCGGTCGCGGAGCAGGAACTTGAACCGCCCGGCCCGCTCACCGAGATCCATCAGCAAGTTCCGGGTCTGTTGCGCGGTCCACTCCCCCGTCGGATGCGCGGTGACGCCCACGATGTGCACGGCCCGGGTCTGGATCTCCAGCACGACCAGGACGTACAGGCGCTGCAGCAGCACCGTGTCCACGTGCAGGAAATCGCACGCGAGGATGCCCGATGCCTGAGATGTCAGGAACTGCCGCCACGTCGGCGATGCCCGCCGCGGTGCCGGGCCCAGGCCAGCGGCAGCCAGGATCCGGCGGATCGTCCCCTTCCCCACCCGGCACCCCAGGCCCACCATTTCACCTTGGATCCGCCGGCGGCCCCACCGCGGATTCTGCCGCGCCAGCTGCACCACCAGCACACGCACCTGATCCGGGACCGGCGGACGCCCTGGCGCATTCGGGTAAGTCCACCTATCCTTGACCAGGCGCCGGTGCCAGGCCAGCAGCGTGCCCGGTGTCACGATCCGGTGCAGCCGCAGATGCCGCGGCAGCAGCCTGGCTAAGGCCGCGAGCACAGCCCGGTCAGCCCAGTCCGGCCTCGGCCGGGCGACCTGCCGGCGCAGCACCCCGACCTCGTGCCGCAGCACCAGTACCTATGCGTCCTTCGCGGCATCACTGCGCGCCAGCAGCCCCAGCCAGCCGAACACCCTGGCCATGAACACGTAGATGAGACGGATAAGCATGAACGCCGAGCGTAGACCAGCAGGTCAGCGCGACACACCGGGTTTTGGCACGGCACAGGCCATCTCGCCATGCCCGGAACTGCGGTCACCCCGAGCGGGCTGGCCCGCTATTGATCAGAAGCTTTGGAAAACCCCAGCTCAGCGGCCCAACATTAGCCCTTGAGCAGCTGCCGGGCCATGACCATGCGCTGGATCTGGTTGTTGCCCTCGTAGATCTGGGTGGTCGTCGACCGGATGGCAGTTTCCGCAGGTAGATCGCGTAATGGACCACGGGGGCCAGCACGGGTCCAGCACGCGGGCGTGGAGTCCCTTGACCGACCCGGCGGGCAGCACCTGTCATCTGCCGTGGTCGAGCATGTGGCGGTCGCCGTCCGTCAGGTCCGCGTCGTTCACGGGCCGGACGAGTGCCCAGTGGGGGCCCACCGGGCAGCGCTGGAACCTGGTGGGCCCGAGCCGGACGGAAGTCAGCGAGCCCAGCGGCGACCAGGTCGTCGTGAAGACGTGACCCTTGCTGCACCGGACGACGACCTCACCCGCAATCCCCGGGCGTCCTTTTCTGAGGGAGAAGACCACCTTCGCGATGATGACCACGGCGATGAGGGGCAGGGCGATCTCCAGCGGCGCGTGGTAGCCGACGGAAGCGCTGAGCGGGGCCGCGACGACGTGGTTCACGGACATCTCTCCTCCATTGATCTCACAATCAAGAATAGTATCAGAAGTGATCGATGGCGGTAGCATCGAGAGGTGACGAGCGCCAAGCTGCTCCTGCATCCAGTCCGCCTCCGGATCATCGAGGCGTTCCTCGGCGACCGGAAGCTGACGACTGCCGACCTGCGCGCCGAGCTGCCCGACGTACCGCCGGCCAGCCTCTACCGGCACCTGGCGCGTCTCATCGACGCGGGGGTGCTCGACGTCATCTCCGAGCGCAAGGTCCGCGGCACCATCGAGCGAACGTACGTGAAGCACAGCCGGCTGAACATCTCCAGGACCGAACTGGCGCAGCTGAGCCGCGAGGAGCTCCGCCGCGTGTTCCTCAGCCATGTGGCCGCCCTTCTCACGGACATCGACCACTACCTCGAGCGCGACGACACCGACGTGCGGCGAGGCGGGGCCACCTTCCGGATCGCGGCTCTATGGCTCACCGACGACGAGCTGCGCGAGCTGGCCGCCGGGTTCGGGAAACTGCTCCAGCCCTACCTGGACCTCCCGGCCACGCCGGACCGCACGCGACGGGTTGTCCGCACCATCGTGCTGCCCGGCGACGATGCCCCGGAGGCATCGCTGCCCGCCAGGCAGCGGAACGGCGGCCGAGGAGGCACAAACGAGTGAGCAAGAGATCGAGGTACGCGGGCTGCGCAAGAACTTTGGCGGGAAGGAAGCAGTGACCGGGATCGACCTGGAGGTCGCGGCCGTCTCGCTGGCGGGGCTGACCGGGCCGCTGCGGCCGGGTGCTGGTCAGAACCCCGGCCAGCTCCCCGGCGACGTACCGCCAGCCGGTGCACCCCTCCAGCGCGAACGCGACGTCATCGCGGCCGGCGAACCGCACCAGCCAGGCCCGCAGGTGCACGCGGCCGGCCGGGCGATCTGGCCGCGCTTCACCTCCCTGGTCGCGGTGTCCAGGTAAACGGAAGTGTGATCGACGGCCGCAGCGGCTAGTTGGCGGTGACCGGCTTCCCTGGACTTCCAGGTGGGGTTGAGGCCGCCGTCGATGGTGCTGTCGGCGCCGGTCACGTTGGCCGTGCGGTCGCTGGGCAGGATGAGCACCAAGTCGGCGTTCTTCCGGGCGGCTGAACCGGCCCGTCACCACCTGGTATGCTGCCTGGCTCTGGATATCTTGGGGCCTGGCCCCGGTCGCGCGGCTGACCGGCGCCGCGACCCAGTCTCACCGAGCCATAGGTCGGTAGCGACCGGGCCCGGGCTGATGGTGTTGACCCGGATGCCGTGCGGGCCGACCTCCTTGGACAGGGATTTGGAGAAGTTGGCCAGGGCGGCCTTGGCCGCGCTGTAGTCCATCACGGCTGGGTCGGGCAGGAACGCGTTGGCGGAGCTGATGTTCACGATCGCCCCCTTCCCGGCGGAAAGCATGACGGGCAGCACAGCGCGGGTGCTGCGTACCGCCGCCATCAGGTTGAGGGTGAGCGAGGACTGTCAGTCCTCGTCGGTGATCTCGCCGAACCCGCCCGGCCGGGCCGGATCGGCGCCGACGTTGTTGACCAGAATGTCGATCCGGTCCCCGGCCGCCGCGACCAGCCGGGCCGGCCCGCCGGGTTCGGCCAGGTCGACCTGCACCACCCGCACCATCCCGGCTCCGGTCAGCTCGTCGAGCTCGGCGGAGGACTTCAGCGCCCCGGCGGTGACCCGGACGCCCTCAGCAACGAGCCCGCGCGTGACCGCCAGCCCGATCCCCCGGCTGGCCCCGGTGACGACCGCGGTTTGCCCGTTCAGGCGCAGATCCATGATGTCCCTTCTTCCACCAGTAAACACGTCCCGCCGCTCAGGCGGCGTGGACGCTTTCCGGGAGATACCCGATCTGCTTCAGCATTCCGAACTGGTCCTGCAGCGTCAGGATCTCCACGACCTTGCCGTCCCTGAAGTGCCAGATCGCCGTGTCGCGCACCTCCACTGGCTTCCCGGACGCCGCCACGCCGCCGTACGAGCCGGTATGCGTTCCGCGCCACATGAGAGTCACGGCGAGCTTGTCGCCCGAGACGAACATGTCCTCGATGCTCGTGGTGAGATCGGGGAATCCCGTGAGCCGGTCGCGGATTCTGCCAACGGGTCCCGCTACGCCGACATGGATCCCGTTGGTCCTGACGTCCTCGCTGAAGATGCCGTCGGCCATCGCGAGGTTCCCTGTCCATCCCTCGGTGAACCACTGCCGCGCTATCTGCATGTACTGCTGGCTGGTTTCCAGCTCTGCCGGGCTCGTCATGACTTCTCCTCTTGCTCTCGCGCGGTGACCTGACAGGCACTTCAAGCTTGCCTGCGGGACCCGGTCCCGGCGCTTGCGTCACCTGACTGAAATTCCGCGGCGCGGGCAGCTCCCACGATCGGCGTTGTTCGGCATCGGGATCTGCTGCTAGACGAACCCCTCTCGCCAGTCGCCGGTCACGGGCACCTACCCACTGCCCGGGGCGCGCGTGCGCTCCGCGCTGATGGCGCAGCATCCGGTGGTTCGGCGGAAGCCTTTTGCAGGGGCAGAGCCTTGAGCAGGAAGGTCGGCCGGGTGTCGATGCGCGGGCAAGCGAGCTGGAGGATGATTGGAAGCGAGGGACGCTAAAAGGGCGGTTGTGGTTGTGATTGAGCATCTAGGGCCGGGCGTTTCATTGGTACCTGAGCGATGGCGGCTCGGTTCGCCCGGTTCACGGCTGTTCGGCCGCGAGGCTGAGACTGCGATGCTCGATCAACTCGTCGCCCGGATTCCCGAACGAGGCGCGGCGCTCGTCTTGCGCGGCGATCCTGGCATCGGGAAGACCGCGCTGCTGGCGGTCGCGTCGGCTGCGGCGAGCTCGAAGGGTACCTCGGTGTTGCGCACGGCTGGGGCGCAATCAGAGATCGGTCTCGCGTTCGCAGGATTGCATCAGCTGCTGCGCCCGCTGCTGACGGGGCTCGATCGCTTGCCGGGACCACAGCGCGATGCGCTGTCGGCCGCGTTCGGGGCGATCGATGTCCCAGCCCCGGCCCCGTTCCTGATCGCGCTCGCGGCGCTGAACCTGCTGACAGACGCCGCTGAGCAGGTGCCTTTGCTGCTGGTCGTCGATGAGGCGCACTGGCTTGACCCGCCGACGGCGGGCGCTCTGGCGTTCATCGCCCGTCGCGTGGATGCAGAGCCGATCGCGGTGCTGTTCGCGGTGCGAGACGGAGCCGGCAGCGTGCTCGACGGCGCGGGGCTACCGGAGCTGTGCCTCGGTGGCCTGGACGGCGAGGCCGCCGGCGAGCTGGTGGATGCGTCGGCGGCGGACCTCACGCCGGACCTGCGGCGGCGAGTCCTGCAGATCGCGGCCGGCAACCCGCTCGCATTGCTGGAGCTCCCGGCCGCCTTGCGGCTCGGCGATGCCCGGATCGACGGGCTCTGGCCGGGCACGGTGCCGCTGACGTCCAGGCTCAAGCGCATGTTCGCCGAGCAGATGTCCGGGCTGCCGGCGGAAACGCGCGACCTCCTGCTCTGCGCTTCTGCGGACGAATGCGCCTCGGATGTGGAGTTGCTGGCCGCCGCGTCGTTGCTCCGCGGCGCTGAGGTTCGGCTTGATGCGGCGGCGCCGGCGGAGGGAGCTGGCCTGGCGAGCATCACCGACGGATCGGTCATCTTCCGCCACCCGCTGGTTCGTTCGGCGATTTACCAGTCCGCGAGCGCCGGGCGGCGACGCCAAGTGCACGCCGCCCTAGCGGCCGTGCTCACCGACGACCCGGACCGCCGCCTGTCGCACGTGGCCGCGTCGACGGCCGGGCCCGATGAGACCATTGCCCGCGAGGTCGAGTTGCTTTCGGTTCGCCTGGCCCGTCGTGGTGCGATGGGCGTAGCCGTCGCCGCCGCCAGACGCGCGGCTGCCCTAAGCGCGGATTCCGCACGGCGCTGCTCGCGGCTTCTCAGGGCAGCCGAGCTGGCGTTCGAGGCAGGCGAGCCGGATCTGCTGCAGCACCTGGTACGCGAGGCCGGGCAGCTGAATCCGGATGGTGAGCAGCGCGCGCGATTGACGTGGCTGCGTAACACGTTCGCGGACACTGTTCCCGGCGATCAAAGCCAGATGCGGTCGCTGGTCGACGCAGCTGAGCTGGCCGCTGATGCCGGGCACAGCGACCTGGCGCTTCGCCTCCTGTTCGGCGCCGCGCTTCGGTGCTGGCGTTCGGACCTCGGGGAGCCGGCCCGCGATCGCGTGGCGGTCGCGGTCGAGCGACTGCCGGTGCCGCAGACGCACCCGCGTCGCGTTGTGACCTTGGCCATGACAGGACCCGTCCGCTGGGGTCCGGTTGTCTCTGAGCGCCTGGCAGTGATCGAAGCATCGGCTGATGAGCTGACCGCTGACGAGGCGTACCTGGCGGGCATGGCGGCACGCGCGATCGGCGACCACGATGCCGCGGCCAGGTTCTTGGAGAGCGCGACGGCGAAGCTGCGCGCGCAGGGCCGATTGGGTGCCCTCACACAGGTGCTGGTGATGCGGGGATGGGTCGCGATCGCCCTGGGCCGCTGGGCTTCGGCTGAGATGCTGGTCGACGAGTCCGGCCGGCTCGCCGCAGAGGTCGGGCAGTCGTGGTGGCGGACCGGCTCGCTGATCGCGAGCGCCGCCCTTCGTGGCCTGCGGGGTGAGACAGAGATCGCAGAACGGCTGGTCGCCGAGGCCGAGAAGACGGCGATACCGCAAGGATTGAACGACCTCATCTGCATGATCGCGTTCGCGCGCGGCGTGACCTGGCTGGGGGCGGGACGGCCTGCGGTAGCGCTGGAGCATCTCACCCGGGCCTTCAACCGGAACGATCCGGCGTTCCACGAGGCGGCCCGCTTCATGTCGGTTACCTACCTCGCCGATGCGGCCTCGCAGAGCGGACAGCGCCATGTCGTGGCTCCGATCCTTGATGAACTGGAGGCGCTCGCGCAGCGCACGCCCTCGCCGACGCTGCATGCCGGCCTCGTGTACGCCCGGGCCGTCCTAGCCCAGGATGACGCGGCCGAGTGGCTGTACACCGCGGCGTTGGGGAGCGATCTGAGGCAGCACCCGTTCGATCACGCGCGGCTGCAGCTCGCCTACGGGGCCTGGCTTCGCCGTCACCGGCGCGTCAGCGAGTCGCGCGGGCCGCTGCGAGCCGCCCGACAGGTGTTCGACGCACTGGCATGCGTTCCCTGGGGGGAACGCGCGCGTCAGGAGCTGCGCGCCACCGGAGAGCAGAGCCGTCCGCGGATCCCCGGGCCACGCGATCAGCTCACCCCGCAGGAAGTGCAGATCGCCCAGATGGCCGCGGACGGGCTGACCAACCGCGAGATCGGGGAGAAGCTCTACCTCTCGCATCGCACCATCGGCTCGCATCTCTACCGCATCTTCCCCAAGCTCGATATCACCTCCCGCGCCCAGCTCGCCTCCCGCCTCGACACAGACTGACCAGTCATCCGACTCAAGCGGACCCCCGGTGAGCCTGTCCAGGATGGGCACATCTGCCTGCCATCACGAGACGGGACACGCCCATGACTGACACACCGATCTCGGTCATCTTCATCCACGGCCTCTGGCTGCATCCCCTGTCCTGGACCGAGTGGGCCGACATGTTCCAGGCCGCCGGGTACCGGACCCTGGCACCGGGCTGGCCCGGCGTGCCCGACACGGTGCAGGTCGCCCGCGCGAACCCGGACAGCATCGCCAACCACGGAATCGACGACGTGACCAGCCACTACACAACGATCATCGCGGACCTGCCGACCAAACCCATCCTGATCGGCCACTCCTTCGGAGGCATGATCGCCGAGAAACTCCTCGGCCAGGACCTCGCCGCCGCGGCCATCGCCATCGACGCAGCCCAGATCAAAGGTGTGCTGCCGCTGCCGCTATCATCGCTGCGGTCAACCCTGCCGGTGTTCCGCAACCCCGCCAACAAGCACCTGGCCGTCTCCCTGACCCCCGAACAGTTTCGCTACAGCTTCGGCAACGCCATCGACCCCGGCGAATCCGACGCCCTGTACAAGCAATGGACCATCCCGGCGCCCGGGCGCCCCCTGTTCGAGGCAGCTGCAGCCAACTTCTCCCTGCACTCCCCCGCCAAGGTCAACACCACCATCGACAACCGCGGCCCGCTGCTGCTCATCATGGGCGGCCAGGACCAGACCGTCCCCGAAGCCATCACTAAATCCACACTCAAGCAGTACCGCCGCTCGCACGCGGTCAGCGACCTGATCGAGTTCCCCGACCGCGGGCACTCGCTGACCATCGACCACGGCTGGCGCGACATCGCCGGCGCGTGCCTGGACTGGCTCTACAAGAACAGCCTGTGAGAAACCGGCCCGGCCAATGAACCTCACCGACCACGCCGGAGTCCGGCTCACACACGGCAAGCCCAAGGTCAACGGCGTGGAGATCCACTACGCGATCGGCGGCACCGGCGAGCCGGTGCTCTTGCTGCACGGCGTGCCGAAGACCATGTCGTACTGGCGCCACATCGTGCCACTGCTGACCCCGCACTACACCGTCATCGCGGTCGACAACCGGGGCTTCGGCGGCTCCGAGCGCCCGTTGGGCGGCTACGACACCGCCACGATGGCCGGCGACGTCGCCGAGCTAGCGACCCACCTGGGCTTCGAGGAGTTCCGCGTCGCCGGCGAGGACTGGGGCGCGGCCATCGCCTACGCGGTCGCCGCCTTCCACCGCCCCCGGGTGCGGCAACTGGTGTTCCAGGAAACGCTACTGCCCGGATTGCCAGCCGGCGAACGCGACCCCTCGCTGGCCCGTGATGACGGCCGCACCGGCTGGCACTTCAGCTTCTTCAGCCTGCCGAACCTGCCCGAGCTGCTACTGGCCGGACGGGAACGGCCGTTCTGGACATACTTCGCCAGGCGCCAGATGTGGGACCCCAGCGCGCTGGCCGAGGAGGACATCGACGAAATGGTGCACTCGGCCGAGCAGCCGGGCGGCACCAGGGCCATCCTGGAGATGTACCGTGCCCGCCAGGTGGACGCCGAGCAGAACCGCCCGCATTACGCCGACCCGGTCAGCTGCCCGGTCCTGGCCGTCGGCGCACAGGCCTATCTCGGGGACGAAGTAGCCAGGCAGCTCGCGCAAGTGGCCCGCGACGTCCGCGGCGCTGTCATCCCCGCGTCCGGTCACAACATCGCGCTTGAGAACCCGGCCGCCCTGGCTCAGGCCTACCTCGACTTCTTCGCAGGCGGCTAAGCCGTGGGGTTCAGCCAGGGTGACCCAGCGGCATACAGACATCCATTCGGCGCACACCGGGCAGCCAACTTAGCGACCAGGGCTGCCGATCACAATGCAGGTAGGGCGGTTCGCGGACGGCATGGCCATCAAGGCTGGCGGTGGTTGATCCGCACCGGCCGATCCAGCCTGAGACCATACGCCATCCGCCATCCGCCAGACGGCCTGCGTCCTCCCTGGCTGCGTCACATACTCAGCGTGCTTGCGCAGCCCGGGCACCGTCACGGTACTCGTACCATGCCGACTGACCGGGAAGCGAGACCTCGATGCGGGCGCTGTCGACCGTGGTGAGCATCGACAGGTGCACGGCGTAATCATGCGGCGCCTCACGGAAGAACTCCTCGGTGACGGTGCCGTCGGTATAGCGGATGATCAGCTTGCTCGGCCAGGCGCCTGGGCCAGGGTTGCCGGAGTCCGAGTCGGTCGGTTGCACAGCCACAGTCAACTACCTCGCGCCTGGCGCTGCCAGCGCGCCCGCCGATCTCGTGTGCCGCGGCGAGTGCCCGGCGGTCCCGCCATCGCTACCCACAGCGAACGCGAGGCCCATGCCATAAATCCCGTCGCCGTTCCAGATCGAATAGGCGCTCCTTGCTGGCGGCGAGGGCGCTGTCGGTCAGGTGCCCGGAACCGTATGCTCTGTGAACTGTCTCGTGCAGGCGGGTGCGCAGGGCGGCGATCCGCCGCTCGTGGTCCTCGTCCTGCCTGGGCCGGGCTGCGGGTGCTGGCGCCCTGGTGCGGGCCATCACCGGCTGCCGTTAGCTCGCGGCTCGCCGTTCTGGCCTGCCTCCAGGCCGCTGACGGCGGCCAGCCAGCGGAGCCGGTTATTGGCAACCTTGTGACCTTCGCTGCGCAGCTTCTCGGCCAGCGCAATCTGGCTCAGGCGCGTGCCGACGTGACTGGTACCTGCGACGATGCGCCGGGCGGCTGCGACGAGCTCGGCGTCACGGTCACCGGGATCCGGGTCGTCGTCCTGCTGGCCCGCTGCCGCTGCTGCCTCGGCGACCATGGCGGTGCGGT
>Ga0335085_10005713_pt1 | contig 19868 bp, 16 predicted proteins | sample Lox_Sample_45_FD_206712 | JGI IMG/M metagenome (GOLD analysis project Ga0335085, IMG submission 206712) | Soil microbial communities from Loxahatchee National Wildlife Refuge, Florida, United States - Lox_Sample_4.5 | ecosystem: Environmental > Terrestrial > Soil > Wetlands | place: USA...
TCGACGTTGGAAGTTCTTTACCGCTTCCACCAGCACGCCGTCGTAAATCAGTCGATCCGCCGGAACATTTGCATCCGCCGGCAGGTCGCCAACCAACCGGAGCATTTGCGTGAGCCGCGGGACGCCGGGATAGGTGTCGCCCGGGGCAATCACTTTCTTTACGGCCGGAAGTTGTTCGCCGTCATCTTTTTTCGCCAACTCGACATAAAAATGCAGGGCCTGAATCGTACGCCGATAACCGGGATACGGCGGCTCCACTTGCATCAAGGCACTGGCTACGTCGCCTGCGTTGACCACGTGGTCTTTAAGAAACTCGGCCAGATCGTATCTCTTGGATTCATCATTCAAGGCAAAGGCAAAGTGCTTCGGATTTACCTTGCCAATGTGGAGGTCGGAGACATATCTCATCGCGCAAACGGTAAGCGCGAGATCGAATTTCACGGCATCCGCTTCCGCCGCTTGCCGGGTCGCGGGTTTGAGTTTGGCCAGCCGATCGTTCCATCGCGGCCCATCGTAGTCATCTGCGGAGAGCCCCTTTTGGTCGGCTTGTAGCATCAGTGCAATCACCTGTCGCGCCTGTGGGGTTGGCTCCATTCCCTTGACCCACCACAAGGAACCGCCGTTGAGCTCGTAGAATTTCTCGACATGTTTGCCGTAATCGCTGAAATCAGGCCAACGCAAATCGGGGAAACTGCCGGCGTTAATGGCTGCACGGAGCCAGGCCTGACTTTGGGAACTGATATCCGGCGTGCTCGTACCCGTCACGCCAGAAGCCGCAAGCTGAGCCTGGGCCGAACTCGCCAAAACGAACGTACAGGATAGTAATGCGATCAGCACCAGGGGCCTTGGTCGGGAGCCACGCCTCTCAGTCCTTAACTGCTTCACCAAATCCTCCTGGATGCAATGCAATCGTTGCTGAACGGCCGACTCAAATCGTAAAGAGCTTGGCGGCTGTTGCATCGGAACCCAAACCGCCTTCGCAGTGGAACGATTCGTTTGTCAGAGGCGGGACTGCAACGGCGGTTCGTGTTCCGAGTGCATTGCCATATGGTTCTGTGATGCTGAGGCTGCGTACCGGTTGCGTTTTTCTGCCAAATGGCTATTGATTTCAACTTGTCGCCCTTGGAATAGCGATGGTGCCATCGCAGGAAAGAAAAGTCGCACACCTAAGGCGCACAGAAGATCACGAAAGTCTGTGAATCGCTGGAATCTCTGCTTACCGACAGTCAGCCGAAAGTACGCCACACGCCAGCAAGTGTTCCCACTAGCGGCCCACGGAGAGGAGTCCACAGATGACTTCTGGTTTGGCCATTACCCGTCAGTAGCAGCAACTTTGGCGGCTGATCTACGATGGAGTGGCATGTCAGAGTCTTTGACGCATGTCCACCTCGCTACGGATCGAGTAAAAATTGTTGCCGACGCCCTAGAGCAGGATCTACCCTGCGAAATCGTTATCGAGACTGCTCCGCGTCCGATGTTACTTATTCAAGTCGCTGGACTTGATCCGTGGGTGGCTTGGGGACCGCAGCGGCAGTTCGAGTTACGCTTAGTTCACGCTGGGGTCAAATTCGACGCATTCATCGCGTCCAGTACCGACAGCCTGATCAGCTTTGCGCCGCATTCCGAGCCCCTTACTGTTGGTGCTTCGCAGTCACTGACGCGTGTGGAGTTCGATCTCATTAATTTCCCGCATTTCTGGGCGATGGACAGTCCGACGACGAAGTTGCCGGACAATCACCTTGACATCAGCGCGGAGGGTTGGGAAATCCATGTAAGACCGCGCCGTGAAGGTACCGAGACGGCAACGTTCCGTTCAACGCTCTTCGCCGTCACCCACTCCTGCACGCTCTACAAGAGTCCGCTCTTTACCTCCGACGAAGTGCTGGCGTTCCTCGGTCTGCTGCATGACGCCCTCTCGTTTGCTGCCGGTCAGTGGGTTGGACAGGTTTTTGTGCGCGGGTTCGATCAGGACAATAGGCTGGCATGGGAGCAGTGGGGGAGCGGGCGCCTGCACCCTCATCTTGGCCCCGTCCGGACTTGGTTCGACCTTCATCATGGTGATGCGCTCGCCGCAGTCCTTCGCGGCATGCTGTCAGTCCACCGGGTTACGACACGGGCCGAGAACATGCATCGTGCCATCTACTTGTATATCCGCGCCAGTGGTATTGCACCTGGTGTCGACGGTGGCATCATCTTGTTGCAGGCGGCACTAGAGTTGTTAGCGTGGCAACACTTCGTCCTCGACGGACACGCGTCACCGGTTAAACAGTTCCTTAATGCACCTGCGAGCGACCGTATGCGTCTGCTGCTACAGGCTTGTGGGATTCCCACCAAAATCCCGACAGAGCTCACAAAGCTTGTGAACCTGGCAGCACAGCGCGGCTGGCACGATGGGCCGAAGGCGCTGGCCGGCGTGCGTAATCAGCTCGTCCACCCTGGCACGCAGCGGGGAGTACCCTTCTACGAGGCGTGGCTCTTGGCGGAGTGGTACGTGGAACTCGTTCTCCTCCACATGTTGTCGTTCCAAGGCGAGTACTCGAACCGGATCAAGCACCGCTGGGTCGGCGAGGTCGAGTGCGTACCGTGGGCTTAAATGACGCCCGGCATGCCGCATGTAGCAAAAGCGGTAAGCGAGTGGCCATTCAATGCCATTTACGCGCGTTTGATATCCAATTATGCTAACCAGTCCGCTTGGGTAGGTCGGCTAGTCGCCAACAACTGCCGCTCACAGGCTATACATGGAGTGCCACCAAGATGAAAGAGGCTACCGCCCGCATAAAGATCAACAAACTGCTTGAGTCTGCGGGGTGGAGATTTTTTAGCGAAGGCAAGCTGCCCGCCAATATACAGCTAGAGCCGAAGGTTACCATCAAGGTCGCCGAACTTGATGCGTTCGGCAATGACTTCGAGAAAACCGTAAAGGGCTTTGTCGATTTCCTGTTGCTGGACTCCAGGGGCTTTCCCCTCATCGTTCTGGAAGCAAAATCGGAGGATAAGAATCCTCTCGTCGGCAAGGAGCAGGCCCGCAGTTACGCAAGATCCCAGAACTGCCGCTTTGTGATTCTGTCGAACGGCAACCTGCACTATTTCTGGGATCTCGATCGCGGCAATCCCTACATTATTACTTCCTTCCCGACTCCGGATTCCGTCATGGGCTATCAGAAGGTGGCCCCCGACCCCAAACGCCTTATCGAGGAGTCGGTGGGGGACGACTACATTGTCCTGACGCAAAGGCCAGGCTACGCCGTGGAAGCCGCCTGGAAAAACGAGTCTGAGAGGCCCGGCTACATTCAGGCCAACAAGCTGAGATTCTTGAGACCGTACCAGCTGAGGGCCATTCGTGCATTGCAAAAGGCTGTGAAGGAAGGGAAAGATCGCTTCCTGTTTGAAATGGCGACCGGTACGGGCAAGACCCTAACCGCTGCCGCAATCATCAAACTGTTTCTTCGGTCGGGCAATGCTAGGCGCATCCTATTCCTCGTGGACCGCCTTGAGCTTGAGGATCAGGCCAGGAAAGCTTTTGCGGGCCTCCTGTCGTCGGACTACAAGACAGTGATCTTCAAAGAGAATCAGGATGACTGGCGCCACACCGAGATTGTTGTCAGCACCGTTCAGTCGTTTCTTTTTAACAATAAGTATCAGCAGCTTTTCTCCCCAACCGACTTCGACCTCGTCATTTCCGACGAAGCACATCGTTCCATCGGCGGCAATGCGCGCGCCGTGTTCGACTTTTTCATTGGCTACAAGCTGGGCCTGACCGCGACACCGAACGATTACTTGCGGCGGTTCGAAAAAGCGAAGACCCGAGATCCTCGCGAATACGAGCGCCGGATGCTTCTCGATACATACCGTACCTTCGGTTGCGATGATGGCCAGCCCACTTTTCGCTATTCACTTCTGGACGGGGTCAAAGAGGGATTCCTGGTGAATCCTATCGTTGTCGATGCCCGGAGCGACGTTACGACGCAGCTTCTGTCCGAGGACGGTTTCGTTGTTGATTTCAAGGACGACGAAGGAGACGACCAGGAGGAAGTTTACAAGCAGCGCCAATTTGAAAAGCGGTTCTTCTCAGAAGCGACCAATCAGGTATTCTGCAAGACGTTCCTCGAAAATGCTCTGCGTGACCCGATTAGCAAGGAAATCGGCAAATCGATCATTTTCGCTGTGAGCCAGCATCATGCCGCCAAACTAGCCCAGATACTCAACATCATGGCGGACAAGATGTTTCCGGGAAAGTACCAGTCCGACTTCGCCGTTCAGGTGACCTCGCACGTCAAGGATGCACAGCAGCTCACCATCAACTTCACCAACAACAACCTACTGGGTTCGGCCAATTTTCTGCCGACGTACCGGACCAGCAAGGCGCGCGTGTGCGTCACGGTGGGCATGATGAGTACGGGCTACGACTGCCCTGACGTGCTAAACCTTGGCCTTTTCCGGCCGATTTTCTCCCCCACTGACTTCATCCAGATCAAAGGACGGGGTACGCGCAAGCATGATTTCCGCGAAGAGCTCTTCGACGCAGAGCTGCGCGATGTTGTGAAAGAGCCGCAAAAAGCGCACTTCAAGCTCTTCGACTTTTTCGCCAACTGTGAATATTTCGAAGAGGAATACGATTACGATCAAATCATTCGCCTGCCGGTAGCTCGGCCTAAGGCGCCTAGTGAAGGAAAGGAACAGGACGGCGGGCAGGGGGGTACAACAGCCCCCAAGGCCGGGACGTATGAGCATCTAGGCCAGGACATACTCTCGACGATCAAGGAAGAGAAGATCGGCGTCGAGGGAATGAAGATCGACCGGTTGTTTTACGAGAAGTTTGAGGAAAAGGTGCGGGAGAATCCGGTCATTGTGGCTGCCGTTGAGGATGGCCAGTGGGATCGTGTTATCGATTATGTGAACCGCGAGGTGTTCGACAAACCCAACGACTATTTCAGTCTGGAAAAACTCCGGAAGGCGACCGCGGTCGATCGCCGCCTGGGTCTTCGGGAAATCCTGGAGAAAATCTTTGGCCTTATCCCGCGCTTCAAATCGAAGGATGAGTTGCTAGAAGAAGAATTCGCCAAGTTTGTGGCGGACTATCAGCCGGGCGAAGCCGACGCCCTGGCAATTCCCGCCATCAAGACATACTTCAAGGCGTATGCCACGAACAACGAGGTGCGCTACATTATCGACACCAAGCAATATACCGATCTGGCGACGAACCCTGTGTTTTCCAGCAGGGACATGAAGGCCGTACCGGAAAAATACCGGACCATTGTTCCTGAATACATCAAGGACTATGTTTCGTTGAACCAGTTTAGCTAGAGAGACGCATGCTCGATATTGATACCAAGCGCCGGATAGACACAGCTCGCGACATACTCGTCGGCAAGGTTCCTGACCCCAAGTCTCAGGTGGAACAGATAACCATTGCCCTGATTTACAAGTTCATGGACGACATGGATTCACAATCGGAGGAGCTTGGGGGAAAGCGGAAATTCTTTACCGGTGATTTTGCGCGCTACGGCTGGGCAAAGCTGATGAGCCCTGCTCTCGGCGGCTTTGAAATGCTTAGCCTTTATGCCGAGGGCATCACCAAGATGCCGGAGAACCCCGGCATCCCGCCGCTCTTCCGGGATATTTTCAAGAACGCTTACCTGCCCTACCGCGACCCGGAGACACTCAAGAGCTTCCTGAAGATCATCGACGAGTTTACGTACGACCATAGTGAGCGCCTCGGTGACGCATTCGAGTACTTGCTCAGTGTCCTTGGGTCCCAGGGCGACGCTGGACAGTTTCGCACTCCCCGCCACATCATTGATTTTATGGTTTCGATTCTCGATCCCAAGAAGACCGAGACCATACTAGACCCCGCGTGCGGCACGGCCGGCTTCCTCATCTCTTCCTACAAGCACATCCTCAAAGCCAACGTCGACGAGAGTGGCAGAAGCAATCTCACCCCGGACGAAAAGGGTCGCCTCGCTCAGAACTTCAGAGGGTACGACATTTCTCCAGACATGGTGCGGCTCTCGCTGGTCAACATGTATCTTCACGGTTTCACCGATCCGCACATCTACGAATACGACACCCTCACCTCCGAGGAAAGGTGGAACGAACTGGCCGACGTGATCCTCGCCAACCCCCCATTCATGTCTCCGAAAGGCGGCATCAAGCCGCATAAGCGCTTCTCAATCCAGGCCAAGCGCAGCGAAGTCCTGTTCGTGGACTACATGGCAGAACACCTTACGCCCGCCGGCCGCGCCGGCATCATCGTTCCAGAGGGGATCATCTTCCAAAGTCAGACCGCTTACAGAGACCTGCGGAAAATGCTCGTAGGCAATGGTCTCGTCGCTGTCGTCTCGCTTCCCGCCGGCTGTTTCAATCCTTACTCTGGGGTAAAGACTTCAATTCTGTTTCTTGATAAGACGCTCGCTCGGCAGAGTGACACCATCGCTTTTTTCAAAGTTCATAACGACGGTTTCGGACTTGGTGCTCAGCGCCGCGCTTTCGACAAGAACGACCTCCCGCAGGTCAAAGTCGAACTCGGTACATATCTCCAAGCCCTCCGCAGCCACCAATCCATCGCCGACTTTCAGCCAACCTTTGGATTGATAGTGCCTAAAGAAAAGATCGCTGCGAATGGCGACTTTAACCTCAGCGGCGATCGTTATCGAGAGGGCGTAATCTCCATAACGACGTGGCCCTTGGTTGAACTTGGTCAGGTGACGAAACGCATCAGCGGCGGAACTCCCTCGAAAGAAAACGATGCATTTTGGAAGGGGACGATTCCCTGGGTGTCACCGAAAGATATGAAACAAGATGTCCTCAACGACACTGAGGATCACGTTTCGGAGGCCGCAGTCCAGAACAGCGCGACATCTCTCGTTCCTGCTGGCACCTTATTGTGCGTCGTGAGATCAGGTATTTTAAAGCACTCGTTACCGTTGGCTATTACCGGGAGGGAGATGTGCTTCAACCAAGACATCATCGCTCTCGTTCCGTCAGATGGAAGACTCGAAGTACGCTTTCTGTTTTGGGCATTGAAGGCAAGAAGCTCTGCCATTCTTGAGACGGGCATCAAGCCGGGCGTCACCGTTCAGAGCTTCCACTCGGGATTCTTTAGCCAGTTTTCAATCCCGTTGCCATCGCTGGAGGTTCAGAAGGACATTGTGGCGGAGATCGAGATCTACCAGAAGGTCATCGACGGCGCCCGTGTTGTCCTGGACAATTACTCCCCCCACATTCCGATTCATCCTGACTGGCCAATCACTAACCTAGGTGACGTTTGCGAAGGCATACTGACTGGGCCTTTTGGGACGGCACTACACCAAAGTGACTACGTCGAAGACGGGATACCTGTCATCAATCCTCAAAACATCATCGATGGAGAAATCGTCGTAACTGACATCAAAAGGGTTTCTTGCGACACGAGAGACCGACTGAAGGAATTCACGGTCCGCAAGGACGACATTATCATTGCAAGACGCGGCGAAATGGGGCGATGCGCTGTGATTACCTCAGAGATGAATGGATGGCTTTGTGGCACCGGTTGCTTTGTTATTCGACTCAAGCCCGAATACGATGTCCGCTTCGCTTTCTTTCAAATCGCTTCTGCAAAAGTAAGGGCCTATCTGGAAGAACAAGCCGTCGGTGTAACAATGAAAAACCTGAATCAGGGGATTTTATCGGCCATCCAGATTCCCCTCCCGCCAATTGACACGCAACAAACCATTGTCGCCGAGATTGGTGCCGAGCAATTGCTGGTTAACGCTAATCGCGAACTGATCTCCCGTTTCGACAAGAAGATCCAAGACACTCTCGCTCGGGTTTGGGGTGAAGAGGAGCCCGTAGTTACGGAGGCGTAGAGTGATAGACGAAGCGCTTGAACTCGAAACCTATCTCCCCGTGTCTTACAAAACACGGTCAGAAGAAGAATACGTTGAGTTTCTCTGGGACGCATTTCAGAGCAATTATCGAAGTGGAAAGTACGAATTCGCGAGTCTCGCATTTCACTTGCTCTATATGAGCTTTGTGAGCTTCTCGATTTGGCAGATTAGGGTGATACGAGAGCAGGATTTTCGACACGCGCTTGTGGGGTTTCTAGCCGAATCAGAGGCCAAGCTGCTTGATGCGGACTCCCCGTTTAAGTTCTACGAAAAAATGAAGGAGTCTCAGATATTTCGCTTTCTGAAGCTCATCGGATGCTCGAACGATCACGTGGGTGAATTCGCTAAATTTGTGAAGCGCAGAAACAAAATCGCACATCCGACGGGCACGGTATTCTTCAACGATCAAGTGAGCATTGATGGTGAAATCAAGGAGATGATGAGGGAGGTTGCTAACATCCATCGCCATATGCGCCCGATTGTATTGGAGGTCTATGGCCATTTCCTGCTTGAAAGCTGTGACATTGAAGAGCGCGAATACGCAGACCCAGAGCAGGAGATTCAGGTAAATCTAATTCACCGAAATTACGTCTCGCAAAAGGACATCGAAGTATGTCTTACCTATGATCTCTCAAAGCACCAGACTCACCTGAATTTCCCAGGCATCGAAACTCTTCATCAAACGCTCGAACGCGAATACGCCGATTCGTAATCGAGGTTTTGGCGCTCCGAGAACGGCGGACATGTTTTCACTGCCTCCCTAGGATAGCGGGAAGTAATCCCCCAGTACCTCGCGCCAGATGCGCAATGCGTCCCCCTGACGTCCTGTCTCTTCGGCGCGCATTGCCAGCGCAGCCTTGCGCTGTGCTTCCTGCAACGCCTTGCGGGCGGCTGATACCAACTCTGGGGTCATCTGGTCCGAGACAGGCGGTCCAAGGCCGGCAGGGTCTGGCCACGATGAACCGACATTGGCCTCCATAGCGGCAAAAAGGTTCCGCACCTCATTCGGGTATGTTGAAAACGGCGCTTCAATGAGCCCTTCTGCCATCACCTCCACTAGAAAGGATGGCTTGATCGGTTTGCCATTTGCCCGGTTCCAGCCCTTGGCCATTTTGACGAGCGGAACCCAGCGCCCGTCGAGCTCGTCATTCTTTTCGGTTGCCTGCTGCATGTGTTTCTTAGGATTCGTCTTTATCCACTCGCCGGTCACTGTGTCAGGGATCTCGTACACGTCCCTACCAGCCTCAAATGCGGGAACGGCATCAATACTGAGAACCTTACCCTCATGGTCGTCGGGGTAATAATTCTTTTCGAAGATGACAGTGACAGCCCGGCGGCAGAGTTCGGTTTGGTCCGCGCCAAACGTGCTCTTCAGGCATTTCTCAAAAGCCTGCAACATCTCGATGGGCGGCTTCGCACGCCGCCACTTCTCGTCGTCACCGAGCACAAACATCACGTCAACGTCCTTCAACGGCTTTGTCTTGGTGTGACGTCGATAGGACCCTGACAGGAAATCCGTCTTAAGATCAAATCCGCTACGAATACATTCCCGCACATCGGTCTGACGACGCGAGGCGTCTTTGCTCTCTGTATCGCCTAGTTCAAGCTTTTTCCGAAATTTGTCAAAGGCTTCCAAAGTGTTCAACACCGCTTTACCTCCAGTACGTTGCGCTGGCCGTTACGTGGCCCGTCGCAATGACAGTGCCCGCTTGGCGTGCACTCATTTGCCCGGTGGAAAGAAATGAGCACCGTGTGAAACCGGATACTTCGGGCGCTCCATCATCTGTGCACAGGAGAATCCGATACGTACAATCAGTTGACGGACGCTTCGACTTCGCAATTATCTGGCGCAAGTAGTTCTTGTCGAGCCACATGTCATCAACGACTCCGGAACCCGTGTGCCTGATGGGGAAATCCCAACGTGCATCCGCCACAGACGAGCCGGGCTTGAAGAACTCGACAACTACATTGTTTAAATGCCCGGAGTCGAGCCACGCTCGGATACCTCGCTCGATCGTGCTCCAATCCTGCCAAAGCTTGTCCTGGCTAATTCCGTTCTCGCGAATCACATCTCGCAGCACATTGCGCATGTTGTCGCTGAGGAACACGAAGCTGCGCGTTTGGGTAAAAACCTGAGAGTAAGTGGTGCTCATCTTCTTTATCCTTTGAGATTCCAGTCCACAACAATGCTGCCCTCAGCCTTGCCCACAGAGGCACTTTCCTGGTCCTCGGCACGGTCTGCTTCAGCGACATCAAACACCTTGATACGGGGGCATCCCGCAAGCGACTTCTTCACCCACGCGATATTCTCTTCATCGCAGGGAACGTGCATCGTCCAGTCTCCCTCGGTGGGATTCCAAGTCAGGGAATCCACCTTTGCGCCTTCTTCCAGGGCCTTCATCCCGTACCGCAAGTAAATGCGCAGCTGGGCACCAACGCCTTCGAGCATAATGGCGCGCCGCGCCGGATGCTCATCGGTGATGATTGATCCCATGACACCGGCGGCACGCTTCAGCTGTTCCACGTCCTTCGAACCGGACCCTGTCACCTGATCGATGATGCACTCCCACGTCTCGGACGCGGAGCGCACCGGTATGGAGCTGATGTCGCGTCGCACTCTCATTGCGCCATCTCCTTCTGAGTTCTAAGGGATTGCCGGAATACGGCTTCAATCTTCGCCCTCGTCAGTTTGTTTGGGTCCTTGGCGGTTTCAACATCGGACCCGATCGCGACAAAGATTTCCTTACGAATGCGTCGGCCATCTAGCCCATCCGCGACTTTGGCTAGCTTGTCGGCATCCGCCTCCAGTGCCTTAACGTGCTTCCACACCCCACCGATAGCAGCGAGCGTTTCATGGATGATCTCGCGGCGCGCTTCTTCGTTCGGTAGCCCGAACTCCTCAATATGATCGGCGCGCGAAAGAAACGCTGGATCGAGAGCTTTTGCAAAGTTGCTCGTAGCAATTAACAACACATTGCGGTGTTCGCGCGTCAGACGGTCCATGCCAGACAGCACTGCATCGGTTGCTCGATGAACATCCGCAGGATTTGCATCGAAGCTGAGCTTGTGGCGCGAAACCGCCAGCGTTTCCACCTCGTCGAGCAACACAATCGCAGCACCACCCATCGCAAGTTCCGGTATGGTCTGCTCGAAAAGCTTCGTCATTGCTTGCTGGCTGCGACCCAGCGCCGAACTTGCAAGTGCATGCGGATCGATTTCGACATACGTGCATTTCGTTTTCGGAAGCTGATGCGCGACCTGATTGGCGAGTCCGCGCCCTATCGTCGTTTTACCGGTGCCCGGCGCGCCGCTCAGCAAAATGAGGCCGTGCAGCGGGGCCACCTCGAACGGAAGCTTCTGGCGTATCGTGAAAGAAAGCAACGATTGCGCCAGCAAACGCTCGCGCACGCCGTCCGGCAGTTTTATGGATGACCAGGCCACCGCCAAGTCATTATCTGGAATGTGCACGCGGCGCGCGACGCCGTCAGGATTGCTCATGGCTACATCTCTCGTACCGAATTGGGAACCCGTCCAAAACTTTCCTATTGAACGGGTAACGCAACCAGTTTACAATACATACATAAACTGGTCAATTGTAAACCGAAGGGAGACGCCATGATTGCGGATCGCATAAGACTCGCTCGTAACAAAGCTGGGCTCTCTCTACGCGAGCTGGCCGACGAGATGAATAACCTCGTAACCGCCCAAGCCATCGGCAAGTACGAACGCGGGGAGGACATCCCGAGTTCCAAGGTGCTCAGTGCCCTGGCAAAGGCGCTCAAGGTCTCAATCAGCTATCTGCTTGACACGCAGGGTATCGTACTGGCCGGGGTCGAGTTCCGGACGAAGGCCAACACGACCGCCAAGGATCGCGCGCATGTCGAAACCGAGGTCCTCGAATGGATCGAGCGCTACCTGCAGGTCGAACTCGTCCTTGATTTGGATAGTTCCAAGTGGCAGTGCCCGATTCCATGCCCGAGGCAACTCAATGACATAGGAGAAGCCGAACAGCTCGCCAAGGATGTTCGTGATGCCTGGAAACTCGGCATCGACCCCATTCCTAACATGACCGAACTATTGGAGGAGAAGGGGCTTAAGGTCCTCACTGTCCCGCTGCCCGATCGCGTCTCGGGTTTTACCTGCACGGTGGGCAGAGGAGAGGGACAACCGGGCCTGCCCGTAATTGTCGTTAATGATCAGTTTTCCCTGGAACGGCGCCGCCTGACTCTTGCGCATGAGCTTGCGCATCGCCTCATTGGCACCCATTGCCTCAGCGAAAAGGATGAGGAGAAAGCTGCCAATCTTTTCGCGGGTGCATTCCTCATGCCCCGCGACCATCTCCTTAAGGAGGTCGGCAAGCACCGGAATGCCCTCGGTTACAAAGAAATCGTTGATCTGAAGCATGTGTACCGCGTCAGCGGCATGGCCCTGCTGATGCGCCTGCGGCAGCTCGATGTGATCAGCCAGCCCACGTTGGTATATGCATTCCAGACGATTGCGCGCGGATGGCGTACGCAGGAACCCGAGGAATTAGAAAAGCCCGCAAAGCGCGGGCAGCGCGAGCGTGCCCGCCGCTTTGAGCGCCTGAGTTACCGCGCTCTCGCAGAAGGGCTGATTTCATTGGGCAAGGCGTCCGAACTTTTGCGGCTCCCCGTGTCCGAAGTCGAGGCTGGTCTGAAAGGTCCGCAAACTGCGCATGCATGAGGATCGTTGTTAGTGACAGCAGTTGCCTTATCGATTTACGCAAAGTGTCGCTACTCGACGCTCTCCTCAGACTTCCGTTTGAATTCCTGATTCCCGACACGCTGTTTGAAGACGAGCTTGTCAAATTCACGGCAGCGCAGAAAAAGGCGCTTCTCCGTGGCGGCCTGAAAGTCGTCGAATTGCCCGGCGAGCGTGTGCTCCGTGCACAGACGATGATTCGGCAAGCTCCGCGGCTCTCGGTCAATGACGGTTTCGCCTTTGCACTTGCAGAGAGTCATCCCGGTTGTATCCTCCTTAGCGGCGACGGTGAACTACGCGACCTTGCAACGAGCCACCAGATGGAGGTCCACGGCGTGCTGTGGGTGATTCATGAAATCCACCGCAACCAGATTGAGACAGCCCAGACGCTGCTTGCGGCACTCAAGGTGTTTTCCGCAGACTCCACGGTCCGGTTGCCAAAACGCGACATTGCCGCATTCATCAAACGCTTTTCCGGATTGAAATGATCCACCGGAGCGCAAGCTGACGATGCCGAAAGACAACAAACCCAAAAAATCCCGCTCCCGGCCCGGATCTCTCCTGGCACCGGAAGCAATAGGCGGAATTGTTGCCGGCAAGGGATTTGATTTCCAGACCCGGTTTGCCGCTTGCTACGTACCTGTATGGCTGCTCAAGGAAGCTTTCCAGCATCTGCTCTTTGAGGGCACCGGCGACATCGACCTGCAGTATTCGGAAGCAGGAAAAGCTACCCGGATTCATATCCAGGTCAAGGACCATGAAGTCACCGCGAGTGAGCTGAAGGCCGTCCTGCAGCAATTCGTTAAAACGGACACCGATCATCCTGATACCTACAAATGCTTCGAGATCGTTTGCCCGTCACTGGCCGCGACCCTGCGCCCCATTGTCAACGGGCTTGAGAGGCTTCGCGGAGCTGCGACATTTTTCCACGACAAACCTCAAGCCTTGGCTCCGACAAAAGAAGAGGTAGATGCTCGACTGCGCAAGGCCGGCCTCGAAGACTACATCGACTTTATCCATGCCAAAGTCATTTTTGAGGTCGATCACGGAGACATGCACCACGACGACCGAGCGATTAACCATTTCATCGGTCATTTGCTGCAGCACCCTGAATATGCGAAGAAGCTTCGTGCGATGGTCCAGCCTGCATTCGCGGAAATGATGCGCGCCATAGCTGCCAAGAAAGGCGTTACTCTTTCGCGCCCCGAGATAGAGGAACTGCTCCGCGCTGCCGTCTCAACCGCGGTCGCAAGCGAGCAGAAAGTCACGATCTGGCTGCAGAACTGGACGAGCGAGATTTTCGATCCGCCTGCGGACTACGCGCTTGATTGGTCGATCTATTTCGACCGGCCAACGCGTAAAGTACCCTCGCCGGAAACGTGGAATAACGAACTCATTCCGCAACTAGAGGTGCTTAAGAAAAAGATTCTCAAGGACCGAAAGGAGCGTCTCATTCGCTTCCGTGGCAGGTGCGCTTTGTCTTCGGGCATCGCACTCGGTGCGACTTTTCCCGCGGTGGGGGGCTGGGCCTTTGAGATACCACAGCCGCCAGCAAAGGAAGACTGGCGATCTGACACGCAGCCAGTTGCCCCCTACGACGTAAACGAGGAAATTCTGGAAGGCAGTCCAGAGGGCAGGGATATTGTTCTGGGTCTGAGTATTAGGGGCGACGGCCGTCAAGACATGCTGAACTACATCGAGAGTACCGGCAATCCGCCGAGGATATTCGCATTCATGTCGCCTACATCACAGGGCGCGCAATCAATAGGCGGATCAGGGGAGGCGGTCGCTTTCGGCCAGGCCGTCCGCGAGCATCTCGGTCGGCTTCTAAAGAAGTACGATCTGCGCAAAACTCGAGTCTTCTTTTACGGGCCGTTTGCCCTCGCTGTGATCCTCGGGCAGCAGCTCACCTCCGTGGGCGAGATTCAGCTGTTCGAATATCAAGACCCGGGCTACGTTCCAAGTTGTAACCTGCGAACCTAGCCGTTTAACCTTCTCTATGTGAAACGAGAAATGAACCGCTTCCGAAAAAGCAATCTCGAAAGCAAGGAAGAGTGGGTTAGCGCAGCCGAAGCCATTCAGCTCCTAAGAACTATCATGAGGGAGTACGTCGCGCAGAAGACAATCTGCACTCGTGCTCATAGCGGTTTAATTCGCGCGCGAGCAGAGCGCTTCATGATTGATAGCAAGGTCGTCGATGATCACGAGGTGCCAAAAGATTTTTGGTGGGCGGAGGGAGCGGCTGCGCTTCAACAAAATTGGACAGCCGGAGATTTTGATACTTGGATCGACCGCCGCGTGCATTTGCGGGCTTTCGGCGTTTCATTCTTGCGCGGCGACATTGAAAAGATGATTCCAAGTGTGCCAGCAAGGGTGGCTTCGGCCGGACCGCCAGAGGAGGGACGGTCGGCTATCGTATTGACCGCTTTGAACGTCGAGACGCGAGCTGTGCTTCGCCACTTGACCGATGTTCATGAAGAAACCGTGCGCGGTACGGTATTTCATGTCGGGCGGTTTGCCGAGTGGGTCGTGGCGGTTGCGGAGTGTGGCGAAGGAAACATCCAAGCGGCCACAACTGTCGAGCGTGGAATAGCTCATTTCGGAGCCGAGCTCGCCTTGTTCGTGGGTGTTGCTGGCGGCATCAAGGATGTCTCCATCGGCGACGCGTTGGTCTCGAGCAAAATCTATGGGTACGAGCGCGGCAAGGACACAGTTGATGGTTTTAGACCACGGCCCGTCGTACACCTTTCTGCCTACACGCTCGAACAACGCGCTCGGGCCATAAAGCTCGGGGAAGATTGGCGAAGGCGTCTTGATTCTAGCTTGCGACACACGAACCCACAGATTTATATCGGCGCCATTGCGGCAGGCGAAAAGGTGGTGGCCTCTTCTGCGGACAAGATTGCCGAGTTCCTCAGGGACAATTATGGAGACTCCCTCGGCGTAGAAATGGAGGGACACGGCTTCCTGGCGGGAGTGCATATCAATGCGCCGGTACAGGGCTGCGTGGTCCGAGGGATTTCTGATTTGCTCGACGGCAAGGCGGCCGCTGACAAGGCGGGCTCGCAAAAACAAGCTGCCGACGTCGCCAGTGCTGTCGCATTCGAAATGCTGGCCACTTTACAACCGGAAGGGGTCGAGCGCTCAGCGGCCGATATTGAAGAGAATGCAGAGGAACGACCAACGGATATTGCCCGCTCCTATTTTGCCCCCGAACTTGCTCGCATCGTCGCACGACAGGTGCACATTCTGAGGCGGACGGTGGCGAATTTCGTAACAGCATCGGTCGGAAAGCACACGCTTTCCGGTGATAGTTGGGCTTCGCTCAAACCTTCGCGGCCAGTCCTTTATCCTAGCGCCGCCGCGTTTCGCAATTTGTCGGCAGAGGATGCAACCTTGTTGATCAACTTCTATGATTCGCTTCAAGAGATCACGGATATCGTCAATAGCTTGGTTGACAACCAGACAGTTGCGGACTTCAACGTATGGAATGTTTTGATGCAAAAGGTCCAACACAATCTGAACGTCGGCCGAAGGGCTGTACAAACATTTTGCCCCGAACGTCAATATGACGCGACAATTCCAGCCGCAGGCACATTGTTCCAAGAGTCGGAGCGCGCCATATCGGAGGCACAAGTGGCGCTTGGCGCGCATTTATCCAGGCAAGGAGTGTCGTGAATGGAACGAACGCCAATCGAGATTTTTGAATTGCTCAACGTCCGCCGCGATCTGACACTGGAATTTCTTGCAATTTTTGCGCGGTTTGAATTCGCACTCAAGAAGGCGGGCTACGCTCGCGGGGACGACAGCAAAGTCTCACCCGATTGGGATTCCTTTGCAAGGGACGTCGCGAAGCTTGACCTCGCCGTTTTGGCTCCGGTGCTAAATGCCTGCCAGTACCTACAGCAGCATCCCCCAAAGAAGCAAGCGCTCCAAAATGGCTGCCTGCATTGGGTCGTGCGGCAAGGAACTTCAGGTTCTGCCATCGGAGATGCACTGTTGAGCGTCCGAACTGTCCGAAACAACGTATTTCACGGCGGGAAATTTCCGGACGGCGTGATTACTGACCCGCTTCGCGATGAACAGCTCATCCTTGATTGTCTTGCTGTTCTGAAGGGACTACTGGAATTGCCGTTGCCGAAAAATGTCGCGAATCTGTTCAAAGAGGGGCTCTAGCGAGTTATGCAAAACAGGTCTCCCGGATTCGCGGTATTGTTCACAGCTTGATGCGGAGGTCAGCCCGCTTAGAGAGGAACCGCCTGAGTTCTGTATTGTGATATTTCGCTAGGAAACGATACTTTTTCTGCACATCCGCTTTTGCTGTTCTGTAGGCCGAGGTAATCATCGCTTTGTGCTGCTCAAAGAACCCGACCAGATTGCGGGTATACCCGTCCGTCATAATCCGGTCTCTCTCGTCGGAATCTCGCGGTAATGCCATATAAGCATCACGCGTGGCCTTGTCGTACTGCCAATCCAACGATGGAGCTACCAACCGAAGATAGTTAATAAATCTGACTTGCTTGCCAGTCTTTGGATGTTTGAACGAACTGAACTGATCCGGGAACGGATCTATGTCCTCGCTGTAGACCCTGCGAAGAGGGTGATCTCCCAACAAACGGTAAAGCTCATCTGATACTGCAATTACGGGATAACAAGCTCGATCGCGTTCCTCTTTGTATGCTCTTACCATCGCGGGACTCACAAGCAGGTCTTTTGCCTTATCGTAGTACCAACGACCGATGTCAATGCCCCCGCGCAGAAACTGGCCGTCTAGCGCGCAAAGACTTTGGCTAATAGCGATGCTCCAGATTTCTGAGCCTAGCGCGTCAAAAGCCCCCTCCGTGGCCAACATTTCGGTTTCCAAAGAGACTGCCGTCACTACGCAGTCGGAGAAGGCGAGGACGGTCTTGTCAAGGACGCGATGTGCATCGCGCATCCATCTGTTGACCGTGTTGTACTCGAAACGCTCTCTAATTCTGTCAACATCACGCGCGATGATCCGCAGGTCGCCTTCGGTTTCGACTTTCTCGACGCGATCTGAAAATCCCAATAAGTCGAAAAAGCCAACCATCGCGATCCTGATTCTTGAGGCGCGATTCCGGCCGCGTGATCTAGGTTTTGCCTTGGATATCGTGTTTTTTGTCATTGTCGCGGCGAGACATCGACAACCCGACCAAATTCATCGACCAGGGCAATTTCGATTCCGGCGTCTTTTGCCCGAGGAGCAAGCCTCTGTGCAAGCCGGAGTGTCGTATCCGTCCGCGGCACTACGGCGACTTGGCGCCCTGTTTTTGGAGTAGCCATAAGCAGGCCGACCGCTTCGCAGAGCCCCTTGCGCAGCCGTGATATCTGTCCGGCGTGATTGGTGTTGACGATTCCGCCTTTGCATTCTGCAATGATCGTTGCGTTCTCCGCTTTTGCCACCACATCACCTTTTCCCGGAATAGATGTAATTCTGATCACTCGATGATCGTGCATATAGGTCCCGCCATATGCGGTAGTGCCTTGGCTTTCCTTGAGCACAAAACCACGCGCAGATAGCCAACGCACAATTTCAAAACGTTTTGCATGCTCGCCATCGGGGTGAAGCTCAACTGTCGTGAGGCCTGGCACTGTTTCCAGCAGGTGCATGCCATAGGCGAGCATTACGGCCGCCTCGGTCAGATGCCGTTCTTTTTCGCCTACGCACTTGGCTCGCCGTTTCGGGGGCGGATCGAGTTCCACAATCAAGTCTTCAAGCATGCAAATTCCCCGCCGTGTGCCCTAACGCGATTCATTTTCGCTGTACTTGGAGTAGTCTGCGGTCAACTCCTCGCCCTTTTTGATATCCCTCAGCGCGAAGAAGTCATAGTTCCTATCGCACCGGACATTCGGATTCGCTTGGGAATGGTTTAAGTACCACGCCGGCGTCAATTGATTGAAGCTAGGCGGACAACCGTATCGGCCGTCTTTCAGGACTCCAAAGTCCGTGTAAAGTTCCTTGACTTCCTTGGGTAGATCTTTGATGTCGTCCTTGCCCGGCCAAACCATTCCAATGTTATCGCTGCCGAACACCCTCGTGCCCTTCTTAATCTTCCGAATCGCAAAGACGCCGACGCCATGCGTGCCGGATCTCCGTATGCGCGCGTATACTCCTTCGTGCGGCAGACTCTTGTTTTCACTGATCCAGTCAGTCGTCACGGCCCGTCCCAGTGCTTCAAGGTCGGGGAAAATAGTGGTGTCATCAATCCCACACGCAGCCAAAGAGCGCCTGATTTGCAAAACTTCCCAGCTGGGGATCTCGAATTTGACAAGCGGCACGGGATGTTTGCCCTTTGTTAGCCTGCTGAATCCGTTCCGATCACTTCCATGAATTGTGAAGCAGGAGCGTTGCGCACTGATTCTGCGAGTGGTGTGGGTTGGGAAGACCGCGACGGGAAGAGCAGGTAATTTGCTTGCTTTCCCTTTCTTGAATCGCTCCGGTAACCAAGGTGCGACTTTATCCCTATCCTTATTCATTGTTCCCGGATCGGCGGGAGGAATGACTTCGTCCGTATCGATGACTTTTTGGTTCAGTTCCCAAGCATCCAGTGCCCAAACAGCCGCATTGAAGTTGCCTGCGTTCCACCGCACTGCAAAATACAAAGCGACCAACGAGGCTTCGGTCCAATCGAGGAGCCGCGTAGGTGCCCCATAATGTTGCATCACGAAGTACGACTCCCAGTTGTTAAGGACAATGTCATCGCTGGGTCTCGTATAGTCCGATAGTGCTGGTGCCCGAGTCGCGAACGCTTCGCGGATTTCGTATTCAGTATTGAGATAATCATCGTCCGATGTCAGCCGGTAGAGCTTCGGCATAAGGTCCCATTCGGCTCGTTCCTGTCCCCTGCACCACGGGACCAAAGATTCATCGTCGGAGAACCACTTGCCCCGCAAGCTTGAAATCTCTTTGATGAAGTCTTCTACGCTGCGTACCACTTTCGACTCTGCCGGCATCTGCGCCTCAATATTTCACGGGACACGTTAGCATGTTTGAGCCACGGCTGCACGCTCGAGTCAGCCTCGTAACGCGAGGAATAGTCTAGGTTCTGGCTTCGCCCGAATCATGCACACAATTGGCGCACATGAATCAGTAGAAAAGCAATGTATTGCTGATCCAAAAGTGTTCTCGACTGATCGGCCGTCAGCCATCCATTCTTGTCGATCCTTTTTCGTCGTTACACCAGTAGTGTGTGGCTTGAATGTTGTCTGGATGGTCGTCGCGCCACGCTCCTCCCATCCCCTTTGGGTTCCTGTGGTCGG